>PJUF01000898.1_pt1 | contig 17639 bp, 19 predicted proteins | sample 1512191 | NCBI WGS metagenome assembly PJUF01 (sample SAMN08177673, study PRJNA422409) | Feces metagenome, whole genome shotgun sequencing project. | isolation source: Chicken feces (3) enriched on wood chips | host: Gallus gallus | place: USA: Madison | collected 2015-01-15 | reverse complement strand
CCGGTCACCTTCGGCCATCACCTGCTCGCCTATGTCGAAATGCTGGGCCGCGATGCCGGTCGGCTCGAAGATGCGCGCAGGCGCCTCAACGAGAACCCGCTTGGTTCAGCCGCACTGGCGGGCACACCTTACCCGATCGATCGCGACATGACCGCCGCGGCCCTGGGCTTTGATCGCCCTACCGCCAATTCGCTCGACGCCGTCTCGGACCGCGATTTCATCCTCGAAACCCTGGCTGCCGCCTCGATCTGCGCCATGCACCTGTCGCGCTTCGCCGAGGAAATGGTGATCTGGTCATCGGCCCAGTTCGGCTTCATCAAGCTTTCGGACAAGTTCACCACCGGCTCCTCGATCATGCCGCAAAAGCGCAATCCAGATGCCGCCGAACTGGTCCGCGCCAAGATCGGCCGCATCCTGGGAGCGCTGAATTCCCTGCTCGTCGTCATGAAGGGGCTTCCGCTCGCCTATTCCAAGGACATGCAGGAAGACAAGGAAGTCGCCTTCGACGCGCTCGACGCGCTCTCCCTGTCGCTTGCTGCCATGACCGGCATGGTCAAGGACATGCAGCCCAACCGCGAAAAGATGCACGCCTCAGCCTCGGCCGGCTTTTCCACCGCCACCGACGTGGCCGACTGGCTGGTGCGCGAACTCAACATTCCCTTCCGCGATGCCCACCACATTACCGGCCAGGTTGTGTCGCTGGCCGAACAGAAGGGCTGCGGCCTCGAAGGCCTCACCATCGAGGATTTCAAGCAGATCGATGAGCGCATCGACAGCCGCATCCATAAGGTGCTCACTGTCGAGGCCTCGGTCGCCGCCCGCGCCTCTTATGGTGGCACGGCACCGGCCAATGTGCTGGCCCAGGCCGCGCGCTGGAAATCGGCCCTGACCGGGCAAACTCATGAGCCCAAGGCGCTGAAGCCCAAGAAGCATGGCGGCCATGGCGATGGCGGTATTGCATAGGTTGTAGCGATACGCCAATCTTCCCCTCTCCCCTTGTGGGAGAGGGTGCCCGAAGGGCGGGTGAGGTGTTACTCTCCGCCATCGCACACCCCTCATCCGGCGCTACGCGCCACCTTCTCCCACAAGGGGGGAAGGGAGAAGTGGAGAGTGGCGAATGCCGCCAGCATCCCGCCAAATGCGCCTCACCCCGCGCCATGTCGCCTATCTCCAGCCCTCCGACATCAGCGAGGATATGCCCGATCCCCCAGAGGGCATGTATCGCGCCACCGAGGATGACCACCGCGCGACCATCGACGAGCTTCTGGGCCAGATCGATGATCCGGGTGAAATCTGGTTCTTCGCCTACGGCTCGCTGATCTGGAAACCGGCCTGCGACTTCGTGGAAATGCGTACCGGCACCATTCGCGGCTGGCACCGCGCCTTTTGTCTTGGCTGGAACAATCGCTGGCGCGGCAGCGACGACAATCCCGGCTTGATGCTGGCGCTCGATCGGGGCGGCGCCTGCAAGGGAGTGGCCTATCGCCTTCCACCGCAGGAAATCGAAAAGAACCTCATAAAACTCTTCGAGCGTGAAATGGCCTGGCGGCCGTCTGCCTTTCCGCCCCGATGGGTCAATGTCAGGAGCGGCGACCGCGTGACGAAAGCCCTGACCTTCTGCATTGATCGCAATTCCGGGCGCTATGTCTCGGGCCTCAGCGAGGCCGAGATTGCCGATGTCCTCGCCAGGGCCGTCGGCTCGCGCGGCTCGATGGCCGAATATCTGCACGCCACGGTAGATCATCTCGAACAGATGGGCATTCACGATCCTCATCTCTGGCGCCTCCAGCACCTCGTCGCCGAACGTATCGAAGCCACTTATGAGGCGGATCGATAAGTCTGGCTTTTGTTTTTGCCCCGGCTGGATTAGGGAAAGCGCGAACAATCGACACCCACAGTGTCATTCAGGCGTTGGGGGAATAAAATGGTCCACCACTTCAATCATCGCGATGGCGTGCTCTTTGCCGAGGACGTGGACCTCAACGAGCTGGCCGAACAGGTGGGCACGCCCTTTTACGTCTATTCCAGCGCCACCCTGCGCCGCCATGTGCGCGTCGTGCGCGAGGCCTTCGAGGGCATTCCCATGCTCATGGCCTATGCCATGAAGGCCAATTCCAACCAGGCCGTGCTCAAGCTCATGGCCGCCGAAGGCTGCGGCGCCGACGTGGTCTCTCTGGGCGAACTCGAACGGGCGCTGGCCGCCGGCATCGCGCCCGAAAAGATCGTATTTTCCGGTGTCGCTAAGACCGCTGCCGAAATGCGGCGCGGCCTCGAAGTCGGCATCAAGTGCTTTAATCTTGAAAGCGAGCCCGAGCTCGAGCGACTCTCCGCCGTCGCTTCGTCAATCGGCAAGACCGCCCGTGTCTCGGTGCGCATCAATCCCGATGTCGATGCGCGCACCCATGCCAAGATTTCGACCGGCAAGTCCGAGAACAAGTTCGGCATTCCCTTTAAGCGCGCGCATGAAGTCTATGCCCGCATCGCGGCCCTGCCCAATGTCGAGGCCGTGGGCGTCGACATGCATATCGGCTCGCAGATCACCGATCTCGAGCCCTTCGGTAATGCCTTTGGCCTAATGGCGGAACTGGTCACGGCCCTCCGGGCAGACGGCCACCATATCGAGCATGTCGATATCGGCGGCGGTCTCGGCATTCCCTATAATGTCGATGAGGACGCCCCGCCCCACCCGGCCGCCTACGCCGCGGTCGTGCGCGACAAGGTCGGGCAGTTGGGTTGTTCGCTGGTCATCGAGCCGGGGCGGCTGCTGGTGGGCAATGCCGGCATTCTCGTCACCAAGGTCGAATATGTGAAGGAGGGGGAGGCCGATTTTATCATCGTCGATGCGGCCATGAACGACCTCATCCGCCCCACGCTTTACGAAGCCCACCACGACATCCAGCTGGTCAACCCTTCCAACCTGCCCCCGATCACCGGCGACGTCGTCGGCCCGGTCTGCGAGACCGGCGATTATCTCGCCAAGGGCCGTACCCTTGCCGGCGTCAAGGAAGGCGATCTCCTCGCCGTCATGAGCGCCGGCGCCTATGGCGCGGTCATGGCCTCCACCTACAATTCGCGCCCGCTCGTGCCCGAAGTCCTCGTCGATGGCGCCCGCTGGCATGTCATCCGCCCACGCAAGTCGATCGAGGACCTCCTGGCCCTCGACAGCGTCCCCGACTGGGTCTGAACCTCGATGCGCTCCTCTCCCTCACGTCAGGGGGAGGTTGGTTAGGGGCTCCCGGCCTTACTGCAATCCCCGCCGCGCCAGCGGCACCACCTCGACCGGCACCCCGTTGAGCGCGTCATCGACCTTGGCCAGGAGGTCCGCCAGCGTGAACGGCTTGGCGATTACGTCATAGATCAGCGCATCGAGCCCATGCGCGCGTTCGCGCTGGTCGGCAAAGCCGGTCATCATCAGGATGGTGACATCGGGAAAGCTGGCGCCCACCTGCAGCGCCAGCGCGATCCCGTCCATCACCGGCATCTTGATGTCGGTGAGCAGCAGGTCGAACCGCCCTCCCTCGGCCTCCATGGTCTCGGCGGCCAGGCCCCCATCTTCCTCGGCCACGACCTCGTGGCCCTTCATGGTAAGCGCGCTGACGACGAAGGCGCGAACGGACGGATCGTCTTCAGCGACGAGGATGCGGGCCATGGGCGCCCTCCTAATGATGTTCTGCTGCGGCCGCGGCCGGCGCATGGGCCGGTTCGGCAGCGTGATCTGGTTGCGGGGTCGGCGCCGGCTGGCCGTCTCCCGTGGATACATTGCCCGCCGGACCGCGCTCGCCGGTGGCGCCGCGACCCGCAAAGCTGAGGCGCACGCGCACCGCTTCGCTCGGCGGCAGGGACAGCCGCGTGTCGAACGTCGCGCGCTCCCCCAGCATCAGGTCGCGGACGCCCGGCGTGACGCTCCACTCATAGACGGCGTGTCCGGCCGCATCGAGCAGACTGACCACCACCGGCGGCACCGGCACGGGCGTCGGCGAACGCCCCACGATCTGGGCTGAAACCGTCAGCACGTCATTGCCGCCCGACAGCGCCTTGAGCGTTTCGACATTGGAAAAATCGAGCCCCACGACATTGACCCCGAGACCCACGGCCTCATAGAGCCCGGCCAGATCGGGATAGCGCTCGACAATGGTCATGCGCCCGAAATATGCCCCGGCCAGGATTCCGGCGAGAAGCACCACGCCCGCCACCCGAGCGGCCCGCCGCACACGCGCCATGGGCAGGCTCGAATTCATCGCATTCTGCCGCCGTTTGAACGCCACCTGCCGCTTCTGCATTTCCACCGCATCGGCCCCTGCCGCCGGCCGCACCGGAGCGGCTTCTGGCCTGGACTTGGCGAGCGCCGCTGCGCTTTCCTCGGCTGCCATCGCCTCATCGAGCGCATCTTCGGCCATGGCGTCGAACAGCCTGTCGCTTTCGGCATCCGCTGCAAGCGGCGGTGGGAGCGCATCGTACGGAGCCGATGGCTCCTGGTTCCAGGCCCGATGGCAATGGGCGCATTGCACCTTGCGGCCTGCCGACCCGATGGCCTCGAAGGTCACCTGGTATTTCGTCTGGCAATGCGGACAGGTGATGATCATCAGGCGGCGCGGGATTCCCGGTTTGGTGTCCGACCCTAGCCCCTGTGGGGTTAAAACTCCTCAAACCCGGCCCGCGACCAAAATTGTGCCGCTTTCCCCCGGCCAATGACCGCCTCATGCCGCAGGCGGGCGCCTGCGCTGCTATATTGGCGCCGCAGGGCTGATTCGCCGCACTGTCGCCATCACCACCGGACGAGCTGGGGAGCACCCGTTCTTGATCGAGTTTTCCGACGTGGGTCTGCGCTACGGCAATGGCCCCGAAATCCTCAAAGACCTTTCATTCTTCATCGAGCCCGGTTCCTTTCACTTTCTCACCGGCCCCTCCGGCGCGGGCAAGACCAGCCTGTTGCGGCTGCTTCTTCTTTCCGTGCGGCCCAGCCGCGGCAAGGTCACCATGTTCGGCGAGGATGTGGGCAATCTCGACCAGGACAGCCTGTTGCAGATGCGCCGCCATATCGGCATCGTCTTCCAGGAATTCCGCCTGCTCGACCATCTCACCACTTTCGAGAATGTCGCCCTGCCGCTGCGCGTGCTCGGCCAGCCGGAAAGCGAATACCGGCCCAACGTGATCGAGCTGCTCGAATGGGTGGGCCTGGGCGAACGCATGCATGCTTTGCCGACCCTGCTTTCGGGCGGCGAGAAACAGCGCGCCGCCATTGCCCGCGCGGTGATCGCCCGGCCCAAGATTCTCCTGGCCGACGAACCCACCGGCAATGTCGATCCGGATCTGTCGAGCCGGCTCGTGCATCTGTTCGCCGAGCTCAACCGCACCTTGGGTATGACCATCATCCTGGCCACCCACGAACTGCCCCTGCTCGATCGGTTTTCCTATCCGCGCATGGTGCTCAACAAGGGGGAGCTGGCCATCCATGCTTAGGCAAGTCCTCGCCCGCCTGCCGCGCCGCGCCGGTGCCGCCCCGATCGTGCCGGAAAAAAGCGTCGCCGGCCGCACCCTGCTGCTGCTCGTCACCATCATGGCTTTCCTCTCGGCGGTGACCCTTGGTGGCGTGGTCCTGGTACAGAAATCGGCTATTGCCTGGTCCGCCGATGTGGGCCGCGAGCTCACCATCCAGATCCGTCCGGTCGAGGGCGAGGTGATGGAATCCAACCTGCGCACCGCCGTGTCATTGGCCCAGTCCACCCCAGGCGTTGCCTCGGCGCGCGCCCTCACCATCGAGGAAAGCCAGTCCCTGCTCGAGCCCTGGCTGGGCGCGGGGCTCGATCTCTCCGCCATTGCCATTCCGCGCCTTGTCGTGGTGCAGCTTTCCGATCCGGTCGATGCCGATATCGAGCAATTGCAGCGCAATCTCGGCGCCATCAACGGCGCCAGCCTCGACACCCATGCCGCCTGGCGGCAGCAGCTCAACACCATGGCCGGCACTGTCGTGCTGTCAGGCCTCCTGGTGCTCGGGCTGATCGGCGTCGCCACCGTGCTGGCCATTGTCTTTGCTACCAGGGGCGCCATGGCAACCAACCGTGAAATCGTCGACGTGCTGCACTTCATCGGCGCATCGAACCGCTTCATTGCCGGCGAATTCCAGGGCCGCTTTCTCTCCATCGGCCTTCAGGGCGGGCTGCTCGGCGCGCTCCTCGCCATCCTGTTCTTCCTGCTCATCGGCACCGCGGCCGGCAGCGTCCTGCCCAGCGAAGCCACCGCGCAGGTCGGCGTGCTGTTCGGCCAGTTCCTGCTCGGCTGGGATGGCATGGCCTTCATTCTCACCGTCGTACCGGTGATCGCGGTGCTCACCGCCGTCACCTCGCGCACCACCGTGCGGCGCTATCTCAGCGAGGCCTCGTGACCGCCAGGCCTCGCCAAGCCCTCCGGGCACGGTTATGACGGGATGAATGCCGGCAAAGCGGGGGAGCAGATGTCGATTAGAGCCGCTTTTCAGGCAGTGCGCACCGCGCTCTTCTACCTCATATTTCTAGGCCAGACAGTAATCCTCGCCATTCTCGCCGGCGCGGTCGGCATCATTGCCGGACGGACGCCCTTCGGCTGGGCCATTGCGCGCTTCTGGTGTTGGTCCAACGTGGTCTATCTGCGCCTCATTACCGGTGTGAAGACCCATGTCGAGGGCGAGGAGAACATTCCGCCCGGCGGCTGCATCATCGCCTCCAAGCACCAGTCCGATTGGGACATTTTCGCAATCTTTCCCCATACCGGGCGCCCGGCCTATATCGCCAAGAAGGAGCTGATGCGCATTCCTTTCTTTGGCTGGGCCGCCCGTTCGCTCGATTGCATCGAGATCGACCGGCAAAAGGGCGCGCAGGCCATCCCGGAGATGATCGCCCAGGCCAGCGCGGCTATCGACAGGGGCTGCCGCATCGTCATCTATCCCGAGGGCACCCGCAAGGCGGTGCTGGCACCGGCCGACTACCGCCAGGGCATCGCGCGCCTTTATGGCGAGCTCAACGTGCCCGTCGTTCCGGTGGCGCTCAATTCCGGCCTGTTCTGGGGCCGCAACAGCCTCGTCATCTGGCCCGGCACGGCCCGTGCCCGCTTCCTTCCTGCCATCGAGCCCGGCCTTGATCCGGCCACCTTCATGCAGCGCCTCAAGGACGCCATCGAACCCGTATCGACCCGCCTTGCCCTGGAGGCGATCGATCAGCCAATCGGCCGTCCGCTCGACGAGCGGCTACGCGCCCGCGCCCAGGCCGCGCGGGATGATCACCACTAGATATTGACGCCCACCCCGAACACCACCATAGATATAGCGCCGCTCTTGGAACAGGCTTGACGTCCGTTACAGTTTGTTCTAATTTTGTTCTTCTTATGGGGGTGCAGGGGAACGGGAAATGTCACATCCGGCCTATCGATATCGTGCAGCGCGCCACGAGGGGCAAAGCCACTGGCTGGGTCAGTCGGGCCGTGATTATGCGCTTCGTCCCGAGCATCTGGGCAGCTTCGCCATGGAAGAGGGTCAGCTCTACCTCATCGCCAAGGGACAGAATGTACTCTGGGTCGGCTCGACCGAGGATCTCGTTGCCGACCCCATGAGCCGCACACGCTTTCGTCTGGCGCTGGATTGCGCCACCGAAGTCTTCGGCCTTGCCGCACCGGAGAACCGGCTCGCAACCATCTGGGATCTGGAGCAGGCCGCACCTGCTCCCACCGTGGTGGCTCAAGCGGCCTGACCCTTGCCTGACGGGGTCTCGGCGCCCAATTGCGCTGCAATCGCCATCAGCGCCTTGTCGCGAATACCCAGCTGCACGAGATGCTGGGCGGTGTTGAGCACATAGTCGACATTGCGCCCGGAAATGCCCACGCCGGCGCGGATCATCGCCAATTGCTGCTCGACGCTCAATTGCCCGGCAAACTGCTCGTGACCCTCGTCCACCACATAGGTGAGGGCATTCACCCGCCGACCATCGGCCAGGGTCACCGGCCGCCAGACGTCGCGATAAACCGACGTCACCAGCTCCCGCGCATCGAGATAGGCCCGCACTTCGGTCCAGGCCGATTGCCCGACCTCGAAAACCATGCCCCGGCACGAGCCGCCGCGCGTCAGCCCGAAGACGAGGCCGGGTGTGTCGCGCGTGCCCCGATGGTGATGCGAAATGATCGACAGCGAGCGATGCGCGCCGCGCAGCAGGCCCAGCTGGGCGCTGAGAAATGAAAAGCCCGGATTCCAGATCAGCGAGCCATAACCGAAGACCCAATAGGTGTCCTGGGCGATGACATCCATGTTTTCGGCCATAGCGCTACCACGTTTGGCGCTAGGGTAACGCCAGCGAAGAGGCCGGACAAGGCGGCGCAACATGCCGCAGATGCAAAGCCGCTTAAGCAAACGCGTCACGGCGGGTAAGAAGAAGCCATGAAAAAGCGAATCATCATTCTGGGCACGATCGTGCTGCTCGTCGTCCTGGCCTGGACCGCCGGCTGGTATTTCATCGCAGGCCAGGTGCGCCAGCAGGTGGAATTGCTGGCCCTTGGCGACGGCGAAACGGCGCCGCAGCTGCAATGCGCCAGGCTCGATATCGGCGGCTTTCCGTTCCGCTTTGACATCGACTGCCGCGACGCGACGGTGCTCTCTGCCGACGTCATGATCTCCGTGCCCGGCATCCGCGCCAGCGCCATGGTCTATCGGCCCACCCATGTCATCGCCTCGGCCCAGGGGCCCGCACTGGTATCGGACGCCTTTACCGGGCTCGAACAGGCCGTCGAATGGTCGGCGCTCGATGGCAGCTTGCGGCTCGAGGACTGGCGCATCGCCCGCCTCTCGCTCACTGCCAGCGACGTCAAATGGTCCGATCGCCTCTTTGGCGACACGCTGATCGCCGAGGCGCCGCAGCTCGAAATGCATCTTCTCGACATGCCCGAGCAGCATGATGCTACGACCCGCCGCGCCGCCCTGGCCGGTTATGTGAGGGCCCAGGATGTCGAAGCGCCCGGCATCGCGCTTGCCGCCACCAATGCCGAAGTCGAGCTCGAACTCACCGGGCTCATCGACGATGTCAGGGATTGGGGCATCGTGCCCTTCCTGCCCGACTGGCAACAGGCCGGCGGCTCCCTGCGCGTGGTCGGCATCCGCGCAGACGACGGCAATGCCGATCTCACCGCCACCGGTCAGCTGGCGCTCGATGACCAGGGTTATCCCACCGGTAACATCGCCATCGATTCGGTGGGCGTCGCCGAACGCATCGGCCCCTATATCGAAGAGCCGTGGCGCACTCTGGTTCTGGGCGTCCCCGGAGAGGATGGCCGCCACAAGAACCAGCTCATCTTCGCCAACGGCGCCCTCTCCTCCGGCCTCGTCCCGATCGCCCAGCTGGCGCCGCTGTTCTGAGGCCACCTAGGCCACCAATCCGCACCTTCACGCCCCTCCCCCTCCTTCAGGGGGAGGTTGGGTGGGGGTCCTTCAAATCCAGCTGTTCCTTAGCACCCCCTCAGGCGTCGTCGCCGCCGCCATGATCGCGGACCATTGTGGGTTCGGGCGCCGGCGGCGCCTCGTGCGGACGGCCGAAATCGGCTGCCGCGGTTTCCTGCCCGGCATTGATGATCGAGCGGCGGATGGCCCGCGTGCGGGTGAACATGGCCTCGAGCGCCGCGCCGTCGCCATTGCGTACCGCGCGTTGCAGGACCGACAGGTCCTCGTTGAACCGCCCGAGCATTTCGAGCACCGCGTCCTTGTTGGTGAGGAAGACGTCGCGCCACATCACCGGGTCGGAGGCGGCGATACGGGTGAAATCGCGGAAACCGGAAGCCGAGAACTTGATGACCTCCGACTGCGTCGCGGTTTCGAGATCCGCCACCGTGCCCACGATATTGTAGGCAATGAGATGGGGGATATGGCTGGTAATGGCCAGCACCATGTCATGATGGGCCGCGTCCATGCATTCCACCATCGAGCCCATGGCCTGCCAGAAGGAGGCCAAGCGGTCGGTATCGGCCTGCGGCACACCCTCGACCGGGGTGAGCACGCACCAGCGCCCGGTAAAGAGTTCGGCAAAACCGGCCGCGGGACCCGAATGCTCGGTCCCGGCAATCGGGTGGCCGGGAATGAAGCTGACGCCCGCGGGCACATGCGGGCCGACGACCTTGACCACATGTTCCTTGACCGAGCCCACGTCCGAGAGGATCGCCCCGGGTGCCAGTGCCGGGCCGATGGCGGCAGCCAGGGCCCCATAGGCGCCCACCGGCGCGCAGAGGATGACGAGATCGGCGCCGCGCACCGCCTCTGCGGCATCGAGCGTATAGATGTCGCCCAGGCTGAGCGCGCGCGCTTCGTCCAGCGTCTCCTGCCGGCGCGTGGCGATGGAAATCACCTCCACCAGGCCTTGGCGCCGCGCGGCAAGCGCGATGGATGAGCCGATCAGACCGATACCGATCAGCGCCAGTTTCTTGAAATGTACGCTCATGCCTTTGCGTCCATACTCGTGAGCACCGCCGCGACGGCGCGCATCGCCTCTTCCGAACCGATCGAGATTCTCAAGGCCTCGGGAATGCCATAGGATGCCCCGACCTCGCGCACGATATAGCCCGCCTCCGCCAGCGCCTCGAAGGCGCGGGCCGCCGTCTCGGCACTGTCGAACAACACCATGACGAAATTGGCCTGGCTCGGGATGACGCGCATGCGATTGCCCGACAGCGCCGTAGTCAGCCAGTCGCGCCACTGCGCATTGTGTTCGCGCAGCCGTGCGGTGAAGTCCACATCCCGCGTCGCCGCCGCCGCGGCCATCTGCGCCGGCAGGTTGACGTTGAACGGTCCGCGGATGCGATTGATGGCATCCACGACATGCTCGGGCCCAACCATCCAGCCGATCCGCGCCCCCGCCAGCCCCATCTTGGAGAAGGTACGCACCATGACCACGTTTTCCTGTTCATCAACGAGGTCCAGGCCCACCGAATAATCGGCCGCGGTGACATATTCGGCATAGGCACTGTCGATGACGAGCAGGATATCTGGCCTCAGCCCGGCATGCAGCCGCGCCACCTCGGACCGGCTGAGATAAGTCCCCGTCGGGTTGTTGGGATTGGCCAGCCAGACCACCTTGGTCCGCTCCGTTACGGCCGCCAAAAGTGCATCGACATCAGCACGATAGTCGGTTTCCTCGACCATGACGGTGCTGGCGCCGGCGGCTTTTGTAATGATGGGATAGACTGAAAAACCATAACGGTTCATCACCGCTTCGTCGCCCTCGCCAAGATAGGCCTGGGCCAGCAGGTGCAGCAGATCGTCCGAGCCGTTGCCGCACACGATCCGGGCCGGATCCACTCCATGCACTTCCCCCAAGGCCTCCCGCAAGACGCGCGACGACCCCTCGGGATAGATTTCGAGATGCGCCGCGGCTTCGAGCATCGCGGCCAGCGCCTTGGGGCTGGCCCCGAGCGGGGATTCATTGGCCGAAAGCTTGATGGCCTTGCTGCCCGGCTTGCCGGATTTCCCCGGTAGGTAGGGCGCGATATCGAGAATGCCGGGCTGCGGCGTGGGACGGTTGGGAGCGGTCATGACGCACTTCGTGACAGGCAGGAAAAGCCGCGCGGACCATAGTGAAAGCGCTTGCCAAAGGCAAAGCCTCTCTCTGCTCGGGCCAACGCCGAATGCCGCCGCGCCAAGGCGTGGCGGTGAAACAAGCTGAGCGGTGCCCCGAGACGGCCTTCGCCTCTGAGTAAATAATAATGAGGCGGAAGCCGCCTCGGGACGCCGGGTTTCTACTGCCCAGCACAGCCCCTTTTGATCGCTCGTCGCAAGGTGACCCGCCAAGCAGCCAAGCCCTGGAGCGACCCAGGCCTCGACCGGCACCTCCCGCGTCTGGTCGCTGCAGACCGCCCGTTGCGGGAGAGATGGGAAGGATTATGGCGCAAGGCCACGCTACGGGGATAACATTGGCGCTGTCCGGTACGTCCGTCGCGCAAACCCTACCCGCTTCTCGCCGTCGCGGTGCTGAGGCCAGGCAGTCGCACATAGCGTTCGGCCCGCTTGCGCCGCGGGATTGCCGGAAAGGCCTCCTTGCGGGCGCGGATGCAGATCACTCCGCTCATTGCCGGACCAAACAGGCGCCCGAAGCGTTCGAAAAAGCGCGGATACTTGAGCACCAGCCGCGATTGCAGCGGCGGCAGGAACAGGGCGTCGCGCCAGGCTTCGGGCACGAAGCTGTGGTCGCGCAGGAGCTTGTCCAATTGCCCGCCCGAATAGGGATTGCCCTGGCCAAAGGGCGTGTTGTCGCGCTGCGCCCAGATGCCGCGTCGACGTGGCACGACCAGGACAAGATGCCCGTTGGGTGCGGTGATGCGCCAAAGCTCGCGCATCAGCTCCTCCGCATCGGCAACATGTTCCAGCGCATGAATGGCGATGGTGAGGTCGATTGCCGCGTCGGTAAGCGGCATTTCCAGCGGGTCGCAGAGCACGGTATGGGACGGGCCTTCGCGCGGCCAGGACGAGGCGCCCTGGCGCTCGGGCATGAAAGCCAGGACCCGCTCGGCCCGCTTAAGGGTGAAGCGCAGATAGGGCGTGGCGAAGCCCAGGCCCAGTATGCGCCGGCCGCTGACATCGCCCGCCAGGTCCACAACCTGTTCGCGCACCAGCGCCCGTGACAGGCGCCCCAGCGGAGATTTGTAGAAATCGATAAGGCGCGCGACATCGCTGGTCATGGCCGCAAGCTTGCCAAAGCCACAACAACTTGTCCAATCCGGCATTGTCTTTGCCGCCCGCCATCCCTAGCTTGCGCGGCAAACGCAATCCAAGGAGACATAAGATGGGCCTGATCGTGGACGTCTTCGCCGCCCGCAGCGACAATTTTGGCTACCTCGTGCATGACGAGGCCACCGGTCGCACCGCCGCCATCGACGCTCCGGAAGCCGGTCCGATCCGCAATGCTCTCATCCATCGCGGCTGGACGCTGAGCGACATCTTCATCACCCATCACCATATCGACCACGTGGAAGCCATTGCCGAACTCAAGGCCGCCTTCAATCCCCGGGTGGCCGGTCCGCGCGATGAGGCCGACAAGATCGAGGGCCTCGACGAGCTGGTCGGTGATGGCGACGTAATCGAACTGGGCGAGACCCGCTTCGAGGTCATGGCGACGCCTGGGCACACGCTGGGCCACATCGTCTTTTTCAACCGCGACGGCGGACACCTGTTCTCTGCCGACGCCCTGTTCTCGCTCGGCGTCGGGCGCATGTTCGAGGGCACGCCCGGCCCGATGTGGGAGGGTCTCAAGCGCCTGCGCGAGCTGCCGGACGAAACCCTCGTCTATTGCGGGCACGAATATACGCAGTCCAATGCCAGGTTCGCGCTGTCCATCGATCCGGACAATACCGCCTTGCAGGCCCGCGCCGCCGAGGTCGATCGCCTGCGTGCCGCCGGCAGGGCGACGATACCATTCGCGCTCGGCGAGGACAAAAAGGCCAGTCCCTTCCTGCGCGCCGATGCGCCCGAACTGGCCCGCCACTATGGTCTCGACGGCGCCGATCCGGCCGATGTCTTTGCCGCCATCCGCAAGGGCAAGGACAACTTCTAGCGACATTCTCGCCTGCCAAGTTTCAAAGGCCGCCCAGCAACAGGCGGCCTTTCTTGTGCACGAGCCTGTGAGCCGATCACTTTTGCGGATCGAAATTCCTTAATCGACTGTTACCATCTGGCACGGCGCTTGCCCCTTTAGGGCTATAGCACCGTATGGTCTGTGCCATTCCGGCACAGTGCGGCCCGCAATGGTACAGTCGATGTCCGATCTGGAACAAAGCGATAAGATTTTGGGGCTGCCCGTCACCCTGGGGCTTGCCACCCCGCGGCCTTCGCTGGCCTTCAGCGCGCCCAATGCCGCTTTTGTCAGCCACCTCATCGCCGCCCGCGCCCATATGCCCAGCCAACGGGCGCGCCGCATCGGAACGGCCGAGGGAGCCGTTGGCGCCTATGGCCAGACGGCGCGCCTGAGTGAAAAACGCATGCCCCAGGGTTATCGCAAGACGGTTCTCGCCTGAGCCTCCGCTCAGCTCATCGACACATCGCGGCTAGCGCTGGTAATCGAGACGGTAAAGCCCGCGACGACGTCGATGAGGCTCATCACCATCAACAGGAAGAAGACCGAGCTCGAGGCCGCCCCCACCAGCAGGAATTCGACGAGGAAGGCGACAAAGACCACCATGGACAGCATGTGCTCGATGATCGAGGAGCGCGCCGTATTGGTGGATTTGAGCACTTCGAAGAACAGCAGCAGGATGCCGACGACGAGCAGGAAATCGCCCGCCGTGATCGCCCATGGCATGCCCGAAGGCATGGGGATGGCGAACATGCCGGCGCCCCAGTTCACCGGATTGCCGCCGAAGAACAGGAAGACCACGAGATTGTAGAGCACGAAGGGCACGACCAGCAGCGGTACGATGAACCCGTTGCCGCGTCGTCGCGGGACATGCGTCGTGGGGATTACCACGGTCTCGGTCATTTCCGACCTCCGGTTCAGGCTCCTGCACCATGCCAGACTGCGCCCCGATGCGGAAGGGGCGTGAATTTGCCCTTTGCGCGTGTCTAACTGTGCCCCGCCCGAACGTCGCAAGGGCAGGAACCGTTCAAAGCGCGGGCAAATTTCGAGGAGAGAACCATGGCAAAGGCCAAGAACACCGTCTGCATCTGGTATGACACGCAGGCCGAGGAGGCCGCCAACTTCTACGCCGCGACCTTTCCCGATACGAAAGTAACCGGCGTTCATCGTGCGCCGAGCGACAATCCCTCGACCAAGGGCGGCGCCGTGCTGACGGTGGAATTCACCGTCATGGGCATTCCCTGCATCGGCCTTAATGGCGGACCGGCCTTCAAGCATAGCGAGGCCTTTTCCATGCAGGTTGAGACCGAGGACCAGGAAGAGACCGACCGCTACTGGAACGCCATCGTCGGCAATGGCGGCGAGGAGAGCATGTGCGGCTGGTGCCGCGACAAATGGGGCATTTCCTGGCAGATCACCCCGCGCGCACTGTCCGACGCCATGACCAAGGGCGGTGAGCCGGCCAAGCGCGCCTTCGAGGCGATGATGAGCATGAAAAAGATCGACGTGGCCGCCATCGAAAAGGCGGTCCGCGGATAGTTGGATAGAGCCCCCACCGAGCCTCTCCCAGAATACGGGGGAGGTTGGGTGGGGGGTGCCCTTACTTCTTGAGCTTGAGCGGCCCGACCATCTGCTCGGGCTTTACTTCGGCGTCGAACTCTTCGGCGGTGAGCAGGCCCAGCGCAATCGCCTCTTCCTTGAGGGTCGTACCATTCTTGTGCGCGGTCTTGGCGATCTTGGCGGCATTGTCGTAGCCGATCTTGCGGTTAAGAGCCGTCACCAGCATCAGCGACTGATCGACCAGCTGCTTGATGCGCTTGTGATCAGGCTCGATACCGATGGCGCAATTGTCGTTGAACGACTTGGCCGCATCGGCGAGCAGCCGCACCGACTGCAGGAAATTGTAGGCGATGACGGGCTTGAAGACGTTGAGCTCGAAATTGCCCTGGCTCGCGGCAAAACCGATGGCCGCGTCATTGCCCATCACCTGCGCGACGACCATGGTCATGGCTTCGGACTGGGTCGGGTTGACCTTGCCTGGCATGATCGATGAACCCGGCTCGTTTTCAGGAATGGTGATTTCCCCAAGGCCCGACCGCGGGCCGGAAGCCAGCCAGCGCACATCATTGGCGATCTTCATGAAGGCGACGGCCAGTTGCTTGAGCGCCCCCGACGTGCCCACAAAGGCATCATGGCCGGCCAGCAGTGCGAACTTGTTGGGGCCGGTGACGAAATCGCGGCCCGTCAGGTCAGCGATTTCCCTGGCGACGGCCACGGCATAGTCGGGATGGGCATTGAGCCCGGTGCCGACCGCCGTGCCGCCCAGCGCCAGTTCCTTCAATTGCGGCATGCTCGCCTTGATGGCGGCCAGCGCATAGTCGATCTGCGCCACCCAGCCCGAGATTTCCTGGCCCAGGGTCAGGGGCGTCGCGTCCTGCAGATGCGTGCGGCCGATCTTGACCACGTCCATGAATTCTTCGGACTTGGCGTGGAGCGTGTTGCGCAGCAATTCGACGCGCTCGTAGAGATAACCCTCAACCGCCTCGACCGCCGCAATATGCATGGCGGTGGGATAGGTGTCGTTGGACGACTGGCTCATATTGACGTGGTCATTGGGATGGACGGGCTTCTTGCTGCCCATCGTGCCGCCAGCCATTTCGATGGCGCGGTTGGAGATGACCTCGTTGACATTCATGTTGGACTGCGTGCCCGAGCCGGTCTGCCAGACGACGAGCGGAAAATGATCGCTGAGCTTGCCTTCGATCACTTCGTCCGCCGCGGCGACGACCAGGTCGCGGGTCTTTTCATCCATGAGGCCAAGCTTGTGATTGGCCAGCGCCGCGGCCTTCTTGAGAATGCCGAAAGCGGTGATGATCTCGGTGGGCATCTTTTCCCCGCCGATATCGAAATTCATCAGGCTCCGGGCGGTCTGCGCGCCGTAATACTTATCGTTCGGAACCTCGATCTGGCCCATGGTGTCCGATTCGACGCGCGTGCTCATATGCCCTTGGCTCCCGGTTTTGCCGCTTCTGCTGGCGGCGGATAAAACGAAACGGCCGACCCTTTTGGGGGCCGGCCGCTCAATAACATGATCTAGCGCATCGGCGCCAAGCGTCTTTCGACTTAGTTCTTTGCCGTGAGAATCTGACGGCCGCGATACATGCCGGTCTTGAGATCCACGTGGTGGGGACGACGCAGCTCACCCGAATCCTTGTCTTCGACATAGGTGGGGTTGGCAATCGCGTCGGCCGAGCGACGGAAACCGCGCTTCATCGGCGAGGTCTTGCGTTTTGGCACTGCCATGGTCGGTACTCCGAAAATCAAAATCGTTGCGCCGCCGAAAGCGGCCAGAGACGTGTCTCTGTCAGGATTGACGGGGTCTATAGAGGAGAAAGACCGGCTTGGCTAGTGCATTTTGCACGGCTTTCCCGGGCTAGAGCGACAGCCGCCCATCCTTGCCCACGCAGGCGGCGCGCGCTCCATATTGCCGGGCCCGGTCCTCGACGATGGCCGCCACGCGCGCAAGGCCCGGCGTGGGTCGCGCCGGATTGCGCAGGATCGGGTTGGGCAGCGTCACGGCGAGCAGACTTGCCGTCTGCCAGTCGAGATTTTGCGGTTCGCGGCCGAAGGCCCGCTCAGCCCCTGCCGCGACGCCGAATTCTCCATCCGGACCCCATTCGGCGATGTTGAAGTAGATTTCCATGATCCGCTTCTTGGGCATGACGAGGTCGATATAGATCGCCAGCGGCACTTCGAGCGCCTTGCGCACGGCACTCTGACCGTTCCAGAGAAAGAGATTGCGCGCCACCTGCATGGTCAGCGTCGAGGCGCCGCGGGCGTCCCGTCCGGCCAGGTAGTTGCCCACCTCTTCCTGCAGCGCCGCGACGTCAACACCCCAATGGCGGCAGAATTGTCCATCTTCGGAGAGGATCACCGCGGCCTTGAGCCGATCTGAAATATCGTCGATGTCGCGCCAGGTCCGCGTCACCTTCTGGCCGGTCACCATACGCGTCAACATCGGCACAGAGACGGGCTGCACCACGAGATAGACCGGAGTCAGCACCAGGGGAATGG
>PJUF01000891.1_pt1 | contig 17724 bp, 18 predicted proteins | sample 1512191 | NCBI WGS metagenome assembly PJUF01 (sample SAMN08177673, study PRJNA422409) | Feces metagenome, whole genome shotgun sequencing project. | isolation source: Chicken feces (3) enriched on wood chips | host: Gallus gallus | place: USA: Madison | collected 2015-01-15 | reverse complement strand
GCGATAGAGATTGAGCAGGATGCGGAACAGCCAGCCCCGCAGCGAGCCGGTGGGCCGCCACAGGCCCTGCTTGCGGATCGCCCGCTCGAGGCAGTCCTGGACGAGATCGTCGGCGCGGTCGGCGTTGCGCGTGAGGGCGCGCGCGTAGCGGCGCAGGGCCGGCACGCATCCCTCGATCTCGTCCAGGAACTCTGCCAAGGCGAGGTTTTGCCGCTCTTATTCGACGGCCGTGTGCCAGGTGCCGCCGACGCCGTCGCCCGTCGTGTCGCCGGGCGCCGCGTCATTGATCCACAGATAGAGCGGCCAGCCCTTGTAGGCGACGATCTTCATGTCGCCATCGGTCCTGTCGACGAGGGTGAAGTCGCCGCTCACCTCGGTATCGGCGGAGACCAGCAGCGGCGGCCAGTTGCCGGCGCATGCGTCGTAGCAGTTGGAAACGCCGACCTCGTCCTTGTCCCAGATGTAGAGCGTCATGCCGCTGGCGTCGGTGAGGATCGTCTTGCCGTCCACCTCGGCGGATTTCACGATGCCGCCGAGATAATCCTCGGCCATGGCGAACGATGTCGACAGCAGGCCGGCGGCCATGCCGGCGAGCAGCAGAGTGCGAAGGTTCATCACAAACTCCCTTGGACGTTCACGCGCGCCTCGTGGCGTCGCGTGTGGGTAGAACGGCGCAGGAGCCGATCTTATTCCCCCTCGGCGGAAAAATCCTTGCGGGGTGCTGCCCGGCAGCGGGCGGGCGGGCCGGCAGGTCGAGCCTTGCCGTGGCGCGGATCGCCGTTGTAACCAGCTTGGGACTTGGGGAGGGCGGGCATGTTCGTCGTCGGCGGGGAGAGCCTTATCGATCTCATCAGCAAGCCGGTGACGCCGGACGGGGTGCGCGAACTCGTCGCCAAGGCGGGCGGCTCGCCGATGAACTGCGCCATCGCCCTGGCGCGGCTGGGCATTCCTGCGGGGTTCCTGTGCCCCCTCAGCAGCGACAGCTTCGGCGACGTCATTGCCGCCCCGCTCGGTGAGGCGGGGGTCGAGGTGCTGCTCCAGGAGCGCGTGCGCGAGCCGACGACGCTGGCCGTCGTCACCGACGATGGCCGGGGCAATCCGCGCTACGCGTTTTATCGCGAGGCGGACAGGGCGTTCACGCGCGAGGGGCTCGTGGCGGCGCTGCCGGCCGACCTCGAGCTGTTCCAGATCGGGGGGTTCTGCCCGATCGAGCCGGCCGATGCGGCGATCTGGCTGGAGGTCGCGAAGACGGCCGCGGGCCGCGGCGCGACGCTGTCGATCGATCCCAATGTACGGCCCTCGCTGGTCGCCGACATGGCGGGCTATCGTGCGCGTCTGGACCGGTTTCTGGACATCGCCCATATCGTCAAGGTGTCGGAGGAGGACCTCGGCGCGCTCGACGCCAGCCTGTCGCTCGAGGCGCATGCCGCGGCGCTGCTCGCGCGGCCGGCTTGCCGGCTGGTGGTAATCACGCGCGGCACCGAGGGCTCGCTCGCGTTCACGCATATTGCGACGGCGCGCTCGGCCATCTATCCGGCGACGCCGGGCGGCGACAATGTGGGCGCCGGCGATACGCTGATGGCCGGCATCCTGGCCTGGCTCGCGGACGCGGGCGCGCTCGGCCCCGAGCGGCTGGCGACGCTCGATGCGGCGGGGCTGTCGGCCATGTTGTGGTTCGGCGCCGTGGCCGCCGGCATCAACTGCAGCCGGACGGGCGCCAATCCGCCGACACGCGCCGAGGTGGAGGCGCGCTTGCGTGCGCGCGGGGAAGTGCCTAACTGAGCCAAAGCCCCAAGGAGGCCCGCATGCCCCAGGACACCACCGCCCTTCGTTCGACGCTGGCGCAGGCGCCCGTCATTCCGGTGATCATTCTCGACGACGTGCAGAAGGCCCGGCCGCTGGCCGAGGCGCTGGTCGCCGGCGGCCTGCCGGTGCTGGAGGTGACGCTGCGCACCCCCCATGCGCTGCAGGTGATCGAGGAGATGGCCAAGGTGCCCGGCGCCATCGTCGGCTCGGGGACGGTGCGCTCGCCCCTGCAGATGGGCCACTCCGTCGATGCGGGCTGCCAGTTCATGGTATCGCCCGGGGCGAGCCCGCGGCTGCTCGAGGCGGCCGACGATTTCGCGATCCCGCTGCTGCCGGGCATCGGCACGCCGACCGAGGCGATGACCGCCTCCGAGCAGGGCTACAATTTCCTCAAGTTCTTCCCGGCCGAGGCGCTGGGCGGGGTCGAGGTGCTCAAGGCCTATGCCTCGCCGCTGAGCGACATCATGTTCTGCCCGACCGGCGGCATCACCGCCGAGAAGGCCAGGACCTACCTGGCGCTGCCCAATGTCATCTGCGTGGGCGGCTCGTGGGTCATGCCGCAGGACGCGCTGCAAGCGGGCGACTGGTCGCGGATCGAGGCGCTGGCGCGGGAGGCCGCGGCGCTCCGGGCCGCCTGATGGCGATACAACCCGGCGCGCCGGGACTCACGCATCTGCGCGTCACCCTGACCGACAGCTTCTATGTCGGGCCGGGCCGGGCCGACCTGCTCGAGGGCATCGCCGAGACCGGCTCGATCGCGGCGGCCGGCAAGCGCATGGGGATGAGCTACAAGCGGGCCTGGAGCCTCGTGCAGGCGCTGAATGCAGGGTTCGGCGCGCCGCTGGTCGAGACCTCGCGCGGCGGGGCCGAGCAGGGCGGCGCAAAGCTCACGGCAGACGGGACGTTCGTCCTCGCGCGCTACAGGGCGATGCAGGCCGCCACGCGCAACGCCATTGCCGCCGACGTGGAAGCGCTGGCCGCGCGCCTCGATATGTCCGGCCGGAAATAACGCTTGCCGGCCAGGGCACGCTTTGCGACAAAGTCGATATAGTCAACCAGACATATCGAGGGTCGCCATGCTGCGCCAGTCTCTGCTCGGCTTCGCTTTCGCCACGGCCCTGGCCGTTGCACCGGTGCAGGCCGGAACCGTCAACGCCGCCGTTGCCGCCAATTTCACCCAGGTGGCGGAGACGATCGGCGCCGACTTCACGGCGGCCACCGGGCACGAGGTCGTGTTCTCCTTCGGGGCGACGGGCGGGCTCTATACGCAGATCACGCAGGCCGCGCCGTTCGATGTCTTCCTCGCCGCCGACGACGCCCGCACCCATACGGCCATCGAGGAAGGGTTCGGGGTCGAGGGCACCGAGTTCACCTACGCCGTGGGCAAGGTGGTGCTCTATTCGCCGGAAATCGACGTGACCGACGGCGAGGCCGTGCTGCGCGAGAACGCCTTCCATCACATCGCCATCGCCGATCCGGCCACGGCGCCCTATGGCGCGGCGGGCATGGCGGTGCTGGCCTCGCTCGGGCTCACCGATGCGGTCGCGCCCAAGATCGTGACCGGCGAGAACATCACGCAGACGCTGCAATTCGTCGATTCCGGCAGCGCCGAGATCGGCTTCGTGGCGCTGAGCCAGGTCGCGGACAAGCCGGCGGAGCAGGTGTGGCACGCGCCGCAGGCTGCCTATCCCGCCATCCGGCAGAACGCGGTGCTGCTCACAGTGGGCGAGGCGAACGAGGCGGCCCGCGCCTTCCTCGACTATCTGCGTTCGGATGCCGCCATCGCGGTGATCCGCGCGGCCGGCTACGAGGTCGACTAGGCATCCCCGATGCCGACGCTCGCCGAGATCGCGCCGGCCATTACCCTCACGCTCGGGCTGGCCTGCGTGACGACGTTGCTGCTGCTGATCCTCGGCACCCCCATCGCCTGGTGGCTGGCGCGCACGCGCAGCCGCCTGCGCGAGCCCATCGCGGCGGTGGTGGCGCTGCCGCTGGTGCTGCCGCCGACGGTCATCGGCTTTTACATGCTCATCGCGCTCGGCCCGAACGGGCCGGGCGGCGCCGTCGCGGGGCTCTGGGGTGCGCGCACGCTCGCCTTCTCGTTCTGGGGGCTGGTGCTGGGCTCCATCCTCTATTCGCTGCCCTTCATGGTGCAGCCGCTGCGCGTCGCCTTCGAGGGCCTCGGCCCCGACCCGCTGGAGGCGGCGGCAACGCTCGGTGCCGGGCGCCGGCAGACCTTCACGCGCGTCGTGGTGCCCGAGGCGCGCTCCGGCTTCGTCACCGGGCTGATCCTCACCTTCGCGCACACGGTGGGCGAATTCGGCGTGGTGCTGATGATCGGCGGCAATATCCCGGGCAAAACGAAGGTGCTCTCCATCGCCATCTACGATTTCGTCGAGCGCGGCGAGTGGATCAAGGCGCACTGGGTGTCGGGCGGCATGGTGCTGTTCGCCTTCGGCGTGGTGACGCTGACGATGCTGCTCGACCGGCGCTTCGGCCGGCTGACGGGGTAGACATTCGGTGACGATTGTTCACCCTGAGCGAATAAGCTATCGCTCGATGCCATGAGCCAGGATCTCGCGCGCATCCGCGCCTTCGTGCAGGTTTTCGATGCCGGCGGCTTTTCGGCGGCGGCGCGGCAGCACGGCCGTTCCAAGGCCCTGCTCAGCAAATATGTTTCCGATCTCGAGGATTATCTCGGCGTGCGGCTGATGAACCGCACGACGCGCAAGCTGAGCCTCACCGAGGCGGGCGAGGCCTATTACCGCGAGGCGAGCCAGCTTTTGCAGCAGCTCGACGACCTGGATGCCTCGATCCTCGACCAGACGGCGGCACCGCGCGGGCTGCTGCGCGTCTCGGCACCCCGCAATTTCGGCGAGATGATCCTCGCGCCGGCGATCTTCGACTTCCTCGCCGAGCAGCCGGACGTGCGGCTCGATCTGAGGCTCGAGGATCGCTTCGTCGATCTCGTCGACGAGGGGATCGACGTGGCGCTGCGCATCTCGGCGGCGCCGGATTCCTCGCTGATCGCGCGCCGGCTCGCCGACATGCACCATTCGGTGGTGGCCTCGCCGGCCTATCTCGACGCGCATGCGGAGCCGCGCGTGCCCGAGGATCTGCGCAACCATGCGGTGATCGTCGACACCAACCTTGCGGGGCAGGCGAACTGGCGCTTCACCGTCGAGGGGCAGACGGTGTCGGTGCATGTGAACGGGCCGGTACGGGTCAATTCGCCGCTGGCGGCGCGCGACGCGGCGCTGGCCGGCCTCGGGGTTGCCTTATTGCCCGGCTACCTCGCCGAGCCGATGATCGCCGCGGGACGCCTGCGGCCGATCCTCGCGGGGCATATACCGACGGGAGCAAGCCTCATGGCCGTCTATCCGCATCGTCGGCACCTGGCAGGCAAGGTGCGGGCGCTTATCGATCATCTCGTGAAGTGGTTCGATACGCACCCGGTGTATTAGGATGCAGTTCCGGTTCCTTGCGGGTCGCCTCGCGGTGGCGGCTTCGCTGCTGCTGGCGACGCCGGCGCTGGCGCATCCGCATATCTTCGTCGATGCGCGCGCCGCCATCACCTTCAACGAGGCGGGCGAGGTCGTGTCGGTCCACAACAGCTGGACCTTCGACGAGGCCTATTCGGCCTGGTCGGTGCAGGGGCTCGATACCAATCGCGACGGCGTCGTCAGCCGCGAGGAGCTGCAGCCGCTGGCCGACGACAACATGCAGGGGCTCAGCGAGTACGCCTACTACACCTTCGCGGGCGAGGGGCCTGACAGTCTCGCTTTCGCCTTCGGCAGCAATCCGAGCCTCACCTATGTGGACGGGCGCACGACGCTCGACTTCGATGTCGCGCTGACGGCGCCCTATGCGATCCGCGAGGCGCTCGAAATCGCCGTTAACGACCCCGAATACTACGTGGCGATCACCTTCGCCGGGCCCGAGGCGGTCACGCTGGTGAATGCGCCGGCCAATTGCAGCGTCCGGCTCGAAGAGCCCGAAACGATGCCGGACGATGTCGCTGCGGCGCTCTATGCGCTGCCGCCCGACGTGACGCGGCTGCCGCCCGAACTCGAACTGGCCCTGCGCGGCGTACAGGGCGGGATCGTCATCGCGTGCCCGGGCGGCAGTGCGACGGGATTGCCGGCGGCACCGGTGGTCGCGCCCGTACCGTCGACGGCGCTCGACGCGGCGACGGCACTCGCCGAGGCGGGGCGTCTGCCGCTGGGCGGGCCGCCGCCCGAGCCGGGCCTGAACCTGCCGCGGACGGGCCTTCTCGGCTGGGTGAGCCAGCAGCAGACGAGCTTCTATCATGCGCTGGTGGCGGCGCTGGGGGCGCTGCGCAGCGACTGGACGGCGTTCTGGGTGCTGGGCGGACTGAGTTTTCTCTATGGCATCTTCCATGCGGCGGGACCGGGGCACGGCAAGGTGGTGATCTCGTCCTATGTACTGGCAAACGAAGCCCAGATGCGGCGCGGCGTGGGGCTGAGCTTTCTTGCGGCGATGCTGCAATCGGCGGTGGCGATCGGCTTCGTGCTGGTGGCGGCGCTGGCGCTGGGCATGACAAGCCTGGCGATGAACGACGCCGCCAACTGGATCGGCATCGTGTCCTACGGCCTCATCGTGCTGCTGGGGCTGTGGCTGGTGCTGCGCAAGATCTTCCGGCTTGGCCACCATCACCACGCGCATGGCCACGAGACGATGCAAACCCTGGCGCGGCAGCATCTGGGCACGGACGGACACGCTCCGCACCACGACCATGACCATGACCACGACGACGCGGGGGAGGCCGCACACGACCACGTGCATGTCGTCACGCCCGACCGGGTGGGGGGCGGCTGGCGCGAGCAGGCGGGCGTCGTGCTGGCGGTCGGGCTGCGGCCGTGCTCGGGGGCGCTGATCGTGCTCGCCTTCGCGCTGAGCCAGGGCGTGCTGGCGGCGGGAATAGCCGCCGTTCTGCTGATGGGGCTGGGCACGGCGATCACCACCGGTGCGCTCGCGGCGCTGGCCGTCGGTGCCAAGGGGATGGCGCTCCGCCTTGCCGGCGCCGACAACCGGGCGACGGCGGCCATCGTGTGGTGGGCGGAACTGCTGGGGGCGTTCGCCGTGCTCGGCTTCGGCCTCGTGCTGCTGGCCGCGAGCCTCTAGTCCGCGGCGCGCTCGCCGTCGGCCGGGTCGGGCGGGCGGTGTGGCCCGATGCTGTCGGGAGCGGGCGAATCGCCGGCCGGCTCGTCGGCCTTGCCGGTCTGCACGATGTCGCGGACGAGCCAGGCAGCGATCACCTTGCGTTCGTTCCCCATCGTGCGGAAGTCGAGTTCGTCGGCCAGGCCTGCCGCGAAGACCTGCGCCTGCCCGAACTCCTGCCGGTCCGTTTCGGGCAATTCGCGCCAGCGCCTCAGGGCTTCTTCGTATGCTTCGTCTTTCGTCACCCCTGCTCCGATCTGAGCCCCGCAGCGCCTCAACCCGGACGGATGCGAAAGCGTTCCGCGGCGGACCCCCGCGACAAAGCGGAACTTGCGCCCGTGCGACGGGGGGATATTGTGCGCGCCGCCCCCGACCCTTGCAGGAAGACGCAGCGTTCATGATGGCCACCAAGCCCTCCGATCATCCCGCGGTGGAGACTCAGAAGGTCGGTGTGCTGCTGATGAACCTCGGAACCCCGGATTCGCCCGACTACTGGCCGATGCGGCGCTATCTCAGCCAGTTTCTCAGCGACCGGCGGGTGATCGAGACGCATCCGCTGCGCTGGCAGCCGATTCTGCAGGGCATCGTGCTCAGCGTGCGCCCGCAACGCAGCGGGGCGAATTACCGGCTCATCTGGGACGAGGCGGCGGGCGACAGCCCCCTGCGGGTCACGACGCGGCGGCAGGTGGAAAAGCTCCAGGCGCGCCTGGGCGACGCGGTGCTGGTCGACTTCGCCATGCGCTACGGCAATCCCTCGATGGCGGCGAAGCTGGACGCGATGAAGGCGGCGGGCTGCACGCGCATCCTGCTGTGTCCGCTCTATCCACAATATTCCGCGACGACGACGGCGACGGCCAACGATTCCGCGTTCGACGTGCTGAAGACGATGCGCTGGCAGCCGGCGATCCGCACGCTGCCGCCCTATTTCGATACGCCCGCCTATATCGCGGCGCTGGCGCAGAGCATCGAGGCGGGGGTCGCGGCGCTGCCCTTCGTGCCGGACGTCGTGCTGGCCTCCTATCACGGTATGCCGGTGGAATACCTGCTCAAGGGCGATCCGTATTACTGCCAGTGCCTCAAGACGACGCGGCTCGTGCGCGAGCGCCTCGGCTGGAGCGAGGACAGGCTCAAAGTGACGTTCCAGAGCCGCTTCGGCCCCGACGAGTGGCTGCAACCCTATACCGACAAGACGATTGCCGCGCTCGCGGGCGACGGCAAGAAGGTCGCGATCGTGGCGCCGGCCTTCTCCGTCGATTGCATCGAAACGCTCGAGGAACTGGCCATCACCGGCCGCGAGCAGTTTGTCGATGCCGGCGGTGCGGCCGAGAACTATGCCTATATCCCCTGCCTCAACGACAGCGAGGGCGGCATGGCCATGCTCGAAACGCTGGTGCGGAACGAGCTTATGGGCTGGGTGTAGGTAGCGCGGCGGCGCCCGCGGTCAGGCCTCCACGGCCTTCAGCATCGCCTTGGTAATCGCCTGCTTCTGCTTGAAATAGCCGGCCCAGGGGTCGGGGGCCTTGGCCCGGGCGGCCGCGGCGCCGAGGGAAAATCCGTTGGCGCGGTCGAGCGTTGCGAGCTCGTCCCAGCTCACCGGCACGGCGCAGGGGGCACCCTCGCGCGAGCGCGTCGAGAAGGGCGCGATGGCGGTGGCGCCGCGTTCGTTGCGCAGATAATCGACGAACATACGGCCTTTTCGGCTGGCCTTGCGGATATTGGCGGTGAAGCGGCCGGGCTCGTCGGCCGACACCTTTTCGGCGAAGCCGCGGCAGAAGGTCTTGACCTCGGGCCACTCGAGCGTGGGCCGGATCGGGGCGACGACGTGGATGCCCTTGCCGCCGGTGACGAGGGCGTAGGTCGCGAGGCCCATCGCCTCGAGCCGGTCGCGGAAGTCGAGGGCAGCCTGCCGCGTGCTGGCGAAGTCGAGGCCTTCGTCGGGGTCGATGTCGAAGATGATGCGGTCGGGGCGCTCGATGGCGTCCACGTGGCTGCCCCAGATGTGATATTCGAGCGTGTTCATCTGTACGCCCGCGACGAGGCCGGCCAGATCCTCGACATACATGTAGTCCTCGACGGCGCCGTCCTTTTCCGCGATCGGCACCTTGCGGAAGGCGTCGGGGAAGCCGCCGGAATCGTGCTTCTGGAAGAAGCAGGCCTTCGCCCGGCCCTGCGGGCAGCGCACCAGCGACAGCGGACGGCGCACGATGTGGGGCAGCATGCGCTCGGCCACGGCGGCGTAGTAGGCGACGATCTTCGCCTTGGTGACGCCGTCGCCGGGATAGACGTCCCGGTCGGGGCTGGTGAGCCGGACGCCGAGCTTTTCGGCGACGGCGATGCCCATGGCGTCGGTGAACTCCTCGGCGGCAGGGCTCTTCGCGGCGGCCCTTGACCGCGGCTTCGGGGTGGCCTTGACGGGCGCGTCGGCGGGCATTTCGAGCGTCACCTCCCTGGCTGTCTTATCCTGGCGCAGCCCCATGAAGGAAGGGTGGCGCAGATGGCCGTCGGGGGTGAGCTCGGTGAAAGCGACCTCGCCCACGAGGCTGGGCTCGACCCAGCGGGCGCGCCGGGAGATGTCGCGCGGCACGGCGCCGAAGGGCGATGTCTTGCGCGCCCGCGCGTCGAGCGCCTGCTGCAGGCCGGCCGCCTCCGCGACGGTCCAGCCGGTGCCGACCCGGCCGCGATAGACGAGGTCGCCCTTGTCCCAGGTGCCGAGCAGCAGCGAGGCAAAGCCCTTCTTCTTGTCCGAGGGGCGCCAGCCGCCGATGACGAACTCCTGCCGCTCGATGCATTTGACCTTGAGCCAGTCGCGGGTGCGCTCGCTGCGATAGGGCGAGGTGCCCAGCTTGGCGATCATGCCCTCGAAGCCGCCCTCGCACATCGCCTTGAAGAATTTCTCGCCCGCGCCGGCGACATGGTGGGAGAACTGGATGGGGTCGGTGCCGGCGCGCTCGCCGATCAGCGCCTCGAGGCGCGCCTTGCGCTCGACGAGCGGCAGCGCCCGCAGATCCTCGCCGTCCTGCTCCAGCAGGTCGAAGGCGAAATAGGTGAGCGGCGCGCCCGCCGTCAGCGCGGCCTTGAGCGTCGAGAAATCGGTGCGCCCGTCCTTGAAGGCGACGATCTCGCCATCGATGAGGGCGGCGCCCGACGTCAGGCTAGAAAGCGGTTCCACCAGCGCGTCGAACTGGCTGGTCCAGTCATTGGCGTTGCGGGTGAAGAGACGCACCTTGTCGCCGGCGATGGCCGCGAGCGCGCGATAGCCGTCATATTTCATTTCGAACAGCCAGTTGCGGCCGACCGGGATCTCGTCGACGAGGGTGGCCAGCTCCGGCGCCTGGAAGTCCGGCAGCAGCTGTGCCTTGCCGCCCGACCAGACCTTCGTCGCCGGTTCGCTCCTGGCCGCCTTGCGCCGCGGCTTGTGCCCCCTGGCAATGCCGTCGATATCGCGCCCCGTCTCGACGCTGGTGGTGAATTTGTCGGTCAAGCTGTCGGCGGTGCTGGCATGGGCGTCGCGATGCTTGATGAGCAGCCAGTTCTCGCGCGGCCCATTCCTCGTCTTCTGGTCGCGGCCCTTCATGTGGACGAGCACCCATTCGCCCTTCATGCGCTTGCCGTTGAGGCGGAACTTGAGGTCGCCGTCGGCGAGCCCCTTGTGCGGATCGCCGATGGGCTCCCAGGTGCCCGCATCCCACAGCATCACCGTGCCGCCGCCATACTCGCCCTCGGGGATCGTACCCTCGAAGCCGCCATAGTCGAGCGGATGATCCTCGACATGGACGGCGAGGCGCTTGTCGGCGGGATTGGTGGAGGGACCCTTCGTCACCGCCCAGCTTTTCAGCACGCCGTCGAGCTCGAGCCGGAAATCGTAGTGCAGGCGCGTCGCGTCGTGCTTCTGGACGACGAAGCTCAGCGCCCTGGCTTTCGGGCGCGCGGCGCGCTTGCCGGAGGGCTCGGCGGTCTTGCTGAAGTCGCGCTTGGCGCGATACGGCTTGAGCAGGGTCTGCGGCGAGGCCATCTAGCTCGCCTTCTTGCGCGGCGCCGGCTTGGTCGCGGCCTTCTTGGCGGGTGCCTTGCGGGCGGCCGTCCTGGTTGCGGCGGTCTTGGTTCCGGCCTTGCCGCCGCTGCCTTCGAGGCTCTTCTTCAAGGCGGCCATGAGGTCGATGACGTTGCCGCCCTGCGGGCGTGCGGCGGGCTCCTCCTCCACCTGGATGCGGCGGCCCTTGCTCTTGAGCTTGCGCTGGATCAGCTCGCGCAACGCCTGCTGGTAGTGGTCCTTGAAAGCCTTGGGATCGAATTTCGACGTCTTCTTCTCGATGAGGGCCGTCGCGACCTCGAGCAGATCGGGGTCGGCCGCCTTGGCCGGGATGTCGGAGAAATACGGATCGGCCTTCTTGATCTCCTCGTCGTAGTGCAGCGTTTCGAGCAGCATGCCCTTGCCGAAGGGTTTTACCGTGACGAGGTATTCCTTGCCGCGCAATGCGAGCTGGCCGAGCCCGACGCGCTTGGCCTCGAGCAGCGCGTCGCGCACGACGCGGAAGGCATCCTCGGCCAGATCGTCGGCGGGGGTGAGGAAATAGGGGGAGTCGTAGTAGAGCGGGGGAATTTCGTTCTCGGCGACGAACTGCACGAGCTCCAGCGTCTTGCGCGTCTCGAGCTTGACGGCGTCGAGCTCCTCGTCCTCGAGCAGGACATATTCGCCCTTTTCGTACTCGTAGCCCTTCTTGATGTCCTCGGCCTCGACCGGGCCGATGCCGTCGACGACCTTCTGGTAGCGCACGCGCTTGCCCGTGGGCGCGTGGATCTGGTTGAAGGACGTGACCGCGCCCGATTTGTGCGCGGGAAACATCTCCACATTGATGGTTACGAGGCTCAGCCGGAGCTGGCCTTTCCAGACGGGACGCGACGCTGCCATTTTTCAGACCCCGGTGGGAACAAAACGCCGGGATTCAACGGAACTTCGGGCTATTCGTTCCCCTTCCATTGCGCGCGGGGGCATAGCCACATATCTGTTGCAGCAAAGGCGTCGCAGCACTCTTTCCCGCAGCGCCTATCCGAGGGAGACAGCAATGGACTTCGCGCTCGACGGCGGCAGCCTCACCCTTATCGTTCTGGGCGTGCTGGCAGTGCTCGTGCTGCTCGCGGCGGTCAAGACCGTGCCGCAGGGCTACAATTACACCGTGGAGCGGTTCGGCCGCTACATCCGCACCATGAAGCCGGGCCTCAACCTCATCATTCCGTTCGTCGACGGCATCGGCCGCAAGATGAACATGATGGAGCAGGTGCTGGACGTGCCGCACCAGGAGGTCATCACCAAGGACAACGCCTCGGTGACGGCCAATGGCGTGGCCTTCTACCAGATCCTCGACGCCGCCGCGGCGGCCTATGAGGTGGCCAACCTGCAGAACGCCATCCTCAACCTCACCATGACGAACATCCGTACCGTGATGGGTGCGATGGACCTCGACGAGCTGCTCAGCCACCGCGACGAGATCAACGAGCGGCTGCTGCGGGTCGTCGATGCGGCGGTCAGCCCGTGGGGCCTCAAGATCACGCGCATCGAGATCAAGGACATCGATCCGCCCAAGGACCTTGTCGAGGCCATGGGGCGCCAGATGAAGGCCGAGCGCGAAAAGCGCGCCACCATCCTCGAGGCCGAAGGCCAGCGCCAGTCGCAGATCCTCAACGCCGAGGGCATGAAGCAGGCCCAGGTGCTCGAAGCCGAGGGCCGCCGCGAGGCCGCCTTCCGCGACGCCGAGGCGCGCGAACGGTCGGCCGAGGCCGAGGCCGAGGCGACGCGCATGGTGTCGGAAGCCATCGCCAAGGGCGACGTGCAGGCGATCAACTATTTCGTCGCCAACAACTACATCAAGGCCCTCGAGGGCATTGCGCGCTCGCCCAACCAGAAGATCCTCATGCTGCCGGTCGAGGCGGCGAGCGTCATCGGCGCCATCGGCGGCATCGCCGAGATCGCGCGCGAGACGTTCGGCGGCGACAAGCCGGCGCGCCAGCCGTCATCGCCGGGACGGCCGCCATCGACCGGCAACTGACCTAGAGGAGCATTCCAATGGTTCTGCTCGATCTGTTCATCCAGTACGGACCGTGGTCGTGGTTCGTCGTCGGCCTCGTGCTGCTGGCCCTCGAACTCGTGGTGCCGGGCGGCTGGTTCGTCTGGCTGGGCGCCGGCGGCATCCTCACCGGCGTGCTGGCCTTCATCCCCGGCGTCAGCTGGCCATGGCAGATGACGATCTTCGGCGTGCTGGCGCTCGCCACCGTCATCGGCTGGACGGCCATCGCGCGCACCCGCAAGCCGCGCAGCGACAGGCCGCTGCTCAACCGCCGGGCCGACACCTATCTCGGTCACGAGGGCATCATCGAGGAGCCGATCACCAACGGCTATGGCCGCATGAAGCTCGGCGACACCATCTGGCGGATCGCCGGCCCGGACCTTGCGGCGGGCCAGCGCGTGCGCGTCGTCGGCGCCGAGGGCGCGGTGCTGAAGGTCGAGGCCGTCTAGGGGCTCAGGGCTGGAGATCCACCGGGACCGGCGGCTTCTCGTAGACCAGGAGGATCGAGACGCGCTGGTTGGCGCTCAGATAGGGGTCGTTGGGGAAGAACGGGTCGGCATCGGCGCGCCCGACGACGGATTCGATGCGGTCGTCGGAGAGACCGAATTCCTCCAGAATCTGCCGGGCGACGTTGGCGCGGTCGAAGCTCAGCTCCCACGGGCCGTAGCGCGGATTGTCGTAGCTGCCCCCCGCGGCGGTGTGGCCCGAGATGCGGATGCGGTTGGGAAGCCGGGCGAGCGAGGGGGCCATGGCGGCGATGGCCTTGCGCGTCAGCTCGTAGGGATATTTCGAGCCCTCGGGGAACATCGCCCGCCCATCCCTGTCGGCGATGACGATGTTGAGGCCGTCCTGGGTGTCCTCGATGGCGATGTTGTCGGAGATGGTCGTGATGTCGGGCAGATCCTGCCAGGCCTGCCTGAGGCTCGCCGCGGCGAGCGAGTAGCGCGCGGCGCGCTCGATGTCGGTGCGCTCTTTGGCGTAGGTGTTGGCTTCCTGGCCCTGGCTCTCGTGCTCGGGGCTGTCCTTGGTGGCGAATTCGGTCGACGCCTTGATGTCGGCCGGGCTCACATTCTTGAGGTAGTCGCGCTCGGGGTTGCCGGAGCGCTCGATCATGCCCGTCATGTCCGAGAAGGGCTGGATGCCGAAGGCGTTCTGCACCGAGCCGGCGGCCATGTTGAGCTTCTCCTGGTCCTGCACCGAAAAGCTCAGCAGCATGACGAAGAACGCCATGAGCAGGCTCATCAGGTCGGCGAAGGAGATGACCCAGCTGCCGCCATGCGCGCCGCCGCCGTGACCGCCCTTGCGTGCGCCGAGGCTCATCAGGCGGCCTCGAGCACGGCGTCGCGGCTGTGCAGCGGCAGGAAGCTCGCCAGCTCGTCCTTCACCGTCGCCGGGTTCTTGCCCTCGCGGATCATCACCAGCGCCTCGATGACGAGGGTGCGGTTGCTGCCCTCGGTGGTGGCGCGATGGGCCAGCTTGTCGGCGATGGGCAGGGCGAAGACGTTGGAGATGGCGGCGCCGTAGAAGGTCGCGAGCAGGGCGATGGCCATGCCCGGGCCGATCTTCTTGGGGTCGTCCATGTGGCCGAACATCGACACGAGGCCGATCAGCGTGCCGACCATGCCCATGCCGGGGGCGGTGTCGCCCAGCGCCTTGAAGATCTTGTGGCTTTCCTCGACGCGCTCATAGTCGAGGTCGCGCTCGCGTTCGAGCGAGGAGCGCAGTGCCTCGGCCGAATAGCCGTCGGCGATCATGCGCACGCCGCGGCGCAGGAAGGGATCGTCGACCTCCACCTGCTCGAGCGCGATCGGCCCCTGCCGACGCATCGTCTCGGCGATCTCGGCGAGCTGGTCGATGAGCTGGGTGGGCGAGACGCGCTTGTAGACGATGGAACTCTTGAAGCCGAGCGCGAGGGCCGAGATCAGGCTGCCCAGCGTGTAGCGCACCATGATCGCCATCGCCGCGCCGCCGACGACGACGACGGCCGGCAGCAGGTTCAGGAAGCTCATCGGGCTCGAGCCTTCGAGCAGAATGGCGGTGATGAGCACGCCGAAACCGCCGACGATGCCGATGATGGTTGCGAGATCCACTGAAGTATGTCCTGACGCGCGACAGAAAATCGATGCGCCAGTCTTGCGGCGGAATGGATAAATCCGACTTAAATTCGATGGTTAACCGGCCCTGAAGAGGCGCTCGCAAGGCTTCCTTAACCATAGGGTGCAAGGCTTCGTTAGGGATCCCGGAGCGCTGCGTGAGACGTCGCCACTATCACTGCATGGCCATTTTCGCGCTGCTTGCGGCGGCGCCGGCGCTCGCCCAGGACGAGGCGGGGCCGGAGCACGGCATCGACTGGAGCGTGGGGCTGCGCGGCTCCTATGGCGCCAACAGCCTGAGCGGCGGGCGAGCGGAGCTGGCGCTCACCCCCGAGGCGTCGCTGACGCTGGGCGGCGAGAGCAGCCTCGGCCGGATCAGCGCCGGCAGCGACCTCGTGCTGGACGGGGCCGGGCAGGGCCGGGTCGCCGATCTCCACGCCGCCGCCGAGGGCAGCTACCGGCTGGGCGCGACGACGACGCTCGACGGCGCAGTGCGGGCCGGGCTGACGCAGGCCCGCCCCGACGCCAGCGACCTGCCGGCCAATACGCTGACCGCCCCGCTGGTCTTCGACGGCACGGCGCGGGGCAGCGTGCGGCAGACGCTGGGCAAGCTGGTGCTGACCGGCACGCTGGATGGCCAGCGGCGGCTGAAGGGCGAGACGACGCTCGACGATCTGTCCACCATCGACAATGCCGACCGCAGCTTCTGGGCGGGAGGCGCGACGCTGCGCGTGGGCTACGAGCTGACGCCGCTGGTTACCGCCTTCGTCGAGGGCGAGGCCAGCGTCCGGAAGTTCGACGCGCCCGATCCGGGACTGGCCCGTTTCCTCGACGGGCGCATTTATCAGCTGCGCGCCGGGGCGAGCTATACGCAGGGCGCGAGCCTCGCGGCGGAGGCCGCGGTGGGGCACGCCTGGATCGACTATTTCGACGGGACGCTGACCGACAGGCAGAGCTGGGTCGCCAATGCCAGCGTGACGGTGCGGCCGGACGAGACCGTCAGCCTCGTGGGCGCGCTGGAGACGACGCTCGGCCCGTCGGACTCGGTGGCGGGCGATACCGACGTGCGCACCGCGCTCACGGGGTCGGCGCGCTACCGGATCAATCCGTGGCTGACGCTGCGCGGCAGCGGCGGCTGGGAGCAGACGGTGACGCTGGGCACCGCCGCCACGTCGTGGCGTTACGAGGCGGGCGGCGGCCTCGACCTGCAGACCGCCCGGCACGTGGTGTGGACGGCCGACTACCTCTACAGCCACGACGCGCCGCCGGCGAGCGACACGCATATGGTGAGCGTCGGCGTGCGGCTGCAGCGCTAGGGCCGGATCAGCTTGAGCTTTTTCAGCTCGGCAACGAAGGGGGCGGCGATGTCGTCGCGGTCGAGAGCGTAGGCGACATTGGCGGTGAGGAAGCCGACCTTGCTGCCGCAGTCGAAGGACTGGCCCTTGTACTTGACGCCGGTGAAACGCTGCGTCGTCATCAGCGCATGCATGGCGTCGGTGAGCTGGATCTCACCGCCCGCGCCGCGCGCCTGGCCGGCGATCAGCCCGAAGATCTCGGGTTGCAGGATATAGCGGCCGGAGATGATGAGGTTGGAGGGCGCGGCTTCGCGCGGGGGCTTTTCCACCATGCCGGTGATGGCGAAGGCCGCATCCGGCCCCTCGCCGCGGGCGACGACGCCGTAGGACGACACGTCCTCCATCGGCACTTCCTCGACCGCCATGACGTTGCCGCCGGTCGTCTCGTAGGCATCCATCATCTGGCGCAGCACGCCGGGCGTGCCCTTGAACAGCATGTCGGGCAGCAGCAGCGCGAAGGGCTGGTCGCCGACGATCTCGCGCGCGCACCAGACGGCGTGGCCGAGACCGAGCGGTTCCTGCTGGCGCGTGAAGACGGCCTGGCCGGCCTGCGGCAGGTCGCGCTCGAGTGCTTCGAGCGCCCAGGTCTTGCCGCGCGCCGCGAGCGTATGCTCGAGCTCGAACTGCTTGTCGAAATGATCCTCGATGACGCCCTTGTTGCGCCCGGTGATGAAGACGAAGTGCTCGATGCCGGCCTCGCGCGCCTCGTCCACCGCATACTGGATGAGGGGACGGTCGACGACCGTCAGCATTTCCTTGGGCATCGCCTTGGTGGCCGGCAGGAAACGTGTGCCGAGGCCGGCCACTGTGAACACGGCTGTGCGAACGCGCTGGGACAAGGTAAGGCTCCGGGGCGGCTGGAAAGACTATCTCAAGACACCGATCCTAGCATTTTCGCGATTAATTGGAGATTGACCGATGACGGTTTTGGTGACGGGCGGCGCCGGCTATATCGGCAGCCACATGGCCCTGAAACTGGGCGATTCGGGCGAGGAGACGGTCGTCGTCGACAACCTCGTCACCGGCTTCGACTGGGCCGTCGATCCGCGCGCCACGCTCATCGAGGGCGATGTGGGCGACATGGCCTTCATGAGCGAGGTCATCGCGGCGCACGGGGTCACCGAGATCATCCATTTCGCCGGGTCGATCGTCGTGCCGGAATCAGTGGTCGATCCGCTGAAATACTATCGCAACAACACGTCGACATCGCGCAATCTGCTGGAGGCG
>PJUF01000890.1_pt1 | contig 17729 bp, 17 predicted proteins | sample 1512191 | NCBI WGS metagenome assembly PJUF01 (sample SAMN08177673, study PRJNA422409) | Feces metagenome, whole genome shotgun sequencing project. | isolation source: Chicken feces (3) enriched on wood chips | host: Gallus gallus | place: USA: Madison | collected 2015-01-15 | reverse complement strand
CGGGACCCAGCGTTATGTCGAGCCCCTCGAACAGGCTGTCGTTCTCCTCGGGCGGGCCGACATAGTGCAGTGTGCGGCCGCGATAGGGGACGAGCATCGTGCGCGTCACGTCGCCCGACGAGACCACGGCGTCGTAGGCGTCGCGCGGCACGCCCAGCGCATCGAGCATGGCGATGATGGGGGGCGAGGGCCGCGGCGCATTGGTTATGAGCACGACGCGGCCGCCCCCCTGCCGGTAGAGCCGCAGCGCCTCGACGGCGCTGGGGTGCGCGGCGACGCCGTTGTGCAGCACGCCCCACACGTCGGAGAGGACGGCATCGTAATGCGGCGCGAGGCTCGAAAGGGACGGCACGGACTTCACACTCCTGCCCGGGCGACCTGCGCGGGGCGGTCGAGTTGCAGATCGGGCCGCACAGGACCGGGCGGCCCCATATGCGGTCCCTGCGCCAGGGTAACGCCATCCTCGAACAGCTGCAGCAATTGCTGCTCGTCGATGATGCCGGTGGCCATGAGCTCGATGCCGAAGCGCCGGCCATAGGCGGCAACGTCCGAGGCATGAAAATCGGTGAAGCTCTGCGGCGAGCGCAGGAAGCGCGTGGCGTCGACCCGCACGGTCCGGAAGCCCAGCCCCTGCAGCTCGGCATAGTCGAAGCGCAGCGAGGTCGCGGCGCTGAGCGAGAGCCCGACGCCCATCTTGCCGATGGCCGCGAGCGAGGCGCGCTCGCGCGCCGACAGCGCCTTGAGCTCTGCCTGCGGGAGGACGAACAGCAGGCTGGCGGCGATGGCGCGGTTGGCGTCGAGTGCCGCGAGGATAAGATCGACGGCCTTGGCGCTGCCCAGCGTGGCGCGCGACACCGGCACATGCAGGGTGATGGGATTGCCCGCGGTGCGGGCGCGGCGGGCGATCACCACCGCCTCGTCCACGCCCTCGGCCTCGAGGCGGGCCACGACGTCCTCGCCGCCGTGGCGCGGCATGAAATCGGGTCCGTCGGCGAACTCGCCCTCCTCGAGCACGAGGCGCGGCACGAGATCGTAGGCATAGGGCTTGCGCTGCGGCAGCGTGACGATGGGCTCGATGTGGAAGACGACGCGGCGGTCCTCCACCGCCTGGCGCAGCATTTCGAGCGGAATCACCGGCTCGGGCATGCTGTCCGGGTCGGGCTCCGGCTCGGGCGTCCGCGTCTCGACGGTGATGCGGCGCTGCTCTTCGAATTCGGCCACGGCTTCGGTGACCTGCCGGACGACGGCGCCCAGCACGGAGAGGTCGGCCTCGACGGCATCGAGGCGCGGGCCGGGGCGGGCGTCGGTCAGGGCGTTGACGCGCTGGCTCAGCACCGAACCGGCCTGCGCATCGGTCGAGAGCAGGCGCGAGAGGTCCTCCACGGCCTTTTCGAGGCGCTGCTCGGCGCGGCGGCGCAGCTGGCGCTCGACCAGCAGCACGGCGAGGCAGCCGAAGGCGATGGCCGTCACCGCCGCTTCGATAGGCGTGAAGGTCAGACCGAAATAGGCCGCGGCGGCCACGCCCAGGGCAGAGAGCGCGATAAAGACGTAGACGAGGCCCTGCACGGCTGGCGCGCTCCTTCGGATTCGCCGGATCGGGCCGACAGCATAGGGCGACGGGCGATGCCGTCAAAACGGATTATTTACCCTGACCAGCCAAGATTCACGGCAGTTTCGAGCGCATGAAGCCAGAGGCCTGAATCGATGTCGGATGCAAGCGTGGGCGAAGCGGGGCTTCCGTTGCGGCTGCTGCTGATCGATGGGACGTGCACGCTGCAGGCGCGCGTGGCCGCGCCGCTCGCCGCGGAGTTCGCGCAGGCGCCGGTGGTGGCAGAACGCGGCGGCGGCAGGCCGGCGCTGGACCTGCTGCGCGGCACGGCCTTCGACGCGGTGGTCGCCGACCTCGCCGCGCTGGCCGACCTGGGCGCCGCTCCCGACGACAGGATCGGGCGGCTGGCGCGCGCCGCGGCGGGGGCGCTGATCGTCATTCTCTCCGAGGATGCCGGCATCTCGATCTCGCTGGCGGCGATGCGGGCGGGCGCCCATGACTGCGTCGGGCGGGCCATCGCCGGCGACCGGCTGGTGGCGCTGATCGGCGAACTGGCGCGCCGGCACGGCAAGACGCGGTGCCTGACGCGCAGCGCGCCGCAGCCGGAATCGTCGGCCGCCGAAGCGCCGGCGCCGGGCATTCCCGACATGCGCGACCTCGTCATGCCGATGTGGCGGCAGGAGCAGCGCATCATCGAGGAGGCCATCCAGCAATTCGCCGGCAACGTCGCCATGGCCGCGGCCGCGCTGGAGCTCAGCCCCTCGACCATCTACCGCAAGCGCCAGGCCTGGGCCGAGATGGACGGCAAGCGCGGCGCCGCCTGAGGCTTCCGCCTACCGGATGCTGCACGCGTCGCGGGAATGGCCCCAAGCCCTCTAGCGCCAGGTGAAGACCTTCGTCACCGAGTAGTTGAAGACAACGCTCATCAGCACGCCGGCGAGGCCGGCGATCCAGAAGCTGCGGTCGAGGACGTAGATCCAGTTGGCGACCGAGACGTTGGCGACGGCGCCGATGGAGCAGACGGCGTAAAAGGTCAGCAGCCCCGTGAGATAGTGCCAGCCGCGCAGCTTCCGGTTGGCGTAGGTCAGCTCGTTGTTGAGCACGAAATTGAAGGTCATCGCCACCATGGTGGCGGTCAACTGGGCCCAGAAGAAGTTGAACCCGAACAGCGCGGCGGTGAGCCACAGCGTGCCCATATGCACGAAAACGCCGAGGCCGCCGACAAGGCCGAACAGCAGGAAGCTCGTGGGCAGCACGCCGCCGGTCAGCTTGCTCAGCACGAGGCCGAGGAACTGCACCACCACGAGCGAACTCATCTTGCTCTCGCCGGCGTGGCGGGGGCGGAAGGTGTAGGGCACCTCGCCGATGCGCAACTGCTTGCCGCGCCGGGCGCGGGCGCGGCCGGCCGAGACGATGATGTCGAGCAGGATCTTGAAACCCTCGGTCGACAGCGACGGGGCGATCTCGTCGAAAACGTCCCGGCGCATGAGGAAAAAGCCGCTCATGGGGTCGGACAGCGCCTTGCCGGTCAGGAGGCCGGAGAGGCGCGTGGCGACGCGCGAGCCCGCCTCGCGGGCCTTGCTCAGCCCGTCGCCCACCGCCCCGTCGCCGGCGTAGCGGGTGCCGACGACGACGTGGTCGCCGGCCAGCGCCTTGTCGAGCATGGCGGGAAGGATGCGCTCGTCATGCTGGTGGTCGGCGTCGATGACCGCGAAATAGGGCGCGGCGCTCGCCGAAATGCCCTCGATCACTGCCGAACTCAGCCCGCGCCGGCCGATGCGGTGGATGCAGCGCACATTGTGGTGGCGCAGCGCCAGGTCCTTGACCACGGCCGCCGTGCCGTCGGGCGAATTGTCGTCGACGACGATGAACTCGAAGGGAATGTCGCCCATGGCGGCGCTGACGAGGTCGAACAGCGGCACGACATTGTCCCGCTCGTTGAAGGTCGGCACGATGACGGCCAGTTGCGGGGCGGTCCAGATCTGCTGGGCTGCAGGGGCCGTCGGGTCGAGCTCGATGGTCACGTCACGGTTCCGGTGGATGGCGGCGCCCCAATATCGCGCCAATGCCCAAATCCGCAAGGCCGCGAAAGAGTTCCGGCGCCGGCAGGCCGCCCGGCACGCAATCCGCTTGACTCGATTCCTAGCTGTTCCTATATCCCCAGCCACCTGTTAGCACTCTTCGCAATAGAGTGCTAACAGGGCGAAATTCGTAGCATCATAGGAGCTGATATGGCTTTCCGTCCCCTGCACGACCGCGTGGTCGTCCGCCGTGTCGACAGCGAGGAAAAGACCGCTGGCGGCATCATCATCCCCGACACCGCGAAGGAAAAGCCGTCCGAGGGCGTCATCGAGGCCGTCGGTCCCGGCGCGCGCGACGAGAGCGGCAAGATCGTTGCGCTCGACGTCAAGGTCGGCGACCGCATCCTCTTCGGCAAGTGGAGCGGTACCGAGGTCAAGCTCGACGGCAAGGACCTGCTGATCATGAAGGAAACCGACATCATGGGCGTGATCGGCTGACCTTCGGCCCCCCGTCCCTGATCCCAAAATCGTAAGGAGCGCCTCTTATGGCAGCCAAAGAAGTAAAGTTCTCGACTGACGCGCGCGACAAGCTCGTCCGCGGCGTCAACATCCTCGCCAACGCGGTGAAGGTCACGCTCGGTCCCAAGGGCCGCAACGTCGTGATCGACAAGTCGTTCGGTGCCCCGCGCATCACCAAGGACGGCGTCACCGTCGCCAAGGAAGTGGAGCTCGACGACAAGTTCGAGAACATGGGCGCCCAGATGGTGCGCGCCGTTGCCTCCAAGACCAACGACAATGCCGGCGACGGCACCACCACCGCGACCGTGCTGGCCCAGGCGATCGTCAACGAGGGCATCAAGCTCGTTGCCGCCGGCATGAACCCGATGGACATCAAGCGCGGCATCGACACGGCCGTCGACGAGGTCGTCGGCAACCTCGCCAAGGCCAAGAAGACGATCTCGACCAACAACGAAGTCGCCCAGGTCGGCACGATTTCGGCCAATGGCGAGACCGCCATCGGCGAGATGATCGCCAATGCGATGCAGAAGGTCGGCAATGAGGGCGTCATCACCGTCGAGGAAGCCAAGACCGCCGAGACCGAGCTCGACGTTGTCGAGGGCATGCAGTTCGACCGTGGCTATCTCAGCCCCTACTTCGTCACCAATGCCGAGAAGATGACGGCCTCGCTCGAGGATCCGTACATCCTCCTGCACGAGAAGAAGCTCAGCAACCTGCAGGCCATGCTGCCGGTCCTCGAGGCCGTGGTGCAGAGCCAGCGTCCGCTGCTGATCGTCGCCGAGGACGTCGAGGGCGAGGCCCTGGCCACGCTCGTCGTCAACCGCCTGCGCGCCGGCCTCAAGGTCGCCGCCGTCAAGGCTCCGGGCTTCGGCGATCGCCGCAAGGCCATGCTCGAGGACATCGCCGTGCTCACCGGCGGCCAGGTCATCTCCGAGGATCTCGGCATCAAGCTCGAGAACGTGACGCTCGACATGCTGGGCACCGCCAAGCGCGTCGAGATCGCCAAGGAGACCACCACCATCGTCGATGGCTCGGGCTCCAAGGACGACATCCAGGGCCGCGTCGGCCAGATCAAGGCGCAGATCGAGGAGACCACCTCGGACTACGACCGCGAGAAGCTGCAGGAGCGGCTGGCCAAGCTCGCCGGCGGCGTCGCGGTGATCAAGGTCGGCGGTGCCACCGAGGTCGAGGTGAAGGAGCGCAAGGACCGCGTCGACGACGCGCTCAATGCGACCCGTGCCGCGGTCGAGGAAGGCATCGTGCCGGGTGGCGGCGTGGCGCTGCTGCGCGCAGCCTCGAACCTCAAGGCCAAGGGCGAGAACCCCGACCAGCAGGCCGGCATCAACCTCGTGCGTCGTGCGCTGCAGGAGCCCGTCCGCCAGATCGCCCAGAACGCGGGCGACGAAGGCTCGGTGGTTGTCGGCAAGATCCTCGAGAACAGCTCGGAGAACTACGGCTACAACGCCCAGACCGGCGAATATGGCGACATGATCCAGATGGGCATCGTCGACCCCGTGAAGGTCGTGCGTTCGGCCCTGCAGGACGCGGCCTCGGTCGCCTCGCTGCTGATCACGACGGAAGCCATGATCGCCGAGCTGCCCAAGGAAGCCGCGCCGGCCATGCCGGGCGGCGGCATGGGCGGTGGCATGGGCGGCATGGACTTCTAGGTCCTGCCAGGAACCCGGTCCCCGACTTCCCAGTCACGGACCAGTATCGGGCGCCGGTGATCTCACCGGCGCCCTTTTTGTCTCCGGCCGCGGCCGTGTGCGGCCCTCAGGGGAACACCAGCACCTTGACGGCGAGGATGATGGCGATGGCGATGACCAGCGGGCGGATGAGGCGGGCACCGAAGCGGATGCCGGTGAGGGCGCCGAGATAACCGCCGGCCACCTGGCCGACCGCCATGGCCGCCGCGGCCGGCAGGAGCACCTCGCCATAGGACAGGAAGAGCACCAGCCCGCCCAGATTCGAGGCCAGGTTGACGAGCTTGGTGTGCCCGACGGCGCGGGTGATGCCGAGCCCGAACAGCGCCACGAACCCCATGGTGAGGAAAGAGCCGGTGCCCGGCCCGAAGATGCCGTCGTAAAAGCCGGTGACGCCCGCCATGACCGGCACGAACAGGGCGAAGCCGAGCCGGGCCCGGCGCGCCTCGTCGCTGAGCTGGGGCGCGAACAGGAAATAGACGGCGATGGCGATCAGCGCGATCGGCACGGCCACCTGCAGCAGGCCGGTATCGACCTGCGTCACCACGAACGCGCCGGCGAAAGAGGCCACGAAGGCGCACAGAATCGCCGGCGCCAGCGGGCGCAGCGGCGCATAGCCCCGGCGCCAGTAGGTGGCGGCCGCGATGATGGTGCCGACCGTCGATTGCAGCTTGTTGGTGCCGAGCGCGGCGACGGGCGGCACGCCTGCCGCCAGCAGCGCGGGCAGGCCGATCATGCCGCCGCCGCCGGCGATGGCGTCGACGAACCCGGCCAGCAGGCCCGCGCCGCCAAGCGCCACCAGCACGATGGGGTCGAGCATGACGGACTCCGGCTAGAGCTGGGTTGAAATGCCGGGCGCGATGCCGCCCATGATCGACAGCAGCGCTTCGAGCTGCGCCTTCTTCATCGGCGTCCAGGCGGCGGAACGCGAGACGATGAGATTGGCCTCGCTGCGCATCACGACGCCGTCCTCGAGGATGCGCAGGGCGTTGGCGTTCAGCGTCTCGCCCGACGACGTGATGTCGACGATGAGATCGGCGGTGCCCGAAGCGGGAGCGGCCTCGGTGGCGCCCGCACTCTCGACGATCCTGTATTCGGCGATGCCGTGATCAGCGAAGAACCTGCGGGTCAGATAGACATATTTCGTCGCCACGCGCAGCCAGCGGCCGTAGCGGCTGCGAAAATCGGAGGCGACGTCGGCGAGGTCGGCCATGCGGGTCACATCGATCCAGGCATCGGGGACGGCGACCACCACGTCGGCGTGCCCGAAATTGAGCGGCTTGACGAAGACGACGCTGGCGCCGCCGTTCTCGGCCGCCTCGTGGACGAGGTCGGAACCGGTGACGCCGAGGTCGATGGCGCCCATGATGAGTTCGCGCGCGATCTCGGCGGCGGGATAGAAGCGCACCGACACCTGCGGCTGGTTCTTGATCGAGCCGACATAGGAGCGGACGCCGCCCGGCCGCGCGATGGGCAGGCGCGATTCGCCGAAGATACGCCGCGTCTCGTCCTCCAGCCGGCCCTTGGAGGGCACGGCGAGGACCAGTTGCTCCTCGGTCATCGCGCCGCCTCCGCTTCGAGCCTGTCGGTCCACAGCGCGCAGCCCGAGGCCGTCACCGGCTCGGGGGCGCCGAGGCGGTCGAGCAGGCGGTCGTATTCGCCGCCCGAGGCGAGAATGTCGCCATGCTCACCCGTCATCTCGAAGACGACGCCGGTGTAGTAGTCGAGCCGCGGCGAGAAGCTCGCATCGAAGATCACGTCGGCGCGCGGCGAGAGCGCAGCCAGCGCCGCGGCGTGATTGCGCACGACGACGAGCGGCTCCTCGATATCGATGCGGGCGCGCGCGGTGAGCTGGTGGATGCGGTCCAGCGCCTTGCCGGCGGTGTCGACGATGTCGAGATACTCCACCAGCAGCTGCACCATCGCCTCGGGCACCGGCATGGCGTCGAGCGCCTGGTGCTCGAGATAGCGGTCGGCGATGTCTTCGGGCTGGCGCGAGCCGACGAGGCTGAGGCCGGCCGAGAGCATGTTGTCGGTGACGATTTCGATGATCGTCTCGCGCGCATCGGGCGCGGTGCCGGTGATGCGTTCGCCCGGCGCCGTGAGGCGGTCGATGAGACGGCGCATGGCTGTCGGCTGGCCGAAGCGGTGGCGGATGCGCGACTGCCATTGCGGCGAGATGCCCATGGCGGCGAGCACGCTCTCGAACAGCCCGACGCTGCCGATGCGCACGTTCGGCGCGGTGACGTCGTAGATGGCCAGCGCCCAGCGCGCGAAGGTGAGTACCTGGTCGAGCGCGGCGCCGGCATCGGGCTGGCCCAGCAGCTCGAGCCCGGCCTGGTCATACTCCATCGGAACGCCGTTCTCCTGGCGGAAGATCGGCCCGAGATAGGTGTAGGCGCCGGGCGTGCCCACCATGCCGTCGTCGAGATAGGACTTGGCGATGGGCAAGGTGAAATCGGGGCGCAGGCAGTAGTCGATGCCGTTATTGGCAGTGGTGAGCAGGAGCTGGCGGCCGAACTCCTCGCCGGCGAGATCGAGATAGGGGCCGGCCGGCAGCAGCAGCGGCGGCGCGACGCGGACGACGGTCTTGCTCTCGACCAGCCGGATCATCGCGGCGCGGCGCTCGCTCGGCGTCTTGGCCATCACGCCTCCGCCCGCATGCGCGCGACGGCCGGAATCCTGCCGAGCTCGGCGACCAGCTCGGCGCGCGCCGCCGACCACTGGCCGGGCCGTTCCGCGACATAGTCGGCGCGGCTCTCGATGGATTTTGCCTGCGCCGCGCCGGCCGCGAGATCCTTGATGGTGACGGTCCCCTCGGCACGTTCGTTGGAGCCGACGATCACGACCGCGGTGGCGCCGCGGCGGTCGGCATATTTCATCTGCGCGTTCATGCCGGACGAGCCGAGATACATCTCGGCGCGGATGCCGGCCTGGCGGAGTTCGGCGGTCATCTTCTGGTAGTCGGCGATGGCGGCGGGATCGCGGTCGAGCACGAGCACGACGACCGGGCCGGCGCTCGCCTCGGCGGCGAGATTGCCGGTGAGCTTCAGCGCCGTCGCGAGGCGCGACACGCCGATGGAAAAACCGGTCGCCGGCACCGGCTCGGCGCGGAAGCGCGAGACGAGCCCATCGTAGCGCCCGCCCCCGCCGACGGAACCGAAGACGACCGGCTGGCCCTTCTCGTTGGGCACCTGGAACGTCAGCTCGATCTCGAAGACCGGACCGGTGTAATATTCGAGGCCACGCACGACGGACGGGTCGATGCGGATGCGGTCGGGGCCGTAGCCGGCGGCCTCGAACAGGGCGCGCATGGCGGCCAGCTCCTGCAGGCCGGGATTGTCCGCGGGAGGATTGCCGGCGATGTAGTCGAGCACGATGCCGCGCTGGCCCGCATCGAGCCCCGCGCCCCTGGTGAAGTCGCCGCTCTCGTCCTTGCGGCCCTCGCCCAGCAACAGTTCGACGCCGTCGGTGCCGAACTTATCGAGCTTGTCGATGGCCCGCAGCACGCCGAGCTTCTGGCCGGCATCGGCGACGCCCGCCGCCTCGAGCACGCCGTCGAGCACCTTGCGGCTGTTGACCTTCACCACGTATTTGCCGGCGAGGCCGAGCGCATCCATGGTGTCGGCCATCATCATGCACATTTCCGCATCGGCCTCGGGACCGGCGGCGCCGACGGTATCGGCGTCGAACTGCATGAACTGGCGGAAGCGGCCGGGGCCGGGCTTCTCGTTGCGGAAGACGTAACCGGCCCGGTAGGAGCGGAAGGGCTTGGGCAGCCTGTCGTAGTTCTGCGCGAAATAGCGCGCCAGGGGCGCCGTGAGGTCGTAGCGCAGGCTGAGCCACTGCTCGTCGTCGTCCTGCAGCGAGAAGACGCCCGCATTGGGCCTGTCGGTATCGGGCAGGAACTTGCCGAGCGTCTCGGTGTACTCGAACAGCGGTGTCTCGACGGGGTCGAATCCGTAGCGCTCGTAGACGCGCCGGATCGTCGCGATCATGCCGTCGACGGCCGCAATATCGGCGGGCACGCGGTCCTCAAAACCACGCGGCAAGCGCGCATCGATCAGCGAAGTCCTGTCGGCCATGAAAGGGGTCCCAAACGTGCGCCGTTCCTAACGGAATCGGCCTTTGCATACAAGGCGAGCGGCGCCTCCCGACACACCCGCAGGCTGTGGCGCGGCGGCCACAGTCGCGGGGCTGCGTCAGCCTGCCGCAGATTCCGCTTGCGGATCATTTTGGGCTCAACTAATCAGCCCGCCTGTCGCAACACCAGCCGAGAGGAAAAGCACATGCCTGATTTCAGCACCGCTTTCACCCGTGGCTGTGTCGCGCCCTGGGGACTGAACCGCACCTGACGGTTCCTCCGGCCCTTCCGGCCGGTCTCCCCACCCCTTCCAGCCACCGCTAACGCCATCGCCGGTCGAGTCCCGCCGCAGTCGCTTCGACTCCGACGCCGCGTCCGGCCCTTCGCAGTCCAAAGCAATTCCAACCCAAGGGAGCCGGTGCGCCATCGTGCCGGCAGGATGAAATGTCCGTTTCGAACACCTCCTACAAGCTCGTCCCGTCCATCTCGCGCCGGGATCGCACGCTCGTCAGCCGGCTGGTTTCAGCCATCCTTTCGCAATGGCCCGAGAGGACGCGAGGCTCGCCTCCCCTGCCGAACTACCTGCGGCGCGATGTCGGCCTCGAGCCGCTCGAGCCGAGCCGCAAGCACTGGGATCACCAGTAGGATCAGGCGGGCCGCTGCAAGGCGGCCCGCTCGGTCTCGCACGCCGCCCGGCAGCCGCAATGGGCGTAGTGGTCGTTGACGAGCCCCATCGCCTGCATGAAGGCATAGCAGGTGGTCGGCCCGACGAAGGTGAAGCCGCGCTTGCGCAGGTCCTTGCTCAGCGCGGCGGAGTCCGCGGTGTGCGCGGGCAGCGTGTCGGCGCCCGCGGGCACCGGGCGGGGGGTCGGCTCGAAGCGCCAGATATAGGCCGCGAGACTGCCGAACTCGCGCTGGATCTCGAGCGTGCGCGCGGCATTGTTGATCGTCGAGACGATCTTGCCGCGGTGGCGGATGATGCCGGGGTCGGCCAGCAGGCGGTCGATATCGGCCTGCGTCATGCGCGCGACCCTGGCGGGCACGAAGGCGTGGAACTGCCGGCGGAACTGCGGGCGCTTCTTCAGCACCGTGAGCCAGCTCAACCCCGACTGGAAGCCCTCGAGGCAGAGCTTTTCGAACAGGCGGTCGTCGTCGATGACGGGGCGGCCCCATTCCTCGTCGTGATAGCGCACATTCTCGGCATCGCCGCCGGCCCAGGCACACCGGTCCATCGCTTTACTCTCCCGAAACCATAAAGGCGACCAAAGGCTTAACCACGCCGCTTCACCGCGCGTTCGCCGTTGCTTGCCACACTCGGACCCCACATTCACTACACGTCAAGCGGGACATCTGTCATGCCGCGTTGGATCCACCGGGCCCTCCTGGTCCTCAGCTTCGCCCTCGTGTCGCTCGCGCCGGCGCTGGGTGCCGGCAGCGCCTTCGGCCCGCCCCCCGGCATCACGCTGGTGAGCGGCGCGCCGGCCAACTTCCTCCAGCTCAAGGCGCCGAAGAAGGTCCGGCTCGACCCGAAATTCATGCGGCAGGTGGTGCCGCTGCGTTCCAGCGAGGCGCCCGGCACGCTGATCGTCAACACCGGCGAGAAATTCCTCTACCTCGTGCTCGGCAAGGGCAAGGCGCTGCGCTACGGCATCGGCACGGCGCGCGACGGGTTCGAGTGGAGCGGCACGCACAGGATCACCCGCAAGGCGGAGTGGCCCGGCTGGACACCGCCCGCCGAGATGCGCAAGCGCCAGCCCAACCTGCCCGGCCACATGCCGGGCGGCGTCAACAACCCGCTCGGCGCGCGAGCACTTTATCTCGGCTCGACGCTTTACCGCATCCACGGCACCAACGAACCGTGGACAATCGGCGGCGATGTGTCGTCGGGTTGCATCCGCATGGTCAATGACGATGTCGTCGATCTTTACGCCCGGGTGAAAATTGGCGCCAAGGTTATTGTCCTTTAGTTAGGAATTTTGGGCATTCTCCGGGCCTCATCTCCCGGAATCCTTTGCCTCATGCAGCGTATCGGCGATCTCATCTCGCGGTTCCATCGGGACGAGCGTGGCGTGTTCATGGTGATCTTCGCCGTGCTCGCCCTCGTGCTGATCGCCACGTCCGGAGCCGTTGTCGACTTCACCTACACCCAGCAGGCGCGGACCCGCTCGCAGACGGCGCTCGACGCGGCGACGCTGGCGCTGCAGCGCGACATCAAGACGCTGAGCAACGAGCAGCTCCGGGTCAAGGCGCAGGACATCCTCAACGAGCGGCTGGGAGACGACACGATCACCGCCGTCGTCGACTCGGCCACCAAGAGCATCGACGAAGGCAAGCTCAACATCCAGGCACATATCGTGGTGCCGACGGCATTCGTGCAGTTCGTCGGCGTCACCAGCATCACCTCGGTCCTGCAATCGGAGGTGACGCGGTCCTCGAGCGATCTCGAAGTGTCGGTGTCGCTCGACGTCACCGGCTCGATGCTGGCGACCTACGACAAGCGCGGCAACAAGACCTCCGACAAGATCGGCGACCTCATCGCGGCGACCAACGAACTGATCGAGCTTCTGGTGCAGTCGAGCCAGGAGCCCACCTATTCCAAGATGGCAATCGTGCCGTGGTCGGCCGGCGTCAATGTCGGCAGCAGCTACGCCGCCAGCGTGCGCGGCACGCCCGACACCGGCACGAAGAACATCACCGCCGCCTCATGGGCCTCGGGCACGGCCAAGTCGATCAGCGGGATCACCAGGGGCTCGTCCACGACGACCATCTCCAGCACCGGGCACGGCTTCACCACCGGCGAGACGGTCTACATCACGGGCGTCAACGGCGTGATGACCAGCGGGCGCAACGCGTCCAGCTGCATCAACGGCAGCGCCTACGTGGTCACGAGGATCAACAACAACAGCTTCTCCATTCCGCTCAACACCAACAGCTGCACCAACTACAGCAGCAGCGGCTCGACGCAGAAGTGCCAGGTCGCCAAATGCGAGATGGTCGTCACCTCCAGCAATCACGGCTACAGCAACGGTGCGCCCATCCGCGTCGAGGGTGCGAATTGGCTGAACCAGAACGGCTATTTCGTCGCCAACGCCGCGACCAACACGCTGTCGCTGGTCGGCTCGTTCGGGCCGTCCGAGGGCAGCTACCGGTCCGGCGCCAAGATCTGGTGCGGCGACTATGGCTGCTCGTTCAGGACGTTCTACACGGCGGCCGGCGGGATCAACAGCTTCCCCGTTTCCACCTGCGTCAGCGAGCGCGCGATCAACGCCTACACCGATGCGGCCCCGAGCACGACGCGGCTCGGTATGAACTATTCGCCCAGCGGCCAGTGCATCAGCCAGACGGTGCAGCCGCTCACCGACGACAAGGCGCGGCTGCACACACTCGCCAACTCGCTCGTCGCCAGCGGCTCCACGGCAGGGCATCTGGGCCTTGCCTGGGGCTGGTACATGCTGGCGCCGAACTTCTCCTATCTGTGGCCGGCGAAGGGCAAGCCCGCCGCCTATGGCAAGGCGAACCTCATCAAGGCGGTGGTGTTCATGACCGACGGCGTGTTCAACACGCCCTATTGCTCGGGCGTGATCGCGGCCAACGCGCTGAGCGGCAGCGGCGGCGCGTCGGACCACATCAACTGCAACGCCACCAATGGCGCCTCGAAGGCGCAGGCCGAGAAGTTGTGCGACGCCATCAAGGCGCCGGCCAACAAGACCCTGCTCTATGTCGTGGGGTTCGACCTCGCCACCGACACGACGACGCTGAACTTCCTGCGCGACTGCGCCACGAGCCCGGAATATTTCTTCCAGGCCGATGACGGCAGCGATCTCACCAACGCCTTCCGCTCCATCGCGCAAAGCCTGTCGGACCTCAGGCTTTCCAAGTGATCAGGCGGCCTCGTCGGCCAGGACGAAGCGCCTGCCGCCCGGAAAGCCGGCCAGCGCGGCGCGCTGCTCGGCCCGGCTGAGCCCGACGAAGCTGACGACGAGGGGCGTTTCGGGCGTGTCGTAGACCGGCACACGGTCAGTATTCATCGGCCGGTCGTCGTTCGCAGCGCCCGTTGCATGGGGCGCGGGCCAGATCACAATCGTCCCTTTGGGCATTGCAGCCTCCTTCTGCCTCGGGATCAAAACGTCGGGGCGCGGGCAGGGTTTCGACACGAGGCGGTGAACCCGCGGGCGGGCCGGCGCGTTGTCCCGCTACACACGCAGGAGGCGACAGATGAGCCTTGCCCGCTATTTCGTCTTTCCCAACGGCCCGGACTGGCTGGTGACGCTGGACGGGCGGCCGCTGGGCCGGCACAGGAGCCGCCCCGCGGCGCTGCACAGCGCCATCGTGATGGCCGACCTGATGGGCGCCATGCGCCACGACGCCGACGTCATGGTCGCAGACGAGGACGGGCTCGCCATCGCCTGGAGCTATGGCAGCGACGCCCTACCTGCCCCGCACCCGCAGGGCGCGGCCGCATGAGCAATCCGCTCGCCTATTTCTGGCGGCACCCGCGCCGTACGGGCTTTATCGCGCTCAACATCGCGGTGCTGGTCGCCTTCGTGAGTTGGGCCGCCTTCACCGCCGACATGAGCACCGAGGGGATCGGCGCCATTCCCAACGTGATGCTGGGCTACACCGGGCTCGCGTTGCTCGTTGTGCTGTGGGCCGCCGCGTGGCTCGCCTGGGGCTGGTTCGTCGCGAGCCGGCAACTGCGCAAGCGTACGTAGAAAATGGTACCGCCTCCCCGGCTTGAACGGGGGACCCCCAGATCCACAATCTGGTGCTCTAACCAGCTGAGCTAAGGCGGCCCGGGCTGCGCCGGGGACGTATAAGTCGGCCCGTGTGGGATGACAAGCCCGCCCGATCCGGGCTGGCGCTTAACCACGATGACGTTTGGGGGCGGCGCCGGCACCGGCAAATCTGGACCGCCCGGGGGCGGGGCTATATTTAGGACAAGATTAAGTTCTGGGTGCGGATTGTGCCGATCCGGCACAATTTGAGGGGTTTTGTGCGCGTGGACGCAGAGTGGATCACATCGCCGGCCGCGCGACGCATCCTCGTGCACTTCGCGGACCCGCGCCCGGCCTGGCTGTGGTCGCATGACGGCAGTACGCTGTTGTGGCGCAACCCCGCGGCACGGCTGTTCAACGCGCGGATCAAGAAGAGCGGCCTCAAGCTCGCGGCCGGGGCGGTGCCGATCAAGGGACAGGTGGCGCGGCTGATCCGGCTCGGCGCGACGGGGCGCGCGAGCCTCAGCCGGGTACAGCTGCTCGCCGGCGACAAGCCGCTGTCGACGACTTGCAGCTGCACGCCGCTGGCGATGGGCGACGACGAGGTGGCGCTGCTGCTCGTCGGCATCGACCCGGTGCCGGCCGACATTCGCGAGGCGGCGGGCGGGCTCACCGCCGACGCCATGAGCGAGGCGCTCTTTCCGGCCGGCGCGGCCTATCGCCTGCTGACGGCCGGCGACGCGGGGCCGGAGGACGGCAGCGTGCGCATCCCTGCGGGGCCCGACGGGGTCATGCTGGTCTTTGCGCCGGCGATGCCGACACCCACCATCGCGGATGTGCGGGCCGAGGACGGCATCACCGCCGAGGACCCGCCGGCGCTGGACGCCGCGCACGATCTGTCGGACCTGCCCGAGCCGACGCTGCCGCTCGCCGAGACGCCGGCAACGGAAGACGAGCCCTGGATCGAACCGCCGCCTTCCGAGCCGACAGGAGAGCCGGGCGCGCTGTCGGCGCTGTTCGACCGGCTGGCGGACGATGCCGATCTCTATACGCCGCTGACCGCCGCCGACGAGGCGTTCGTCGGCGAGACGCCGCCCGCGGACGAGCCGGAGCCGCCCGCCGAACCGGAGCTGCCGCCGCCGCTGGCCGACGAGCCGCAGACGCATTGGCAGATCACCGGCCGCGGTTTCCGCCCGCTCGCCCCGAAGGAGCCGCCCGAGCCGGAGCCGGATGCCGCACCCGAAGCCGAAGCGCCGGCCTCGACAGAGGCGGAGCCGCCGGCGAGCCTCGACGAGGCGCCCGACGCCGAAACCGCCGACCGCGTGTCGCGCTACAATTTCGAGGAGCTCGGCCGCCTGCTCAGCGACCGCGTCGCCACCGAGGCAGCGCCCGAGCCGGAGGAGACGCCCGCAGCGCCGGCGCGCCCTGCCCCGCCCTCGGGCATCATCAACCTCAATGCCGAAACACTCGTCCTCAACCGGCTGCCGCTCGCCATCCTCATCTTCCGCGACCAGCAGGTGCTGTTCGCCAACCGGGCGCTGACCGATCTGCTCGGCCACGACAATGTCGAGGGGCTGCGCGCCGCCGGCATCGCCTCGATCTTTCCCACCGAGGACACGACTGCGGCAGGACCGGTCAACCGGCTCGTACGCCGCGACGGCACGATGCTGGCCGTCTCGGCGCGGCTGCAATCGGTGAGCTGGCAGGGCCGCGCGGCGCTGATGCTGTCGGCCACCGGCGCCGAACCGGCCACGGGCCACGAAGGCGCCATCCGCGCCTTTGCCGAGCTGGCCGCGGCGACGCGCGAGGACGGGTTCATCGCGGCCGACCGCGCCGGCATCGTCACGCAGGTGTCGGGCACGGGGCGGCTGCTGCTCGGCAAGGCGGAGACCGACCTCGTAGGCAAGCCGCTGGCGCTGCTCGTCGGCAAGGCCGACATGGAGCCGCTGCGCGTCTTCCTCGAGCGGCCGGCGCGCTTCGCCGAGACGGCCCGGCCGGCCCTCGCCGCGACCAACGAGGACGGCGGGGCGTCCATCGTGCTGTTTGCCGAGGGACAGGCGGGGATCATCTCCGGTTATTTCGGCTTCATCGCCAAGCGCGCCTTGGCCGCCCCGGTCGCCAGCGCCGAAGAAGGGATCGACCCGGGCCTGCTGGGGCGGCTGAGCCGGGGCATCCGCCGGCCGCTCAACACCATCATCGGCTTTGCCGACCTCATCCGCTCGGGCGAGGCGGGCGACGGTCCGGCCGGCCGCACGGCCGAATATGCGCGCGACATCCGCACCGCGGGGCTCGAGATCGCCGTGCTCGCCGACGAGCTCGACGACTTCACGCGCCTGCAGGAGGGCGGCTATGCGGCGCGGCCGGCCGATGTCGATCTCGGCGCTTTGCTCGAAAGCTGCGTGGTGCGCGTGCGCGCGCAGGCCGGCGCGGCGCGTGTGCTGGTGCGCAGCGCCATTTCGGCACGCCTGCCGCGCATCCGCGCCGACCGCGCCTCGCTGGGCCAGGCGCTGCTCAACCTTCTCGCCAGCGCCATCGACCAGACGCCGATCGGCGGCTCGGTGATCCTGTCGGCGCAGGCCGAGGAGGATGGCGGCATCGCCGTCCATGTGCGCGACGGCGCGCAGAGCGGCACCGACCTGGGCGAACGCTTCGTCGTGTTCCGCGACGGCGTGGGCAAGGAAGGCGAGCAGCTCGCGCCGGTACGCTCGAGCGTCGGGCTGGCGCTCACCCGCTCGCTGCTGGCGGTCAATGCCTGCTCGCTGTCGGTCGATCCGACCGTCGGCACCGGGACGCTGTTCTCGCTGCTCATTCCCGCCGGGCTCGTCGCGAGGGACTGAGCGCGGGCAGCGTGGCTCCGCCTGCCTATGCCGCTGAATTCGCTCCGGTTTTGGCGCGCAGTTTTGAACCATTCAAAACAGCTAAGCGCTTGAGTTTTCAGCGTTTCTTGACTTAGACGCGTAGACGCGCCATGACGCGCGCCATGAAGCTCGCCCTCCTCGTTCCGCTCCTCTTCGCCGCCACGCCCGCCTTCGCGCAGGCCGGTGTCGTCAACATCTATTCCTATCGCGAGCCGGGGCTCATCCAGCCGCTGCTGCAGCGCTTCGAGGCGGAGACGGGCATCGCCTCCAACGTGCTCTT
>PJUF01000889.1_pt1 | contig 17731 bp, 20 predicted proteins | sample 1512191 | NCBI WGS metagenome assembly PJUF01 (sample SAMN08177673, study PRJNA422409) | Feces metagenome, whole genome shotgun sequencing project. | isolation source: Chicken feces (3) enriched on wood chips | host: Gallus gallus | place: USA: Madison | collected 2015-01-15 | reverse complement strand
CCGATTGGCTCGCTGACGTTTTTTCGCGCGCGCCAGGATGAATCGCCGGCGCCGGGTCGTTGGATCCTGTGAGGGCGACAAGCCCGCGACTTGCAGGAGACAGATGATGAAGAAGACCCCAATCACGGCGACCGCCCTAGCCCTGGCTCTGACCCTGGCCGGCGCGGCGAACGCCCAGATACTCGGAGGCTCCGGCGGCCTGACCGGCGGGCTGGGCGGAAATCTGGGCGGTCAGGTCGGTGGCCTCACCGGCGGGATCGGCGGCCGCGGCGCGCTGACCGGCGGCCTGACGGGCGCGGTAGACGGTTCGCGTCTGCGAGACCGCACGGCCGACACCCTGTCCCGCGCGGAACGCCGCGCCCAACGCGCCCAGGCGCGCGCGACCGCCGCTGCGAGGCGCGCGGAGGCTCGCGGTCAAGGCCTTACCGAAACGGCCCGCGACGCCGTCGGCTCGGCCGTCTTCACCGCACAGGGTCAAGCCTCCGGCGCCTTGGATAGCGGCGCTTCCGGTTCATCGGGCTCGTTCGGAGGCCAGGGTTCAGGGCTGATGGACGGCGCTATGAATTTCGGCGGCGGGACAATCTCCAGTTCAGCAGACGGCAGCGCTTCCACTTCTGCCTCGCAGGAGACGGATCAGCCGACCGCCTCGACGGAGCAGCCCCGTTGGAGCCGCAGCAAAGCTCAGGCGAACGCCGGCGTCGCAGGCTCCGCTTCCGCCGACCGCCGCGGGGCTTCCGCTGCAATCGACCTTTCCGGGGGCGCAAGCGCCCATCGCGACGACTGATCACTTGAACCATCTCAAGCAGGGGCCGCGCCGAGGCGTTCGGCGGGCCTTTGCTGCCGTGGGTGGACGCTCAAGCGGCGGAGTTCGCGCTTTACGCGGGACGGAGCAGAGTCTCGAGACCGATGTTGCGATACATCTCATGGCGCATGCGGTCGGCGACCCCGTTGACCACCTCGGCTCCGTCCTGGGACGGATCGACGTGGACGCGAAAGGGGCGTTTGCCGAACGGAGCATTGACGACACGGACGATCTCACGAGCGACTTCAGCCGGATCGGCGTCTGCGGGTTCCAGACACGCCAGCCCCTTCATCGCCTTGTCAGCGACGCCGGCGTAGGGGCCGTCCTCATACTCGGCGGCCCGGGCGCTGTCCGCCGGCGAGCCCGAGTGGGCGAAGTGGTTGGTGCCCTTGGTGAAGGCCCCCGGCACCATGATTGTCGTCTCGACGCCCCACAGAGCCAATTCGGCCGAGTACGATACCGCTAAGGCGTCCATCGCCGCCTTGGCGGCGAAATAGGGCGCCAGGAACGGCGGCGTGCCGCCGCGGGTCGAGGACGAACCGACCCAGACCAGAAGCCCCCTGCCCTGCGCCCGCAGATACGGCAGGGCTGCGCGGTTGACGCGTTGCGCGCCCAAGACGTTGACGTCGTACTGCTGAACGTACTGTTCCGGCGTGAAGGCCTCGGCCGGACCGAAAACCATATGGCCGGCGTTATAAATAACGACGTCCAGACGCCCGGCGTCCTTCAGGATATGGGCGACGGCAGCCTCGGCCGAGACTTCCGACTGAACGTCCAATTCGGTCGGACGCAGGTCGACCCGCTCGGCTTTCGACCATTCGGCGAGTTCGATCACGCGCGGAGCGTTACGCTTTCTGGTTTCGCGCATGGTGGCGTAGACGGTGTGACCGGCCTTGGCCAAGGCTTTGGCGGTCATCAGGCCGAAGCCCGAGGAGGCGCCGGTGACGAGGATGACTTGTTTGGACATGATGAGCTTCCTTTTCGCGCTTCCCGGCGCGCAAGGCAGGTTCAGGGCATGAGGGACGTCGGATCAGATGATCCCGCCGTTGGCGCGCAGCGTCTGGCCGTTAACCCAGGCGCCGTCTGGTCCGGCCAGGAAGGCGACAGCGGCGGCGATGTCTTCGGGCCGCCCCAGGCGTTCAAGCGGGGCCATCTTCGACAGGCGTTCGACGACCTCCGGCGGCTTGCCGTCCAGGAACAGCTTGGTCGCCGTGGGTCCGGGAGCGACGGCGTTGACGGTGATGTTCCGACCGCGCAGTTCCTTGGCCAGAATGCTGGTCATGGCCTCGACCGCCGCCTTGGTCGCAGCATAGACGCCGTAGGTCGGCTGCAGCAGGCCCGTGACGCTGGATGAGATATTGATGATGCGGCCGCCTTGGCGCAAACGCCGGGAGGCCTCGCGCAGGGTATTGAAGGTCCCTTTCAGATTCACCGCGATCTGGCGGTCGAACAGGGCGTCGTCGCTTTCACCGATCGCCGCCAGGTGCATGACGCCTGCGTTGTTCACCAGCACGTCCACGCCGCCAAAGGCGGCTTCAGCCGTGTCGAACAGGCGGGCCACGGCGGCCGCGTCCGAAATATCGGCCCGAGCGGCGACAGCGCGGCCGCCGGCGGCTTCAATCCGGGTCGCCAGGGCCTCGGCCGGCTCGGTCCTGCCGGCGTAGTTGACGATGACGGTGAATCCGTCCCGCGCCAGGCGTTCCGACACCGCCGCGCCGATGCCGCCCGCCGCGCCCGTGACGATGGCGACCTTGCCGCTGCTGTTGGCCATGGGTCCTTCTCCCTGCTGTGTCCGCCAGCTGTCGGCGGCCGATAAGGAGAAGGTGCCTATTTCTCTCAGATAGATAATCAGGCACAAATCGACATCACTATTCGAAAGCACGAACAATGGATCGGTTCGATGCGATGCGCGTCTTCACCCGGATCGTGGAGAGACGCAGCTTCACCCAGGCGGCCGAAGACCTGGGCCTGCCCCGCTCTTCCGTCACCGACGCAGTGAAGGGGTTGGAGGCCCGGCTCGGCGTGCGTCTGCTCCAGCGTACGACGCGCCATGTCAGCCCGACCCTGGACGGCGAGGCCTACTACCGCCGCTGCGTCGATCTGATTGCCGATGTGGAGGACGCCGAAGCCGGATTCACCGGAGCGAAGCCCGCCGGCCTCGTGCGGATCGACGTTCACGGCACCCAGGCGCGACACTTCCTGCTGCCCAGCCTGCCGAAATTTCTGGAAACCTACCCCGACCTACGCCTTCACATCGGCGAAGCGCACCAGGCCATGGACATGGTGCGCGAGGGGTTCGACTGCATGCTGCGGGCAGGAGAACTGACGGTCGACAGCTCGCTGATCCGCCGACGGCTGGCCACGCTTCAACGCGGCACCTTCGCCAGCCCGGATTACATCCGATGTTTCGGTCTGCCCCAGACGCCCGACGATCTCGAAGGGGGCGGCCACCGCATGATCGGCTACTACGCCCCCGACGCGCCCGAGATCGCGCCGTTCGACTTCACCGTCGACGGCAAGCATCGAAAGATGATGCTGCCCGCTGCGATCACCGTGAGCGGCCCGGAAACCAACGTGGCTTCCGCCTGTCTTGGCCTCGGACTTATCCAGGTGCCGCGGTATCGCGTGGAGGCTGATGTCGCAGCCGGGGTTCTGATTGAGGTCCTGGCGGATTATCCGCCCGCCCCCCTGCCGGTCCACGTCCTCTATTCACACACGCGCCAGCTTTCGCCGCGGCTGCGCGTCGTTATCGAGTGGATGGCGGAACAGTTTAAAGAGCGAGCGGCGTAGGCCGCACGACGGTCGCCTCAACTCGGGCTTGGCTTCATCTCATGACAATTGATGGGTTCGCGCCCTGAAGCAGAAGACTGCTTGCCCGCAGGGACGGACTGAGACGCCTCAACCCGGCGATCAGGTCGTCGCCCGCCTGCATCAGGGCCGGTATCGGCATGGGGTCCAGGCGCTCGAGGATGAACCACATGGCGGTGCTGTCGTCGGTGATCCGCGTCCGTACGCCCTGTCGCCAATTCCATCGCCGACAGGTCGCGCCGCGATCATCGCGCCAGATGACCTCGCCGGGATCAATCATCTCGATCTTCGGTTCACCGTTCTGGGCCGTATCGAAGGCCTCGCCGCCCCGGGTGACGACCAGCCTGGGCGTCCCGGCGTAGGCGTCCGCATCCTCGCCGCCGATCGGAAGGGCGAAACGAAGGCTGATCGCATTGTAGAGATCGACGACGGCGTTCACCGGCGGCAGGGTTCCGTCCCGCAGCGCCCGCTTGCGCAAGACCTCAACCGAGCATGGCGTCCGCTGCGGCTTGGCGCCGAAGGCGCGGTAGGCGCCCCGCCAGGCGTCCAGATGCGCCTCAGCCCACTCAGGCTCCTGCGCCTCACACGCCAGGCGCAGTTGCTTCGCGCCATACGGATCGCTCGGCCCATTGCGGGCGCCCGTCACAAGGATGCTGAGCGCGGCGAAATCCGGGCGCAGGGCGTAGATTTCCGGGGTGATGACGGGCAGGTTCATGGGGACCTCAATGTTCTGAAATGGCGTCAGGCGAAGACGCCGCGCACCAGGACCACGGCGATGACGGTCATCATCAGGCCGGTGACGACATCCAGCACGCGCCAGGCGAGCGGGCGTGCGAAGAGCGGCGCCAGAAAACGCGCGCCAAAGCCGATGGACGCGAACCAGACAGCGGCGAAGGCCGAGGCTCCGATGATGAAAAACAGGCGCTGGCTCTCGGGCAGGCTGGACCCGACGGCCCCCATCAACATGACGGTGTCGATATAGACATGCGGGTTCAGCAGGGTGAAGGCGGCGGTGGCCGCCAGCGCCGCCCCGAGCGACAGACCTGCTCCCCCTCAATGACCAAGGACTCCGAGCGCATTGCCCGTCGAAAGGCCCCGACGGCGTACCAGGTCAGGAAGGCCGCGCCGCCCAGGCTTAACGCCATCGACAGGCCGGGAACCGCCGCCAGAAGTTGGCCCAGACCGTTCACGCCGGCGAGAACGAGAACGGAATCCGCCACGGCGCAAAACAGGACGACCGGCAGGACATGCTCGCGCCGCAGCCCCTGCCGCAGCACGAACATGTTCTGGGCGCCGATGGAGACGATCAGGCTGGCCGACAGGGCGAAACCCTTCGCCAGGGCCGGAAGAATGGAAGCGATCATGGGGGGCTGATCGCATGGCGTGAGGCCGTAGCCGAACTAATCCTGCTTAGGCTAGATTAGCTGTCCTAATGCTAGACTATCCCGCCCTCGCGGCCCTTGCCGCCGTCATCCGCACCGGCTCCTTCGATGCGGCCGCCGAAGCCCTGTCGGTCACGCCCTCGGCCGTGTCCCAGCGCGTGAAAGGATTGGAGGAGCGGTTAGGTCTGCCCCTGGCCATTCGCGCGACGCCGTGCCGACCGACCGAGGCAGGGGCGCGGCTGGCGGCCCACTTCGATCAGGTGGCTCTTCTGGAGCACGACATGATGGCGGGCGATCCCGTCTGGGCCGCCGCGTTCGGCGGCGCACGCCCGACCTTGAAGATCGCCCTCAACGCCGACAGCCTCGGGACCTGGTTCCCTGGCGCGGCCGCCCGGTTCGCCGCCGCCCAGCCGAACACCCTGTCCCTGGTGCTCGACGACGAGGCCGACACCGCCGAACGTCTGCGTTCGGGCGAGGTGATCGCCGCCGTGACGACCGCCGGAAAGGCCGTCGCCGGATGTCGCACCCTGCCGTTGGGTTCGCTTCGCTACGTAGCCGCCGCGACGCCGGACTATCGCGATCGCTATTTCCCGGGCGGCGTGACGGCGGCGCGGCTGACGGAGGCGCCGGTGCTCCGCTTCAGCCCCCGTGATCGGCTGCAGCTCCAGTGGACTGAAAAGGTCGTTGGAAGTCCTGTCGAAGGGCCGACCCACTGGGTGCCGTCCACCCAGGGGTTTCTGGATTTCACTCTGGCGGGCGTCGCCTGGTCCCTGACGCCGGAACGCCTTGCCGCTCCGTTGATCGCGTCAGGCCGCCTGATTGATCTCGCTCCTGGCGTCATCGTGGATGCGCCGCTCTTCTGGCAGCACCTGCGCATCACCACCCGCCTGATAGAAGACTTGACCAAGGCGGTTCGCACTAGGGCGGCCGACTGGCTGCACACCGCCTGACGGCAATGCGCCACCGGTCATTGGCGTCGGCGCGGAAAGCCGACCTGGGCAGTGGCTATCAACCGCGGATGGCTTGCCAAAGGCTCCCGCCGCGAGCGGTCTTCTCCGGTCAGGCATTAACCGACCTACGCTCAGAGATACTTCATCCACCATTGCGAGCTGCGGCGCTTGACCCCGCCGAACCAGCGGCAGGCGAACCAGCTGGGAACCGCCACGGCTAAAGCCAGAAGCCAGATCCAGCCGACGCCCGACAGGCTTAAGACCTCGCCCTGATTGGGACCGAACACCGCCAGCGCGCCCAGATTCAGCAGGTGCAGGCCGTAGAGGTGGATCAGGTAGAAGAACAACGGCGCGCCGCCGAAGACGGCGAGGAGACCGACCAATCTCTGCGGCGTCCGCTCCAGCCCCGCCAGCAACAGACAACCCACGCCGAGCGTCACAAGAAGGAAGTCGGCCGATGGCGGGTACTTGGTCAGATTCAGCACCCTCATCGCGGTATGCAGAAGGTCAGACTGCACAGTCCATGGATGATCGCCATAGAGGTTGATCGTTCTCAGGAGGGCGAACAGCCCCAGCATGACGAGACCCAGCACGACCAGACGACGGCGACGCTGTGCGCCGTTCGCGACGAACCAGGGTCCGATCGCGTAGCCCAGGGCGATGACGCCGATCCAGGGCAACAGCGGATAGGAGGTCCGCGCCTGTCCGCCCCAGGGAAGATCGATATAGCCGCGATCATGGAGCACGGCCCAGACCGCATGGCCGGGCGAGCCGTCGACCACGGTGATCGGGTCCAGCAGATTATGCCCCAGCACGATGATCAGGCCGAGAGCGACAAGCACGCCGCGCGGGAGGTGAACAAGAGCCGCCAGGACGATCATCGACAGGCCGATGACCCAGATGACCTGCAGGAAGATGGTTGTCGGCGTCAGGGAGAAGGTCCAGGCGAAACTGACCAGGGTTAGCTCCAGCACGATCAGGAACAGGCCGCGTTTGAACAGGAAGGCCGAGGCCGCCGGTGCGCCGCCCTTCTTCGAGGCGTAGAGCCAGGCGCTCAACCCCGTCAGAGCCACGAAAATCGGGGCGCACAGGTGGGCGGTCAGCCCGGTGAAGAAGAGCGCCGGAGAGGTCGCCGTCACATCCATCGGGTCCGAGACCTGGGCGTGGATGAAGAAGAACTCTCGCGCATGGTCGACCAGCATCAGCAAGATCACCAGACCGCGCATGGCGTCTATGGATTGTAGCCTTATCCTCCCGCTTGCATCTCGCTGAGCGAGGAGTCGCGCCAAGCTGAGCGCCAAAGGCATCAACAAGCGCTCCTCATCGGTTGCCTGGGCGTCACAGACGTGCTCGTGTTCGCGGACGAGGCCGTTTCCGGCAGCGCGATCGCCAACCGCCCCGGATTGCGCGCCCTCCTCGCCGCTGTGGAGCGCGGCGAAGTCAGCGACGTCATGGCCGAAGCGCTCGACCGACTTTCGCGCGACCAGGAGGACATCGCCCACATCTACAAGCGCCTGCTCTACGCCGGCGCCGTCCTGAAGACCCTGGCCAAAGGCCGATCGACAGGATTCACATCGGCCTCAAGGGCACGATGAACGAACTCTTCCTGCACGACCTGGCGGTGAAGACACGTCGGGGCCTTGTCGCACGGGTGAACGCCGGCTTCTCTGGCGGCGGCCGCTGCTACGGCTATGACATCGTCGGCAAGGGCGAACTTCAGCCCCCCCCATCAGGCCGGCGTGATCCTCTCGATCTTCACGCGTTACGCCGACAGGGAATCGCCTCGCGCCATCGCCCACAGCCTGAACGCGGCAGGCGAACCCGGGCCGCGGGGCGGGACATGGACGCCGTCGACCATCCACGGCGACCGCCGCACCGGCGACGGCATCCTGCACCAGGAACTCTATATAGGCGTGCGGGTGTTCAATCGGCGCCGCTACCGCAAACACCCCGACACCGGACGCCGCTCATCGGTCCTGAATCCGCCGGAGGACTGGATCCGCCAGCCCGTTCCGGAACTGCGCATCATTGATGATGCAGCGGACACCGCGAACGCGGGACCTGCTCCAACAGCAAGATCATCGCCGCCAAGACGGTGGAGAAGCGCGTCCTCACCGGCATCAAGACCCACCTGCTGTCGCCTGAAGCGATAGCGGAGGCCGTCAGAGCCTTTCACGCCGCCGCGGACGCGGAGCGCCGCGCGCTTCAGGTCGAACGGGCGCCGCTGGAACGCGAACTGGCGGAGATTGAGCGCAAACTGAAGCGCGCGCAGACCATGTGCCTGGAGGGCGCGATCGAGACGGACGAGCTGAAGACGATCAGCGCCCCGCTGAAGACCCGCCGGAGCGAGATCCAGGCCCGACTGGCGGCCGACGTCGCCCCGTCGGTGATCCAGTTGCACCCCGGCGCGGCCGACGCCTACCGCCGCCTGGCGGAAAACCTGCACCAGGCGATCGACGGAGAGGACGGCGAGGAGGTGCGGGCGGAACTGCGCAAACTGATCGACCGGGTGGACTTCATCCCGATCGAGGGCCTGGGCGGTGTTCGAGCCGGACCATGCGCCGTCCCTGGCCTTCATCCGCGACTATAACGCCGTGTATCTCGCGATGCGGGAGCGGCACGACGAGGAGGTCGTCGGCGATGTGGCGCGATGGCGCGAGCGCTTCTCGGCCCTGTCCTTCATCATGGCCGACGATCTCGACAAGGCGATCCTCGACGGGGTGCAGGTCGGCTTTTTCGACGAGGCGCGTTTACTCGAAGGCGCGCGCAAGCTCGACGCGTCGATCAAGGCGAGCGGGCGCAAGAACAGCTTTTCGAAAGCCTGGGAGCGATATCACCACAGCCTCGCGGTGGACGACGACGACATCCTCGACGCCCTGACGCAGGGGGCGCAGGAAAATCTCGCCCAGATCGATCCGCTCAACATGAGCGGAACACTGAGATTGCTGCGTCAGTACGGACGCGACCAGCAAGCCGACGATCTGGTCGCCGCCTATGTCGCGACGCTCCCGGACGAACGCGGCTGGTTCGACCTGGACAACCATCATTTCACGCCGGACGCCCCTGTCGATGAGGGGCTCGCCGCCGCCTTCGCCGCGCGCCTCGCCGACTTCGTCGATGATCGCGTGCCGGGCCCGCTGTTGCTCGAGATCTCGCGAGACGGATGGGGAGACGCTGAGGAGGCCCGGCTGGCGAGGCTGTCGGCCGATGATTTCGCCGCCCTGTTCATGGCCACGGAAGGCCCCGATCTGCGCCGGATGGTGGAAGCCGCGCTGCGCGTCTCCCGGAGCAACACCGACCATGCCGTGACGATCCGCGCGGCGCTCGCGGCGGCGCTGACCGGGATCGCCGCGCAGTCCGGCCTGAGGGCCCGCCGGCTCCGCGCCTGGGGGTTCATCCCTCCCGAGCCTCAGCCCTGAGACCGCTCATCCGCATTTGCCGCTGACTGCGCTTCAACCGCGCAGCCGCTTGAACGCGCCCACGAGTCGAATGATACGGCGATGCTTTCGACGCTCTGGCGTTCGCATTCGCAGGTCGCCATGTCCGATTCCGACACCTCGCCCTTTGTCCGGCTGCTGACGCTTTTCGGCATTGCCGCGACGGCGAGTTTCGCTGCGAGCACCTTGTTCAACGGCCTTCTTTTCTGGGCGGCGTGGCGGATCAACTTCTACATGGTCGCCAGCTCGCAGGACGTCATCCTGGGCGGTTTCGCTATCGCCGTGAGAACCGCTCTTTATTCGAGCGGCGTTTTCATCGGCCTGTTCCTGTTCGCGCGCCTGCTGAACGCCCTGTCGATATGGCTGTTCGACAATGATAATTTCTGGTGGGAAGACTATCGTGCGGCCGTATCCGGCACAGCGGTGATCGCCGTTCTTCTCAGCGTGCCCCTGAACCTGTGGCCGTTCGCTTGGGAGCACCCAGAGCTGTGGTCCTTGCGCCATGCCCGCGTCGAAAGCCCGATGGTCTACCGAACCGGTCTTCGCGTCGCCCCAGAGAGCGAAGTCTCGGCCTTCTGCCGCAACGGCGACGTACTATGGATGGGCTCGGCGTCCGCCGTCCTGAAATGTCCCAATGGCGTGCGGGTTCTCCACGGACGGGAAGGTCTGATCACGGAACTCACGACCGACACCCCCTTGATAAAGCGCTGAATGAGCCGGAACCCGAGCCGAGCACGCCGCGCCCGCGCCAGTTCTCCCAAACGAACAACGCCGATCACGCGTCGTCCCAGGTCCGGCGCATCTCGCACTGATAGAGAATCTTCTGATAGCTGTCGTCGCGCCGGAACGGACCGCTGTATCCGGCCCCGCGCAACTCCGCCTCGCGCTCCCGTACCTCCGCCGAATTCAGGCGCGGGTCGAAACTGATCTCGTGAAAGAGGAGGTTCGGATCGACCCGCACCGAGCGGAACGGCGGGATGGATTGGTTCTTCGGCCAACTGCGGGCGATGATCATCAACCGGACCTCCTGCTCGTGCTCGAAGAAGTCGCGTTTCCACATCAGTGCGTCGGCCCGCCCCTGGACGGTGCGAAAGAACTGCGGCCCCTCGGGGCCGTTGCAGCCGTTGACGATCCGCTGGCTGATTTCGACGTCCGGCAGATACTCGACGCGCCCGACGACGACATGACAGTCGGCACCGTCGGCATTCCACACTTCCGCAGCGGCGAGAAGATGTCGGACGTCGTCGTGACGGTGGCGCCCTCGAACGCCCGGTCACGGTTCTTCTGGGTGGTCGGATCCCGGTCAACCCGCGAATAGGCGCGCAGCAAGGTGTCGGAGCGGAGATTCATCGACCAGCACTGCGCCCACGCGGGGGCGAGGAAATCCGCAAGCGATTGCTGGCCCTTCGGCGGCGACAGCCCGAAGCCGTCGAGAACGCACAATGCGGCCAAGTCTTCGCGCGGATCGTCCCAACCGTGCGGGGCGGCCAGTCCCAGGACCCCGTCACGAACGGCGTCGATCAGCCGATCGAGGTTGAAGACGCGCCGCCCCAGCGTGTCGAGGTCGGCGATCCTGGCGATTGGGCGGGTCGGATCGTCGCCGATGGATATGAGCTTCATGGCGTTTCGCTCCGTCAGCGCAGCAAGGCGTTCACGGCCGCGCGGTCGTCCTTGTTCAGGTCGAGACCCGTCGCTGTGCGGAAGCCGTCGCGCGCCGACTTTGGCGGACTAGCCTCCGCCTGTCCAGCCTACCCAAGCGGATCAGGCATGGAGTGTTTTCATTTGAGGGTTATTGAACGGACCTGAGACTGCGAGCGCGCCGTTTTGCATGACAAGCACCCGATCTGCGCGTTCGAGCAAGGCGGGCCTATGGGCGATGACAATGCGGGTAACGGGCAACTGTGCAACGAGATTCGCTATGACTTCTTCAGTCTGTACGTCGAGGTTGGCCGTCCCTTCATCAAGAACCAGGATGCGCGGTTGGCGATAGAGCGCGCGCGCCAAAAGGATGCGCTGCTTTTGTCCCCCGGAAAGCGCAGACCCCATGTCGCCGACTAGGGATTGATACTGCATGGGCATCCGGGCGATGTCCTCATGGACCTGTGCGGCGTAGGCGGCCTGTTGTACGCGCGTCATGTCGAGATCGGGATCAAAGAAGGCGATGTTGTCGGCGATTGTACCGGATAGCAGTCGGTCGTCCTGAGCCACGACACCTACATTCTCGCGCCAAGCGCGCCATAGCGCGGGAGTGACCGGATGGCCGTCTAGTTCGATGGTGCCTTCGGTCGGCTTTTGAAGCCCCAACATTAGCTTGAGCAGCGTGGTTTTACCGCCGCCGGACGGGCCGGTGATAGCCAAAAACTCGCCCGGATGCACGGTCAGGTCCAGATTCTCCAGGATCGCTCGATCGGCGGGGCCATAGCGGAAGCTTACGCCTTGCAGACGCATCTCGCCCCTCGCCTCCAGCATTGGCGCGACCGCATCTGCTTCGGCTTCGGGTTCGGCGGCGACTATGTCCGACAGCCGATCGAGGTGCAGGTTCAGGAACCTGAACTGGATGGATTGATTGATCAAAGCATTGGTGCGGTCCGTGAAAGTTTGGCGAAACGACAGAAAGGCGATCAGCATCCCGACTGACAGCCCATCGCCAGCGATGATCGTGCGCGCGCCGAGGTAGATCACCAGGACCGTCTGCAACCCGGTGAGCAGTCCCTGGGCGAAGACCAGGGAAATTTGGAACTTGCCGACGGAGACGGCCGCATTGATCGCGTTGGCGAAAAGATTCCGCCAAGCGCTTTCCCGCTCGGCCTCGCGCCCCATGAGTTTTATGGTGGTTGCGGCGCGCACGCTTTCCATGATGTGCGACTGCTCGCGCGCGCTTTCGATGATCTGTTCTTCCGTGCGGGCCTTCAGCGCAGGAAAGATGGCGAAAGCCAGCGCAAGGTTGATTGCGACGGCTCCAACGACCACAGCGGTCAAGGTGGGCGAGTAGAGAAGCATGATAATGACGGCGATCAATGCCATCGCCCCATCGATCAGCGCCGCGATCACGCCGCGCGTGAGAACATCCTGGATGGCCGCGGTAGAGCCGATGCGGCTCATGATATCGCCGACATGCCGTTTCTCGAACCAATCGGCCGGGAGGCGGATCATATGGCGGAACAAGTTGCCAACCATCTGGAAGGTCAGCATTTGCCCGAAGATTTGAAGGGTCCAGCCGCGCAGAGCCTCAATTCCGGCCTGGACGATGACCAGAGCGCCGAAGCCGAACGCCAGCACTGAAAGCAGATCGCGGTCGGAGCGGCCGATGGCCTCATCCACCACCAACTGCATCTGAAAGGGCATGGCGAAGGCGGCGATCTGCAACGCAACCGACAAAGCGACGATTTGGAAGAAAGCGGGCCAGAAACCGGTCATCCGAGACCAGAGGCTATTCAGTCGGACGGGTTCTCGGGCCCTTATCTTTTTGAAAGCACCCGATGGCGTGACTTCGAGCACCACGCCGGTGAAGCGCTTTGATAGCTCGGACATCGAGTAGGTCCGCGCACCCAAGGCCGGGTCGTGAACAACTGCCCGATCCTTCGCCACTGATTTCAGCACAACGTAGTGGTTCAAGTCCCAATGCAGGATGGCGGGCAACTGCACTTTCGCGAGGGCGGGGAGTTCGACCTTTAGCGCACGAGGAGCAAATCCAAGGCCGTCAGCGAGACCCATAAGACTTCGCAGAGTCGCGCCGGCCATAGAGATGGGGAAGCGCTGACGGAGACCGTTGAGATCGACGTCATGGCCGTGGAAGCGGGCTATCATAGCCATACAGGCGAGGCCGCACTCCGCCCCTTCGGCCGCCTGGATTACGGGCAGGCGTTTGCGGCGGGCGAAGTTCAGTTCAGCGGGGATGCTCATCCACGACGTCCAGCAGCATAGAGGGGTTCGAGCAGCCATTCGAGCAGAGAGCGTCGGTCGATCACGACATCCGCACTAACCAGCATACCGGGTTGAAGCGGCACGTCCTGCCCATAGGCGGAGACGGTATGACGATCCAATTTAACGCGGACACGAAACACGGGCTCCTGAAACTGAAGACCTGGAATCGCGACCTCGGACGGCGACAAAACTGTACGCGACACGGATTCGACAACGCCGCGACCGGCGCCGAATTTCTGGTAAGGGAAGGCTTGATACATCAGCCGAACCTCCTGGCCTGGCTTGATAAAGCCCGCAGCGCGGGAGGGCGCATAAAGATCGCCCTGCAGCGCCGAGTCGCCTGCCGTCATGACGGCGATCGCAGTTCCAGTCGCGACGGTCTGGCCCGTGTCGAACGGAAGAGCTGCGACGCGGCCCGTCACAGGAGCTACCACGACATAGCGGCCTTGAGTCTCGACCTGGATACCCTGCTGCACTAACCCGGCATCGACGGAAGCCGCCGAAGCTCGCGCCGCCTGAAGGTCAATGGGTATGGCTTCAAGACGAGCCTGAACCTCTCCGATCTGCCGCTCATATCCGAGGGCTTGAGAGGCTAGCGACGATTCCTCCTGCCGGGCGGCCAGTTCGGCAGATCGACGTGCTTCCAGTTCGCGACGAGGCAAAAACCCTTGAGCGGCTATGGTTTCAGCACGCTCGACTTCGGCATGGGCCAGCTTTAGACGTTCGGCCTGGAAGGCCAGATTGCGGCGAGTTTCAGCCAGTTCGCGTTGTAGCGCACGACGGCGGTCCATCAATTGCCGCTGCTCGGCGGTCAAGGTCGCTTCGGCTGCCGAGGCGCTGGCTTGTGCAGCGGCACGCTGGGCCTCGAGACTGTTTGAGAGCGCGACGAAGCTGTCACCTGAAGCAAGGTCGGAGGACAGCCTCAGCGTTGCGATGGGCGCGCCGGATTGGACGACTTGGCCTTCGGATACGTGGATTTCTGCGACCGTCCCGCCGTTGCGCGCGGCTACTCGGATCATGCCGTGCTGGGGAGCCAGCCACCCGGCGACGGTTTCTTTGCGCGCATAGGAAGCGGTGGCTGAGAATATTGCCCCGACAACGACGACGATGGACAGGAGTGCGGCGAGAACCCGCGACGACAACGACGAGGCAACGACGACGTCGCCCGAGATTCGACGCGTCGCATGGCTCACGGCCTCTTTTCGAAACAACTCTGTCAACTTAGTTTGAGCCGCGTTTCATATAAGCGATAACAAGACAGCGCGACCGACCATCGACGGGAGCACGGATTTTACAGGCGATATGCCGGTCAGTTTTAAGAAAAAGATGCCAACGCCGTTCGAACTGTACGGCGTTGGCAATCGATTAATTTGCTGCAGCTGCAGCTCGTCTTTCTTTTTCAGCCTGATCTTTACCGGCCTGGTAGCCCGCCGCATACGCCGCTCCGTATGCGGCCACGATCAAAGCCGCAGCGCCGAGAATAATCCCAGCTACGCCGCCGTGCACATTGTCGATTTCTTGATCATCAAGAGTCCTAATTTCCAGAACTGATTCCATCCGATATTCCCTTTGATTCTGCGCGATTATCACTAAATGCCAAGTCCTTTCCGGACCTGTACCCCGTAAAATAAGAAAGCGCGTATACGAACGAGACGAGAGCCATGAATCCAATAGCAATCTTCAATGATACCAAAACCTGATCTCTCATCGTTTTCCCCAAGTCATCAACGAAAACTGTCTAGTCTTTATTGTTCTCGTATCCATCCTGCTTACCGTGCTTATATCCAACATAAGCAACGGTAATCACGACAGCCGCGACCACGACTATAGCAACAACGGCCGCACCGACGCCGCCGTTCACGTGATCGATTTCGCCGTCGTCCAGTTCGCGGATTTCATATTTGCCTGCTTCAGGCATCGCATCAAAGGCCATTCCTCAACCTCTAAAAGTGTTTAGAACAACGTTATGCAACCTTAAGCAAGGGGGCGGCGCAACCCCGATAACCGCTGTTCGCACAGCGGCAGATTGTCGCGCATTTTATTATCCTCAGCCCGTTCGCCGAGTTCGGAAAATCTGGGCGCCAGGGCATCCAGCCAGACAGTTCCCGACTCCAGCGGTTTCAGCCTACGGACGCGATTTGCGGCCAAGCATTCCGGGCCCGGCGCTGGCGACGAAGCGTTCGCCCGTTTTGACGAGCCGCGCCACCCGTTTGCGCATATGGTCGCCCGCCGCCCAATCCGCGGCGACGCGCGCCCTGCCGAAAAGGGCGACAGCGATCTCGCGCTGGCTCGCGCCGGCTCGCCCGCCGTCCCAGGCCTGCAAGGCCATGGCCCATCGTCTCGCCCGCGGCTCAGTGCGAAAGAGGCCGGACGGCAGCCGGTTGAGACGATGCAGGGCCACGAACTGACCGAGCGTCTGGAGACGAATGTCGGTGTCGACGAAACCCGCCAGATCATAGGTCAGCCGGACAGGTCCTTCGAGCAGAGTGCCTGCCCGCACCTCGAGGCGGATCGAATGCGTCCCCCCGCCGATGATGATCTGTGCGCGCCCGTCGCCAAGGCGCCGGATGACCGCCCGGCAGGGCAAATGATCGAGCCGGAAGGCGTCGGGGTCGGCTGCGGCGACGGCGGCGGCGCGGATGGGAAGAACCGCGGGGTGGAGGTCGGCGCGCCAGAAGACGAGCGGAGATCGCGCGCCGAGGAAATCGCCACCCCGAGACCTCCCGTTCATCCACGGCCGGGGTCTCGATGAGCCGGATCGTCGGGAAGCGCCGGAGCTGTCGGCTCACCTTCACCGGCAGGATGCGACCGGCGTCATCAGGTCCCCTCCGCCATCCCGTCGCCCGCCGCTGCTTTCTCTCGGACCGAAGAGGAACGAGCGTACGTCAAATGCGACGCTGACCGTTCCCCGTCATGTTTCTGAAACTACCGTCTGCTCAAACGCCCCTGGGTCGTCTTCGGGCGAGTGTCTGGACTTGCGGTGGCGGTCTGAACGGATGGATAGCGACATCATCGCCGGCTGGGTGGCGGGAGAAGTTCTGCCCTGGGAGGGGCTTGTACGAAACTGGCTGAGGCGCCGGTGGGGACATGCCGTGGAGGTCGAAGACGTTCTGCAGGAGGCCTATTGCCGCATCGCCTCTCTGCAATCGATCGATCATATCGCGAACGGCAAGGCCTACTTCTTCACGACGGTTCAGTCCGTCGTTCTGGACAGCCTTCGCCGGGCCAAGACGATGGGCGCGCGGGAGCTGACGGAAATGGATGAGTCCTGCGTCCTGGATGAAGCCCCGCTGGCGGATCAGGTCATCGAGGCGCGACAGGAGTTGAGGCGCGTGGTGGCGGCGCTGGGCGGCCTTTCGCCGGTGACGCGCGAGGTCATCGCGCTACGGCGACTGCACGGCCTATCGCAGAAGGAAACCGCGCGGCGGATGGGGATCGCCGAGCATGCGGTCGAGAATCACATGGTGAGAGGCTTGCGCAAGGTGCTTGCGATACTGGAAGGCGAAGATGTCCATGCGAAACGGCGGACGGCGGACGAATCTTGAACGACGGCGACCGCATGAATGAGGGAAGCATTGAGCAGGAAGCGGCGAGCTGGCTCGTAAAGGCGCAGGCGGGGCCCATGTCCGCCGAAATGCAGGCGCGCCTGGATCAATGGCTTCAGGCGGATAGACGTCATCAAGGCGCCTATCTGCGAGCCAGGGCCGGGATGCGCCTCATGGATCGCGGCTTGAGCGTCCACAAACCCGCCTTGGCCAATGATAATTTCACCCGTGCTGAGGGTTCAGTCCGGAAGCGCAGGAGGCCCGTCGGCATCGGCCGCCTTGGCATTGGGTTCGGCGGAGTGCTGGCGGCCGGCCTGGTTGCAATCGTGGCGATACGGTCGCCCGAGGCGCCCGTACAAAACCCGGTCCGTCAGGCGGCCGAGAGCGCAGCCTCGGATTCGGGGCGCCAGACCCTGCAGGACGGTTCTGTCGCCACCTTAGAGCGCGAAGGCCGGATCGATGTCGCCATGTCGTCTTCCGAGCGGCGGGTGATGTTGCTGGCGGGCAGCGCGACTTTCGACGTCGCCAAGGACGCCGCGCGCCCCTTCGTGGTCCAGTCGGGCTCTGTGCGCGCCCAGGCGCTCGGCACCGTCTTCACGGTCCGGAGACTGGGAGAGGAGGGCGGTTTGATCGAGGTGGCGGAGGGCCAGGTGAAGGTGTGGTCCGTTCGCGGCGAGCCTCGATCGGTCGTGCTTCATGCGGGCGAAAGCCTGAAACTGGAGCCCGGCCCAGAACGGCCGCCCGCCAAGTCGCGCCAGGCGCCTCGAAAGATGTCGATCGACGACGATACCGTCGGCGCCATCGCTAGGCGCATGAACACGGTGAACCGGACCAAGATCATGATCGAGGATCCGGATACCGAGAAGATGGAGATCGTCGGCCT
>PJUF01000888.1_pt1 | contig 17739 bp, 16 predicted proteins | sample 1512191 | NCBI WGS metagenome assembly PJUF01 (sample SAMN08177673, study PRJNA422409) | Feces metagenome, whole genome shotgun sequencing project. | isolation source: Chicken feces (3) enriched on wood chips | host: Gallus gallus | place: USA: Madison | collected 2015-01-15 | reverse complement strand
CAGAAGCATTGTTAATTTTTGCAGAAGCAAAAGCAGAGTTAGGAACAATTACGCAAGTAGACTTAAATCGATCTGTAAACAGATTGCGTGATAGAGTAGGTATGCCGCACATGAATCTTGCTGCAGCTAATGCTACTCCTGATCCATATTTACTTGCTATGTACCCCAATGTTGATAATGGTGCAAACAGAGGTGTTATACTTGAAATTCGCAGAGAAAGAAGAATAGAACTTTTTAACGAAGGTTTTAGATGGGACGATTTGATGAGGTGGAAAGAGGGAAAAAAATTAGAGAAGCCCATGTTGGGTATATACTTTCCTGCTTTAGGTGCTTATGATTTTACCGGCGATGGCGTAGCAGATGTTTACGTACATAGCGGAAACGCATCAGGTGCGCCTGCAGGAATTACCAGTTTTATTAATACTACCCAAAGAGCCTTAACCAATGGCACATCAGGTAATTTAAAACCGGTAAGTATTGCTTTTACTTTTAATGAGGATAAAGATTACTATTATCCAATTCCGTCAGAAGATTTAGTACTCAATAAACAATTAGAGCAAAATCCTAAATGGAAATAATACTCTTAAAATAGACAGGCCGGCTTAAATGCTGGCTTGTTTATATAAAATAAAAATTGATTAAAATAAACTTGTGAAGATGAAAACTAGAAGAATGAAGGTACTGTTTTTTGCAGTTTGTGTAAGCGCTGTTTCTTTGTGGGGATGCAGTAAAAGTGGAGATTCAAAAACAAATACAACCAGAGAATCAGCAGAGTGGAAAGTAGAAACATTAGCAGAAGGTTGTCTTCATTACAGTTTGTCAGGTTATTATGAACCCACAAACAGTAATCAGAATATCAATGTACTGGAAATAGATGTTGCCAACCCTGCTTATGATCTGTCTGTAAACTTTATAGCTCGGGACTCCTTATCCAGCTTTGTAAAAACCATACCTAACGCTTTTGTAGCTATCAATGGTACTTACGGAGAAGCAATAAACGGAAACCGGGTTTCTTTTATAAAATCTAACGGCACTGTTAAAACAAGAGTTACGCTCCCTAGTGACGACTTACGTTTTTATAAGCATGAAGGGGCATTTTATTATGACAATGCAAGCAGAACTTCGGGCATACAATATGGTAATGATGCGATTTATAATGCATGGGCACATCCTCAAATACTTTCGGGAGCACCGGTTTTAATTGATGATTTTAGTCCGGTTGGAGAAACGTTTGTAAAACCGAATGCTGCAATTGGTGCTTTACCAGATGAACACCCAGATAAAATGCAGGCTGTTAGGCATCCAAGAACAGCAATAGGGATTACGCAACAAGGTAAAATTTTATTAATCACGGTTGACGGCAGAAGAACACAGGCAGCGGGAATGAATGCAAAAGAATTAACCCAGTTCTTGAAAAGTAAATTCAACCCCAGATATGCACTGAATATAGATGGTGGTGGTTCTACTACCATGTGGATCAAAGATAGTAAGGTAAGCGCTACAGGAGTGGTGAACTATCCAACAGATAAGGCAGGATTTACCCATTACGGACAGAGAGAGCTTAATAATTGTATTGTTATAACAAGAAAGTAACCAATTAATTAATCGTCTCACTCGTATCTCAACTAATTCATTTTTAAATAGCAGGGTATGACATATAAAAAAACAGGATTAATATTATTCTTTTTAGGATTGTCTCTAAGTTTTGCTTGTACGAAGAGCGAGGCTGGCTCACAAAAAAATGAAGATACCAAACCAGAAGTTAAGGTGCCTATAGAAGACCCTATTGGTACAACTGTTACCACCATTCCGGTAACACATACCCGCGATGCCAAAACTTATACATGGGCAACCCGGCATCAGGAAGTTTTGGCTTTAAATAAGCAACGTCCTCCAAAAATTGTTTTTATAGGAAACTCTATTTTACATTATTGGGGAGGCGAACCAACTGCATCGCTTACAAGAGGAGCAGATTCCTGGGATCAGTACTTTAAACCCAAAGATGTAAGAAATTTAGGTTTTGGTTTTGATAGGATAGAAAACGTATTATGGCGGGTGCATAATGGTGAATTAGATGGTTACTCGGCTTCGCATATTGTAGTACTTATTGGTACAAATAATATTACTGCACCAAATACAGATGATGAAATTATTGAAGGCTTAGATTTTTTAATAAAAGCTATACAGAGACATCAACCAACTGCAAAAATTATCTTAATGGGTTTACTACCTCGTAGAAATTATGAAGCTCGCATTGCGTCATTAAATGAAAGAATATCAACAGTTGCTGCTACGCTAAAAGTACAGTATGCTACTTCGGGTAACTTATTATTAGGTAGCAACGGAAAAATAGATGAAACCCTGTTTAGTGATGGAGTACATCCAAATGCAACCGGTTACGGTTTGTTGGCTCCGTTTATCAATTCACATTTAAATTAATCTGTAAAATATAATCTATCAAACATTTTTTATGAAAAGCTTATCTCTTGTTTTCTTAACCACGTTTTTCTTACTTATTGCTTGTGAAAAGGACAAAGCGGTTGATTCGAACCCTGGAACGAAAGATCCGCAGGAAGAAAATAACAGCAAGGATGATGTTTTAAAAGTAAAAACAGGATGGAAGATAGATACACTTTATACAGGTTGTATATTATATTCTATGTATGGTTATGATGCTACAACCATAGCCAGCCAAAGCGTAAATGTTTTAGAGGTTGATATAACAGATACAAAATACGATTTAGTTTTTAAAGGTGGTACAAGAGACAGCTTGTCTAACATTGCAGCAGCGGTACCAAACGCTGTGGCAGCTATCAACGGAACTTACGGAGAGGCCATTGATGGTGGAAGGGTTTCATTCTTTAAAGCTCTGGAAAATATTGTTTACAGGATAACCATTCCTTCTGATCATTTAAGATTTTGGAAACACGAAGGTGCGTTTTATTACAATAATTTAAATCGTAAAACAGGGATAGAATATGGCAATAACGCTTTGTATGAATCCTGGACATACCCTAATATTATTTCAGGTTCTCCGGTATTGATTAATAATTATATCCCTGTTGGCGAAAACTTTGTCAATCCAAATGCCAATTTGAACAACCTTGATGGTGAGCATAAAGATAAACATCAGGGCGTGAGGCACCCGAGAACTGCAATTGCTATAACAGAGAATAATAAGGTTTTATTGTTTACCATAGACGGAAGAAGAACTCAAACTTCCGGAATGACAGCTAAAGAATTAACCCAGTTTATAAAGAAAAATTTTGATCCAAAGTATGCTCTGAATTTAGATGGTGGAGGGTCGACAACCATGTGGATAAAGGGAAGTAAATTAAGTGCAACCGGTGTTATAAATTACCCAACGGATGATGGCAAATTTAATCATTACGGGCAAAGGTTGTTAAATAACAGCATTGTGGTATCCAGAAAAAATTAATCAATTTTTATAAGTATCAATCAAAAGAAAAAATAGAAGATAAAAAGCAGATAAAGACGTAAATAGATAAATAAATGGGAAGTGCTGGAACACCTCCCATAAAAGGATCAACTGAATAAAATCGTTCGACGGATTTATTTAATGGTTAAACCTTATTCTGTAAAAATATGAAAATAGATGATGCTCAGGTAAAAGCATCCGAAAATTTTATTTAAGTATAAGATATTCACAACAGAATTCCTTAAGGCCGTTTACACCTAAACGGTAGGTAAGCCATTATATATCATTTGTTTGCGAGAAAAATTTTAGAAGTAAATTTTTTGATTGCTGTTTTTAAAATCTATAAAAATTATAATACATGAAACGAATTACATTATTATTAGCTGCATTTATACTATTAGCATGTAGCAAAAGCGAAGTAAAAGATCCTGTTAAAAAAGGAGATGATGACAAAGACCCGGTTGTGGAGAGTACGATCAGAGTATTAAGCTATAACATTCACCACGGTGCGCCGGCCGGTACTACAGCTCCAATAAATCTGGATAATATTGCTGCCGTAATTAAAGCGCAAAATCCTGATCTGGTTGCTTTACAGGAAGTAGACAGAAATACAAACAGGGCCGGGGTAGATCAGGCTAAAGTATTAGGAAGTAAATTAGGAATGCATTATTACTTCTCCAAATCCATCAATTACCAAAACGGAGAGTTTGGGGTAGCCATTTTATCTAAATACCCAATTGTATCTACAGAAAGATTAGTGTTATCTAATAAAGTTGCGGGTGGAGAACAACGGACTTTGGGAGTGGTAACAGTAGAAGTACCCGGTTTAGGCAAGATAAAACTGGCAACAGCACATTTAGATCTTGTTTTAGGTAACAGAGAAGCACAGGTGCATGAAATTAACGAATATTCTAAAAAATCAGAATATCCCGTGATTCTGGCAGGTGATTTAAATATGACCCGTTTTGACCCCGAATTTTTACCATTAAGAGCAGAGTTTTTATTAAGCTGTACCAGTTCTTGCCCGCTAACATTCCCGGCCGATAAACCAACTAAAGAGATAGACTTTATTATGCTAAACACCAATGCAGCTAAAAAACTAACGGTAGATAAGTACGAATCTATTACAGGAAAATTAGAATCAGACCATTTGCCATTACTGGGAGTGATAAGCTTTTAATCATTAATAAATAGAAATAATCAATCAATTGTTAACCAGAGCTTGTTTCTAACAAGCTCACTAAATTTTAATTATGAAAAAAAACTTACTGTTAAGCTTTTGCTTATTGTTTACGGGGATTACTTATGTATTAGCTGCACCTCCAACACCTTTTGCAGCTGGAAACTTAGTCGTATTGCGTTATGGAGACGGAGCTGCTGCACCTGCAACTGGTACACAGGTAGCACTTTTTTTAGACGAATATACTAAGACAGGTGTCTTGGTGCAAAGTATTCCTTTACCAACAGCTACTGTTGGTATAGATACGGATAATGATACTAATATCGACTATTATCAAAGAGCAATTACGGGAACGTATGATAATGTAAATTCAAGTTCAATTTATTTCGGAACTTTAATACGTTCCGTAGATGGTGCTTATTTAACGTTATTAGGATATGAAACAGCTCTTAACGCCACTTCAACAGCTAACGTACCTCGTGTTATTGGGCGTATTGCTGCTTCTGGCGATATAAATACCAGTACCGCTTTTCCCAATAAATCAATGAATACTCCATATGGTGTAGCTACTGCTGATGGCACAAAATTTTGGGTTGCAGGCGGCAGAAATAGTTCACGAAAAGGGGTTATGTTATATAATTTCGCACTTAATGGAAATTCATCTGCCGCAAATTCTGAAACTACATTTGATAATGGTGTAGATATTGGAGGAGCCAATACAAGCATTTTTCCACATATATTTAATAATCGCCTTTATTATTCAAATGGAAACGCTATACGGGCTTTTTCCTCTACTACTTTGCCCACAGAGAGTACTACTTTAACTGATCTTCCCTTTTCAGGTTTTGCAACCAACAATACTCAATATCTTTTTTTTGATACAGATAATGATGGTAACCCAGATGTAATATACTTAGTAAGTACTGCTAGTAAAGTAATGAAATTTTCGTTTGTTGATGATGATAGCGATGTCGCTACTCCAAATAAATGGGTCAATAAAGGCGAGATAGAGGTTTCTGGTAAAACCGAAAACATGAAATTTCTTACAGCAGAGTTAACCAGCGGTGTTGTTACTATTTATTGCACTACTTCTGGTAATTTACCCAACACACCCTCTGCTTTATATAAAATAACCAATACCATAACAGAGGATTTATCTAATACAGGTTTTAATGGTACTCCTTTAGCAACAGCACCAGCAAATACTATGTTCAGAGGTGTAGCTTTCGCCCCAGTAGCAACCACACAGCCTGTTAAACTAACTTCATTTACCGGAAAACCGTCTACAGAAGGTGTCCAGTTAAACTGGATAACTTCATCAGAAAAAAATAATGCCCGTTTTGAGATTCTTCGTTCCGGAGATAATAATAATTTTTCTGTAATAGGTACTGTTAAGGGTAATAACAATTCAGATCAAATTCTTAATTATTCTTTTATTGATGCTAATCCTTTAGCGGGCACAAATTATTACCAGCTAAACCAAATAGATTATGATGAAAAATCAGAGAAATCAGCTGTAATTGCTATTGATTATAATGGTAATTCAACGGTTTTAAGTGCGCATTTTTCATCAAATAATCAGTTAGATATAAGTATTTCTTCAGATAAAACTAAAAATGCTGAACTATACCTAACAGATGTTTCAGGTAAGATTATCGTATCCGAAAAAATTCTTTTAAAGACAGGTTTAAACTCAAAAACGCTTCATGTAAAAGGTATTGTACAAGGTGTTTATGTGCTCAATTTAGTGTCAGAAAAAGAGAGAGTAAGCATTAAACTATTGAAATAATGCTATTTATAAGTTTTAAAATAAAAGTAAGTTAAAAAAGAGGAGGGAGTACTGGCTTGGTTTATAGTCGGTACTCTTCTCTATCATCTGATTTACCATGAAAACCGCTTATTATAAACTTCTATTTATAGGTGTAATTTACCTGTACCTGTTGCCTTTTGCAGTAGCTAAAGAACATAAAAAAGATAAGTACACTATAAAAGTGATGACTTATAATATCCATCAGGGACGCGGGCCGGCTCCGGCAAAAACATACGATCTAAAGAAAATAATTCGGGTAATAAATGAGTCTGGTGCTGATGTAATTGGCTTAAATGAAGTTTTAAATAACTGGACAAAAGTAACCGGAAACGAAAACCAACCGGATAGTATCAGGAAATATTGTACTGCTTATCCGTATGCAGTATATCAGGCAAGCAATACGCAAACCGATGGTGGAACTTTTGGCAATATGATACTAAGTAAGTATCCTATTAAGTCAAGCCATATAGAAATTTATACCGATAAAAATCCGGAAGAAACTTTTCCATATAAAGGTTTTTTAGAAGCTAAAATTGCTATAAAGGGTAAAACTTTCGGGTTTTATATTACTCACTTAATTCTTCCTGATCATCCCGAATTACAAACCGGGCAGATAAATCAGCTTATCAAGCATTCTAAAAAAACTAAAAACCCAAAGATAGTTTGTGGTGATTTGAATTTCTTGCCTTCCTCTGCCCAACATGCTATAATGGTGGCAGAGTTTGGAGATCCCTTCGGTACAAGTTTAACGCCAGCAACTTTTTCTACAAATGGCTATAAGAATGTTCGGCTAGATTATATTTTGGGTAAAAAGGTAAGCTTTTCTGATGTTACCGTATGGAAAAGTGAGCTTACATTAATAGCCTCAGACCATTTTCCATTAATTGCTACTGTCCTAATTGATTTTTAATAGATAAACAACCAATTATAAACTTTAATCAAACATGATCATGAATAAAAAAGAATCGGGGTAAAAATTAGATGACACTTTTTAGAAAAGTGTGCTCAGGGGAACCGTATCTACGCATTCCTATAAAAAACAATTATTAACCAATTAATTAAACATCATGAAAATCAATTATTGCCAATTTATTTCGGCAGGACTAATCTCTATGTGCCTGCTTTCTTGTACTAAACCACAAGAAAATGAAGACTTAACTGTAAACAGGTTAAGCGATAAGAATAATACTGAAACGCAAGCTTTAACAGGAACTATCAAAGTGATGAGCTATAATATCCATCAGGGTATTGGGCCTGCTCCGGCAAAAATCTACAATCTTAAAAAAACTATTCAGGTAATTAACGAGTCCGGAGCCGATGTGATTGGCTTAAATGAGGTTTTAAATAAATGGACAACTGTTAGCAATAACGAAAACCAGCCAGATAGTATTAAAAAATATTGTACAGCGTACCCTTATAGGGTTTACCAGGCCAGTAATACACAAACAGATGGTGGAACTTTTGGGAATATGATTTTGAGCAAATATCCTATTATATCCAGCCATGCCGAAATTTATACCGATAAGAATCCTGAAGAGGGATTTCCTTATAAAGGTTTCCTGGAGGCCAAAATTAACAAAGGCGGTAACACTTTTCATGTTTATGTAACACACTTAATTCTTCCTAGTTACCCGACTTTACAAACTGGCCAGATCAATCAACTTATCAGAAGATCCAGAAAAGTTGGCGGACCTAAAATAGTTTGCGGAGATTTAAATTTTCTTCCTAATTCTGCACAACACGCCACCATGGTTGCAGAATTTGCAGATCCTTTAGGTACTAGTTTAACGCCAGCAACATTTTCTACAAATGGCTATAAAAACGATCGCTTAGATTATATTCTTGGCCAAAAGGTAACTTTTACCAATGTTGCTCCAAAAAATGATGCATTAACATTGATAGCATCAGACCATTCCCTTTAATGGCAACTGCTACATTAGATTTTAAAACTTTTAAATTTATGCACTATAACATCAATCATGGGGAAAACATGAGTGGCGTATACAATTTGCAGGCTATAGCCGATGTGATTAAAAATTCAAAGGCAGATGTTATTGCTCTAGGTCAGGTAGACAGATATTTTTCGTCCAGAAGTAACTACGATGATCAGATTAGATGGTTGGGAGAAACTTTAGGGATGTATTACAGGTATCAAACTGTTCTTTCGCATCCTGCTACAACAGCTTCCGGAGGGCATTTAAGAAAGTATGGGCATGGCTTTTTAAGTAAATTTCCATTTGATGAAACTCAGGAAGCCAGATATATTTATACCGCAAATCCGGGAGATGGTAATTTACAGGGGCTTTTAAGAACCCGTGTTAATGTTAATGGAAATTGGGTTAATCTCTATGTCACCTCTTTTGGAAGCGGAACAACAGACAGGCAATCGCAAGCTACACAAGCTAAAGGCTGGATAAATGCCGATGGCGCAACCTGGAAAGTTTTGGGAGGAAGCTTAGATATTTCCAGAACATCAGCCCCAATGGTAACCATGTACAGTTTTCTAACTGATGCTTTTGCAGGTGTAACGGCTTATAACTATCCATCAAATACACCGGTAAGCCATTTAAACTATATTCTAACAAAAAATACGGTTACAACAAATGGTGCTTCGGTTATCAATTCTCAGGCTTCAAAATCAAGGCCAATAGTATGTAATGTGGTTCTTAACTAAAGCCATCAAAACCAACTGTAAACTCTTAAAAAATAAATCATGAGTAATAAACAAATAGGCCTCTTAAATAACTTCTTTTATACATTGATAAATAGTTTAAAAGGATTAAAACAGCCAAATTTCATCTATATATGTTTAGTATTACTATTAGCTTTTGGATGTAAAGGTGGCGAAGAGAATTTAAATTCCGAAGAAACTAAACTTTCCAACAAAAATAAAGGCACAGCTGAAGTTGCAGCCGGCATCAGGAAAAAAGTAATGCACTTGAATATTTGCGGTAATAAATGCTGGGAAGCTTCAGATGCTGATGGAGGAGGAGTTGATTCCAGAGGATCTACCAGTAGAATGACCAAAGTATTATCTGCCATTGATAGCTACGACCCTCATATTGTTACTTTTAACGAGATTTGCTATTCGCAATACAGAACAATTCGCAGTTCATTACTAACAAGAGGATATGGGGCAACCTATGCTAGTACTACCACGGGAGCCAGTTGCGATAATTATGACTCGAGTTGGGGGCAAGGTTTTGGTAATGCAATATTTTTCAAGGGTACATCACCTGCATCAAGTACCAAATTTGTATTACCTAACGATGCAAGTGCAGAACCCAGGCACCTGTTATATACTGATGTACCTTTAGACGGAAAGACCATCCGAGTTGCTACTACGCATTTAACCACCAATGCAACCTGGAGAAAAAAACAGATAGAATTTATCAGAGATAAAGCAGCATTATGGATATCACAAAACAGGCCGGTAATAATCACAGGAGATTTTAATGCGGTTCCAACTGATGCAAATATGGGGTTAATGTATTCGCATAGTGGTGGTACGGGACAATTTCAGGAGTGTGATGAAAAACATAGTTGCCCGTCGCCTTTAACCTATTGCAGAGGAGGTGAGTATACATTTAATGAAACTAAAAAATTAGATTATATTTTCTTCTCAGAAATGCACTTTGGAAACGTTGAGGGAGATGCAAAGTCACGTTATCCAAATCCTATAAGTGATCATAATACACTTCAGGGATCAGCTGTATGGCAGAACGGATTGTAATTTAGTACACGGCTCAAATAATCAAAAAGGGACAATGAAACATTCATGTCCCTTTTTGATTGGTAGATAAGTTTACAAATTCGGTTATTCTTTTTGCCCGGCTTTTTATTTTTCCAGCAGAGACAAACATTTTTTCTCTGTTAGAGTTATTAATATAATTTAATCTAACAAGCATGAAAAAAATATTTTATACAGCATTTTCTGCTATTATTTTGATGAGCGCTCAGGGAGCTTTTGCTAACGACAAAAAGAACAACACTGTAGAATTATCAGAAAAAGATCAGTTACGATTAACTGAGATTACGCACAGGGTAGAAGAGATTAAGGCAATGGATAAATCTGAGCTTTCTTCTAAGCAAAAAACTGAGTTAAGGAAAGAGTTAAAGCAAATCAAGCATGAGGCAAACAAGCTATCTGGCGGAGGAGTTTATATTTCGGCAACAGCTATTTTAATCATCATTTTATTGATTATTATTCTTTAAAAACAAGGCTGAAAAGGCTTAAAGTACAATGCTTTTTGTTGCTTTAAGCTTTTTCAGTTTTACGTTTATTGACTCATAAATTTGCGGTGTTGTAATGGTGTGCGTCCAATAAGTGTTTTAAAATGTTTATTAAAGTGCGAGAAATTATTGAATCCGCTTTGGTAGCAAATTTCTGAAACAGGCAAATTGCTTTCTATCAATAATTTTGCGGCATGTGCTACTCTAAGCTCTAACAAAAATGCCGAAAATGTTTTGCGTGTGCGGGCTTTAAAGTATCTGCAAAATGCAGGCGGACTAATATTGGCAATTTCTGCAATTTCCTGCAAAGGAATTTCATGCGTATAGTTATCCAGCAGGTGTTGGTAAACATTATTTAAACGGTCTACCTCTGTAGGGCTGTTATGCACAGTAAGGTTTTTATTTACAGTTTTTACTTCCTTAGAATAAGCTATTTTATCAAGAATTTGTAGCAAGAAGATAATACGCTCAGACTTTTCTGCATGTAACAAGCGCTTCATCAGAGCCGCTACCGTATCTCTGGTATCGCCGTAAATTCTTATCGCCCTTTTGGCATTTTCCAGTAATTTCAGCAGTTCTTTATTTTCAGGAAGATTAAAAAATCCCTTGCCTAAGCAATCTGGCGAGAAATGCAGTACAATAGCCTCTACCTTTTCTTCTGAGTTGGGTTTCAGGTATTGCTCATCGCTTCTCCACAGATGTGGCAGAAAAGAACCAAACATAATTAAATCGCCCGGCTTAAAATAATGGATATTCTCTGCAATAAACTGCACACCACTGCCTTTAACAATATATACCAGTTCTATTTCCTCATGATAATGCCACATTTTGTAAAAATGAGGAACTACATCATACCTGATATTGAAAGAATGTTCTGGGTTTAAAGATATTTTGAGTAAATGGGGTTTCAAGTTTTTTATTAAAATTCAACATTGAATTAGTATCAGGTATCAAGTAATAAGTATCAGGTAGCCTAAGCATTCAACATTAAAAATCACCTAGTACATTGATATTATTATAACCTTATTTTGAATCATTTTAAATATTGATGCTAAAATAGCATAAAAAATAGTTAAAACCCTACAATATTTATCCTTACACAATCTCTAAATTTACTTATTGCCGATGTTGAGATGCTATTCTTCCAGTTTTTTGTATCGGCTTAAAAAAACTAACAATGAAAGTAGGCTTATTTATACCTTGTTATATAGATCAGTTTTACCCTAATGTAGGGATTGCTACTTTGCAATTACTTGAGAAATTAGGGTGCGATGTTGATTTTCCTCAAGAACAGACTTGCTGCGGGCAGCCCATGGCAAACAGTGGTTTTTCGCATTTAAATAAAGGTTGCGACAAGAATTTCGTAAACAATTTTAGAGGTTATGACTATATAGTTGCACCTTCTGGAAGTTGTGTTTTGCATGTGAAAGAGCATCTTCAGGATGAGGACAATCCTGTTGCTGCAGAGAAAATCAGAAACAATGTTTATGAACTTGTAGAGTTTTTAACCGATGTTCTTAAAGTTGAAAATCTGAAATCAAATTTTCCATATAAGGTAGGTATGCACAATAGCTGTCACGGGCAAAGAGGCCTGCATTTATCTTCTATGACAGAGCGAAATTTACCACAGTTTTCTAAGGCAGAAAGCCTGCTCAACAAAGTAGAAGGTATTTCTTTAGCTTCTCTTAAGAGAAAAGACGAGTGCTGTGGTTTTGGTGGTACTTTTTGCGTGTCTGAAGAAGCGGTAAGCGTAAAAATGGGCAAAGACCGTGTGGCTGACCATGAACATGAAGACGTAGATTATATTACCGGTGGAGATGTAAGCTGCCTTATGCACATGGAAGGCATATTAAGACGCCAGGGCAGCAAGGTTAAAACTATACATATAGCAGAAATTTTAAATCATGACTAAAGTTTTGGATCATGCAGCAGCGGCTGCAGAGTTTATAAAGGACGAAGAAAGAACAAACTGGCATGATGATACGCTGTGGTTTGTAAGGCAAAAGAGAGATTTAGCTGCTTATGGGCTTCCGGAATGGGAGCAATTGAGAGAGTGGGCCTCGGGTATTAAAAATCATACGCTATCACAAATAGATGTTTACCTGGAAGAGTTTGAAAGGCAAGCGACCGAAAATGGCGTTACCGTACATTGGGCTAAAGATGCAGATGAGCATAATCACATTATCCATAACATTATTAAAAAACATGGGATTAAGAATGTGGTAAAAAGTAAAAGCATGCTTACCGAAGAATGTCATTTAAATCCCTACCTGGCAGAACATGGAATAGCAGTAATTGACACTGATTTAGGCGAACGTATTGTGCAGTTTAGAAACGAGCCGCCCAGTCATATTGTTTTGCCTGCGATACATCTTAAAAAACAGGATGTTAGCGAAACTTTTCATGAGCATTTAGGTACAGAGAAAGGGAATAATGACCCACAATATTTAACGGAAGCAGCTCGTCAGCATTTAAGAAACCATTTTATTGAATCTGATTTAGCTATTACAGGAGTAAACTTTGCCATTGCAGAAACCGGCGGATTTGTGGTTTGTACCAATGAGGGGAATGCAGATATGGGAGCGCATACAGCAAAAGTCCATATTGCTTGTATGGGTTTTGAGAAAATAATTCCTAAAGCTAAAGATTTAAGCGTTTTTTTAAGGTTATTGGCCAGAAGCGCTACCGGGCAGCCGGTAACCACTTATTCCAGTCATTTTCATAAACCAAGACCAGGGCAGGAGATGCACATTGTGATTGTAGACAATGGCAGAAGCAGACAATTGGGCAGAGAAGATTTTAGAAATTCGCTAAAGTGTATCCGTTGTGCAGCTTGTTTTAATACTTGTCCGGTTTACCGCAGGAGCGGAGGCCATAGCTATCATACAGCTGTTGCGGGCCCCATAGGTTCTATCTTAAACCCTAATTTAGATATGAAAGCCAATGCAGACTTACCTTTTGCCTCTACTTTATGTGGTTCTTGCAGCAATGTTTGTCCGGTTAAGATAAACATTCATGAACAGCTGTGGAAGTGGCGTCAGGTGATAGCGCAGGAAGGTTACGTGGCATCGTCTAAAAAAGTAGGTATGCAGGCTATGGCGTGGTTATTTGCCAAACCAAAAGTTTACCAAACTGCTGGTAAATTGGGGCGGTTTGTTATTAGGAATTTCCCTTTTTTGGTAAATAATCGTTTAAATCCGTGGTATAAACAAAGAGAAATGCCCAAAGCTCCAAAAGAGAGTTTTAGAGAATGGTACAATAAAAATAAGAAACAATGAGCTCAAGAGATTTAATATTTTCGGCATTAAAAGCTAATAAACCAACTTTTGTAGAACATCCGGAAATCTCTTTAGACGAAGTGATTTCTTATAAGGATTTAAAAGAACAATTTACGGAAACACTGGTTAAAATAGGTGGTGCTGTTAAACGTTTTTCTGCAATAGAAGAAGTTAATGATTTAATAGCAGCAGAAGTAGTAAACAATCCAATTATCAGCACTTTATCGCTTTCGGAAGAAGATAAAAACCTAATCAGAAATAAAACTTCCAGAGAGTTATCAACTATAGAAAAAGTTTATCTTAAAGGTACTTTAGGTGTGGCAGAAAATGGCTGTGTTTGGTTTGATGAAGAACAAATGGTCAATAGGGTTTTACCTTTTATTAGTCAGCATGTAATTGTTGTTTTAGAAGCACATACATTGGTGGCTACCATGCACCATGCTTATGAAAAAATAGATGTGGCAGAAACTGGTTTCGGTAGTTTTATTGCCGGTCCGTCTAAAACAGCAGATATAGAGCAAAGTTTAGTAATTGGTGCACACGGAGCCAGAAGTTTGACGGTTTATTTAGTTGGCTAGAAGTTAGTTAGTTGATACCTCTGAAAAGTTAGTTATTAGGAGGCCGTCAACAATTTACTTAAACAATTTGTTAAGGCATTAATGAAAAAGAGGGTGTTTCAATTTAACGAAACAACCCTCTTTTTCATTAATTCACAATATTTCCGAGTAACAGATATTGGCAAAAGGAAAATCCTGACTAAAGTAACAACTAAATATACTCTTGCCCAAATTTCTGTTTTACATCTGCTACAATCTGTTTTACATGCTGTTCATTTTTTCTAGGGCAAATCAGTAAAGTGTTGTTAGATTCTACTACTATATAGTCATGCAATCCTTCTAAAATAACTAGTTTACCTTCCGGAACGTTTACCATGCAATCAGAAGAATTATACATCATTACCTTTTCTGCGTTGGTTACGGCATTACCTACGTAATCCCTTTCAGACAGCTCATAAACAGATGCCCAGGTACCTAAATCAGACCAACCAAAGTCTGCCGGCATTACATAAACGTTTTCAGCTTTTTCCATAATACCATAGTCTATAGAAATATTTACACATTTCTGAAAACCAGCCTGTATATATTCTTTTTCAGTTTCAGTATTATAATGCGCTTCACCTTCTTTGAAGATTTCGTTCATATCCGGCAAGAATTTATCAAAAGCTGTTGTAATGGCCTTTGCCGACCATACGAAAATCCCAGAGTTCCATAAAAAATCTCCGCTTTGCAGAAAAGTCTCTGCAATTTCCAGGCTTGGCTTCTCGGTAAAAGTTTTAACCTTGTGCAGTTCGTCGGTTAACAACTCGTCAGAAAACTGAATATAGCCATAACCTGTATCTGGTCTTGATGGTTTTATGCCTAAAGTAATCAGGCAGTCGTACTTACCAGAAGCATCCAGTGCTTTATTAATGGTTTCTATAAAATTCTCAGTATCTAAAATCAAATGATCAGAAGGAGCCACCACAATATTGGCATCGCTGGCTATTTTTCTGATTTTTGCCGTACCGTAAGCAATACAGGGGGCGGTGTTGCGCATTACCGGTTCGCATACAATCTGGTTGTCAGCCAATTCCGGCAAATGCTCCTTAACCAGGCTTCTGTAATTTTCATTGGTTAAAATGTAGATATTCTCTTTAGGGATTATTTTCTTGAAACGCTCGTAAGTGGTTTGAATTAAGCTTTTTCCTGTTCCTAAAATATCAAGAAACTGTTTCGGATAAGATGTTCTGCTAACAGGCCAGAAGCGGCTTCCAATACCGCCAGCCATAATTAGCGCAAAGTTCTTGCTCATAGTAAATAATTATATAATACCTTCTTTTAATAAATCATGTAAATGGATAATTCCGTCGTATTGCTGGTTTTTAAATACCACTAACTGCGTAATGTTGTTGTCACGCATCAACTTTAACGCATTTACGGCAAGCTCTTCGCCTTCTATTGTTTTCGGATTAATGCTCATAATGTCTTTTGCAGTCAATTTATCAAAATAAGTAAATTTTTCCATCATTCTACGCAAATCACCATCTGTAATTACTCCTTTTAATTTTCCATCTTCTATAACAACAGTTATGCCTAAGCGTTTTTTAGTAATCTCTAATATGATATTTTGTACATTGCTATTGATATTTACCTGAGGTTTTTCGTTTAGAGATGATAAATCCCTTACTTTAAGATAAAGTTTTTTACCTAAAGAGCCTCCGGGATGGTATTTGGCAAAATCAGCAGAAGAAAATTCTCTGGATTCTAACAAACAGATAGCAATTGCATCGCCAATAGCCAATTGGGCCGTGGTGCTGGTAGTTGGTGCTAGGTTATGCGGGCAAGCCTCATGATCTATAGTGGCGTTAATCACAAAATCAGATTGTTGGGCCAAATAAGAATTTTTATCGCCTACAATACTGGCAATAGGATTGTTCCCTTGCCGCAAAAGCGGAATGAGAACTTTAATTTCTGCGGTGTTTCCACTTTTAGAAAGGCAAAGTATCAGGTCGTTTTTCTGGATAATTCCTAAATCTCCATGAATGGCTTCTGCAGCATGCATAAAGATGGAGGGTGTACCTGTAGAGTTTAAGGTGGCTACTATTTTCTGTCCAATAATACCGCTTTTACCAACACCTGTTACAATTACCCTTCCTTTGATGTTTAAAATGGTTTCTATTAGCTTATGAAAATCATCTTCTATGCTGTCTGAAATTTTCAAAATAGCCTCAGCTTCAGCGCGTAACGTGGTTTTTGCAGATGCAATTATTTCTTTGGGAGATCTCAAAATGAAAAAGTTTTTAATTTTGATACGAAATTATAGCAAAAATATGTTATTTTGAGGTTTAAAATTGGCATCGGCCAGTTTTTTATCATGTTTAAAAATGCAAATTAAAAAATCTTTAATAGATAACCTTCAGACTTTCTTCGGTTTCGATAATTTTAAAGGCGATCAGGAAGCAATTATAACAAGTATTCTTAACAAAGAAGATACCTTTGTAATTATGCCTACTGGTGGAGGAAAATCTATCTGTTATCAATTACCGGCGCTAATGAGCGAAGGTACATCCCTGGTGATTTCTCCATTAATTGCTTTAATGAAAAATCAGGTTGACCAACTGAGGGCCTTTGGCGGGTACGACAGTATAGCGCATTTTCTGAATTCTTCTTTAACCAAAGCAGAAATAACCAAGGTTAGGCAAGATGTTAGTTCTGGCGCTACCAAGCTTTTGTACGTTGCACCAGAGTCTTTAACAAAAGAGGAAAATATAGATTTTCTAAAGACTGTAACCGTTTCTTTTGTTGCAGTAGATGAGGCACACTGTATTTCTGAGTGGGGGCATGATTTCCGCCCTGAGTATCGAAAAATAAGACAGGTAATCAATAACATCAGAGATCAGATTCCTGTAATTGCGCTAACGGCTACAGCTACACCTAAAGTGCAGAACGACATCCAGAAAAACTTGCAAATGATGGATGCTAACGTGTTTAAATCTTCATTTAACAGAGCCAATCTGTATTATGAAGTACGACCTAAATCTGATGTATTGAAGGAAATCATCAAATACATTAAAAATAATCATGGTAAATCTGGCATTGTATATTGTTTAAGCCGCAAAAAGGTAGAGGAAGTAGCCAATGCTTTGGAAATTAACGGCATTAAGTCGCTTCCTTATCACGCAGGTTTGGATCCAAAAGTAAGAGCTGAGACCCAAGATAAGTTCTTGATGGAGGAGGTAGATGTTATTGTGGCTACCATT
>PJUF01000886.1_pt1 | contig 17787 bp, 15 predicted proteins | sample 1512191 | NCBI WGS metagenome assembly PJUF01 (sample SAMN08177673, study PRJNA422409) | Feces metagenome, whole genome shotgun sequencing project. | isolation source: Chicken feces (3) enriched on wood chips | host: Gallus gallus | place: USA: Madison | collected 2015-01-15 | reverse complement strand
TACCAGCGTGGCCGGCGACGACGCCGAAGCCTGATCCTTCATTGGGATCCATGCATCCATGGCCTGCGCGGCAGCGCGCAGGCCAGACCGGCCGCATGTCGCGGGCTCTGCTCGAGGAGGTAGGCGATGATCCTCTATTCTGCCCTGTACGACGAGAATATCCTGCATTTCATCGGTCAGTGGCACATGGCCACCGAGCATGCGCGGCACAAGCACGAATTCGAAGCCTTCCGGCGCCTGCAGGACGACGAGGACGATCCGGGCGACCTGGTCACCCTCTCGTCTCATCCTCGCCAGCTGTTCACCATTCCCGATTTTATCCCCTACGTCCCTTACCTGCCCAATCAGTGGCATCCTGGCGGCAGCGCGCCGTTCAGGCTCCCCGAAACGGTCGGCAGCGACCCCTCGCGGTTTCACGAGCTCATCGGGTCCATCCACGGCGAGCGCCCGCATTTTGGCGCCCATGGCGGCCACTTGCGCATTCACCACCAGGGCCCGGACCTGCCCGCACCCGGCCAGGTCATCTTCATCGTCAGCCAGACCACGGCGCTCCAGGACAACGACATCCTCAATCTCGGCTCCGGCCCGGCGCCCCAGCTCGACCCGACGCTCGGCGCGCAGCTGCTTGAACTTTTCGCACGGGCCGAGCAGGCCGATGCCTTCTCGTCCCTTTCGATGCCACATGGCCCCGAGGACCTGGCATCCATCGTGGTCGCGGCGCAGGACATCATCGCCGGCGGTGACCTGCCGCACCTGGTTGCCCAGTCCGATCACCTTACCGGGATCTACGTGAACGGCGCGCAGGTCGACGGACCCGTTCTTCTCGACGACGTGCTGCCGCCCGCCTTCCTCCCAGAGCCCGAGATCGAAACGGTCGAAGTCGAGCACATCGAGCACAGCCTGAACGAGCAGGGCATCGAAGGGTCCCTGACGCTGCAGGCCGGGGCCAACATGGCCATGAATGCGGCAGTGCTGAGCAATGTGGGCCTGTTGGGCGGCGTCATTGCCGTTGCCGGCGACGTCTACCGGCTAGACGCCATCATCCAGTCGAACGCCTATAGCGACATCGATACGGTCACCGGACAAATGCAGGCCGGCGCCGGCAGTGCGACCGCCAGCTACAACGTCGCCCAGTTCATCGACCAACCCCTGGAATATGCGCGCGTTGTCTCCGATGCGGAAAACATGCCGCACAACTGGGCAGTCAGCGTTGTCGATGGCGACCTGATCTTCTCGCAATGGCTGGTGCAGACCAATTTCGTCTACGACAACGATGTCCATGTCCTGACCGATACCGGCGCTTATTCAAACTTCGTCACCGGCGCCAACCTGGCGCACAACATCACCAGTTTCAGCGATCTGGGCCTCGTCTACGACCTGATCCTGATCGGCGGCAATCTTTACGACGCCAACATCATCACCCAGCTCAATGTCCTGCTCGACAACGATATCCTGTCGCTGGGCAATGGTGGCGGTGATGGTGTCCTCAGCACCGACGGCAACCTGCTCTACAATGGCGCCACGATCACCAATCTGGGCGCGCAGAACTGGCTCGAAGGCCTGCCGCAGCACTATCTCGACGCTTTACAGGGCTTGGCGGCAGGCGATCGCGTCATGCCGGACGGCTTTGCCAGCGATGGCAGCTTTGCCGGGATCGACATGCTCAATGTCCTCGTCATCACCGGCAATGTCTATGACCTGCACCACATCAAGCAGACCAATGTGGTGGGCGACGCGGACCTCGTGGCGACTGCCGAGGCCGATGCCTTGGCCGCCGGGGCACCGAGCCGGCAGGACTGGGACATTTCGACCGGCCAGAATGCGCTCATCAACACCGCAACCATCCTTGATACCGACAGCCTGGGCAATGTCGCCTATGCCGGCGGGCACGTCTATTCCGATGCCATCCTGATCCAGGCAGATTTCGTCGCCGCCGCCGATGACGGCCCCGACGCCCTGGTCACCGAGGCAATCGCCTTCCTTACCGACGACCACGGCATGGACCTTGCGGTCGCCGACGATGGCATCACCGCCACTCCGGCCGATATCCACAGCTTGGACGTCATGAGTTCCGTTCTCACCTAGGTGCCGCCATGACCAGCCAATCCGACAATCCACAGGGCCAGCCCGGCCCGGCGGCTCACGACCCGCAAACTACGCCGGAGGACGGCGATGCGGGAATGTTCGCGCAGCAGATCGAGACCGCTGCCGAGGCTCTGACCGAGCTGGCCGGCGATCGCTCCGAGGCGGCTGCTCCGGACTCCGCCGTGACCGATCGCGGGCTTTATGCCGCCGTCAAGGAGGCGCTCGATGCGCCTCCGGCGCGTCCAGTGCCCGAAATCGACCCACCGGCTACGCCCCGCCCATCCATGGCAGGACCATCCGGCGCTCCGGCGCGACCGCTTTCACCGATCATGGATATGGATCGTGGACCCATCATGGCCGAGGAAGATGAGGAGGAGGCTACGCCCAGGCCCGGCCCCGGGGGCAAGGTCCCGGAGACCAGGCACGCCGATGCCAAGAACGACAACGGCGCCAATTTCCATCGGCGCATGAAGCCGGTGAGCTTTGCCCAGGCTTACCACAATGCCTTCAGCACCGTGCGGCGCAACCTGATCCTCGTGATGTTCTTCACGGTCTTCGTGAACATCCTGGTCCTCGCCGTGCCCATCTACCTGTTCCAGATGTCCGACCGGGTACTCACCAGCCGCTCCCTCGATACGCTGGTCATGCTGACCGTCTTCGTGCTCGGCGCCATAGCCGCGCAGGTCGTGCTCGATGCCACCCGCCGCATCGTCCTCATGCGCACGGCCGTGGAGGCGGAGGTGCAGCTGGGTGCACCGGTGCTCAGCGCTGCCGCGAGGGCCTCTCTCAACAGCAATGGCCGCGAATACCAGACGCTCGCCGACCTTCAGCAAATCCGCTCCTTCATCACCTCGGGCACGCTGCTGGCCTTCCTCGATGCGCCGCTGGCGCCGCTCTTCGTCCTGGTCGTCTACCTGATCCATCCGCATCTGGGATATATCGTGGTCGGATCGTCGTTCATCTTGCTGGTCCTGGCTGTCCTCAACCAGCGTGCGACGGCCCAGCCGTTCAGTGAAGCCAACAGCTATCTCAGCCGCGCCAACGCCCATCTCGAGTCGATGTCGCGCAATTCCCAGATCATCAACGCCCTCGCCATGATCCCGGAAGCCGTGCGAATCTGGGGCAAGGACACTGCCGGCTCGCTCAAGGCACAGGTGCGCGCCCAGGATCTCAACATCATCTTTTCGGCGCTGTCCAAGGCGACGCGCCTCGCCACCCAGGTCACTCTGCTGGGCTGGGGTGCCTACCTCGCCCTGTCCGGCCAGCTGACGGGCGGCATGGTGATCGCCGCCTCCATCGTTTCAGGTCGCGCCCTGGGCCCGATCGAGGGCGCGATCGAAGGCTGGAACAGCGTCGTCCAGGCCCGCTCGGCGCTGGTTCGCGTGCGCACGCTGCTGCAGAATTCGCCACTCAATTTCGCCCGGCTGCGCCTGCCTTCGCCGCAGGGGCGGCTCGATGTCGAGCGCGTGCTCTTCGTCCCGCCGCCCAACAAGCGGGTCATCCTCAACGGCATTACCTTCTCGCTCAAACCCGGGGAATCCCTGGCGATCATCGGCAATTCGGGCGCCGGCAAGACCACCCTGGGTAAGATGCTGGTGGGTTCGATCCTGCCCACCTCGGGCAATGTGCGGCTCGACCTCATGGATCTGCGCAACTGGGACCCGCGGCAATTCGGCGAAAGCGTCGGCTATCTGCCGCAGGACGTTCAACTGTTCCCCGGCACGATCAAGGCCAATATCGCCCGCATGCGCGAGGATATCCCCGACCGCGCCATCTATGACGCGGCCGTTCTCGCCGACGTCCACGAGCTTATCTCGACGCTGCCGCAGGGCTACGAAACCTATGTGGCGGGAGACGGTTCGCCGCTCTCGGGCGGCCAGAAGCAGCGCGTGGCGCTGGCCCGGGCCTTTCTCGGCCAGCCGCGGCTGGTCGTGCTCGACGAACCCAATTCCAATCTCGACAGCCAGGGCGAGGCGGCACTGGCCAAGGCCCTCAAGCATGCGCGCGAGCAGGGCATAACGGTCGTCACCATCACGCAGCGGCCGGCGCTTCTCAACTGCGTCGACAAGATCATGGTGCTCAACAATGGCGCCGTCGCCCTGTTCGGCAGCCGCGAAAAGGTCATGGCGACCCTCGCGGAACGTCGCGGCGCCAACGCCTCCGGCACCTTTGAACCGACCATGCAGGGAGCGGCCGAATGAGCGAGATCGTCAATGCACATGCCATCGATCTCGAATGGTATGACGGCGTGCCCCGCTCGGTCCGGCGCCATGCCATGTTCGGCATCGCTTTGGTCGTCCTCTGCTTCGGCGGCTTCGGCCTGTGGGCGGCGACGGCTCCCCTGGCGGCGGCCGTCATTTCCCAGGGCACGTTCGTTGCCACCGGGCAGAACAAGATCATCCAGCATCTCGAGGGCGGCATCATCGAGGATCTTTCGGTCCGTGAAGGCGACCTGGTCAAGGCCGGAGACGTGCTTGTGACGCTCGACGATTCGGCGGCACTCGCCACCGAGCGCCAGCTCCTTCTGCGCGAGATGCGACTTGAAGCCATTCTGTCTCGCCTCGGCGATGAGGTCGCCAATGCCGCCCAGTTCACCGAACCCGATGCCGCAGCAGAAAAGCTCGACCCCGAGGCCGTTGAAATCTACGACAGCCAGCGCGCTCACTTCGTCGCCTGGCGCGAAAAGCTGGACAATGACCTCACGCTCTACCAGCACAATATCGATGCGCTCGAGTCGCGGAAGGCGGGCGTCGCCAGCCAGCTTGACTCGGTTCAGCGCCAGCGCGAATTGCTGCTCCTGGAACTGGAATCGCGCACTGCCCTGCTGCAGAAGGGCCTCGTCACCCGCTCCGAGGTGATGACCCTGCAACGGGCTGTCGCCGATGCCGATGGCGATGTGGCACGCCTTGCCTCCGAAAGCGACGAGATCGATGCCCAGGTCGCCAAGTTCCTGGGCGAGCAGACCCAGGCTCAGGACGATGCGCGCCAGTCGGCACTCAACGAGGTCCAGTCGGCAGAAATCGAACTGGACTCGGTGCGTGAACAGATCCGGCATGCTCGCAATGTGCTCGATCGCACCAAGGTCCGCTCACCGGTCGACGGTAAGGTGGTGCGCATCTACTACCACACCACCGGCGGCGTGGTCGAAAGCGGCAAGCCGATCATGGAGATCCTACCCAGCGGTGTGCCTCTGCTGATCGAAACCACGATTTCGCGTAACCAGATCGACGATGTGCGTCAGGGCGAGTCGGTGGCGGTGCGATTGACCGCTCTGAGCCAGCGGACCACCCCGGTGCTTACTGGCCGTCTCGATTATCTCTCTCCGGACTCGGTCCTCGAGGGCGCCAACGGCCAGCCCGAAGTCTACCTCGCCCGGGTGACCATTCCACCCGAGGAGATTGCGCGTGTGCCCGGCTTCGTGCCGACGCCCGGCATGCCGGCAGAAGTCATGGTCCAGACGGCGCAGCGGACCTTTTTCGACTACCTTTCCAAGCCCATCAGCGACAGCATGAGCCGGGCTTTCCGCGAAAACTGATAGACCGGCGGCCAGGTTTGATGCCGATCAAGCCTGGCGGCCGCGCCGCTGTCATGCTGCACCATGGAGGTGCAGATGAACATCCTCATCGTCCACGACAGCGTCTATGGCAACACCGCCAAGCTCGCCGCGGCCATGGCTGCGGCACTGGAGACTGAACATCAGGTCCGCACCATTTCCGTGCAGGAAGCCGGCAAGCGTGGACTGGAGGGCATCGACCTGTTGATCATAGGCTCTCCCACAAGGGGGTTTATGCCCACGCCCGGTATGCGCGAATATGTGTCCGGCCTCAAGGAACTGGTCTCCGGACCCGCTATCGCCGTCTTCGATACCCGCCTCGACCTTGCCGGCATCAAGCGTGCACCATTGCGTTGGGTCGTCGACATTGGCGGCTATGCCGCAACCCACATGGCCAGCCAGCTTGCAGCAAGCGGTGCACGCCTGCGCGGCACCCCGGGCGCCTTCCTGGTCACCGGGCTCGAGGGGCCACTCCTGAATGGGGAGCTGGAACGCGCCGGCGCCTGGGCCCGAAGTCTTGTGAGCGACGAGACTGCCGCGCCGGGCACGGTCGAAACATAGGCATCATCGCGACATGAATATCGGCAGGATCGTCTGCTTCAGCACGCCGGCAGTTGCGCCGCCAAGGACAAATTCGCGAAACCGGTTGTGTCCGAAGGCCCCCATGACCAGCAGCCCCGCCTGCTCGTTCGCTGCGGCATCCTGCAAGGCCGTTGCAATGTCGGTCTGCCCGCCCTGCAAAGGCGCATGGCTCGAGCCAACCCCATGGCGGTCGAGATATTGCTTCAAAAAATCAGTGCTGGAGGCAGCAATAGGCTTATCCGCCTGCTCGGTCAGGATGGTCACATGGTCCGCCTTGGTCACGAGCGGCATGGCGTCATAGACGGCTCGCGATGCCACGCTACTGCCGTCCCAGGCAATCGCGATGCGGGAAAGCGATGTCGGATAATGGGCCTGTTCGGGAACGAGGATCAGCGGTCGCCCGCCGCCAAAGATGATGTCCTCTGCAACTTCCGCATGGACTGCCTTGCCCGCCGCAAACGGCAGGACGGTGATGTCATGGTAGCGGCTGCGTTGGGCAATAGCCGGTCCGGGATCGCCGAAGACGGCCTTGATCGTGACGCTCTTGGCGACGGCGGAGCTCGTCAGCTTGGCTGCCATGTCCAGCAGCTCGGCAGCATTGGCCTGACTTTTCTGCTCGACTGCCGCCACCATCTGCGGCAGGGCGATAAGCCCCGAGCCCCATCGGCCGGTAAGGTCCGGAACATCGACGAGAACACCGCAATAGGTCACCTCTGTCGCAAAATGTTCGATGAGCGACGACAGCCTCGCCAAAGCGGTCGGGCGGGCTTCATCGGGATAGGAAAGAAGCGGAACGAACACGTCGGTGAGCATGTCTGGCCTCCTGCATCAGCGACAAATTAGCGTCTGCTCCACATCCTGTTCTTGATCGGGGTCAAGCATGCCGGCGCCAAAAACTGTCTCTCTGGTGTGGAGTAAGGAGCTGGAAAATGGACCGTATCCACATCACGCAGCACACCTCTCTTGGAGCTTTGTGGTTCGCAGGCTGGCTGTTCACCATCGGCTATCTCCATCTCGACTTTGTCGGTGGGCTCCTGGGCCTCGTGCTCTGGCCCTACTATCTGGGCGGTCACTGGGCCTAGCCTGCGGCTTGCGAGGGATAAGGCGAGCAAGATGCAACCCATGCTGCTCATGCCCATCGCGATCGGTGTGGTCCTCATCGGCGCGACGGTGCTCACCCATGTCGTGGGTCTCATGCTTATCAACAGCATTGCCACGCATCTGCGGGAGCGGTTGCGCCTCCATCGCACGCCGCACCGGATTGCCGTCATGGTCGCCGTGGTGCTCGGGCTCTTTGGAGTCGTTACTGTCGAGATATGGATCTGGACTTTGGCCTATCTCGTCCTAGGGGTGGCGGCGGGCCTCGAAAGCGCGCTTTATCTCTCTACCGTCACCTTCGCCACCGTCGGCTATGGCGACGTCGTCCCTGCTTCTGCCTGGCGCATGCTGGCCGCTCTCGAAGGGGTAACCGGCTTTCTCATGATCGGCTGGTCCACCGCCTATCTCGTGGCTGCGGGCATGCGGTTCGGACCATTCAAACCGGGCGAACATTTCTGAATGCGCAACACATTCTAAACCGTCCGAACTAGTGATTTAACCATATTGCTGGATTTTCTGCCCGAAAGGGACTAATCACTACGGCTATGAAAAGCCGTATCAACATCCGTGCCTTTGCTGTCTTTGCTGCGCTCGCCGTTGTTTTTTCGGGAGCCTCCGTTACTTACGCGGCATCGGCCGCGCCTCTCGGGTTCCAGCTGCTCTGCTTGCAGAATCCGGCGCAGTGCCAGGGCGGCGGCGCATCCATCATCGGACTGACCCAGCCGGTGCTGGCGACGATCACCACCACCAATTCCCGCGTCAATCGCGCGATCACGCCGAGGGTGGAGGTCAAAACGGATCGGTGGGTCGTTGGCGCCACCTCCGGGGACTGCGAGGATTACGTGCTGACAAAGCGGCAGGTGCTGATAGAGCAGGGTCTGCCCCCCAGCGCCTTGCGCATCGCGCATGTGAGAACGCGCAAGGGCGAAGATCACGCCATTCTTGTCGTCAAGACCGACGCCGGCGATCTCACCCTCGACAATCTCCGATCCGAGGTGGTCCTTCTCGGACAGACCGGCTATCAGCTCTTGGCCATCTCCGGCGCCAACCCGATGGACTGGAGCCGCTAACGCGCTTCCTCCGGGGGCACCCGGAATTGCAGGTCGTCGGCCGTAAACTGCCAGTAGTGATCGGTGCTGAAAGTCAGCCGGTCCACGTCGTCGAATTCTGCGGCGAGGTAAACCGGTCCGATAGCCGATAGCGAAAGCGTCTCCGAATAGACCTGCTTGCCATGTCGCCATCCGGCTATGCGCAGCGTTTCCCCTTGGGCTTCGAGGCTCGACACACCGAAATATCCGCCCACGAAATCGAAGCCGCCCTGCCGGGTGATCGCCGCAGGATGGCCTGACCCGTTGTACGCCAGAAATTCACCTGAAACGACACCGTTGCGGTAGCCCTCGGGCGGGTAGAACTTGCGGTGCGTCATGACGAAATTTTCCCAGCCCAGGCTCTGATAGCCGGTCGGCACCTTGAGCACGCCTTCGCTCTGCAGGTCGTCGAAAGTAACGGTTTCTACCGGCTGATTGCTGCCGGTCGCATCCCACCACTGCCTGGCGATCTGAACGGGTGCCGTGCCCATCTCGAAGCCGAGCGCGGGCTTGCCCGCCATCTGCCAGGCGCCTGGATCGGCATCGAGCGTGAAGGTCTGCGTTCCGTCGGAAGGGAGCGGCAGGGTCTCGCCATGGGGTCCTTGCAGGGCATCTCCCTCGGGGGTCTCCGGCACGTCTCCGGAAATGGTCAGATCGGGCGCCAGTCCCACAAGCGAGGGGACGGGATCGGCAACCATGTCGGCAGGACTGCCGGGCAAAGCGCGGAAGGTCACGGTCTGGACGGTATTGTGCGTTGTGACGCGCCAGTTCGACGGAACCTCGACCTTAAAACGGTAGCGTCCCGGCGTCCTGATACTGTCCTGCCGGTCCGATCCCGACATGGTGAAATTGGCAAATCCGGCAGCGTTCGAGCTCGTCCAGATCGGCATGCCGCCGCCCGAGCCATCGATGATGATCCCCGACATCGGCTGGTCGCCCAGATCGTAGAGCCCGTCGCGGTCGAGGTCGCGAAAGACGAAGACCGATATATGAAGGTCTCCGCCCCAATAGCTGGTCCAATCTTCACGTGGCGCATAAGCGTCGTCCTGGGCGGCCGCCGGCACGAGGCATGATGCCAGGAGCGCCGAGGCCATGAGCGGGATGATCGGGAGAACGCGGCCCCCGATCCATTTCTTGGCCACCAAGGGAGAACCGCGGCTGGGTCGGATGTCGACCCAGCCGCTCGTCCCTGGCTTTGGCTCGCAATCAGTTGGCGCCAAAGCTATTCCCCATCCCGCCGTGGCCGCCATTGCCATGGCCGCCGTTGCCGTGGCCGCCATTGCCGTGGCCGCCGTTACCATGGCCACCATTGCCGTGGCCGCCATTGCCATGGCCGCCATTGCCGTGGCCACCATTGCCGTGGCCGCCGTTACCATGGCCACCATTGCCGTGGCCGCCATTGCCGTGGCCGCCGTTACCATGGCCACCATTGCCGTGGCCGCCATTGCCGTGGCCACCATTGCCGTGGCCACCATTGCCGTGGCCGCCGTTACCGTGGCCGCCATTGCCATGGCCGCCATTGCCGTGGCCGCCATTGCCGTGGCCACCATTGCCGTGACCGCCGTTACCGTGGCCGCCGTTACCATGGCCGCCATTGCCATGGCCGCCGTTACCGTGGCCACCATTGCCGTGACCCCCATTGCCGTGACCCCCATTGCCGTGACCCCCATTGCCATGGCCGCCATTGCCGCCGTTACCGCCATTGCCGCCGTTACCGCCGTTTCCGCCGTTACCGCCGTTTCCGCCGTTACCGCCATTGCTGCTGTTGGGGCTGCCGCCGTTGTCGCTACTGCCAACCGGGCCTGGAGTATGTTTGGAAGGAATATCGAGGAAATCAGACGGAAGCTGTTCCGGTGTCGCTGCAGTACGCGCACCAAGGCAGAGACTGTCCGCGATATCGTTCACCTGCTGCCGCGATACGCGGCTGCTGACGCCCTGCGCCAGCACCCGTATGCCGTCGGCAGTATCGAGGCACACCGGCATGCTGACCCGCGGATACTGGCCGGCCTCGGCCAGGCTCGCCACGAGAGAAAGGATTTCCGTATTCCCGGGGCGGTTCGGGGGTGAAATGAAGCTGCCCGCCACACTGGGACAGGCGATGGCACTGTCGATGTCAGGACATTCTTGAAGCACTTGTGCGATCGTCGAGAATTGCTGCGCCTGCGCGGTCGAGGGCATCTGCATCGCTGCGCTCAGGACCAGCAGACTGCCTGCGAGAAACTTCGAATACATCTTTGAACTCCTTATTGCCTATCGCAAATGAAGCGGCGTGTGCGACACGCCGCCCAAGGCGGAGGAGCTGGTCACCGGGAAGCAGGACCGCTGGCTCACGAGCTCCGCATGGGCTCACAGTGACAGCGTTAAGAAGGAGCTTTTTGACCGCGTACAATTTTTGCAGTGGCAGGCGCTTGCCGGTTGCAGGGCCGGAAATTGTCGCCGATCAAGAATGGTCCCGCGCATCGGGCTAGTCTGACTGTCGCCATGTGGAGAACGCTGGCCAAAGCCAAAGGGAACCTCTTCAAGCGAAGGCGTGACCGACAGCCGGGCCTGCAATCATCGAAGCATGACAACGGCCTGTGGCGAGGGTTCGAGCGGCTGCCTCACAAGGTGGTTTTAGGATCCGGCACCACAGGCCGGCTGATTCAGATGTGGACGCGAGCAAGCCTGTCGGGATCATAAGGAAGACGCGGCGCGCGCCGCAACGGCGGCGCCCTTGAGCCCGGCATTGGGCGTCCTGATCACATGCACGGGTATTTCGGAGAGATAGGCGCTCATCCGCCCCTTCTTTTCGAAGGCCGCGCGGAAGGCGCCGGTGTGCAGGGCCGGCGCGATATTGGTCGCGACGCTTCCAACGATAAAGACGCCACCCCGAGCCCCCACGGTCAGCGCCACATCACCGGCGAACCGTCCGAGCCAGATCGAGAAGAGATCGATGGCGCGCCTGGCAACCGCATCGCCGAGCGCGGCGGCGGCGACATCGGCCGAAGTCACCGCTTCCACGGCCCGTCCATTCTGCTTGCGGAGCAGCTGATAGACCGAAACGATGCCCGACGTGGAGATGAGGGCCTCCGCCGGCGCGAATTCCATGTCCCCGGCCAGCGATTGCACCAATTCGAATTCCGCGATGGTTTCGGGCGCAAAACCCACCAGGCCACCGAGCCCGCTGACCGGGATATCGGCCTGTCCGAGCGGATCAGAGCTGCCACATTGAGCTCCGTGCCGGGCACGATGACCGCAAGCGGCGCATCGGCCGCGACATTTTCCCCGCTCAGACTGGTCAGGTCTTCGCCCTGCAGGTGCGGCAGCGCCAGCGCCAGGGCCTCATAGCGGTTAATGAGTTCTATATTGCCTGCGCCCGTCAGGCGCCGGATCGCGTCGCGGTCGGGTATCCACTCCGCCCCTGCAAAACCAGCGGTCCCGCCAGCTCTGTGTCATCGATGAAGCCGCCCCGCACGCGCTGGTCTTTCCTTGCCGGCGCATTTGGGGGCGTCTGGGTCAACGCCCTGACCGGGCAGAGCCTAGAGCCGTTCGCCCCGTCCCACTGGCGGCACTGGCGCCCGCAATCAGCGCATCGACCGGCGCATTTCCTCGGCGACCAGTAGGCCTATATTTTGCCGCGCATCATCGTGCCCGAGCGCGTCAAGGTCATAGGCAGCCGTAACCACGCCCACGACATCAGCATCGCGGTCCCGCACGGGCACGGCGGCGACGCGCAAGGTGACCGGCTCCCCATCCTCTCCGGTGAAGGTCGCCTCGATCCCCGGATTGACGGCTTCGCCGCGCATGGCCCGTTCTCCGGGCCACAGGGAGGTATGGAGCGGACCGTCGTCACCCATGAGGTGCCAGTGGTTGATTCTCTTCGGGTCCCGGGACGGAATTCGCTCCAGGAACAGGCGCGACAGGTGGTCATTGGCCATGATCAGCCTGCCATCTTGTGCAGCAAGTCCCAGGCCGAATGGGGCATGCTGGAGTATCCGCGTCAGGCGCGCCCGAAAGCCGGCCTTGTGGTCGTCACCGCTGCCATCAAGGAGAACGGCCGATCTTTGCGCCACCAGATCGATCAGTATCGACAGATCCCGCTCTGCCGCAGCAGCCGTCAGCCGCGCGAGCTTGGCCTCCTCTTCGGCCAACAGCGCCAGGATCGTCCGTCTGTGCCCCTCCTCAAGGCTTTCCGCCAGTCTTCTTTTGAAGTGCTGGACGTTGAGCCGGGCGATGAAGATTTGCTGGTCCCATTGCATCGGCTGATGTAGGCCGAAATGCCTATCCTTTTTGAATATGATTTGCGACACGCATTGGTCGTGGCCTCCGATAGTATGTCACTATAAGTAAACAACGTCAGATCACCTACGAAATTGCACGTTTCCAAGCATCCTGCCGTAAATCTGGCATCGGGATAGAGAACCAATTTCAAGCAGGATGCCGAGGCTAAGGCAAAAGCTCCAGAGCTGTCGTCGCATTTTGCTATTTGATTTTCTTATGTTTTGTTGCCGGCGGTTGGCGTCGAACTCTGCGGCGCTCAACGGCTGCACTGGACAAGAAGCGTCAGGATTTCGAGACAAGAAAGGCGCTGCCGGAGCAGCGCCTTCTCGGTTTTGGTGCGGCGATCGACAGTCGGCCATTAGCCTCCCAGGCCGCCAATGCTCACATATTTGGTCTCGGTATATTCGGTGATGCCATACTTGCTGCCCTCGCGACCGACGCCGGATTCCTTGAACCCGCCGAACGGGGCCACCTCGGTGGTGACCAGGCCGTCATTGACTCCGACAATGCCGTATTCGAGGGCGCGCATCACCCTGAAGGTGCGGCCGAGATCGGACGTATAGAAATAGCAGGCAAGGCCATACTCGGTGGCATTGGCCAGGCCGACGACCTCTTCTTCGGTCTCGAACCGGAAGATGGGCGCGATGGGACCGAAAATTTCGTCGCGCGACACGCGCATGCCCTCGCTGGCATTGGTGATGATGGTCGGCTCGAAGAAATTGCCGCCCAGTTCATGGCGCCTGCCGCCAAGTGCAACCGTGCCACCATTTTCGACCGCATCGGCCACCAGGGCCTCCATCGTTTCCACGGCTTTCTGGTCGATCAGCGGACCCTGCGCGACCCCCTCCTCGAATCCAGACCCGACCTGTAGCGCGCGGGTGGCTTCGGTCAGCCGCGCAACGAAGCGGTCATGGATACCGGCCTGGACATAGATACGATTGGTGCAGACGCAGGTCTGGCCCGAATTGCGGTATTTCGAGGCAATGGCGCCTTCGACCGCACTGTCGAGATCGGCGTCATCGAAGACGATGAAGGGGGCATTGCCACCCAGCTCCATCGAGACGCGTTTGACGCTGGCGGCGGCCTGCGTCATCAGCAGCTTGCCCACCCCGGTCGAGCCGGTAAAAGTAATCTTGCGGACCAGCGGATGGCTGGTCAATTCGCCGCCGATGGCGCTTGCCGAACCGGTGAGGATGTTGACGGCTCCGGCCGGAAAGCCCGCTTCCGCGCAGAGTTCGGCCCACGCAAGACCCGAATAAGGCGTCTGGCCTGCCGGCTTGATCACCAGCGTGCAGCCCGCCGCGAGGGCCGGTCCGATCTTGCGCGCAAGCATGGAGGACGGGAAATTCCAGGGCGTGATCGCCGCGACGACGCCGACGGGCTCGTGCACGACCAGGATCTGCCGGCCTTTCCAGGGCGATGGAATGACATCGCCATAGACCCGGCGCGCTTCCTCGGCGAACCAGAGGATGTACTTCGCACTCATGTCGACTTCGCCGCGCGACTCCGCCAGCGGCTTGCCCTGCTCAAGCGTCAGCAGTTGCGCCAGCGCTTCGCGCTTGTCGAGGATCAGCCCGTGCAGCCGCCGCAGCATGGCCGCGCGCTCTTCATTGGTGGTGCGGCTGAACGTGACGAAGGCAGCATGCGCCGCCTCGATCGCCCGGCGCGTTTCTGCCGCGCCCGCAGCGGCGATAGTGCCGATCGTCCTGCCGCTGGCCGGGTCGGTCACCTCGGTCACCGCCCCGGTGTCGGCGTCGCACCATTGGCCGTTGATATAGAGCTGTTGGCGCAAAAGGGCCGTGCTGAGGTCGGACATTATGGGTCTTTCGTTAGGATCGGTCGGCCAGGTCGCGTGCTAGCTTTGCAAAAGCCAGCATGCCCGGATCGTCCACGCCGATCGTAGCGTCGCCGAACATGCGCGCCCGCCCGATCCGGTTGGGCTTGTCACGGAACTCGACCAGAGCCTCTTCTGCAGCGTCCGCCACTGCTGCCGCAGGGCTGTTCGCGTCCACGAGGGCTCTGGCAGCGGCATCCACGGAATCGAGCACCGTCTTGTCGCCAAGGCTGGCGCCGCCGCGTTGCATCATAGCATCGCGCGCCTTGCCGGCAAGCTCGGCCAGGGCAGCGGTCTCGATTTCGGCCTGGCCCTTGGTTTCCTTGGCCATGGTCAGCAACGCGGTCGCGAGCAAAGTCCCGAGGCTCGAGCCCGTGGCGGACGCTGCGGCGCGCGCCAGAAGGCTCATGGCAGCGCCGGGGTCGGCTGCCCCTGAGAGGTCCTGCTCTGCCATCTTGCCGATCACGCGGGCCAGCATGCCCCCGGTATCGCCGTCGCCCAGGCGGGAATCGGCGGCATTGAGATCCTGTTCATGCAGCTTGATCGATGCATTGGCCCTGGCAACCAGGCTTGCGATGGTCTGGACGGTAATGGTCATCACGATACCTTCCAGAACGGGCAATCGGCGGGGGCCGCCAGGAACTGTTCGAGCTCCTTGTCGAGGAAGCAGAGGCTGATCGAGGCACCGGCCATTTCCATCGATGTCGCGAAGTGTCCGACCAAGGGTTGGACGACGGTAAGTCCGCCCGCACTCAGTCGCGCCGCGGCGCGGCGATAGAGGATGAACAATTCCTCGAGCGGCGTAGCCCCAAGGCTGTTGACCAGTACAGAAACGCGGTTGCCCGAGCCCTTGGGCCGGTCAGCCAGCAGCCGCTCGATCATCTCGTCCACGATCTCGTCGGCGGGCTTGAGCGTATCCCGCCAGATGCCGGGTTCGCCATGGATGCCCATGCCCATCTCGATCTCGTTTTCGCCCAGCACGAAGGAAGGCTGGGCCGAGCCGGGCACCTGGCAGGGCGCCAGCGCAACGCCGATGGTGCGGGTCTGGTCGACCGTGCGCCGGGCAGTGGCCGTCACCTCGGCAAGGGATCCACTTGCCTCTGCATGCGCGCCGGCCGTCTTGTAGGCATAGATGAGACCGGCGACGCCACGGCGCTTGGCGCGCTCGTCCGGTCCGGCGCTTGCCACGTCGTCATTGCCGAGCACGGTCGTGGAGGCGATGCCTTCCTCATCGAGGAATTCGCCGGCCATGTCGAAATTCATCCGATCGCCGCCGTAATTTCCATAGAGGCGCAGGATGCCGGCACCGCCATCGGCGGCCTTCATCGCGTCCATGCACGACCCCACGGTGGGTCCCTCGAAGACATTGCCGATCGAGCAGCTGTCGATCAGCCCTTTGCCGACATAGCCGGTAAACAGCGGAAGGTGCCCCGAGCCACCACCCGAGACCACGCCAACCTTGCCCTGTCGCATTGGCTCGGCCCGGCGGATAACGCGGCCGTTCTCGCCGTCACGGACCAGCCCGGGATTGGCGAGCACGAGGCCCTCGAGCATTTCGTCGACGAAATTGACTGGATCGTTGAGCAGTTTTTTCATCGCATCCTCCTCCCTGGCGCCTCAGTAGCTGAGCGCCGTATTGTCGTTGAAGCTGGTAATGGGCGGATAGGCGCGCTCATCGGTCACGACATCGAGAACGGTCGTCCGGCCAGAGGCCAGGGCGGCCTTGAGCGCAGGCAGGAAATCTTCGGCCCGCTCGATGCGAATGCCGTCGCAGCCGGCGCCACGGGCGATCGCGGCATGATCGACCGGGGTGAAATCGCAGGCGTCGCTATATTCGCCGAACAGCACTTTTTCGGCGTGCTTCTCGTAGCCGAGGATGGAATTGTTGAGCACGGCCACGACCACGGGCATGTTCATGCGGCGCGCCGTTTCGAGCTCGGACCACACATGGGCAAAGCCGCCATCGCCCACCAGCGCAAACACCGGAGCCTCTGGTCGGGCCGCTTTGGCGCCGATGGCGAAGGGCAGGCCCCAGCCCAGTCCGGCCAGGCCCCGCGGCGTGATGAAGCGTGCGCCGGCCTTGCGGGCCGTGAGGAAATTGCCCACCCAGATCGAGGAATAGCTGGCATCGGACACGACAATTGTTTCCGGCGTCAGAACGCTGTCGAGGTCGGCCATCAGCCTTTCGGGCCGCAGCGGCGAGGCGTCGGAGGTTTCGACGCCCTTCGCATCTTCGCGACCCTGCTTGAGGCCTGCGGCGATCGCCTGTTCCAGCGCTCCTCGTGCGGCCTTGCGCTTGCCCAGGTCCTTGCGGCCCAGCGCCTCGGTCAGCGCGGCCAGCCCGAGCTTGGCATCGCCGACCAGCCGCAGCGCCTCGTAGTTGCGGCCGATTTCCTGGCTGTCGATATCGAGATGGATATAGGTCGCGTCCTTGGGATAGAGCGACCAGGAGTCGGTGCCGTTCTGGTTGGTGCGGTTCCCGACCAGTAGAATGACGTCGGCCTTGCGCACGAGGTCATCGAGATGCGCCGTACGGCTGCGATTGGCCATGAAGTAGCCGACCGGGCCAACCGAAAGCGGATGCGTTTCATCGATCGTACCCTTGCCCATGAGTGTGGTGGCCACGGGGATACCTGTCTCCTGCAGAGCCGCAAGTTCCGCGCAGGCATCCGAAACATGGACGCCGCCGCCGGCGATGATGAGCGGGCGTTCGGCATTGGCCAGGAGTTCGGCCGCTTCCTCGACGCGCTTGGGGTCCGGGCCGGACCGGTCCAGCGGGAACGTGCCGAGCGAGGCCATCCGGCTGTTGGCGTCAGCCTTGGGCGTATCGAGGAACATGTCGATCGGCGCGATTAGCACAGCCGGTCCGGGGCGCCCGGACGCCGCTGCGGTGAAGGCCATGTCGATATAGTCGTCGATGCGATTGACGTCGGCGACGCGGCGGATCCACTTGGCGCTGCCCTTGAACAGTTCGAGATGGTCCAGTTCCTGGAACGCGTTCTTGTCGGCAAAGGGACGCGCCACGTCCTGGACGATGGCCACGATCGGGATCGAGGCCTTGAGCGCTTCGGCCAGTCCAGGCACCAGCAGCGTTGCCGCCGGGCCGTTCTGCGCGGTTACCACGGGCACCTTGTGCGACACGCGGGCATAGGCGTCCGCCATGACGGCACCGGCATTTTCGGTGCGATAGCCGATCTGCCTTATGCCGTATTGCGGCGCGGCGAGGAACAGCGCCGCGGGAATGGCCTGGCCGAAGATGACTTCGACGCCGTGGCGCTTGAGCGCGG
>PJUF01000879.1_pt1 | contig 17872 bp, 13 predicted proteins | sample 1512191 | NCBI WGS metagenome assembly PJUF01 (sample SAMN08177673, study PRJNA422409) | Feces metagenome, whole genome shotgun sequencing project. | isolation source: Chicken feces (3) enriched on wood chips | host: Gallus gallus | place: USA: Madison | collected 2015-01-15 | reverse complement strand
GCCATCATCGCGTAATTCGACGTAACGGTATTGGACGTATTCACAAACATAGTCAACTCCGTGGGTCTGCTGTAATTGATATTCGAAGAAAAATTCTTCGGAATATTGACCACTACAGTAGCTTCCTTACGCAAAGCCTCGTCATGTGAATTGAAATTATCATGCAAAATTGAGGCAACATAAATCACCTCGTTTTCATTAAACATATCAATGAGCTGACGAGATAATGCTGTTTGATCCTCATCAACTACTACAATAGGGATATGTGTTACAGTTCCTTTTTTATAAACAGCACCTATCAGCACACCATACATGATTGGCGCCCCTAAAAAAAGAATAAGCAATACTTTATTTTGAAAGAATAAGTAAAATTCTCTCTTGACTAAACTCAAAAAGTTCTTCATAATCTGTCTTTTAGCTTACTCTACAACAATAGTAGCGTTAGTCAACAAATCGAGCGCATCTCGCGAATTCGCTGGTTTTAAACGTACTTCAAACATAGACTCTTGTTGTTCGAAATCTGGATATGCGGTATTAATATTTGCATAAGAAGTCAATGTTTTTATTGTCTCTACCTTAGCTTCGATTTTTTTATTGTCTAAATAAGGAATTGTCAACATTTTGGTCGCTCCTTTTTGAAAATTCTTCACCATACTTTCTGGCACAGTAACTCTAAAATAAGTACCATCTATAATGTATCCAGACACCAAGCTATAGCCTGCTAAAGCCAATTCGCCTACTTTCAGATTGATAGACTCTATAGACATATCTTGTGGCGCAATGATATAACGTTCTTTAGCAGCAACATTCACTTCAGATACAGCACCCAGTGCTCTCTCCTTTTGTCCCAATGCCATCTTTTGTTGCTCTATTCTCGCTCCATGCAACACATCTACGACTTCAGCTTGAGCTGCTAAATATTGATTTTTGGCACCTTGATATTTCGCATAGACTTCATCGTACTTTTGTTGTGATACCAATGAATCACGTAACAAATTACGCATACGATCCAACGATTTTTGCGCATAATCATATTGTTCTTTAAGACCATCTACTTTCGCATGCAATTGTTTCATTTGCCCGTCTGTAGCCCCTTTTACAGCCATATCGTATTGGGCCTGTGCAGATTCTAAAGCTCCTTGCGCTTGTGCTGCCTTAGCTTCTACTTCAGGAAGCTCTAAAATGATTAAGGTATCTCCTTGCTGAACGAATTGCCCCTCCTCAACTAATATTTGCTGAATTTTTCCTGGAATCTTTGTAGTAACAGCCAGTTGATCTCTTTCTACTTTTCCTTCGATTTTTCTTTCTGCTTTATCCGAAGAGCAACTTTGCATGAATAATGCGATCCCTAATGTATATATTATATTTTTCATAACTATCTAATAATGGTTTGATATAAATTTCCGTTTGCTTTCAATACTTCGACTGCTGCCGTACGTTGACTCAAAATTTGATTAAAATAACTCAACGATTGTTTATAATATTCATTTTCAGCCTCCAGCCTTTCAGTCACATCTTGCAAACCTTCTTCGAATTGACGTGATGCCAAATGCAAATTATTTTTGGCGATAATCATTTGTTGTTGATTGACCGAAACTTTCTTCATGGCCAAATCGTAGTCTGACTTTGTTTTCCGCTGTAACAAACTCAATTTTTCTTTGGTATCAGCGAGTTTGTTATCGTTGATTTGCAAGTCTAATCTTGCTTTTTCAACAGCTGCTTTATGCGCTTTACCTTCAAAGACATTCCACTTCATCCCTACGCCTACAGCAAAAGCTGGAGCCATTTGAAAATAATTGGCTTGTAGCTTTAAATCACCCAATTGGGGAACATCCTTTATTGTAGCTTTACTATCAAATGCATTAAGATACGAGACATGTCCAAAAGCAAACAACATCGGAAGTTTTGCACCTTTTTCTTTCTTCAATACATATTCGTAAGCTTTTTGTGAAGCTTCCAAGGCTTCCAATTCTTTACGATTCAAAACGGTCGCATCATCATGTAATAGGATTTCTTCCAACTTATAAACTGATGATTTCAATTCATCCAAAGGAAGACCTGTCAGCTCTTCCAGTTTGTAATAAAGCAACTCACGACCACTTTGCACTTCTGCCCGCTTACTTTCCAATTCGAGCATGGCTAACTTTATTTTATCACGGTCATAAGGAATAGCGACCCCATTTTCTATTGCTTTTACGACTTTCAAATGCTCTTTATTCAATCTTTTTTCAGAATCATCGATCAATAAATCCACTTCTTTCAAAAGCATCAATTGATCAAACGAACTGATTACCTCTTGAGCCAATAAATCGTAACTCGCTTCTGTAAGCAATTGTTGTGCTTTGTATTTTTGTTCTAATGCCTTTTGTCCATTTGTGATTTGCAACCCACTAAATATAACTTGAGTGGCAGTGACTCCAGTGCTAAAAACCTGAGAAGAAAGATTTGCTTTGGTAGATCCCTCAAAAAGACTAAGGCCAGGCAAAGGCAATTGTTGCGTCGGAAGATCAATATCCAACCCCGTATTGACGTAACCATAAAGGGCATTCATAGAAACTTTGGGCAACAGTTTTCCTTGAACTTCTTCTCTATCCAATGCTACTTTTTTATTTTCCAAAGTTGCATTTTGAATGGATTTATTGTGTTTGACGGCTGATTCAACAGTTTTGCGAAATTGTTGCAACGGCTCCTGCCCTTGCACATCGTTACAAGAAAGCATACACAGCCATAATAAAGAAGAAAATTGCAAAAAATATTTTTTCATATCATAGTTAATTATCTGCACAACAAGACAAAATTACGATATGTTTCGGGCATAACTTTTCAGATATCTTAAAAAATGTAATTATTTCATTCCTCTAATAACAGATAAAGTTTGTTGAGATACACCAAGGTAAGAAGCAATATGCCCCAATGAAGCATTTTGAAGTAAAGATGGGTTCTCTGTTAATAAGGAAACATAGCGTTCCTGAGCGGTTTCAAATTGGCTGTTATAAAATCGTTTGGAAAATGAAATTAGGTTGTCAAGCAAAATTTTCTCTATGATGCGATTCATAATGATACTTTTATTTGCCATGTCACGAATTGGTGCAAATGGGATAAGTGTGATTCTGGATGTTGCTAAAGCTTGAAAACCAAACAGACAGGGCTTTTGATAGAAAACACTTTCTATCCCTGTACTGAATGTACCTTCCCCAAAAAAATAGTGTGTAATATCTTTTTGATTCTTATGATAATACACCCGAGTAAATCCCGACTCAATAAAATAGATATGTTTTAAATAACTGTTAGGTTCAAAAATCAAATCACCCTTTACATATTCTTTTGTTTCACTAATAGAATCAAAGAATATTTCTAACTCTTCATCGATCTGATATAGGTTTTTAAAATGCTCAAGCAACGTCATAAACAAATATAGAAATCATAATAATGAATATAAAAATCTCCTATACTCAACGTAGTTTAAATGGCTTTGAAAAGAGAATAAAAACTTTGGAACTCAAACCAGGTTATCGATCATCAAATTAACCATGTTTCACTGGTTATTGGCGCTATAATATTAGATCACAGACTTATATGGATATAGGGCTTTTCAGTATTCCAGACTGAGGCGTTAAAACCAAATTTTGCTAAACCTTCTGCTGCTTTCATCATCTATATGCTTAAACCGTTTAAAAAAATAAAGCACCAAAAGAAACTGCGTATATCCATAAACGGCATCCTCAATTGGTATCGTTAGTATCCGTATACCCAGGAAATCCCCGGGGTTGTAATTCACTATTGGTGTTTCTAATCCTGTACCGGTCAGCACACCATTTACTGGAAAAAAGCCTAACATCAATATCGTAAATACCATCGATGCTTTGCCAATCCAATCTGCCCGAGCAATAAAATGCAGATAGATTAAAGTTGTTATGGTAGCGATAGCCGTCACCAGCGTATAGATTTTATCATAATGCAACAAGGCGGTAACCGAACAGACGATCATACTGACAAAAACGATAAGATTATTAAAACCTGAAAGCCATTCCAAGTTGAAAAACTTATCAAAACAGAAATAGGTAAATACGCATGAAAACGGAATGCAAATAAAGAAAAGCCATTCTTCAAGAGGCAATCCTGCTATCACTATTCCAAGGGTATAATCTGTATTGAACCACCAAACACCTTTTGCAGTAAACCATACATCCCAAGAAATAAATGGAATAGCAACCAGGATTGCGGACTTTATAAACGCTCCAAAATAACGGTTAAAGCGAATTCGCCTATCAAAAGATGCGATGAAACAAATGATGACTGTAAAAAGCAATATCAATGAATAAGTATATGACATCATTTTTTAGAAGAATTAAAATACATTTTAAAATATTTGAATGGCACATATAAAAAACCAAAGCACTCACCATTTTCTTTGCCCATATGCCTATGATGTTGTTTGTGTGCCCTGCGAAGTGCCAAGAAGTATGGATTTTTCGTTTGGGTCAATAATTTAATCCGTTGATGGATAAAGACATCATGTATAAAAAAATATGCCATTCCATACAGCATAATGCCCAATCCTATAAAGAACAAATAATTGAAGTTTTCTAGCGAACCGAAATACATTAAAGCAATCGTCGGTATAGCAAATATTATAAAGAAATAGTCGTTCTTTTCAAGAGCTCCGTCATTGCTATGATCGTGATGGTCTTTGTGTAAACCCCAAAGAAAGCCATGCATAATATATTTGTGGATAATCCAGGTTGCTCCTTCCATGACTATAAATGCTCCAAATACAATTAAAAAATTCATAGCCTTTTTTTACTTATTAAATAGTTTTTCTAAAACGCTGTAGCGGAAATCAAAGATGTGTGCCAACTTCTTTTTCACAAAAAGTAGATGTGCCATCTTCCCCAAAAAACCGAAAGGCAATTCATAATCTACCGTATCTTTCATCAGCACACCGTTTTTATTGGGGATAAATTCGTGAAAATGGTTCCAGTATTTGTAAGGCCCTTTCTCCTGAAAATCAGTAAAGCTTTTATCGGGTTCCACATGGGTAATTCTCGTTCTCCACTTCAACGGAACTTTCAGCAACGGCGAAACGATATAATCGATCACCATTCCTTCAGTAATCTGTTCGCTGTTATAATCAGACAGCACCGTAAACCCCATATCTTTGGGTGTAATCTTGGAAAGGTTCTTTGGAGAAGAAAAAAAGTCCCAAGCTGTTTCGATATCGCAATTCAATTGTTGCTCCTTGTATAACCGGTGTTTCATAGCTTAGTCTTTTAAAAGCGTTCTTATATTTTTCTGCACAATCTCCGACCTGATTTGGTGGCAGTTTTCCTTAATAAATTCGGTATCCTCATTTATGTTTGATTTATATCCTAAAAACGACGGAGCATTTTTTTGAACCGAAAGCCGGATAAACCTTAATTCCACATTGTCAGGCTCTTTTTTGATTGCCTGCTCGATGTTTTTCTTCCCTTCTTTAAACGTATTGAGTTTACTTATCGGACTAAAGACATGATTTGCCCAGATGGTTTGTAAACCACCCAAATAAGCCATATGTGTAGCTGAATTGTTCTTTGTTTCCGTCAATTCCGCAATCATCTTTTCGCACAACTCTTTTTCTGATACCAGTTTGTTGTAGTTATCCCTTACTACATCCAAACCTGTTGCATTAAAACTCATAAGAAAGAATATTGCCGATATTAGTAAGCTAGGAATCTTGATCATAAAAACGCAGTTTTATATCTTACATAACTTTTGAATGCCACAAATGCCTTTTCAGAATTAGGAACCCGAATCCTGTTATTCAATATCTCTTTGGAGGATATTCTTTTTATTTTTTGGAACAAAGACAAATAGTATTTGTAAGCTAAATACACCCCAAACATTGCGGAATTGGGTAGCTTCTTAATCCCTATTAAAGCCTCCTTAAATTCTTCCTCTATTTCCTTTTCAATTTGACTTTTCACACTATTATCAAATATGCACAAATCAATATTCGGGAAATAAGTCCTGCCCAAAATCTGATAATCATCTTTCAAATCCCTTAAAAAGTTTACTTTTTGAAAAGCTGACCCCAATTTCATTGCATATGGTTTCAATTCTCTATATTTTTCCATATTCCCATCCGTAAAAACTTGCAGACACATCAGCCCGACTACTTCGGCTGAACCAAAAATATATTCTTCGTATCGTTCTGAATTGTAATCTATTTTCTGCAAATCCATTTCCATACTATGTAAAAACTGTTCAATCAGACTTCTGTCAATTTTATACTTACTTACCGTTTCTTGAAACGATTGTAGAATAGGGTTGAGCGAAATTCCTTCATGCAGTGCATTGTCAGTTTCAGCTTTTAATCGATTCAATAGCTTTTCTTTATCGTACCCTTGAAAACTGTCCACGATTTCATCTGCTAATCTCACGTACCCGTATATCGCATATATTGCAGAACGAATAGACGGTTTCAGTGCCAAAATCCCTAAAGAAAAACTCGTACTATATTTTTGGGTTGTTATCTTGCTTACCGAGTAAGATAGTTCGTCAAATAGCTGTTTCATAGTTCTTCTTGTTTAAGTTTGATTATTTCGTTCGCTACAATTTTACCAGATATGATTGACGGAGGAACTCCGGGGCCGGGAACGGTCAATTGACCCGTGTAGAATAAATTTTTCAACCTTTTATTTCTTATTTTAGGTTTCAAAACCGCAGTTTGACCAAGTGTGTTTGCTAATCCGTATGCATTACCACCGTAAGCATTGTAATCTGAAATAAAATCACTGACACAGAAGCTTCTTTTGTATTCTATCTTTGATCGCAAATCGGCTATGCCCGTATGTCTTTCAATTCTTGAAAGCATTTCCGTTAGATATTTTTTCCGAATAGACTCTTCATCGTTTATTCCGATTGCTAAAGGCATCAACAAAAACAGGTTTTCTTTGTCTTTAGGGGCAACGTTATGATCTGTTTTTGATGGGCAACAAACATAAAAAAGGGGCTTTTCGGGCCATTTTTTCTCGCCATAAATACAATCAATGTGTTCGTCTAAATCATTTTCAAAGAAGAGTGTATGATGTTTCAAGTTGGGAATAATTTGATTGATGCCTAAATAATAGATCAAACTTGATGGTGCAAATGTTCTGCTTTTCCAATATGCCTCAGAATAATTTCTGAGGTCTTTATTTAGAAGCGTTTCTGTATGATGATAATCGGAAGAAGCAATTACAATATCGAATTCATGGGTCTCGCCATTGATAGTTAAAGATCTTACCTTACCATATTGTGTATTTATGCTTTCAACGGTTTTGTTAAAATGAAAAGTTGCACCTTGATTTTCGGCAACTTTTTTCATCGCCAGTACCAATTGATAAAAGCCACCTATCGGATAATGTGTTCCCAAGGCATAACCTCCATAATTCATCAAACTATACAATGCCGGAATTTTTTTTGGAGAAGCACCCAGAAAAATCACAGGAAACTCCATCAATGTTCTTAATTTTTCGCTTTTGAAGTATTTTGCAACATAGCTTCTAAAGTTCGTCAGCAAATCCAATCTCAATGCACTTTTAGTTATTTTAGGAGAAATGAATTCCGACCAATTATGGCAAGGCTTATTCACGAAATCCTGCATCCCGACTTCATATTTGAATTTTGCTGCTTTCATAAATTTTTCCAGTTGCACACCTGCCCCTTTTTCAATTTGTTCAAACAAGATTTTTAATTCCTCTAAACTTTCAGGAACGCTGACTTTCTCTTGTGAAAAAATCATTTCAAACTGTGGGTTTAATGAAATCAACTCGAAGAAATCAGAAGTTTTGTAGCCGAAATCAGCAAAAAAACTTTCAATAATATCAGGCATCCAGTACCAACTTGGTCCCATATCAAATACGTAACCTTGTTGGGTAGAAAATTGCCTTGCTCTTCCACCTGGCTGCTCGTGTTTTTCAAATACGTGAACCTCATTTCCCGCTTTTGCCAAATAAGCTGTAGCAGACAATCCCGAAAAACCGGAACCGATAACGGCTATTTTTTTCTTCATAGGCTTCTATCTTTTAAAGCTTTATCCAATAAATGTTCGGGTTCAATATTTTTATCATAGATCGGTTGATGAAAATCATTAAGCTTATTGAGCAATCTGATTAATTCCATCTTTTCGCTACGGGTTAAATCTCCTGTTACTATTTCAGTTGCTTTTCTGATTTTGTCCATTTGTTTTTCCAAAACTTCAAGCCCCATATTGCTGATTTTTATAACTTTACTTCTTTTATCTGTATCAGAATCAGTTTGATTCACCCAACCTTGTGCAATCAACCGGTTGATAACTTGCATTCCGGCAGGTTTTTCATGAACATTCTTTTTTATCAAGTCCATTTTGGTCATTTCCCCAAAAGCTTTTAGGTTAATGAGGTAGATAAAATCTTCTTGTGTAGCAAAATTTGAACCGAATATGGCAGATTTGGAATAGCTTTTAGCATATCTGTTCATATGGACAATTAAAGTATTGATTACACTTTCTGCACTACGTCCCTTTTCTTTTCCTTCCCAATTAGGTTCATTATTTATTTCATCACCTTTATAATTGGCAACTATCCATCTTTTAAAACCTTCTATATCATTAGGATATGTACTTTTTTGAATAATTTCAGCCTCAAATTCCTCAAGCAAATCGACAACATTTTTTAAAATATCATATTTCATATATCGACATTAGTATACAAAAATACTAAATAATAAAATAAAATAATAAATTTATACCAAAAAGCGTACATGTTTATTTTTAGCAATGCAAGAATATTGATGAGGTCGTAATATATCCATGACGACGCATATTAGAAGAAAAAGCGGCAGAACACTATCATTCAGTTTGTTGCCTAAATTGGCTAATAATAAATATTGGGGTGAATCTTATAAAAAGAAGATATAAAAGACCTGTCTATAAATGAGAAAACCCCAACTTACGTTGAGGCTTTTCTTTGTGATCCCGCTGGGATTCGAACCCAGGACCACTACATTAAAAGTGTAATGCTCTACCAGCTGAGCTACGGAATCTTACTTTTTAAGAAGCGCTATGCGTAATTCTTTAAAGTGGTGCAAATGTATGCATACATTTCATAAATGCAAAATTTAGACCCAATTATTTTAAAATAATTTAACACCTATTCTCTATCTCTTTCATAATAAAGAAAGTATCAGCTTCGCTGTTTTAGCATTTTATCTACTCTATACAATAAAAAGATACATAACAGAATCACCAGAGATACTATATAACCTAAAATATCAAAATGCTGTAAGGGACTTGTTTTTGTTTGCTGGTAAACTATATTTCCGGCTATAACAGCGGCAATACCTCCTGCCATTTGTTGCATAGAAGCGGTTATACTCATAAAAGCGCCCCGATCTTGCATCTTAGGGACGCCGGTATTTAAAGCTGTTGCTGGAATAGACCTCCCCATAATCCCTACAAAAAGAAATATATTAACCGTAAGCAACACCCACAGCGGCACTACAGATAGGTTAGTGTAAACCAGAACCATTATGATGGCTATTAGTGAGGCTAAAGCAAACATTTTAAACTTATCAAATTTATCGCTCAATTTCCCCATTACAGGCATCATAATTAAAGAAGAAACACCTGTAAGCATAAAGACCAAAGGCAACTCCTGATAAGAAATATGAACATTATTAACCATAAAAGTGCTACTGAAGGGCATCAGCATAAATCCTCCGATAGCAATTGTTGAGGTGGCCACAAAACTCATCCTGTAATTCTTATTAGATACCGTATTCCATAAATGCCTTAAGGCATTATGCTCTTGCTTTATATTAAGATGCTCGTTAACCGGATTCAATTTCAGTAAAATAGCCAACAGAATACATACACTCAGGATTACAATCATTAAAAAAGTAGAATGCCATCCTAAATGATTTGCCAAAAGAATTCCGAAAGGGATACCTAAAACCTGACTTACGGCAAAAGACATTTGTATATAGCCCATTACCCGTCCTCTTAGCTGAACCTGATATAAATCGGTTACTATAGCCAAAGAAATGGAACCTATAACTCCACCAAATAAACCTGCCACAATTCTTCCCAGTAATAATATAACATAATTAGGTGCAATACCACATATGAGCGTTCCTAAAACAAATCCGGTATAAAAAAACAACAGTAGCTTCTTACGGTCGAATTTATCGGCAAAGCCTGCGGTGAGAATACCAGATAAGCCTGCGCTAAAAGCATAAGAAGAAACAATAAGTCCGAATTGCGCTGTAGTAATATTGAGCTGTTTGATTAAAACATCTCCCAGAGGTGATATAATTACAAAATCTAATACGATGGTAAATTGCAACAAGGCAAGTAAAACCACTACAAAAAGCTGATAGGACGTAAATTTAATTGGTGATGTTTTTTCTGAGTCCATAAGAAGATTAAAGGCTTCAAAGTTAGTAGAAATGTAGAAAAAACAGCTCGTTGATTCTGAATTAAAAACTTGCTTATCCTGGTTGGTCATTTTGCTTTACCAAAAGCGTAAACCATTACAAAAAAAATGGCCGGAATTGCTTCCGGCCATTACTATAAAATTATTCTCATTTATTCATAAACCCCACTAAGGCTTAACTTGTTTTTCATCCACCACACTATTAAGGTAAATTTCAATATTTGAATATCCGGATGCTGCAATTTTTGCCGAATCTGTAGCATCATTAGGGTTTAATCCCATTTTTACTTCATGCTCATCTGGAATACCATCGTTATCAGAATCTTTATAAGGCTTGCCGCTGTATTTGGGGTAACCTCCAACCTGAGAAATATCTGTAATAATTCCAATTTTATAGGAATCTAAAGGTAATCTTCTATGCTGGAATTGAGTGGTTGGAGCTTTAACACCTTTTGGAACGCTGATTTTTCCGGTTTTAACAGTTTCAACAATTCTAACATCCACAGGGTCTCTTTTAGGCAAAGTAGCTCCGGCATTTGCAAGTACATAATTGTATGCTTTTTCTGTTTCTATAATCGTAAATGGTGCGTGTGGAAATGGTTTATTAACCTTCATAGCAGCAAAATATGGCTTTGCTTCTTCAAACGTCATAGAATTACCCTGTTTATTCTCTAACTGTACTCCACCGTTCCAGTTATCAGCAGTCACTTTATCATTTCCGTGAACAATATTCCCCTCTACATGTGCTCTTCCAAAAACCACATAAGGCAATTTACTTCTTCCGGACTCCGGCTTTAATAACCTATAGCTAATAGGCTGATTTAATGGCGTTGCAGGTCCTGGTTTAAAATAATTATTAATGATGTTATAATTGGCCGTATAGTCTCCACCATCAATTGACCGGTGTACCCAATTAAATACAACGTTATTGGCAAAGTTAAAAATGCCATTCCAACCAATAGAAGGGTTTCTGGCAGCATTGTTTGCCCAAAGGTTACGCATAAACGTAGCATTCTCTCCACCCAATGTGCTTCCGAAAGCATGATTCCAGGTATCCAAAGCCTCCGAAAAAATAGAGTTTTGGATAGTAATATTTACGGTTCCTAATTTTACCTCCTGCTTCCCTGTACTGTCGTTATACATGTGGCGGTACATAGACATATTCTCGTCTAATCCCCAGCTCGCAGAAACGTGATCTATCATAATATTACCTACTGGATTTCCTCCAATGGCATCATCCCTCCTGCCTACATATGTTTCACCTCTTCTGAAACGCATATAACGGATAACCACATCGTGAGTATTTATCCAAACAGATTCGCCTGCTACACAAACCCCGTCTCCGGGTGCCGTTTGGCCTGCAATAGTTATATAAGGTGCTCTAATAATTAATGGCGTTTTTAATTTAATGATACCCGCAACATTAAAAACCACAATTCTGGCACCACCTTGCTCGCAGGCCCAACGCAAAGAACCTTCGCCGCTATCATTTAGATTTGTAACTACGTATACTTTTCCACCTCGTCCACCAAAAGAATAAGCCCCCCCACCTTCTGCACCGGGGAAAGCGGGAATTTCTGCCTGTGGTAAATCTGTTGGTCTGCCTGCCCATGGAATATAAGGCTTACCTTGTTTGGCTTCTTCCTCAATAACCAACTTTGCTTTTTCCCAAGCTATATCTGATTGCTTTCTGGCCTCTTCCATTAACTCAGCCGACGCCTTTTTAACATCTTCTGGTATTTTCGGGTATTGGGCACTAGCTTTCTCTACTACTGCCAAAACTATAAAAGCCATTAACAATGGCAAACATCTCTTTTTCATTACAATATTTAAAATAATTGAATACTAATTAGCAATTAGATTGATATACCAAAACTAATGATATAACGAAGACATTATTTATATTATTTTCACGAGGTGTTATAGGATTTTATCAATATAATGTTTGATACATTGATCTTTTACACAATTTAATCCAATGGGCTGTGCTGGGAAAAATTATGAATATTAAAAAATAAGGGTAACCATTATTACATGATTACCCTCATTAAATAAAATACGCCGGATATTCTTTTATTCAATTACAATCTTCTGTGTGAATAAGTCTTTATCTTTCTTAACTCCTTTAATTTTAAACACGTAAACCCCCTTGTTTGAAATAAAAATCTTCTCTATCTGATTGGGCACCAACTCCCTGCTGGATATCTGCTTACCCAAAATATCATAGACATATAACTTCGCTGATTCCTTCAATTCTCCAACAGACAGAAAGACGTCTCCCTTTGATGGGTTTGGCCAAATATTAAATTCCGTATCATTACCTTTTACAACCTTGATTTCTGAATACGCTGTCTGTCCGTCCCTATCTTTCTGCACCAATTGGTAGTACGTATCATTCACGTTGTTGTTATGATCTATAAAGTCGTACAATATAGGCGTTGTACTATTCCCGTTTCTAGCCTTAGAATTAATCTTCACTCCCAAATTCCTGAAGTCTGAAGCATTATCTGACCTCAACACCTCAAAGTGGCTATTGTTGCTTTCCTGAACCGTTTTCCAATCCAATTTTACTTCTACATTATTCTTCCTTACTGCCTTCAATTCAGTCATCGTTACCGGAAGTGGCAGTCTTACACCTCCTACAAGGTTTACTTTTCTGGTCATACTATGACCATCAGAATCTGTAACCGTAAACTCAAATGAAGCTAGGCCGTTACCTGTGATACTGAAGTCCAGTACACCATTGTTCAAGCTAGTTGTTCCGTTTGTTACATTCAACAATACAAATGATGGTGAACTACTGAATCCCTTAGCTAACTCCTTAAGGTCTATACGTACTGGTTCTCCTCCTATAGAGAAGAAATGTGGCTCTGCCATCCATTGCAAATAATTATCTAACTGTGTAAATCCATCCCTATCAGTATCTGCATTGGAATCAGAAAAATCTCCCGGAGCAGAATTAGGGTTGAGACCATGGATGTTCTCCCACCAATCAGGCAAACCATCATGATCCGAGTCCCAATTTTCTGCTCTATGCACTTCCGTATAAGTTTCATAACCACCAGAATCATTATGATGATCTGGAAAACCTTTTTTATTTGTTACACTACCAACCGTTCTATATGTACCCATCAATGTTTCGTTTATCATTCTTGTATCATGATTATCAAAAAAAGGCTGATTGGCTCCTACATCAGAAAGCACCATCTTATAAGCATGTAGTGCTGTTTGTGTAGTTACCGGAGCATCAAAAAAGGGTTGGCTTACAAATGTTTCATAAGTTTTTGTCACATTATTATGATACCTTGCTATTCTTCCATCTTCCTGATTACTTTCATCAAATCTGCCAGGCATTACGTTACCAGTAAAATAGCATCTCTGAGTACCTTCTCCCACTCCCTCATGATCTAGTGTAAAAGCAACAAATTTAGTGGTACCCGCTCCAGGCTTATAATAATTGTTTACAAAATTAACTTCATGAGCACCTCCATCGGTTGACCTGCTTCCCCAATTGTATACTACATTATTTCGGATATCTAATCTTCCTCCATAACTGGCGCCCACTAAACCTCCTCCAAGACTCCAGTTACGACCATAGTTATGTGCCAAAAGATTATGGTGAAAACTACCCTTATTTCCGCCTATTGTAGCTGCGTAACCATGCTCTGTACCGGCTGGGTAATTTTGATGGCCGGCCGCATTTAATGCTTCGGAAATCAAGGTTCTTTGTAAAGTAATATTCCTTGCACCTCTTGAACTGAAGGCTTCATCGATAGTCCAACTGATTGAGCAGTGATCCATAATACTATAATCTCCACCTAAACCCATTCCATCTGCTGTAGGACCGGCGCCTAGCCTTAATCTAATATAACGAATTACAGCATCATTTGCACCTATTCCAAACGGCGATTTTCTGATACAAATCCCCTTGCCCGGCGCAGTTTGACCTGCAATGGTTACATACCGATTACTCAGTACCAATCGTGATTGTAAATCTATTACACCAGAAACTGTAAAAACAATGGTTCTCGGACCAATATCATTTGTTACCGCCTCTCTCAAACTTCCAGGGCCACTATCATTCAAATTAGTTACCTCAACAACCTTACCTCCTCTACCTCCACGAGCAAAACGTCCAAAGCCTTCTGCACTGGGAAAAGCTAGCTGGCCTGGTCTGAAATTCCATACGTTACCCTTTACTGTACCTGATACTGATACTTCATCAACACGCCAGTAATAAGTGTCCATACTATAGAGATCTGGAATAAATATAGTTGGACTGGTTATATTACCTTTAAATAGTGCTGTAGAACCATGGTCAGCATTAAGTACTGCGTCTCTATTGGTTCCGAAGTAAACATCGTGTGATAAGGTACCTTCAGCCGGAGTCCAACTTAATTGTACCCCATTATTTCCTGATCCATTTATATTCATCAATTCCACATGTTCATCTCCATTAGACGGAACAGGAGTGCTTGATTGCTTGCTAATGTTACCTGTATTGATTTCAACACCATTTATCATAACATTTTTGACTACTGTTTTCGGTGTTCCGTTTTCACGTAAAGCACCATCGCCAGTAAAGGTTACGTCTGCAGCAAAGAGTAGTACAATATCTTTGCCTTCCTCCACTGTAACGTCAATATAGTGGAATGCTGCAGCTGAATTACTCGCTCTCGCTGATGGTATTAATTTCTCCGCCACTAATTCTTCATCTAAATAGATATTTATAGGGCTAAAAACATTATTAGCGGGATTATCAGTAGCATTAAGATAAATAAGGATACTGTGATTTCCAGCAGGTAATCCGCTAATCCGCATTTCTATCTGAGCGCCGTTGTTTCCATCGGCTACATAGATGCCGTCTGATACCAGTTTCGCTGCTCCTAATGCTGCATCTTTAAACCAGTTCGTAGCTAAATGGGTTCCAAACTCGCCCATTTTCTTAAACCGTATTTTAACACCTGAGATGGTAATGCTATCAGCCAGCACAGGATCCTGACTAGTAGAATTTCTGGGCACCCATGGAGTATAACCGGGCTCTGACATATTTGTAGTTTCTGAAGTATTAGAGCTTATTCGATTTATGTCAATTTTAATAACAGGATTTTGTGCTATACTGTGTAGACTACTAGCACAGCATAAAAAGCATAGACAACATACAAAATGAGTAAGTTTTGTGATTTTCATATAGAAGATAATTATTGATTAGAATTCGAAAAACTAGTTAGGTTTATTATTTATGTTAAGACACAAATAACCTTTAACCTGCAAACTTTCTTTGAGATATTCATAGTACCAAAAAATAATGCTACCAGGCAGCGGTTTATAATATTAATACTAATTTATGAAGCTATGCAATCGATTTATTATAGGATATTCACAAAAAAGCATAGCATGTTTGCATAAAACAAAAGAATGCTATAAGAAATTTACTTTAAGAGCATGCGTATATATGCTCATTTCCACTTAATTGATAACTGGCTGCAGCTATTAGGCTAGCAACTACAATCTTCGTTCATATTTCGTTAAAGATATGCTCAAGAGAGCAGCTATAAAAGCATTGAGTGTATAGATAATCCCGTCGCTTATCAAAAAAAATGGCTGGTTAACCAGCCATTACTACAAAGAATTATTTTATTTTATAATAAAGGATCAAAAGTTCCCATCCCATTCATGCTATTCCATCCTTTTGTTTGTTCTAAATAAGGAGAGGAATCCAATAAATTCTGATGAATACCAAAATAGTAATACTCAGGATACCATCTGAATTTCCAAACAACACCGCCGGTTGGTGCTTTATCCAGATCATCTTTTTCGCTAACTACAAAGTGATTATCATATAAGTAATCCACATAGGCGTCATAATTAGCAACTCCCGGAGGGAAAGCGGTAGCATCTCTATCTATAACAGGAGCTATTCCAGCGTTAGTACCAGACGTACGTTTTACCAGAGGGTCCTCGGCTCCAATATACTCGGTTCCTGCTGTAGTTTTAACAGTAATGAGGTAACCAGTTCTACGTGTGCCATTTAAAACCGGAATGCCCAATCTGGTATTCCATCCACTTGCGTTGTCAAATAGCATCCATCTTCTTAAGTCATGAAATCTTTTGCCTTCGTAAGCAAATTCTATATTCCTCTCATCTAAAATCGCTTTAAACAACTTATTTCTATCTCCGGCAGCAGCAGCCAAACCATAATGACCATCCCCATTTACAACACCCGCTCTACGTCTAATATCCTTAATACCTTCAAGCCCTTCTGTTAAGCTATTAATACCTATAGCACTTTCTGCTAAATTAAGTATAACTTCGGCAAATCTAAGCTCCATGAAATCTGTCCCGTTTTGACTGAAATTATTTACCGTTGTAAACGCAGCATTTGGGTTTGAGCCTTTTCGCAAATAAATTGCACTAGTGTTAGGATTAGCCTCTGTTGAAGTATAAGATGCACTAGCCGATTTTTTCCAGGAATATGTCCAAACTTTAAAGCTTGCATTCCCTGTATAAGGCCAAATAGCTCCATTATAAGCGAAAGTCTTGTAAAACCTTGGGTCTCTATTTTTATAGAATTTTTTAGCATCGTAAGCAAAGGTTCCGGACGCCTCTGCTGTAGTTTTTCCATCTTTCATAGGAAACGCGTCTACTATTTGCTTTGTAGGTGATACAGAACCACCGCCACCTATTGAGCGAGGTCTTATATTCTGCTCCCACCCACTATTTTTAGTAAAAGTACCTCCAACAGCAGCCGTGTTAAAACCAAACACAATAACAGCTTCTGAATTTCCTGCTTCTTTAAACCACATATCGCCCCAGGCTCTTCCATCAGCAACTCCACCTTCTTCAAATAAGCGGAAGTTGTTTTGCTCTAAAAGAGCTTTGGCTTCTAAATTAGCATCGTAAGATCTCTGCCATCTTGCTATATCATCATTAGGGTTAAACAATGGGCTAGCCCATGTTAGCAATACTCTTCCCTTTAATGCAGCGGCAGCTCCGCTGGTGATTCGCCCCCAATCAGCAGCCTGGTTTGGCCATCTACCCGGAAGTAAACTCTTGGCCATATCAAGATCAGCACAAATTTGTTCTATACATTCTGATGTCTTGCTACGAGGTACTGAGTTTATATCTATATTTTCCATTTTTGGATTTTGGGGCTCCAAAACTAAAGGTACGCCACCATATAACCTAACCAATTCAAAATATTGCCAGGCTCGCCAAAAATACATTTGTCCTTTTAACTGATTTCTGGTACCTTCTTCTATCCCATGTTTATCGATTTCAGCTATAAATGTATTAATCTGCTTAAGTCGAGTCCAAACGTTATTATTTACGCCTGTGCCGACCTTCTGTCCAAAATATTTATTAGCATGATTTTGAGTATTTAATATGGCTGCCCATTCTTTATTAAAATCGGTCTCTCCTGCTAATTCGTCTGTAGT
>PJUF01000875.1_pt1 | contig 17942 bp, 17 predicted proteins | sample 1512191 | NCBI WGS metagenome assembly PJUF01 (sample SAMN08177673, study PRJNA422409) | Feces metagenome, whole genome shotgun sequencing project. | isolation source: Chicken feces (3) enriched on wood chips | host: Gallus gallus | place: USA: Madison | collected 2015-01-15 | reverse complement strand
CGCGCTCGCGACGCAGGGCATCTCGACGATCCTCACCGGCATGGGCTCGCTCAGCTATGGCGAGGTGGCAGGCGAGCGCATGAAGCTCGGGCTGCTGCTGCACGATCCCGAGGAGGAGCATGACTGCTTCTCGGACAATACCCACATCTCGCACCTGCACGACGCCATCGGCATCCGCAACGTCTATCTGGGTCGCTATACCCGCACCGACGACAGCGTCGTCGAAGGGCCGTCGCTGAGCGAGCTGGTGGCGGCGCGCGATGCGGCGCTCGATGCCGAGCTGCGCGGCCTGCTCGACGACACCGTCGGCAAGATGCAGATCATGGCCGAGCGCGCCGACACTGTCGAAAAATACGACCAGATGATCGGCGAGGGCAATGCCGAGGGCAACGCCGTCGTGCAGGCGGCCATCGACGGGCTCATCGCGCAGACGCGCGGCATCGAGCGCGTCGTGGCCCTGCTCGAGCTCGACGACGTGAGCGTCGAGGGCAGCGACAGCCTCGACAATCCGGATGTCGTTTTCCAGTAGAGTTTTACACCCGGGGGTTGCGCGAATCCGTCGCGCGACCCTTCATCTGCGTGTGACCGGGACGTGCTAGAAGTGCGAGACATGCACAAGTACTTCACGGTGCTCCTGGTCATCACCCTCGCTGCCGGCCTCGGCTTTGCCGACGATCTGCCGGTACGGACCGATCTCACCCCTGCCGATCTGGCGCGCGTGCGCGCCGTCACGGCGCCGACGTGCGACTTCACGGCGCCCGAACAGTTCGAGCAGCTCCCGGCGGGCGCCACCACCAACCGCAAGCTCGTCAACCGCGACGCGTTCTCGCTGTTCAGCCAGAATCTCAGCTTCGAGGATCAGGAGCGCTTCGCGCTCGGCAACGGCTTCTTCCGCAAGGTCTGGGTCGCCGCGCCCTCGTCCACCCAGTCCTCCGACGGGCTGGGGCCGCTGTTCAATGCACGCGGCTGCCAGAACTGCCACCTCAAGGACGGGCGCGGCCATCCGCCGATGGGCGCCGGCGACGACGGCGTGTCGATGTTCCTGCGCCTCTCGGTGCCGCCGCGCACGGACGAGGAGCGGGCCTTGCTCGCCAGCGGCGCGGTGAACGTCATCGGCGAGCCGACCTACGGCACGCAGCTACAGAATTTCGCCGTCAACGGGCTGCGCGCCGAGGGGCAGATGGCGATCGCCTATACCGACCTCGAGATGACGCTCGGCGACGGCACGGTGGTCACCCTGCGCGCGCCCGAATACAGCGTCGCCAATCCCGCCTTCGGCCCGGTCGACCCACAGGTGATGCTCAGCCCCCGCGTCGCGCCGCAGATGATCGGGCTCGGGCTCATAGAGCAGATTCCCGCCGCCGACATCCTTGCCAATGCCGACCCCGACGACCTCGACGGCGACGGCATCTCGGGGCGCCCCAACTGGGTGCGCGCGCTGGAGACGGGCGACCTGATGCTTGGCCGTTTCGGCTGGAAGGCGGGGGCCGCCACCATCCGCACGCAGTCCGCCGAAGCGTTCGCGGGCGATCTCGGCCTGTCGACGCCGCTCGTCAACACGCCCTATGGCGACTGCACGCCGGCGCAGACCGACTGCCTCGCCTTCCCCACCGGTGAGCAGGAGCGCTTCGGGGTCAGCGAGGTGCCGGACCCCATCCTCGACCTCGTCACCCATTATTCGCAGAACCTCGCCGTGCCGCAGCGGCGCGACGTCGGCTCCCCGGCCGTGCTGCGCGGCAAGCAGGCGTTCTACGAGGCGGGCTGCGTCGCCTGTCACACGCCGAAATATGTCACCTCGCGCGACGCCCCCAACCCGGCGCACAAATTCCAGCTCATCTGGCCCTATTCCGATTTCCTGCTGCACGACATGGGCGAGGGGCTGGCCGATCATCGCCCCGAGGCGCAGGCCGACGGCTTCGAGTGGCGCACCGCGCCGCTCTGGGGGATCGGCCTCACCGAGATGGTCTCGGGGCACACGCTGTTCCTGCATGACGGGCGGGCGCGCACGCTCACCGAAGCCATACTGTGGCATGGTGGCGAGGCGCAGGGCGCGCGCGACGCCTTCGCAAATCTGCCGAAGTCGGCGCGCGATGATCTCATCGCCTTCCTGGAGTCCCTGTGATGCGCCTGCTGCTCGCCGCCGTCGCCCTTGCCGCGTTCGCGTCGCCCGCCGCGGCGCAATCGGCCATCCCGGCCCACGACATCATCACCGGCGCCATCGACACCTACATCCGCCCCAGTTTCCACCGGCTCGCCCAGGAAACCGCCGGGCTCGAAGCCGGCGTGGCCACCTTGTGCGCCGCGCCCTCGACCGAAGCGCTGGACGAGGCGCGCGACCGGTTCCGCGCCACCGTCCTCGCCTTTTCGCGCGTCGAGTTCGTGCGCGTCGGCCCACTCAGCAGGTTCGACCGGCTCGAGCGTCTCCTGTTCTGGCCCGACCGCAAGGGCATCGCGCTGCGCCAGGTGCAGCAGGCGCTCGCCACCGAGGACGAGACCGCCGCCGACCCGGCGACGCTCACCGGCAAGTCCGTCGCCATGCAGGGTCTGGCGGCGGTCGAATATCTGCTGTTCGGCACCGGCGCCGAGGCGCTGGCGGCGGGCGACGACTATCGCTGCCGCTACGCCGGCGCGAGCACGACGCTGATCGCCGGACTCGCCGCGACGCTCGACGCCGAATGGGCCGACCCGGCGGGGCAATCGGACCACATGCTCGCGCCGCAGCCGACCTATGACGATTTCCGCACCGAACTCGAGGTGCTCGAAAAGCTCGCCGCGACGCTGATCCACGGCACCGAGACGATCCGCGACCAGCGGCTGACGCCCATCCTCGCCGGCAAGGCGCCCAATCCGCGAGCCGCGCTGTTCTGGCGCTCGGACATGACGGCGCCGGCGCTCGCCGCCAACTTTGCGGGCCTGCACGACTATTTCGTCGCGGCGCGCTATCCCGAGGCGGTGGGGGGCGCCAATGCCTGGGTCGCCAACGGCGCCGTGTTCGAGTTCGAGAACGCCGTTCGCGCCGCCGAACTCATCGTCGATCCCATGGCCGAAGCGGTGGGCGATCCGGAGCAGCTCCAGGCGCTCAGGTACATGGTCATCATCACTGGCTCGCTCGATTCGATCCTCGGGCAGAACCTCGCTGCGGCGCTCGGCCTCGCAGTGGGCTTCTCGGCGCTGGACGGAGACTGACGATGTGGCGGCGGCGCGCCTTCCTCGAAGCGGCCGGCGCGGGTTTCGTCGCCGCGCTCCTGCCCGGCCGGGCCGAGGCGCTGGAGCGCAGCGAACTGCTGCTCGCCTCCGCGACGCAGCAGCCGAATGGCGGATTCGGGGCCGTCGTCCTCACCGAGACGGGCAAGCTCATCCATTCGGTCGACCTGCCGGTGCGCGGGCATGACGTCACCTATTCGGCCGCCGCCGGCCGCGCCGCCGTCTTCGCGCGCCAGCCCGGCATGTTCGCGGTGGTGTTCGACCCGGCCGGCCGCGTGCCGCCCGTCACCATCCCCAGTGCCGAGGGCCGGCACTTCTTCGGCCATGGGGCATTCTCGCCCGATGGAAAGCTGCTCTATGCGACGGAGAACGATTTCGAGAACACGCGCGGGGTCATCGGTATCTTCGACGTCGCCGGCGGCTATACGCGGATCGGCGAGTTCGACACCTATGGCATCGGTCCGCACGAGTTGCTGCTGCTGCCCGACGGCAAGACCTTCGCCGTTGCCAATGGCGGCATCGAGACGCATCCCGATTATGGCCGCACCGAGCTCAACCTGTCGACAATGGACCCCTCGCTCAGCTTCGTCGATGCGCGCGATGGCCATCTCATCGGCCAGTTGCGGCTGCCGCCGGCGCTGCACAGGCTGTCCATCCGGCACATGGTGGTCGATGCGCGCAACAGGATCTGGTTCGGTTGCCAGTTCCGCGGCGACGAGAGCGAGCAGCCGCAACTCATCGGCCACGCGACGCTCGACGGGGAAATCGGGCTCATCGAACTACCGCCCGAGGCGTTGCGCGGCCTGAGGAACTATGTCGGCGGGCTCGCCATCTCCGACGACCGCACCACCATCGCCGCCTCGTCGCCGGTGGGCGGCACGCTGCTGACCTTCGATGCCGAGAGCCGGCAGGTCGGCGCACTGGTCGACTTCCGCCGCACCTGCGGCGCGGCACCCGACGTCGCCGGCTTCATCGCGACGAACGGGTTCGGCCAGATGGCGGGTGTCGCCGGCTCGACCGTGCCGGAACAGGCGTTCGACTTCCAGTTCGACGAGCATTTGCGCGTGCTGCGCAGGAGCGCGATCCAGGAAAACGCACCTGCCCCGCGGTGAGCCGGAGTTCTAGTTCGGCCCCCGGCCGGTCGATTCACGCAGCACCACCTCGACCGGCCACAGCTCGTGGATGTCGCTGGCCGGCTTGCCCGCCAGCATCTGCGTCAGCAACTCCGCCAGCCGCGTCCCTGCCGCGCGGATCGAGGAGCGGGTCGTCGACATCGAAGGCACCATGGTGTCGGCGTTGAGATAGGGGAACACGTCGTCATGGGCGATCATCGAGACATCCTTGCCCAGCACCATGCCGGCCGAGCGGATGGCGCGAAAAACCCCCAGCGCCGTCATCATCGAGCCGGCGAGGAAGGCCGTGGGTCGCGGCGTACGCTCGAGCATCGCCTGCGCCAGGCGGAAGCCGACCTCGTCGGTGAACAGACCGTTGGCCATCAGCGCCGGGCTGGGCGTCAGCCCGTGATGGGCGAGCGCCTGGCGATAGCCGGCTTCGCGATGCATGGCGAAGACGACGCCCCTCGGCCCGTTGAGCAGCGCGATATTGCGGTGGCCCAGCCGTACCAGATGGTCGGTGGCGCGTTCGGCTCCGGCGGTGTTGTCGATGTCGAGCCAGGCCACCGGCGCGTCGCTCTCGGTGCGCCCGTGCAGGATGAAGGGGAGGCCGAGCTCGTTGAGCAGCGCCACGCGCGCATCGTTGGGGCGCGGCGAGTGCAGCACGATGGCGTCGATCTTCTTGCTGGCGATGGCGCGCCGATAGGCCGCCAGCTCCTCCTCGAAGCTGTCGACGGTGGAGACGAGGATGTCGATCTCGTCTGCCGCGAGGCGCGAGCCGAGGCCGCCGAGGAACTCGATGGTGTGCGGCCCGTAGCCCTCGCTGGTCGAATAGACGATGCCGACCGCGCCGGCGCGGCCGGTCGCCAGCCGCCTGGCGCTGGCGTTGGGCCTGTAACCCAGCCGCGCCGCGGCCTCGGTGACGCGCAGGCGGGTCGCTTCGTTGACCTCGGGATAGCCGTTGAGGGCGCGGCTCACTGTCGTCTGCGACAGGCCGAGATTGCTGGCCAACTCCTTGAGATTCATGGCGTCCCCGCTTCCGGTGCGCGCTGCTGCCGATGGCCGCACGTGCTGCCATACGATGCGGTGCCAAGGTTCCAAAGCGTTTTCAAGTCCCCGGACGGGTTTTTCGCGCCGGAGCGGCACGAAAATGCGTGGCGTCTTGCGTTTCGCCGCGCGCCGGTGCAGGAAATGCCGCCTGCACGAAAACGTTTTGAGGGCCGGGCCATAGCGCTTTGGCTGCCGAATGCCCAAAGGAGATCAGCATGCCTATCCGAGCCACAGTCTGGGGCGAGAACGTCCACGAGCAGAAGAACGCCGCCGTGGCGGAGATCTATCCCAGGGGCATGCACGGCCAGATCGCGTCGGTCCTCGCCGAGGAGGGCACCATCGTCGCCTCCGCCGTGACGCTGCAGGATGCCGAGCACGGCCTGACCGAAAAGAAGCTCGACGAGACCGATGTGCTGCTGTGGTGGGGCCACGCCGCCCATAACGACGTCGACGATGCCATCGTCGAGCGCGTCGCGGCGCGCGTCTGGCAGGGCATGGGGCTCATCGTGCTCCATTCGGGCCACCATTCGAAACTGTTCAAGCGGCTGATGGGCGCACCCGCCAATCTGAGCTGGCGCGAGGCCGGCGAGCGCGAGCGCGTGTGGGTCGTCAATCCCGGCCACCCCATCGCCAAGGGGCTGCCGGCCTATTTCGAGCTCGAGAACGAGGAGATGTATGGCGAGCCCTTCAGCGTGCCCGAGCCGCTCGAGACGGTGTTCGTCTCGTGGTTCCAGGGCGGCGAGGTGTTCCGGTCCGGGCTCACCTACCGGCGGGGCGCCGGCAACATCTTCTATTTCCGCCCCGGTCACGAGACCTATCCGACCTATCACGACAAGACCGTCGGACAGGTGCTGCGCAATGCCGTGAGCTGGGCCTTCAACGCCGAGCGTCAGGCACGCCTGCTGCAGAGCCCCAACGTGCCGGTGGACAAGGCGCTGGAAAAGATCGTCGAGCGCGGCGCCAAGCTCGCCAATCATCCCTCGGCGTGAAGGCACAGCCCATGCGTCTGCTGATCCTCGGCACCGGCGGCATGGCCGAGAACCATGCCAAGCACTTCGCGGCGATCGACGGGGTGAGCGTCGTGGCCGGCGTCGACGTCGAGCCGGCCCGCCTCGCGGCCTTCAATGCGCTGCACGGCATTCCCAACGGCTTCGCCTCGCTCGACGCGGCGATCGCCTGGGGCGAGTTCGACGCCATCACCAACGTCACGCCGGATTCGATCCACCACCCGACCAGCATCGCCGCGCTGCAGGCGGGCAAGCACGTCTTCTGCGAGAAGCCGCTGGCGACCGATGCCGTCAAGGCGTTCGAGATGGTCGAGGTCGCCGAGGCATCGGGCCTCGTCAACATGGTCAACCTCACCTACCGCAACGTGGCCGAGCTGCAGCGGGCGCGCGAGATCGTCAGTGCCGGCCAGATCGGCGCGGTCAAGCATGTCGAGGCGAGCTATCTGCAGAGCTGGCTGGTCTCCAAGGCCTGGGGCGACTGGCGCACCGAAAGCCAGTGGCTGTGGCGCCTGAGCAAGAAGCACGGCAGCAATGGCGTGCTCGGCGACATCGGCGTGCACATCCTCGATTTCGCGTCCTACGGGGCCGGCCTCGACATCGAGCACGTCTTCGCCCGGCTCAAGACGTTCGACAAGGCGCCGGGGAACCGGATCGGCGAGTACGAGCTCGACGCCAACGACAGCTTCACCATGGCCGTCGATTTCTCCAACGGCGCGCTCGGGGTGATCCACGCCACGCGCTGGGCCACGGGGCATTTCAACGAGCTCCGGTTGCGCGTCTATGGCGAGCGGGGCGGCGTCGAGGTGCAGCACCGCCATGACGGCTCGCGCCTGCGCGTCTGCCTCGGCGAGGACATCGAGACCGGTGCCTGGCAGGAGGTCGAGGTGCCGCCGGTGCCGACCAATTACGAGCGCTTCGCCGCCGCCGTCCGGATCGGGGTCACGCAGGAGCCGAGCTTCCGGCATGCGGCGAACCTGCAGAAGGTGCTCGACCTCGCCATCGTCTCCGACAGCGAGCACAAGGAAGTGTCGACGCGCTGACCCATTGCAACCACCCGGTTCGCGACCCATTTTGAGGGGCGCAACTCGAAGGGGCAGGTCATGGATTTCGTCTGGGCCATCATCGTCGGCTTCATCGCCGGTCTCATCGCCAAGCTGGTGACGCCGGGCGGGCCGAATCCGCGCGGCTTCATCCTCACCACCGTGCTGGGCATCGTCGGTGCCGTCTTCGCCACCTTCCTCGGGCAGGCGATCAACCTTTACCAGCCCGGCGAAACCGCCAATTTCCTCGGCCAGATCGTCGGCGCCGTCATCCTCCTGCTGATCTGGCGCCAGCTCGCCCGGCAAAGGTAGAGCCCGCCATCGACACCGCCGCGGCAGCGCGGCAAAAATCTGCGCCAGGGGCGTGCCGGGGCTCGCGGGGCGGACGGATTTTGTGCTAGAGGCACGCCGGGTCTTTCATCTATCCGGCGTCCTGAGGGCATCATGAGCGGATGGCTGGCGAAATTCGATCGCAAGTCCTGGCTGCTGTCGGACGTCAACACCTGGTACTACAACCGCCGCATCTGGGTGCTGTCGCGTCACCTGGCCGACGCCGTGCCGGGACGCGGGCGCGTGCTCGACATCGGCTGCGGCGACGGCCAGCTGGCGCTGGCGCTGATGCGGCTCAGGCCCGACCTCAGGGTCGAGGGGGTCGATGTCGTGCCGCGGCCGAGGACGCTGATCCCGGTCGCGCAATATGACGGCGTGAGTCTGCCGTTCCCCGACGACAGCTTCGACTACGTCACCCTCGTCGACGTGCTGCACCACACGCAGGATCCGGCGGTCGTGCTGGCCGAGGCGGCGCGGGTGGCGCGCGCGGGCGTCGTCGTCAAGGACCATCTGCGCGAGGGGCGGCTGGCGCAGGCGACGCTGGCCTTCATGGACTGGTGCGGCAATATCGGCGACGGCGTGGCGCTGCCCTACAATTTCCTCAGCCGCGAGGAGTGGCAGGGCGCGTTCGCGCGGGCGCGGCTGCAACTGCTCAACTCCATCGAAAAGCTCGACATCTACCTGCCGCCGGCGCGCTGGCTGTTCGACAGGAACCTGCATTTCGTCTCCTATCTCACGCCGCGGCCGGCCTGAGAGCGGCGCAGGTCCGGGCGATGATTCGGGGTGGCGCGTTCAGTCGAAATGGGTAAGCTCCGCCCGCCTTTTAACGGGAGTAGGCCGATGCGCACTGCAATGATTGTCTGGGGTGGATGGAACGGACACGACCCCGAGGAATGCGCCGCGATCTACCGCCGCTGGCTGCACGAGGACGGCTTCACCGTGCGCGTCGAGACCGATACCGCCGTCTTCGGCGACCCCTCGATCCACGACCTGTCGCTGATCGTGCCGATCTTCACCATGTCGAAGCTCGAGACCGAGCATGCGCAGAACTTCGCCAGGGCAGTCGAGGGCGGGGTCGGCGTGGGCGGCCACCATGGCGGCATGAGCGATGCCTTCCGCGACGCGGTGGACTATCAGTTCGTCATCGGCGGGCAGTGGGTGGCCCATCCGGGCAACATCATCGACTACACCGTCGACGTGGCCAAGCCGGACGACCCCATCATGCAGGGGCTGCCGGCGTCGTTCCCGTATCATTCCGAGCAGTACTACATGCACATGGACCCCGCCGTCGAAGTGCTGGCGACGACCACATTTTCGGGCGAGCACGCCGAGTGGACCCGGGGCGTCGTCATGCCCGTCGCCTGGAAGCACCGCTACGGCAAGGGCAGGGTGTTCCACTGCACGCTGGGGCATCGCGCCTCGGAATTCGACATCCCCGAGATGGCCACGATCATCCGCCGCGGCATCAACTGGGCCGCCCGCGAGTAGAGCGGCCCCCTCACCCCAACCCTCTCCCCCAAGGGGGAGAGGGGGCGTACGGCGAGCCTTCTCGGACTTCTCTCCCACGGCGCGCGCGACACCTTTCACCTCCCCTTCGAGGAGAGGCAGCGGCCAGGCCGCCGGCACCCTCTTCACCTCTCCCTTGGGGGAGAGGTCGGCGCGAAGCGCCGGGTGAGGGGGCCTTCCTTCGCGCCGCCGCAGCGCGCGGTTTCACACGCCGATCACGCCGGTTTGCCCGAGGGTCCCTTGCAACTCGGCGCGAAAAGGTGCCGTTTCTGATCCCGATTGCGGTTCACGCAGCAAGGGCGGAACATGGTCCTCATCGAACAGCCGGCGCCGGCGGCGGTCAGCCCGGGGGCGCGCAACAGCGCCGCGGCGCTCAGCCTTGCCGGCGGGCTGGCGGGGGCGATGTTCGTGCTGGTGCTCTTCATCGCGCCCGAACTGCTGGCGCCCTTGGGGGTGACGCGGCCGGCCGACGCGCTCACGGTTTCGCTCTATGGCGCCGCCGCCGTTTTCATGGTGCTGGGGGGCGTTCTCGGCCTGCCCCGTCCGGGCCTCGGCGGTGCCGTCGCCCTGCTCGGCGTGCTGTTCTGGATGGCGGGCTGCATCGTCTTCAAGAGCTTCGGCTGGCTGCTGGCGCTGGCGCCGGCGCTCGCCTTTGCCGGTGCGCTGACCGGCATGATCGCCAATGACCGCAGCGTCGGCGCGACGGATGCGCGGCTCATCCGGCGCCACGACGGCATAACGCGCCTCACCCACTGGGTCTGGGCGGTGGCGATGTTCTTCCTGCTGCTGTCGGGGCTGCAGATCTTCAACGCCCGGCCCAACCTCTATATCGGCCATGAATCGGGGTTCGCCTACGACAACTCCATTCTCGACATCTATGCGCTGCGCGGCGAGGGCGGCGCGGTGGGCCAGACGCGGATCTTCGGCCGCGTGTTCGACACCACCGGCGTGCTCGGGGTCAGCGGTACGGCCGAGCAGCCGGCCTTCACCGCCTTTCCCGGCTGGGCGACGATCCCGTCCTATCGCGACCTCGCCACGGGCCGCGTCGTACATTTTTTCTTTGCGTGGATCTTCGTCGGCACGCTGGCCATCTGGTTCGTCAATGCGCTCTTCACCGGGCATCTGTGGCGCGACATCCTCGTCAGGCCGCGGGATCTGCGCGCGCTGCCGGGAGATCTGCTGGCGCATCTGCGCTTCCGCTTCGGCCGCGGCCGCTCCTATACGCCGGTGCAGAAGCTCGCCTATTTCAGCGTGTTCGCCATTGCCTTTCCCCTCATCATCCTCACCGGCCTCACCATGTCGCCGGGAATGAACGCGGCATGGCCGTGGCTGGTCGACCTGTTCGGCGGGCGGCAGACGGCGCGCACCATCCACTTCTTCACCATGCTCGCCTTCGTGCTGTTCTTCGTCGTGCACGTCGTCATGGTCGTGCTGGCCGGACCGTTCAACGAACTGCGCTCGATGATCACCGGCTATTATCGGGTCCACGACCGCGACGGGGAGCCTTGAGATGGCGAAGCCGACTCTTTCGCGCCGCAAGTTCCTCACCGCCTCGGCGGCGGGTGCCTCCAGCCTCGTGCTGGCGGGCTGCGACCAGTTCGATTTCCTCGGCCAGAGCGACAACCAGGTGCGCAACGTGCTCGAGCGCGCCAATTCGCTCACCTATCACGCGCAGCGGCTGCTGGCGGGCGAGCAGGCGCTGGCCCGCCTCTACGACGAGTCGGAGATTCGCCAGCCGCAGCGCCCGAACGGCACGAACGATCCCACGACCGACACCTATCTCGCGCTGAAGGCGAACGACTTCGCCGATTACCGCTTCCGCGTCGTGGGGCTGGTGGAGCGGGAGCTCAGCTTCTCGCTCGACGAACTGCGCAACATGCCGGCGCAGAGCCAGGTGACGCGGCACGATTGCGTCGAAGGCTGGAGCTGCATCGCCAAATGGACCGGCACGCGGCTCGGGGCCATCCTCGACCAGGCCGGCGTCAGGCCCGCGGCGCGCTTTGTCGTCTATCACTGCTACGACGTGATGGGGACCGGCCTGTCGGGGCCGGAGCCCTACTACGAGAGCTCGGATATCATCGACGCCTACCACCCGCAGACCATCCTCGCCTACGGGCTCAACAATGCCGTGCTGCCGGTGAGCAATGGGGCGCCGGTCCGCATCCGCATCGAGCGGGCACTCGGCTACAAGCAACCCAAATATGTGCACACGGTCGAGCTGGTCGACAGCTTTGCCCGTTTCGGCCGCGGACAGGGCGGATACTGGGAAGACTACGGCTATGACTGGTATGGCGGCATCTGACCGTTAACCTTTTATTAACTTTGCACCCATCGCGGCCCGGCGCTCTGCTAGTCTTCGCCAGGACGGACTGACGGGGGCCAGCATGGTTCAGTCGCATCGCTTCAGGATCGCGGCGGCGTGGGTCGCGCTCGTGCTGGCACTCGCCCTGCCGGCGAGCGTCGTCGCCGAGGACATCGCGCTCACCCTCACGGCGCAGCCCGGCACCTTCACCGGCAAGTGGGTCTACCGCTCCTTCTCGGTCAGCTCGAACCCGAGGGACACGCTCGGCAAGCTGGCGCTGGGGCTCAACGAACTCGTCCTCGCCGAGCAGAACGGGCGCATCGTCGGCCAGCGCACGGGCCAGAGCCTCACCTACGATCTCGAGGGTAACGCGCTCTATGTCGCGCGGCAGGGCGCGACGATCCGGCTGCACGGGCAGGCGACGATCGGCGGCAAGCTCTACGACTACGATTATTTCGGCTATCTGATCCCGGCGTGGAGCGTCGACGGCGCAGTGCAGCCGGATACGATCATGGGCACGGTGCTGCGCTCCGATCCGCAGAACCCGTCCGACGCGCCGCTGATCGCGGCCTTCGCGGCGACCCGCGAATAGAACCCCGTTAAACTCTGGGATACCACGTGCCGAGGTCATGCGGGGCGGGCGTGCCGGCGTCTGCTATGTCTGATTGCCGGAAGGTGGCCCATGTACCCGTTGCAGATTTTCCTTCAGCGCAGGCGCAAGCTGCTGGTGCGGATCGGCGCGCTGCTCGTTCTCGGGCTCGGCGGCGTGATCGCCGTGCTGCCGCGGGCCGACGCGCATCCCACGATCGCTGTCGTCGACACCGGCTCGCTGAGCTTCCTGCTCGACGCGCAGCCGCTTTCCAGCGGGCACTTCGCGGCGCTCACGCCGCCCTCGCATCCCTGATCTGCGCACAATTGCCTTGCCATGAGGCGCGGCGTGCCCCATATCGGGCCGTAGCCTGCCAGAAATTCATGGCTGCTAACTTCTCTTCTTATCGATCCTATGCGCGGTGAGCGGCGAAGTGCCCGGCGACCATTCCCGGGTTTGAACGCACCCGCGCGATGTCCTCATCGCCCGATTGCACTGTTTTTTACCTTCGCGGATTCCGCGCGGGTCCGTGCTGCATGGTCCGGCACGCCAATGAGGCTATCCAATTGAATCATACGACATTTTCTACGATGGGCCTGCCGGCTCCGATCCTTGCGGCGCTTGACGCCACGGGGTTCACGACGCCCACGGCCATCCAGGCCAAGGCCATTCCGCCGCAGCTCGAAGGGCGCGACATCCTCGGCATCGCGCAGACCGGCTCGGGCAAGACCGCCGCGTTCGGCCTGCCCATCATCGCCGGCATCGCCGCCCTCAAGGGCCGGCCCAACCCGTTGACGACGCGGGCGCTTATCCTGGCGCCGACGCGCGAACTCGCGGTGCAGATCGAGGAGATGCTGCAAAAGCTCTCCGGCGGCATGCGGCTGTCGACGGTGCTGGTGCTGGGCGGCGTGTCGCGCAATGCGCAGATCCAGAAGATCGCGCGCGGCGTGGACGTCATCGTGGCGACGCCGGGCCGGCTCACCGATCTGCTCGAGGACCGCAAGCTGCGGCTCAACGAGACGCGCTGGCTCGTGCTCGACGAGGCGGACCGCATGCTCGACATGGGCTTCATCGCGCCGGTCAAGCGGATCGCCGCGGCGATCGGGCCGCGCCGGCAGACGGCGCTGTTCTCGGCCACCATGGCCAAGGAGGTCGCGGAGCTGGCCAAGGGCCTGCTCAACGAGCCGGTCCGCGTCGAGGCACAGCCGCCGGCGACGACCGTCGGCACGATCGACCAGCGCGTGATCCTGTCGGGCTCCAAGCAGAAGCGGGAGGAGCTCAACACGCTGCTCGCCGATCCGGCGCTGGCGCGCGTCATCATCTTCTCGCGCACCAAGCACGGCGCCGACAGGGTCGCCAAGAACCTCGCCATCGACGGGCACGAGGCGGCGGCCATTCACGGCAACAAGAGCCAGAATGCCCGGCAGGCGGCGCTCAAGGGCTTTGCATCGGGCGAGGTGCGCATCCTCGTCGCGACCGATATCGCGGCGCGCGGCATCGACGTGCCGAACATCACCCATGTCATCAACTACGAGCTTCCCGACGACGCCGAGAACTACGTGCACCGCATCGGGCGCACGGCGCGCAACGGCGCCTCGGGCGTGGCGATCACGCTGTGCGACGGCACCGAGCGCGGCAAGCTGCGCGACGTCGAGCGGCTGATCCGGCGCACCCTGCCGGTTTCCGGCGAGATCAGGGAGCCGGCCGGGCTCCAGCCGAAAGCGAAGGTTCCGCATCGCGGACAGGGGCCGCGTCCGGCCGCCGAGCCGTCGCGCAAGCCGGGGGGCGGGCGTCACTTTTCGGGAGCGCGCAAGGGCGCCATCGCGGCCCAGCGCGGCGGCAGGAAGCCGGGCGGGCAGGCGAGATCGGCGGCGCCGGGCCTGAACGGCAGGTAAAGGCAGGACTGCGGGAACGTTCAGGAACCGGGGAGCATTATTCCGTCAAATCAAGGTCTTGAGGCGACGGACGTGCTGAAATTCTCCCTGGTCCTGATGTTTCTCACCTCGCTCGCGACGCTCAGCGTGGCGGCGGCCTACATGCCGGTTCCCGTATGACCGCGCTGCAACTCGTCGCCCTGTTCGCGATCGTCCTGCTCGTGCTGGGACTCGGCGCGGCCAGCATTTTCGTGTGACATGATCAGCGAATATATGGCCTTTTGCGTGAGCTTTTCGACCTCCGACGCGGCGATGGCATAGGCGGTGTAGCCGATCGACAGATCGATGCCGCCGTCGCGCTCGCTGGCGATGACGAACAGCGACGGGCCGAACATGTCGAGCGACACCGCCATCGTCACGTCCTCCAATTCGTAGGCGCCGTAGTGCCGACGCAGGCCGGACTCGCCGGCCGTCGTGACGGCGATGCCGTCGATGCGGCGGCGGTGGGCGAGGGTGGGGCGGAGTTCGTGGCGATAGACCTGCCAGTCGACGAGCTTCAGGATGCTGGCCGAGTCCTGGTCGCGGGCCAGCGCGGTGATGAGCCGGAACGAGGCGTCGCGCGCCGTGGCCCAGTAGTCGGCGCCGATGGCATGGCGGGTGCGCAGGATGTCGATGTAGCAGCCATAGGTCTCGGCGGGCAGGGCCGGCTTCATCAGCCGGCGCAGATCGATCGTCGTCAGCACCGTCATCGCCTCGAGGCCGTAGTGCTCGCGCATGGCGGTGAGGAAGGCGGCGGTGACGGCGCCGTGGAGCGTCGTCCGGTTGGCCTTGATGGCGGCCTTCAGCGCCGCGGTGGCATCGGCGTCGAGGCGGCGCGCCAGCACGCGCGTTTCGCTGACCGGCTCGGGCACCGGCCGGTTGGGAAGCCGGATGGCGGGGATGTAGGCGCGTGTGCCGGTATCGGGCTTGGCCGGCAGGCCGTGCTCGAGCGGCGGCGGCAGGGTTGTCTGCGGCACCGCCCGGGCGGCGGCCCGGGGGTCGGCGAGATAGTCGAGCAGATGGCGGCTCAGCATGTTGCCCGATTGGGCGTCGAGCGTCGCGTGGTCGGCGCAGATGACGATGTGGGTGAGGCCGGCATCCGCCGGCTGACGCACGAGGGTGACCCGCAGGCGCGGATGGCGGCCGCGCCGGATGGGCGTGCGCAGCTCGTGGGCCAGCACTTTGCGCCACGCCTCGGGATCGGGGTCGTCGACGACGCGCAGGGGGATGCTGCCGGTGCCCTCCATCACGAACCATGGCTGGCGATAGACGAAGGGCGGCAGGCGACGAAAGACGAGGCCGCCATAGCGGATATGGGCGCCGAGGATCGGATGCCGCGTCTGCAGCCAGGCGAGCGCCGCGCGCACCTGCGCGGGGTCGAGCGGGCCGCGCACATGCAGGACGCAGGTTGCGATCAGCCCGCCATAGGCGTGCAGGTAGTTCAGCAGACGTTCCTGCTCGCCGAGCTTGCGTGTCTGGCTCAACCGAATCTCCGTTTCCACAGGGTGACTTGGACCTTCGGTAAAACCGCTATATCAGGGCGCGGCAAAGAAGGGCACCGATGAGCCGATACGAACAGGCGATCCTTGACCACATCTCGGAGATGGTGGCCGAGGCCGGCGGGCCGCCGGTGACGCGCGACACGCCGCTGCTCGAGGCCGGCATCCTCGATTCAATCAACCTCGTGCGGCTCGTCCAGTTCCTCGAAGAGCAGTTCGGGATCGCGATCCCGGATGCGGATTTCGGCCCGGAGCTGTTCGAATCCCCTGCGTCCGTCGCCGCCTATGTCGAGGCCCACAGCCGCTAGAGCCCGCCGCGCAGCAGCTTGCCGGTGGGACTTTTCGGGAGGGCGTCGAGGAAGGCGATCTCGGTCGGCACCTTGTGGACCGACAGGCTGGCGCGGGCGTGACGGATCACCTCGTCGGCGGAAATGTCGGCGGCGCGCACGACATAGGCGCGCAGGCGATTGCCGCTGCGCGGATCGGCAACGCCGGCCACGGCCGCCTCGGCGATGGCAGGGTGCGTCGCCAGCACGTGCTCGACCTCGATCGGGTCGATCTTGTAGCCGGCCACTTCGATCAGCAGCTTGCTGCGGCCGCGGATGAAGATGTGGCCGTCCTCGTCCAGCTCGGCGAGATCGCCGGTGCGGAACCAGCCATCGTCGAAGGCGGCGGCATTGGCCGTCGCATCGCCGAGATAGCCCTGCATCAGCGAGGACGAGCGCACCAGCAGCTCGCCCACGCCGGCGCCGAGGCCGGTATCGAGCGGCGCGATCTTCACCTCGGCGTCGCCGGCGGGCCGGCCGACCGAGGCCCAGCTCGCGTCGGCATCGGCGGAGGTGTTCTGCGAGACCATTATCGTTTCGGTCGATCCGTAGGCCTGGCGCAGGGCGATGCCGAACCTGTCGCGTACGGCCTCGAAGGTCTCGCGCCGCAGCGCGGCACCGCCGGAGAAGGCGAGCCGCAGCCGCAGGTCGAAGGCGCCGGCCTGGGCCGCGACAGTCTCGTACATGGCCGGCACCGCCCCCATCATCGTGACGCGCCGGGCGGCGATCGTTTCGAGCAGCTTGCGGCGCGACAGCGCGAGGGGCAGCGGATCGCTCCAGTAGAGGGTGGTGCCGCCCCGGCTCATCACGTCCATCACGCCCATGAGGAAGCCCATGGCGAAATTGGGCGGCAGGATGTTCACGAGGATGTCGTCCGGCTGCAACTGCCAGGTGCCGCTCGTCCGCTCGCCGTCGGCGATCAGCTCGGCATGGGTGTGCGGCACGAGCTTGGGCAGGCCCGTCGAGCCCGATGAAAAGAGATAGAGCGCGGGCGTGTCGCCGGCCAGGGCGGGCAGGCGGGTGGGGGCGCGTTCGATGTCGGCAAGGGCCGTCGTCGCGAACAGCGCCGCGCCCGGCGCGACATCGGCGATGAGCGCCTCGGCGGCCCCGATCTGCGCGGGCGCCGCGATGATTGCCGCGAGCCCGGATTTGCCGGCGAGCGCCGCGAGCTCGGCGCGGGTGGCAGCGAGGCCGAGGGGCATGGCGATGGCGCCGATGGCGAAGAGCGCATGAGCGGCAACGAAGATGTCGGGCGCGTTGGGGACCAGCAGCGCGACCACGTCGCCGCGGCCGATGCCGCGCTCGGCCAGGCCGGCGGCGAGCCGCTGCACGCGCTCGGCCAGCGCGGCGTAGGAGGTGAAGGCATCGGCCTGCCGGACGCCGCTCGTCGCGGGCGCCGCGGCGGCGGTCCGCAGCAGGCTGTCGTGGATCATGCCGGCCGTGCCTCCCGGTCAGGCAAGTGGAATCCCCTTATTGCCCTTGCCGGCCTGATAGATGTCGCTGAGCTCGGCGTAGAGCGCGGTGATGTCATCGACGCGCGCGATCAGCCGCTCCTTGGTGCCGCGGTCGAGGCCGGCGATGAGCTGCGTGATGGACTGGCTGGTGAAGAAGGCGTTGCTGCGATTGTAGAAGTCGCGACCCTCGGGCACCGCGTCACGGCCGGGATCGGGCACGGCGAACACCTCGCGCAGGATGCGGATGTCGTGCGGAATGTCGAAGGTGTCGCGCGTCTGCTCGTAGGAGAACAGATAGTAGAAATTGTCGAAGCCGCTCCAGGTGATGCCGGACAGGCAGAGCGAGCAGGGCTCGTGCGTGGCGAGGAAGATGCAGTCCTTCACGTCCGGCCGGCCATCGGCGGGCAGGCGGAAGAACGCGTTGATGGCGGCGATCTCGCCATGCCAGAGCGGGTTGACGCTCTCGTTGTTGACCTCGGCGACGACGAGCGACAAATCGGCCTTGCGCAGCACGGCGGCGCCGAAGATCTTGTCGCCCTCGAGGATGCGCTTGCGGCTCAGGGGCGCAAGGTCGCCCTCGACGACGTCCAGCAGGCGGGAGAGCAGGTCG
>PJUF01000874.1_pt1 | contig 17947 bp, 15 predicted proteins | sample 1512191 | NCBI WGS metagenome assembly PJUF01 (sample SAMN08177673, study PRJNA422409) | Feces metagenome, whole genome shotgun sequencing project. | isolation source: Chicken feces (3) enriched on wood chips | host: Gallus gallus | place: USA: Madison | collected 2015-01-15 | reverse complement strand
TTCTTAAATTTACCGTTCGGTGCGAATGAAGAAAAAACTATAAGTTTTTTCTGAAATTTGCGAGCGTAGCTCTATGGCCGAGCAGAGACGTTCAGGAACATTTAACAATGTTTACAAGTTTAATGGTAAGGAGCTGGATAGTGAGACTGGATTATACTACTACGGCGCAAGGTATTATGACCCGAGGATAAGCAATTGGCTGTCTGCGGATTCGCCTTTACTTAATGGTCATTATTGGGCAAAAAATCATGATGGGGGACTTACAGGAACAGTCTATAAAACTACTCATTCCGAATGTGATAATTAAAAACAGAGCTGGTAATGTTTCACATTTAATGTTACAAGAAAACCTAATTTTAAAACACTGTAAATCAACTAATATTAAAAAGTGGAGCTGGCGGGAGTCGAACCCGCGTCCAAACAAGCAACCTATGTGCTTTCTACATGCTTATTTTGTTGTTGATTTTGGACTATAGACCGAGAACAAACACCCTATCTATAGCTTAGTTCCTTAAATTTCGATAAAACTTCGGAACAGCGTTTTACCTATCCTCACATTCCTGTGCCTCTTGACCAAGCGCCGTAAGGAAAGGCCCTTGAGAGACATTTAGCTTCTCTACCTTGTAGAGATGCGCCAAGACTTACTATAATTCAGTCGATTAGGCAGCTAAAGCGTAATTGTTGTTGCCAGTTAAAAAGTTGAAGTGCCTGATTTACGTGGGTACACAACATTCCACGACATGCTTACTACATCTATTGACCTTGCTGTCAAAACCGGTCAGCCCCATAATTTCAAATAACGATTCTTCAAAAATCAGTTTGCAAAGGTACAAAATAAATGCCAATTCATATCGCTGACAAAATGTCAAATTCTTGACTCTGTCCCCGTTGCGATTCCTATGTAGGCCCCAAACAGAAAGATTGACCTAAACGGGGTCGGCCTCACTACACTCGCTTTTCTTTTTGTTACCTTCGAGAACCTCAGGCAACAAAAAGAAAGAACTCAAACCTAACGAAGTGGTTCGACAAAGTCAAACAATTGTCTCCATCCCTCACAAAACCGAAACTTTTACTGAAACCTTTAATCAAATCTCATACAAATTCCTTTCCTGAAAAAATCTCCAGGGTTTATATTCGCCCCGAAAATAACCTTGGAGCTCCAAAACCCTCACCAAAAATAAAAACTTAATCCTTATTTTTGTTTCTTAAAAAATCATAAAATGGGCATCCTAATTTCATCATTGAACAAAAACTACGGCAGTCAAAAGGCACTCGACAACGTTTCCTTTTCCATTAAAAAAGGGGAAGTTGTCGGGCTTTTAGGACCCAACGGAGCCGGAAAATCTACTTTGATGAAAAGTATTACCGGAGCCATAATTCCCGACAGCGGAGAAATTAATGTTGATGAATTCTCTGTTTTGAACCAACCCATCGAAACCAAAAAGCGAATCGGATTTCTACCGGAAAACAATCCTTTGTATTATGAAATGTATGTTCGTGAATACTTGAAATTCGCTGCCGACATTCGGAATGAAAAGAAAGAACGCATTGAAGAAGTCATCCAAAAAGTTGGTTTAACGCCCGAAAGCCACAAAAAAATCGGACAACTTTCAAAAGGATACAAACAACGAGTAGGATTGGCGCAAGCCATACTTTCCAATCCGGAAATTTTAATTCTCGATGAGCCCACCAACGGACTGGATCCGAATCAAATTCTCGAAATCCGTGAAGTCATCCGTGAGATTGGAAAAAGCAAAACCGTCATTCTTTCCACCCACATCATGCAGGAAGTGGAAGCTTTATGCTCACGCGTGATTTTATTAAACAAAGGAAAAATTGTTTCTGATAGCCCGATTGAAGAATTCAAAGGACAATACAAAAGTTTGGAAGATGCCTTTTATCAGCTGACAATATAAAAATAGATGTCGATTCATTATTTTTTAGTAAAATTGTATTGCTAAAACTTATAAATATGAAAACTCTTCTCAAAATGCTCTTTGCATTACTATTTTCTATCAGCGCTTTCAGCTTGAAAGCCCAGGAGTCAGAAAGCGAAAACACAACAACCTACGTGGCTGCTGAAGAAAATGATTCTATGCAATTAAACCCCACACGCCATATTGTCAAGTTAAATGTACCATCGCTTGCCTTTGGTATAGTTTCCTTTCAATATGAATTTTTCCCTGTCAACTGGATGTCTTTGAACTTAGGTTTAAAATTTACACCTGAAAGAAAAATGGTTTTTAAGGACAAGGTGATTGACTTGATTGGAGATGAAAACGATACCGAGGGACTGGATGAGCCTCTTACTAAATTCTTTGACAAATTCAAATTTAAAGGAAACGCCATTACGCCCGAAGTTAGGTTTTACCTAGGGCAAGGTTACGGGAAGGGGTTTTATTTAGGACCCTTTGTCAGGTTTGACAACTATAAGTTCTCCTCAACGTATCTATTTAAATCATCGCTTGATGACTATATGATTGATTTTGACGGGAAATACAAAGCATTCGGGTATGGACTGAACATTGGCTCACAATTTACAATAGGTAAACATTTTACAATTGACACATTTTTAGGTCCGTATTTCTCAAATATAAAAGTTGATTTCAACTCTACCTCAAATTATACCCTCACCGATGAAGAAGTGGAAGAATTCAGAGATGAGCTAAATGATTTCGAGCTTCCTAATGGTGAGACGGATATTACTTTATCGAATTCTTCTGCAAAAGGAAAATTAACATCTGACAATTTCTTCGGATTAAGATTTGGCTTGGGAATTGGTTATAGATTTTAAATAAACACCCTTCATAAGCTTCATCTTTGTAAATAAATCTAGATTTCAATCCTGAAAATAAAGGAACAATAAAAATTTAGTTTTTATATTGGGTAATACCTGACAGGTTTTGAAAATCTGTCAGGCTTTTTCTTGAAACGATTTCGCAACCGCCATGGCCACTTTTTCACCGTCCATTGCAGCCGAAATAATTCCGCCGGCATACCCCGCTCCTTCTCCGCAAGGAAATAATCCTTTGATCTGCGAATGCTGCAAATCATCGTTATTTCGAGGAATTCTAACAGGCGAAGAAGTCCGGCTTTCTGTTGCCAGAACAATGGCCTCATCGGTATAATAGCCTTTCATCTTTTGTCCAAAAGCTTCAAAACCCTTCCGCATCGCAGCATAAATTTCAATCGGTAAAATACTATTCAACTGAGCGGAATTCGTTCCTGGCAAATAAGAACAGTCGGGCAGAGACTGTGAAACAACGCCTTTTACAAAATCGGTCATTCGTTGTGCCGGAGCAACTAATTTCCCACCGCCTGCTTCCCAGGCTTTTTGTTCGATCATTTGCTGGAATTTCATCCCGGCTAAATTTCCGGTGAATCCATATCCCACAAAATCCTTCTCGTCCACCGTCACCACCATGCCCGAATTGGCAAAAATCCCGTCGCGTTTAGAAGGCGACCATCCGTTGACCACCAATTCGCCTTCGTCCGTGCTTGCGGGAGCAATGATTCCGCCCGGACACATACAAAATGAGAACACACCCCTTCCCTTTTCCTGACTCACAAGCGAATAGGAAGCTGCGGGTAAAAATTCGTTTCGGTCATCGGATGGTGAACAATGGTACTGAATGCTGTCGATTAATTTTTGAGGATGTTCAATCCGTACACCGATTGCAAAAGGTTTCGCTTCGATTTGAATTTGTTTTTCTTCCAGCAAATAAAAAATATCACGTGCCGAATGTCCCGTTGCCAAAATCAAAGCATCGGATTTTAAATCGAATTCATCGTTGATTCGAACTCCTTTTAACTGATTTCCTTCGATGAGGATATCGGTCATTTTTGAATTAAATAAAACTTCGCCACCACATTCGATGATGGTTTCACGCATTTTGGTGATGATGCCCGGCAGTTTGTTGGTTCCAATATGCGGATGCGCTTCCTGCAAAATTCTTTCCGTCGCTCCAAAATGATGAAACCATTGCAGGCTTTTCAAGATATTTCCCCGTTTTGTTGAGCGGGTGTACAGTTTTCCGTCACTATACGTTCCGGCACCACCTTCTCCGAAACAATAATTGGATTCCGGATTGACGATTCCTTCTTTGTTCATCGCTGCGAGGTCACGGCGGCGTTCGCGCACATCTTTTCCGCGCTCGATGATAATGGGTTTCAATCCCGATTCAATCAATCTTAAAGCTGCAAAAAGTCCGGCAGGACCGGCGCCTGCGATCAAAACCGGCTTTGCATTTTCAACATTCTGTAAAGGCGCATCAAACGCAAAAGCATCTTCAAAAGGTTCATCCACAAAAACATTGACTTGCAACTGGTAAACGATGTTCCGGCTTCTTGCATCCAAGGACTGACGCAAGATCTGATAAGCGTTTATTTGTCCAGGTTTGAGATTTACCGCATTTGCAATATGTTGTTGTAAAAGATTTTCGTTTGCAAAATCCTGTGGCGAAATACGGATGGTAACCTGTTTGGGCATAGAATGAATTGGGAAGCAAAAATACGATTTTAAACGAAGCTCGAAATTCGAATAACGAAATTCGTATAAACGAAAATCTTATCTTTGCACAAAATTTTCAGAAATACCCGAATATGAAACGACTGAAAGGAGTTCCATTTAGCCGTTGAAAAACAAATAAAACTATTAGAAATGAAATGTGGAATTGTCGGATTGCCGAATGTAGGAAAATCTACCCTTTTTAACTGTTTGTCAAACGCCAAAGCGCAGTCTGCCAACTATCCGTTTTGTACGATTGAGCCCAATGTAGGAACGGTTTCCGTACCGGATCCCCGGCTTTACAAATTGGAAGAACTGGTAAAGCCCGAACGTGTTTTGCCTGCGGTTGTAGAAATCGTGGACATTGCCGGTTTGGTGAAAGGAGCCAGCAAGGGCGAGGGTTTGGGAAACCAGTTCTTGGCCAACATTCGCGAATGTAATGCCATCATCCACGTTTTGCGCTGTTTTGAAAATGAGAACATTACACACGTTGACGGTTCTATCAATCCGCTTCGTGACAAAGAAACCATTGATATCGAACTGCAATTGAAAGATTTGGATACGGTTGAAAAACGTATAGAAAAATCAAAAAAAGCGGCAAGAGTCGGTGATAAAAAAGAAATTCAAATCTTAGAAGTTTTAAGTCAAACCAAAACGCATTTGGAACTAGGGAAAAATGTTCGCGAAATGGATTTGAGCGATGATGAAAAAGAAATCATTGATGACCTGCATTTGATTACGTTCAAACCGGTTTTGTATTTGTGCAATGTGGATGAAGCTGCTGTGAAAAATGGAAATCAACACGTTGATGCAGTAAAAGAAGCCGTAAAAAATGAAAAGGCTGAAGTCTTGGTTTTGGCCGCACAGATCGAAGCCGATATTACGGAACTAGATACTTACGAAGAACGACAGATTTTTCTGGAAGAACTAGGTTTGGATGAACCGGGTGTAAACCGTTTGATTCGTTCTGCCTATTCGTTATTGGACTTACAAACTTATTTCACTGCCGGTATAAAAGAAGTCCGTGCCTGGACGATTGAAAAAGGCTTTACCGCGCCTCAAGCCGCCGGTGTAATTCATACGGATTTTGAAAAAGGATTCATCAGAGCGGAAGTGATTTCGTATGAAAATTTTGTACAATATGGTTCTGAAGCCAAATGTCGTGAAGCCGGGAAATTGAATGTAGAAGGAAAGGCTTATATTGTAAAAGACGGTGATGTGATGCATTTCTTATTTAATGTTTAAAAATGAGAAAGAACAGTGTTATTCCTAATTTCGCTCTGATTTCGGCACTAACATTGTTAATTCCTTCTTTGTTTTTTCATATCTCTCCAGAAAAATTTCCGGCAGATGACGGATTCTTCTATCAACAGATTGCTTATAATGTTTTTCAGGGAAATGGATTCACGTTTAACGAAGAATATCAAACTAATGGATTTCATCCTCTATGGATGATATTTAGTCTGATATCAGAGCTTTTTAATCCATTTGAAAAACAATTTTCATTACATATAATTTGGTTCTTTCAAGTCTTGTTTGTCTTTTTAAGTCTTAAAAATCTTTCAAAGTTTTGGGGAATGCCCTTGGCAAATGTTTTCTCGTCAGGAATCATTTGTTATTTATTTATTGGGGTCGGAACTTTGTACTTAACAGAGGCTCATCTTAATCTATACTGCCTGAGTCTATTGTTTTTATTCTTTTTCAAAAAAAGCAAAGTGTATTTCTTATTGGGAATATTGTCCGGATTAGCAGTATTAGCAAGGCTCGACAATGTTTTTGTTGTTTTCCCTTTAGCAATATATTATTTGTTTGTTCGAGAACGATTCCATCTAAAAAACAGTATTCAAGCCGGAATAGGTTTTTCCGTTCTCATAATTCCTTATTTAACTTTTAACTATTTTTATTTTGGGCATATAGTTCCAATTAGTGGCGTAATCAAAAGTAGTTTCCCAAATGTTGAAATGAGAGGATTTAATCTATATGCAAAGGTATTTTTGTACACATTATCTTTTTATCTTATTTATCAGATTTTGACAATTAAGCAAAAAAGAGAGAATCCTCTCAAATTGTTTTTTACAATAGGGTGTCTTTTGCAGTTACTTTATAATATTGCCTTTCAAAGTCAAATTGGTCAATGGTATTTTGTTGCACAAATACTTTGCATTTCGTTTTTTGCATACGACGCAATTGAATTAATTTCCAAAAAGATTCCGAAAAGAAAAGTCCTGCTTCTGACGAGAATTTCACTCATAATTGTTTTTTTATTCATTTCGCTAAATGCCGGATTCAGGCTGATGTCGAACATAGGGTTTGCTGCGGTGAAAAATAGCGGATTAAGTTTTAATTACCAACCGAATGATAAAGTTAAATTATTGATTGAAAAAGTTGAAAATCATATCCCTAATAAATCAAAAGTTTATGTGTACGATGCCCCGGGAAAAATGGCATTTTATTCCAATCTGAGAATTATACCCGCAGACGGGCTTATAAATGATTTTAGTTATAACGAAGAATTAACCCAGTTGGGAATCAACGAGTATTTGAAAAAGCATAAGATTAACTATCTCATCATCCCAAGCAATAGCGCTTTAAATATGAGTTTGAAAAGATTTCCCGCATTGAATGTTTCTAAAAATAACGGGCTTCTGGAAATTGAATATTTTTCCCCGAAAGAAAAAATTTCTGCTGGCTTTTTGGACTTATCTCTTTACGATCCAATATTAAGAGAGGAAAATCCGCTGATTATTTGGCAAAAAGGATATGATGAAGTTTTGCTTTTAGAAAGAAAAGAAAAATTTTAATTTGCAATCTTCAATTCACGTTCCGACTGATTTATTAAGCATTTCAATTGCCCTTTCCAGCGTTTCTTCCTTTTTGGCAAAACATAATCGAAGTAATTTTTGCTCAGGTGGATTTTCATAAAAGGCCGAAACCGGAATCGTCGCGACTTTATATTCCTCCGTCATGAACTTTGAAAATTCCACATCGTTCAAATCGGAAATTCCGGAATAATCTGCCAGCAAATAATAAGTTCCTTTGGGTTTGATAATTTTAAACGGAGTCTGTGACAATCCATCCATTAAAAAATTCCTTTTTTCCTGAAAGAACTTATTCAGTCCCAAATATTCCTCTTTGTTTTTCATAAACTCTGCGATTGCATACTGAACCGGTGTGCTCACGCAAAAAACATTGTACTGATGGATCTTGCGGACTTCTTTGGTCAGTTCTTCCGGCGCGAGACAATAGCCAACTTTCCAGCCGGTAATGTGAAACAGTTTCCCGAATGAGGCCACTACAAGACTTCGTTCTTTCAATTCCGGGAACTCGCTTACGCTGATGAATTTTTCTTCATCAAAAACCATATGTTCATAGACTTCGTCACTCAAAACCAGGATTTCAGAATCCTTTACGATTTGGATTAACTCTTCAAAATCATTTTTTCCTAACAAATAAGTCGCAGGATTATTCGGATTGTTCAGCAGGATCATTTTGGTTTTAGGTGAAATTAAACTTTTAACTTCATTCCAATCAATTTTAAAATCGGGGGCTTCCAGTTGAACTGTCCTTACAACTCCACCAAACAATTCAATCACAGGACGGTACAAATCAAATGCAGGTTCAAAGACAATCACCTCATCACCCTCTTTTACAAAAGCCGAAATGATAGAAAAAATGGCTTCAGAACCGCCTGACGTAACAGTAACTTCTGTTTCGGGATGGTAAACGGAACCGTATAATTCCTCCGATTTTTTGGTAATTTCTTCACGCAACTCCTTCACGCCGGACATGGGAGAATATTGATTATGCCCAAGTTTCATATATTTTGAAACCAAATCGATCAGTTCCGGCGAACAGTCAAAATCAGGAAAGCCTTGTGATAAGTTTACGGCGTTATACTTTTGTGCCAATTGAGACATCACGGTGAAAATTGTGATTCCCACATTGGGAAGTTTGGAGTGGATGTTCATTTGGTAAAGTTAATTATTAATTCCGTTGAAAACCATTTGAAAATCATTTGAAATCCATACCAAAAGGCGAGCGAAATTTATTATTTTTGTAGCTATGGCAGAAGAATTAATGGAAGACACTTTACCAAAAAATTCCACGAACTATACAGAAGACAATATCAAGACCCTCGATTGGCGCGAACATATACGTATGCGCCCCGGTATGTACATTGGAAAACTCGGTGATGGTTCTTCACAGGACGACGGTATTTACATTTTGCTCAAAGAAATCATTGACAATTCTATTGACGAATTTGTGATGGGTGCCGGCAAGACCATTGAAATCCACCTGACTGAAAACGAAGCGACCATCAGGGATTATGGCCGTGGAATTCCACTTGGAAAAATGGTGGATGCTGTATCCAAAATGAATACGGGGGGGAAATACGATTCTCGCGCATTTAAAAAATCTGTTGGATTAAATGGTGTCGGAACCAAAGCGGTAAACGCCCTTTCTTCTTACTTCAAAGTCCAATCTGTAAGAGATAACCTGACCAAAATCGCGGAATTCAATTACGGAAACATAGTCAGCGATGAGCCCGAGAAAGAAACAACGGTCAGGAAAGGGACTAAAATTACTTTTATTCCCGATCCGGAAATTTTCAAAAATTATAAATTCAGGAATGAATATGTTGAGCGGATGCTCAAAAATTATGTTTACCTGAATCCTGGCTTAAAAATTATTTTCAACGGGGAAGAGTTTTATTCTGAAAACGGATTAAAAGATTTGCTTCAGGACAATATTGATGAAGAAATTGTATATGACATTATCCACCTGAAAGGTGAAGACATTGAAATCGCCCTGACACATAGTGGGCGTTCTTATTCAGAAACTTATTATTCGTTTGTCAATGGCCAGAATACCACACAAGGCGGAACGCATTTAACCGCCTTTAAAGAGGCAATCGTCAAAACCGTTCGGGAATTTTATAACAAAAATTATGACCCGAGCGACATAAGAAAATCGATCATTGCTGCTGTCGCCATAAAGGTGATTGAGCCCGTTTTTGAGTCGCAAACCAAAACCAAATTAGGTTCAACCGACATCGGCCCCGGATTGCCAACCGTTCGGACTTTTGTAAATGATTTTGTTAAAACCCAACTGGACAATTATTTACACAAAAATCCTGACGCCGCACAAAATCTGGAAAAGAAAATAAAACAGGCGGAACTGGAACGGAAAGAACTTTCGGGCATCCAAAAACTCGCACGTGAAAGAGCGAAGAAAGTTAGTTTACACAATAAAAAACTCCGGGATTGCCGCCAGCATTACAATGACCAGAAGTCAGAAAGAAAATTAGATACAACCATTTTCATCACCGAGGGGGATTCGGCAAGCGGATCTATTACCAAAAGCCGAAGCGTGGAAACACAAGCCGTTTTCAGCTTACGTGGTAAACCGCTGAATTCTTATGGATTGACCAAAAAAATCGTGTATGAAAATGAGGAGTTCAATTTGCTTCAGGCGGCACTGAACATAGAGAACGGCCTGGAAGAATTGCGTTACAATAACGTGGTCATTGCAACCGATGCCGATGTGGACGGAATGCACATCCGGCTGCTTTTGATTACATTCTTTTTACAATTTTTCCCGGATCTGATCAAAGAAGGTCATTTGTATATTTTGCAAACACCATTATTCCGGGTTCGAAACAAAAAAGAAACCCGCTATTGCTATACAGAAGAAGAAAGGGTGAATGCCATTAATGAATTAGGCAAAAACCCTGAAATAACCCGATTCAAAGGATTGGGGGAAATTTCGCCGGACGAGTTCAAGAATTTCATTGGAAAGGATATGCGGCTGGAGCCCGTGATGATTGGAAAAGATACTACAATTGAGAATTTATTGGAGTTTTACATGGGTAAAAACACACCCGACAGACAAGAATTTATAGTTAAAAACCTAAAAACAGAATTATGAGATAATTTACAACCCTCTAATCTAAACCCTTACAAATTATGAATAATGAAAATGATGTTATGAGAATTAACAACAAAAGAGTTACGTCTATTATAGAGACATTTTATACTTTTTTATTTATTGGAATATTTATTTCGATTTTGCTTATTATAATTCCAATCGGATTTATTACAAAAGTAATTTCCCCTTATATTCTTCTTGGATTATTTATATTATTAATCTTCCTGTTTTACAAATTGGGGCATCAACACTTTGAATACAATAGTGATGGAGAAGTACTGAATATAAAAACGCAGGATGTACTTTGGAACAAGTATTTTTCCAGTTCAAGTTTAATTGTTGATTTTCCTAAAAAAAAACTTGTTAATTATAAAATTGAAAAAACACTGTTCAGAAAGACACTTGAATTGTATGTAACAAGCAAACGCACTACCAATGGTATAACCAAACTGAAATTTAATATTACCTACTTAAAGAAAAGTGAGATCACAGACCTAAAAAGATCATTGTCTAAAATTATCAAAAATAACAACGAACAAGAAATTAATTGAGCAGTAGCCGAATTAAAAAATGAGTGAACAACACAACGAAGAAACAATAAAAAAAATATCGGGTATGTACGAGGATTGGTTCCTCGACTATGCCTCCTATGTAATTCTGGAACGCGCCATTCCTTCTATTTTTGACGGATTCAAACCGGTTCAGCGCCGTATTATGCATTCCATGCGTGAACTGGAAGACGGCCGGTACAACAAGGTTGCCAATATTGTAGGAAATACCATGAAATACCATCCGCATGGTGACGCCGCCATTACAGATGCCATGGTTCAGATCGGACAAAAAGATTTGCTCATCGATACCCAAGGAAACTGGGGGAATATCCTCACCGGTGACGGAGCCGCTGCCGCCCGATACATTGAGGCCCGGCTTACTCCTTTCGCACTGGAAGTCGTGTTCAATCCCAAAACTACCGAATGGCTTCCTTCTTATGATGGACGCAACAAAGAACCGGATAATCTTCCCGTGAAATTCCCATTGCTTCTGACCCAAGGTGTAGAGGGAATCGCCGTAGGATTATCAACCAAAATCTTGTCTCATAATTTTAATGAATTAATTGACGCTTCCATCGCTTGTTTAAAAGGAAAAAATTTCAAGCTTTTTCCGGATTTCCTCACAGGCGGTTTGATTGACGTAAGTGATTACAATGACGGACAGCGTGGCGGAAAAGTACGTGTACGCGCCAAAATCCAGCAGGAAGACAAACTTACCCTTAAAATAACTGAAATCCCATTCGGAACAACAACGGGTAGTTTAATAGATTCCATTATAAAGGCCAATGACAAAGGGAAAATCAAAGTCAAAAAAATAGAAGACAATACATCTGAAAACGTGGAGATTCTGGTTCATTTGGCACCGGGTATTTCTCCGGACAAAATGATTGACGCGCTTTATGCCTTTACAGATTGTGAAATTTCCATCTCGCCCAATGCCTGTGTCATCAATGTAAACAAACCTGAATTCCTGAATGTTTCCCAAATCCTAAGACACAATACCGACCACACGGTGAATTTGCTCAAAAGGGAACTGGAAATCGAACTAAACGAATTACAGGAACAATGGCATTTTTCTTCTTTGGAACGAATTTTCATCGAAAACAGAATTTACCATGACATTGAAGAAGAAGAAACCTGGGAAGGAGTCATCAGCGCGATCGACAAAGGATTAAAGCCTTTTACCGGCCATTTGCTCCGCGAAGTGACAGAAGAAGACATTGTCAGGTTAACCGAAATCAGAATTAAGCGGATTTCCAAATTTGATTTGGACAAAGCACAACAATATTTAGAATCACTTGAAGGGAAAATCGAACAGGTAAAACATCATTTGGAAAACCTGATTGAATATGCGATTGATTATTTCAAAAAACTAAAAGAAAAATACGGAAAAGGAAGAGAGCGTAAAACGGAAATCAGGGTATTTGACAATATTGACGCGACAAAAGTAGCGGTTGCCAACGTCCGGTTTTATGTAGATAAAAACGAAGGATTCATCGGGACTTCACTTAAAAAAGATGAGTTCCTTTTTGAATGTTCAGACATTGACGATATCATTGTTTTCCGTAACGACGGAATTATGATGGTCACAAGAGTAGATGCCAAAACCTTTGTAGGGAAAGGAATTCTTCATGTGGCGGTTTGGCAGAAAAATGACAAACGGACCATTTACAATTTAATTTACCGCGACGGTAAAAACGGGCCCTCTTACCAGAAACGTTTTTCCGTAACCGGAATCACACGCGACAAAGAATACGATCTCACCAACGGAAACAAAGGATCCGAAATCCTTTATTTTTCTGCAAATCCCAATGGTGAAGCGGAATTGGTTCAGGTTTTGCTAAAGCCCAGCCAGCGTCTCAAAAAGCTTAAAATAGATGTAGATTTTTCTGAATTGGCCGTAAAAGGAAGAAACAGCAAAGGAAATCTGGTTACGAAATATCCGGTCAAAAAAGTAGAACTGAAAGAAGAAGGAATTTCAACACTTGCACCACGGAAAATCTGGTTTGACGATACCGTGAAAAGGCTGAACGCCGACGGGCGAGGCGAATTACTCGGTGCTTTCAAAGGATCAGATAAAATCTTGACCATCAACGACAAAGGCGAAGCAAAACTGACTACTTTTGATTTAAGCAACCGCTATGACGATGAATTGCTCATCATCGAAAAATGGAACCCCGAAAAACCGGTTTCCTGCATTTATTATGATGCTGACAAGGAACGTTATTTTGTAAAACGTTTTATATTGGAAGACACCTTGAATCCGCAACATTTTTATTTTTCTGAAAATCCCAATTCCTTTATAGAATTGGTTACTACGCAAAGAAAACCCACTGTAGATTTGGTTTTTGCGAAAATCAAAGGCGTAGAGCGGGAACCGGAAGTTATTGATTTAGAAGAATTCATTTCTGTAAAAGGAATCAAGGCGCAAGGGAATCAACTGACAATTTATAAAGTTAAGCAAATTAACATACAACCGCCGGTCGAAGAGCCGGAAGAAGAGGTACAACCCGAAAATTCTGAAAATGAAGACCCCGACGGACTGGAGGGAATCACGGGAGAGCAGGGGTCTTTGTTTGAATAGAAATTGAGAATTGAAGAAACATTTACTAACATTAAAACATGTCAATACCTGTAATCATTATCATCGCAATCAATGTGTTTTTCAGCCTGAAAGGGTTTAACGACTACAATTTTTTTCAGCGGTATAAATTTCAACCCAAACCCATTTTGGAAAACAAACAATATGATCGATTGCTGACTTCGGGCTTTCTGCATGTGGATTATATACATCTTTTTCTGAATATGTATGTTTTGTATATTTTCGCTGATATTCTGATTCAATTTTTCACGGGCGTTTTTGGCAATCCCAATATGGGAACTTTGATGTTTGTTTTGATTTATTTAGCATCTGTAATCGGCGGGAATTTGCTGGCTTTGTTTTTTCATAAAAACAATCCGAATTATTCAGCAGTCGGAGCTTCAGGTGGAGTTTCAGGAATTTTATTTGCGGCAATTGTCATTCTTCCTCAAATGATGTTGGGCATTTTCTTTGTGATTCCGATGCCGGCTTGGCTTTTCGCCATCTTGTATTTGGGTTATTCGGTTTATGGTGTCCAAAAACAATTGGGAAACATTGGCCACGAAGCACATTTGGGCGGAGCAATTGTTGGATTAATTGCGCCAATTTTATTTTATCCTGAGATTTTCAATCAAAATAAAATTTACATTTTAGGAATGTTAGTGCCAATTGCGGCGTTATTGGTTTTGGCAATCCGTGCGAGGAAATAAGAAACGAAGTCCGAAGCTCGAATTTCGAATTTCGAATTTACAAATAATCCTTCAGTTCAATTAATTTGTCGATTACCGGAATTTCTTCCATCCAAAAATGGCTCTCATTCAACGGATTGAAAAAAATCGCACGCATTCCAAATTTTGTTGCACCACCCATATCGGCAATCCAGTCATCACCAATGTAAATTGACTCTTCTACTTTGGCCCCGGCTTTGTCAACCGCTGTTTGGAACGCTTTCGGGTCCGGTTTCGGAACGCCTGCGTCTTCTGCCGTGGTTATGGTTTTCATATAGTTTTGAATGGAACAACCATTGATTTTGTCATGCGTTACATCTTCAAACCCATTGGACAGAATATGCAATTCATATTTTCCTTTGAGGTGTTCCAGGACTTCTTCTGCTCCTTCCACCATATAATTGGTATTGGTTACTTCACTTACAAAACGCTTCTCGTATTCCATTGAAAAATCCGGATTGGGGATTCCCATATTTTGAAATGCTTCCGGAAAACGTCTGGTACGCAACTCTTCCTTGGTTAGTTTTTTATCACGAAAATCCGCCCAAAGCTGTTCATTGATTTCGTAATAAAAGGGATAGAATTCTTCAAATGAATATCCGTAGATGTCTTTTATCTGAAATTCTTCATACAGCTTGGCCAATGTAATTTTGGCATTTCTCCTGTAATCCCAAAGCGTATTGTCCAGATCAAAAAATATGTGCCTGATGTTTTCCATAAGCCTGCAAAAATAGAAAGTTTAATGTTTAAAGTTCAATGTTCGGGGTTAATTCTTAGTTTTGTTTTCAAGATGAATAAAATTTGTTTACTCGCAGACCGACACAGTCTTTATGATGACAGGGCTTATTGGAAGATTTCTCTTTCGTTAAAAAATAACGGATATGAAGTTTTTATGATCATCATTGGCAATGAAAATGAAGAAGGAACCACCCAAGAAGGTGTCCATTTTAAGCTTATCAAAAGAAAACAATTTATTTCTCAAACTCACCTTAATTACCTTTTCAAAAAAATATTTCCTGTAAAATCAGAGTATGAAGAAGCGTTGGAATATTGTGCCAAAATCAGAGCGGATCTTTATCAAATAGAGGATTTAAGATTAAACAGAATTGTCAGGCGGTTGAAAAATTTACCTCACAAACCAAAACTGATTTATGATTTGCGAGAACCCAGAGACAACAATTTAAAAGATATAAAGTTTAAAGATTCCTTTCTTCCAAAATTCCTGACTGGTCTGTATGCTGATTACATCCAGAAATGGGAGTATAAAATGATGAGAAATTATGATTATGCTTTAGCGGTAGATGATGGAATTTATAACAGAATTAAAAAAAATGTACCTCAGCTCCCCGTAGACCTGATTTATAATTTTACAAATTTGAAATCAAGCAGAAGAAATATTTCATTTGAAGAAAAAAGATATGATGCGGCTTATGTGGGAGGTGTTAACAAAATCAGAGGTGGGATTACCGCTGTCAAAGCAGCTAAAATAGTTTCGGAGAGATTTCCCGATTTCAAACTGCTTCTTTTGGGAAAAATCCATGAGGACGATATAAAAAATGAAATTCATAAGTTCATTGAAAAGAACCATCTGCAAAAAAACATCATTATCAAAGACGCTGTTCCCTATGAAGAAGTACCGGACTATTATAACGATATCAAGATTGGATTAAACCCCTTGCTGTATGCAAAGGCACACCTAGAGATCATACAAATAAAACTATTTGAATATATGAATTACGGTATTCCGATTATAACCAGTAACTTTGGTTATATGCAAAAGTATATTGAGGAAAATGAAGTTGGACTTACAATTTCTCCTGGTGACGAAAATGCACTTGCAAATGCGATAATAAACTTAATGTCTGACCATAATTTATATAAAAAATTTAGTGAAAACGGAATCCGGTCCGTGGATGAAAAGTTCAACTGGAATATGATGGAAAAAAAATTGCTTGCTATTTATGATTCTTTACTGACAAATGAAGGAAACCGTCAAAAATAACAAATCATTTTTTCATGACATAAGCTGGTATATGCTGGGGGCAATGATTCCCATGCTGCTCAATTTATTCAAAACACCTATTTTTACAAGGCATTACTCGACAGAAGATTTTGGTTATTTGGGTTTGGTTATGACAACATTCGGTTATCTTTCCACCATCTCATTTTCTTGGCTGGCTAGTTGTATGTGGCGGTATTATAATGAGTTCAAAAAAAGGATTGGTCTTGAGAAACTGTACTCAAATATCTTTTTCCTGTATATTCTATCGTCTGTACTGACGCTTTTACTGACTTTGATTATGGTTGCCGTATGTCATTACAAAGACATGGATTTTGTTGTTATAAAGTTAATTTTTCTTACTTTTTTGCATTTCTGTACCAAGGAATTGTTGGCTCTCTACATGATTATCATGCGTATTAAAGGATTTGCCAAAACATACAATTACATATTGATTTTACAAGTTTTGCTCGCGTTTGTCCTTCTTTTGTTGTTTGCGTTTGTGTTGGACATGGACATTTCATCCATGATCTTGAGCTCACTTTTAATCGACTGTGCTATTATTTTAGTTCTATTTTCCGGTTTAATCAAGCGAAATAGTCTTTCCCATATTTCATTCAATCATGTTTCAAGGAGAATAATCAAAATATTGTTCGGATATGGTTCTATTACTTTGATAGCTGCCCTTTTCCTAATGTTGATTGTAACGAGCGATCGATACATTATTGCCTTGTATGACACCATCAGCAATGTGGGAATATATACAAAAGTATACGATATTTCACAGTTGAGCATTATGGCCATTATTTTTGTGTATTTCAGCACGATCAATCCAAGGATGATCAAGGAGTTAACCTATAATTTTGAAAATTCCGATAAACTTTTGGTTAAGTACCTCTATGCTTTTCTGCTTTTTGGAATTCCGATGGCTTTTATGGCTTCTATTTATTCAAAAGAAATAGTTCAGGTATTATTAGGGGAAGATTTCCGTGCGGGTTATATAATCATGCCTTCTATTTTTTTCAGTGCTCTTATTTATGGATTAGTTAAATTTTATGAAAATAAATTAAAATTTGCCAACAAAACCATTTTCATTGCCCGCGTTTTTGCAATGGCCTTTTTAATCAATTTGATTCTCAATTTCTTGTTTGTCCCTAAATTCGGCTACATTGCAGCTGCCTATAGTACATTATTAGCCTATATTTTTATGATGGTTTGTTTCTTTTGGAACGATTCAATGACGCTTTTTAAAAGGAAAGATTATTTAAAGACGATTTCCCTTGTTATCATTTTAATGTTGGTATTCTGGTTAATTGATATGGAACTAAGAAAATGGTTGGATTTTAAATTTATTTACGCAATTATAGAAGCCGTTATTTTCTTTGGAATATTTGGATTGCTTTTTTATAAAAACATCACAAAACTGGATCTGCCGGTTTGATTAAAGATTACTTAATCTAGTAATTCTATTCAATATAACTACAATTTTCAAATGAACTTGGTTTAGTAAAATTCGAATATACAATATTCATGTAAATCCCCCGAAAACTCCGACAGTTCAAAAGATTATAAAAAGTTATAAATTTAAGCTGTTAAAAGATGAAAAAGTCAAGATTTACAGAAACACAGATCAGTCAGGTTCTTAAAGAACAT
>PJUF01000869.1_pt1 | contig 17963 bp, 18 predicted proteins | sample 1512191 | NCBI WGS metagenome assembly PJUF01 (sample SAMN08177673, study PRJNA422409) | Feces metagenome, whole genome shotgun sequencing project. | isolation source: Chicken feces (3) enriched on wood chips | host: Gallus gallus | place: USA: Madison | collected 2015-01-15 | reverse complement strand
CCTACTTCCTCGAACAGCAGGACATGAGCCGGCTGGACGCGGTCAACTTCATCTCGCACGGCATCACCAAGTCGGGCCAGAGCGAAGAGCGCAAGGTGCGCGGGGCCGAGGACGGCGAGGGCGGCCATGCCGAAGGCGGCGCCGAAGCCAAGAAGAGCTCGGCCCTGGCCGACTTCTGCGTCAACCTCAACGAGAAGGCCCGGCAGGGCAAGATCGACCCGTTGATCGGCCGCGATGCCGAGTTGCGCCGCACCATCCAGGTGCTGTGCCGCCGGTCCAAGAACAACCCGCTCTATGTGGGTGACGCAGGCGTGGGCAAGACGGCGATCGCCGAAGGGCTGGCGCGCAAGATCATCGAAGGCGATGTGCCCGAAGTGCTCAAGGAAGCGGTCATCTACGCACTCGACATGGGCGCGCTGCTCGCCGGTACGCGCTATCGCGGCGATTTCGAAGAGCGGCTCAAGGCGGTGATGAAGGAGCTCGAGAAGATGCCGCATGCGGTGCTCTTCATCGACGAGATCCACACCATGATCGGAGCCGGCGCCACTTCGGGCGGCGCGCTCGATGCGTCGAACCTGCTCAAGCCAGCCTTGGCTTCGGGCGCGATCCGCTGCATCGGCTCGACGACCTACAAGGAATACCGGCAGTTCTTCGAGAAGGATCGGGCCCTGGTCCGGCGCTTCCAGAAGATCGACGTCAACGAGCCGACCATTCCGGACGCCATCGAGATCGTGAAGGGTCTCAAGCCTTATTTCGAGGAGTTCCACAAGGTCACCTATACCGACGAGGCCCTCAAGGCCGCGGTGGAACTGGCAGCGCGCTACATCACCGACCGAAAGCTGCCCGACAAGGCGATCGACGTGATCGACGAGACCGGGGCCAGCCAGAAGCTGCTGCCCGAAGGCGAGCGCAAGACCGTAATCGATGTCGAGGATATCGAGACCACGATTGCCTCGATCGCCCGCATCCCGCCCAAGTCGGTGTCGAAGTCCGATGCCGAACTGCTGTCGGGACTGGAACAGAGCCTCAAGACCGTGGTGTTCGGACAGGACGATGCGATCACAGCGCTGTCCTCGGCCATCAAGCTGGCGCGTGCAGGCCTGCGTGAGCCTGAAAAGCCGATCGGCTCCTACCTGTTCACCGGTCCTACGGGTGTCGGCAAGACCGAGGTGGCCAAGCAGCTCGCCGATACGCTGGGCGTGGAACTGCTGCGCTTCGACATGTCGGAATATATGGAGCGGCACACGATCAGCCGCCTGCTGGGCGCCCCTCCGGGCTATGTCGGCTTTGACCAGGGCGGTCTGCTCACGGACGGCGTCGACCAGCATCCGCATTGCGTTGTGCTGCTGGACGAAATCGAGAAGGCGCATCCGGATCTCTACAACGTGCTGTTGCAGGTGATGGACCATGGCAAGCTGACCGATCACAACGGCAAGGCGGTCGATTTCCGCAATGTCATCCTGATCATGACGTCCAATGTCGGCGCTGCGGAACTGGCCCGTTCGCCCATCGGCTTCGGACGCAAGCGCGAAAAGGGTGACGACGAAGAGGCGATCAACCGCACCTTCTCGCCCGAGTTCCGCAACCGGCTCGATGCGATCATTTCGTTCGCGCCGTTGCCGCGCGAAGTGGTGGCCCGCGTGGTCGAGAAGTTCGTGCTGCAGCTCGAAGGCCAGTTGGCCGAACGCGGCGTCACGATCAACCTGACGCCGGAAGCCGCCGACTGGCTGGCCGAGCACGGCTATGACGAACGCATGGGCGCGCGTCCACTGGGCCGGGTGATCCAGGAACACGTCAAGAAGCCGCTGGCCGACCAGGTCCTGTTCGGCGAATTGGTGAATGGCGGTTCGGTCACCGTGGCCGTGGTGGGTGAGGGCCAAGAGGCCAAGCTGGAACTGGTGGCCGTGCCGCCGCGTCCAGCCAAGCCCAAGGCTTTGCCCAAGCCGAAAAAGCCCAAGGCGACCGCCGACAAGAACTGAAGTTCTTCGAAGGTCAGATAAGAGAAGGCCGGGAGTGATCCCGGCCTTTTTTCATGCTGGCATATGCTGCTCGCTCACAGAGCGTCCATGGCGAGACGCTGTTGTATCTGGCGGATGATTTCGCCGACCTGTCCCGATGCGAGTAGGCCCGGCCCGAGTGGGCCCGAGCGGCTTTCGCCCAGAGGTGGCAGTGAGCGTAGGGCGATGCGAAGCTCGGGACTCAGTTGGGCCATCTGCCAGTCGATTTCGTCTTCCACGGCAGATTGCCACTCAGGCGCAGCGAGGGCTGCGGCCTTGACGGCATAAGCCGCCGCGCCCAGCGCATGGGCGCCCATGTGGCAAACGGCAGAAGCCTGGCCAGCGGCACGGGCAGCCGCAACTGCAGCAGGAGATCGCGCTTCGGAGCCGGCGCTGCCGCCGCCGAAGCGCTGGCGAATGCCGGTGGCTGCGTCGAGGTCTCCGCGCGCAAATGCCTGGGCGCGGGCAATGGCGTCGCGGGGCCGGCTATCCTCGGGACGTTCAGCCTCGAAGAGATGCAGGACCCGGTTGGCGCAGATCGCCGCCCAATCGGCGGCACGGCGGCGATCGGCTTCAGCCAGCGTCTGTATCGAAATGGCCATCGGCACTCCCCCGCTTTTCCCTAGGGTGTAGAGCAGGACAGGACCGGCGCGACAAGCGACATGGAGTGGGACCGGCGGATAAGCCGAAGGGCGAATTGCAGTCAACCTGCTCGGACATTCGGATAAACCAGAGTCTGCGGACTCGCACTGGCAGCCCGAGATAGGGGAAACCCCTTACTACTGGCTGGGATAGATCGGCCCTATGAGTGATGCCTCAGACGTCCGCGGGCGACGGTGCCGAGCCAGAAATGCGCATGATAGAACCATGCATGCTTAGGCTCGTGTCGTGAACGCCACATCTATCCTCGCCCGCGCTCGAGCGAGCCGCAGGCGGTTGTTACTGAAACCGTTCATTGTCAAAGGAGGTTCGCCATGGTGACCAAAGCGCTGTTTGTACGACTTGAAGCAAAGCCGGGAAAAGAAGCCGAGGTCGAAACATTCCTGCGTGGCGGGCTGGCGATCGTCGAGCAGGAGCCGGCGACGATAGCCTGGTTTGCGGTGCGCATCGGGCCTTCGACCTTTGCCATATTTGACGCTTTTCCCGACGAGGCCGGCCGGAACGCGCATCTGTCGGGCGGCGTTGCGAAAGCTCTGCAGGAAAAGGCGTCGGAACTCTTCTCGGAGGCGCCCTCGATCGAGCAGATCGACGTTCTTGCCTCAAAGCTTCCCCAATAAAGGTGCCTGGTGGTTCGCAGATAATCTGAACCAGGAGCAACGATATGGCTGACGCACCTTCGGCTGGACAAGCGGGTCGCGTCGAGCGGCGCCCATTCGGCCCGGACAAGCCCGAGGTCGCAGCAATCGGCCAAGGAACCTGGTATATCGACGAGGCGCACAGGCCCAGTGCGGTCGCGGCGCTGCGCCGCGGCCTCGATCTCGGGATGAACCATATCGACACTGCCGAGATGTATGGCGACGCTGAATTAGTGGTCGGCGAGGCAATTGCCGACCGGCGCGGCGAGGTCTTCCTCGTGTCCAAGGTCTTGCCAAGCAATGCGTCGCTCAAGGGCACGCTGGCCGCCTGCGAGCGCTCGCTGGCGCGCTTGCGCACCGACAGGCTGGATTGCTACCTCCTGCACTGGCCCGGTTCCCATCCGCTGGAGGAAACCTTCGAAGGCTTCGAGCGGCTGCGCGAACAGGGAAAAATCCTGTCATGGGGTGTAAGCAATTTCGACGTTGCAGATCTTGAGGCTGCCTGGAAGGCGGGAGGGGCGGGCAGGATTGCCTGCAACCAGGTCCTGTACCACCTGGAGGAGCGTTCGATCGAGCATGCCGTGCTTCCCTGGTGCGAGGCGCACGGCGTAGCCGTCGTTGCTTATAGTCCGTTCGGTCATGACCGATTTCCGGACTCGCGCACGCCGGGTGGTCGCGTGCTGGAGGAGATCGCCGCGGATCACGGCGCGACCGCGCGCCAGGTGGCCCTGCGGTTCCTCGTGCGTCGGCCTTCGACTTTCGCGATCCCCAAGGCGTCAAGCGCCGAGCACGCAGCCGACAATGCGGGCGCGGGCAGCCTGCGCCTGACGGAAGCCGAACTGGCCCGGATAGAGTCTGCGTTCCCACTCGGTCCCCAACCGCGCCGGCTGCCCATGCTGTAGCCGTCGTGGCGGGACGCATGGAGGAATATGCTGGTAGCCTGGACATTGAAGGGCCATCCCCGTCGCATTGGAGGCAGAGATGTTCCGGCTGGCTGCGTTGGCACAAACTTCGACGACAACTTCACCCGCCCCATGCCCTAGCCGAGACGGCTGCGAAACGGCGCCACCGACGCGTCCAGTTCCCGATCTTGTTTCCCAGCCCGAAAACTGTCGAAATCAGGTGGGTCCGCTCGTCGTGTCCGGGAAGGCCAGCGATGATGACGGGCCAGCAGGAGATTAAAGATGCGTTATTTTATGGCGATCATTCCGCCCGCAGACCTCAAGCCGGAAGATATTCCGCAGGGACTCATGGATGCCATGGGGCCTTGGATGGAGCGGAGCCTCAGCGAGGGCAAGCTGATCTCGACAGGCGGGCTTAAGCCGGTAGACGAGGGCAAGCGGCTGGCGGGGCACAGCGGGTCGATCGTGGTGACCGATGGCCCTTATGCGGAGGCCAAGGAAGTAATCGGCGGCTATGCCGTGTTCGAGGCGCCCGATCTCGAGGCTGCGTCGCGGCTAGCCGGGGAATTCCTGCAGCTCCATATCGACAATGGCCTCACCGATGTCGTCCTCGAATTGCGCGAAATTGCGGGTGGGGTCAATTACTGATCAGGCGGGTTTGCGCGCGGCCCAGGCGTGACCGAGCGTGAAGGCCGCGTAGATGGCGAGGGGCAGGTATAGGGTGTGGATGCCCACCATGCGGTAGAGAAGGGCGCCGAGCGCGGCCCCGCCAAACAGGCCGAGCCAGATGCCCAGATGCTGCAGCCACCGCAAGGGTGGGGCATGGCCGCGAATGGCAAGGGCCAGATCCTGCCCCGCCATGTAGAGCGTACCGGTGACGAAGGTGGCGCCGAGCCGAACGGCGCCGCGCATGGGCAGAATGGCGTTTTGTGCTCCGGCACTGGCGGCAAGGACCAGCATGGCCTGGCTTGCGGGAAAGCCCAGGAGGGCCAGGACCATTGTGGCCGCAACTCCGCCCACCACAACAACGCTGGCGGCTGCCGGCCCCCAGCGGGGGCTCGACCAGGCGGCCAGCGCCCCGAGTACGCTGCCGATGAAGAAGAGCCCGACAAGCGATGCCGTCAGCAGCACGACGGACCAGGCGCCTTCGGTCAGCGCGGCGCCGCCCTGGGTGGTGTTGCCGCTCATGAAGGACGTGAAATAGCCGCCGAGCTCGATGAAGCCGACGACGTCTATCAGGCCGGCGCAAGCGGTGAGCACCATGCCCAGGATCAGATGGCGGGCAGGGGTCATGACGATGCTGCCTGTCGTGCGTTGGACCTGGTCATGACCATTCCCGGAACTCTCTACAGCTGAGCCGCGATGTCCCTGGCCAGGGCTGCGAGTTCGGCGTCGTCGGCCTTGCCGCCGCCGTGGGCGCCGAGGGGCACGCCTTCGTAAACCGGTGTGAGGTGGAAATGCAGGTGAAAGACTGTCTGCCCGGCGGGCGCCTCGTTGAATTGGGCGAAGCGGAGGCCGTCGGCCTGCGTCGCAGCCAGCAGAGCCTTTGCAATGCGCTGGACCAGCGGCATGACGCTCGAAATGGTCGCTGGATCGGCATCAAGGAGGTTACGAGAGGCGGCCTTGGGAATGACCAGGACGTGGCCGCGGGACTGGGGGAAGATGTCCATCATCACGAGGGCAGCATCGTCCTCGTAGACCTTGTGGCAGGGCAGCTCGCCGGCGATGATTTTTGCGAAGATATTAGCGGGATCGTAGGTCATGTGGCCTCCTGTTGATGAAGCCATCGCAAGTGAAGTGCCTTCGGGTCAAGCCCGAGGGTGAGGTGTAGTGGGAGCGATGGCGGAGCCGGTCGACCGACGCTCCGTGCCAAGGGCTCAGCGCTCCTGCCGTTCACCCTTGCGGAAGGGGGTGAAGGTTTCGAGCATTTCGTTCTGGCTTTCGACGGCGGGACGTTCGTCCTCGAGATAGTCGGCGACGGCGCGGCGCAGGCCGGGATGAGCAATCCAGTGGGTGGAGTGGGTAAGGACCGGTTCGTAGCCGCGGGCCAGCTTGTGTTCGCCCTGGGCGCCGGCTTCGACGACGGCGAGCTTGTGGGCGATGGCGTAGTCGATGGCCTGGTAATAGCAGACCTCGAAATGGAGGAATGGCACGTCGCGGATGGCGCCCCAGTTGCGACCATAAAGGCGGTCCTTGCCACGGAAATTGATGGCGCCGGCTATGGGGGTGTCGCCGTCATAGGCGAGCATGAGCACGACGCGGTCGGCCATGTATTGGCCGAGCAGGGAGAAGAAGGCACGGTTGAGATAGGGGCGGCCCCATTTGCGGGCGCCGGTGTCCTCGTAAAAATCGAAGAATGCGTCCCAATGGTGCTCGGCAATGTCGCTGCCACTGAGCCATTTGACGGTGATGCCATCAGCCAGGGCGTCGCGACGCTCGCGACGGATGGTCTTGCGCTTGCGGGACGCCAGGGTTTCGAGGAAGTCCTCGAAGCTTGCATAGTTCTGATTGTGCCAATGGAACTGGGTATCGACGCGGCGGAGCCAGTCGAGCGAGCCGGCAAGCTCGGCCTCGCCCTCGGGCACGAAGGTGAGATGGACCGAGGAGGCATCGAGGCGGCCGGCCAGTTGCTGTGCGGTCTGGAGCAGCGCGGCGCGGGCTTCGAGGCTGCCGGAGGGCACAAGCAGCTTGGGGGCCGTCGCGGGCGTGAAGGGTACGGAGCCCTGAAGCTTGGGGTAGTAATGGCCGCCGGCGCGCTCGAGCGCATTGGCCCAGCCGTGGTCGAAGACATATTCGCCCATGGAGTGGGATTTGAGGAAGAGCGGCAGGAGGCCGATCGGCGCGCCCGTACTGTCGGCGAGCAGGATATGCTGGGGTTGCCAGCCGGTCTTGCCGGTGGCGCAGCCGGATTCTTCGAGCGCGCGGAAGAAGGCGTGGTCGAGAAAGGGATTATCCGGCAGGCCATCGGTGGCCGGTACGAGGCTGTTCCAGACCTCGGCAGGAATGGAGGCGGTGGATGGGTGGATGGTCGCGGTATAGCTGGGATCGGACACTTCGGTGGGCGGACCTTGGAACGTGTCGCCAGAATATGGGATGGCCGGCCCCCGGCCGCAACCGGGGCCGCTTACACTAAACCTCGACCACAGCCTCGATTTCGACGGCGGCGCCGAGGGGCAGGGAGGTGACGCCGAAAGCAGCGCGGGCATGCTTGCCCCTGTCGCCGAGGACGCCGACGAGGAGATTGGACGCGCCATTGGCCACGAGGTGCTGCTCGTTGAATTCAGGCGTCGAGGCGACAAGCACGGTGAGTTTGACGATCTGCCTGATCTCATGCAGCGGCACGCCGGCCATGTGCACGATCTGGGCGAGGATGTTGACCGCGCAGAGCTCGGCGGCGTTGCCACCCTGCACGACATTCATGGTGTCGCCGAGCAGGCCCTGGACCACGCCATTGCCGTCGCTGGAAATCTGGCCCGAGACATAGAGCAGGTTGCCGGTGCGGGAGACGGGAACATAGCTGGCCACCGGCGCCTTGGGGGCGGGCAGTTCATAGCCGTATTCGCGGAGCTTTTCGATCGGGTCGGTCATCTGGATTTGCCTTCGAGGTCGTCTGCTTCTTCTTCGGATACCGGGCCGGGTTCGGGCCGGGATGAGTATAGCTTGCCGCGCACCACGGCGCTGCGTCCGAACCGGGTGCGGACCTTGTCCATGGCCCGTTCGGCGGCTGCCTTGCGGGCCACCAGCGGTTCCAGCAGATCGCTCGGATCGGAACCATCGGCGGCTTCGAGACCGGAGACGCCGATGCCGATGAGGCGGAAGGGCGTGCCGTCGATTTCGCGCTGCAGCAAGCTCATGCCGGACTCGTAGAGCACGTTGGCGAGCTGTGTTGGCATCATCAGGTGTCGGGCGCGCGTGCGCAACCGAAATCCTGCTGTCTTGAGTTTTAGCGTCACGGTATCGCCGACCAGGCCCTTGGCCTTGAGACGTTCGGAAAGCCGCTCCGAGCACTTGAGCAATTGGGTCGAGAGGTCTTCCAGCGACGCAATGTCGGTGTTGAAGGTGGTTTCGGACGAGATGGTCTTCATCTCGCCATCGATCGACACCTTGCGGGCATCTTGGCCTTGGGCGAGGCGGGCGAGCCGGGCGCCGGATTCGCCATAAAGGCGCATGAGGCGGGTGGGGTCTTCCTGCTGCAGCTGGCCGATGGTGTGGTAGCCATCCTTCTTCAGCGTCTCGGAAAAGACCTTGCCGACGCCATAGATGAGGCTGATGGGCCGGGGCGCCAGGAAGTCGAGGGTTTCGGCGGCACCGATGACGGCGAAGCCACGCGGCTTGTCGAGGTCGGAGGCGACCTTGGCAAGGAACTTGTTGTGGCTGAGGCCGACCGAAATAGTAACGCCGATGTCCTGCTCGATGGCGCGGGCGAAACGCGCGAGGCTGAGGGCGGGCGGCGCCCTGTGCAGGCGCTCGGTGCCGGTCATGTCCAGAAACGCCTCGTCGATGGACAATGGCTCCACTAAAGGTGTCAGCGCGTCCATGTGCTGGCGGATCTGGCGGCTGACCTCGACATATTTGGCCATGTTGGGCGGAATGACCACGGCATCGGGGCAGAGTTCACGGGCCTTGAACATGGGCATGGCCGAGCGCACGCCGGACTGGCGGGCAATGTAGCAACAGGTGGAGACCACGCCGCGCTGGCCGCCGCCGATGATCAGCGGCTTGTCGCGCAGGCTTGGATCGTCGCGCTTCTCCACCGAGGCGTAGAAGGCGTCGCAGTCGACATGGGCGATAGAGAGGGCGAAGAGTTCGGCGTGACTGCGCAGCCGCGGCGAGCCGCAGGACGGGCAGCGCGCGGGAACGCTGGCGCTCGATCCACTGGTCAGGCAATCGCGGCAGAACCAGTCGGCCATGTCACTCGGTTCGGTTGAGCCGGTGCCAGACCCGCATGAAGCTTTCCGGGGTCGTTCCGGCATTGGCGCAGAGGGCAAGCAGAATCGGTTCGTTTGCGGCAAAGTAGTCGATGAGGCCATGCTGAAGGCGCGTGGTACCGATCGAATTGCGCAGGGACTGAGGGTCGAGGCCCGCATGCTGCATGAAGGCAAGCAGCTCCTCGGGATTTTCGGCAAGATAGCCCAGGCAGGAATCGGCAAGGGCGGAAACGTCCGGCGCGGATTGGTCGGAAACAGGCACGAAGCGGCCTCGTATGGTGTTTTGTTTAAGTTTCGATGCTAGCCCAGATGCACTGGAAAGCGAAGCTGCGCAACAGGGTGCCGCAGCGCTTCCGGGCGGGGCGCCAGGCGGCGCCCAAGCGAGGTAGAATGCCCAAAACAGTGATGATCGTGGAAGACAACGAGCTCAACATGAAGCTCTTCAACGATCTGCTCGAGTCGCGCGGCTATCAGGTGATCCAGACCCGCAATGGCATGGAAGCCCTGGACCTGGCGCGCGCCCACATGCCCGACCTGATCCTGATGGATATCCAGCTGCCCGAAGTTTCGGGCCTGGTGGTGACCAAGTGGCTCAAGGACGATGACCAGCTCGCCCACATCCCCGTGGTCGCGGTGACGGCCTTCGCCATGAAGGGGGACGAAGAGCGGATCCTGCAGGGCGGGTGCGAGGGCTATATCTCCAAACCCATCTCGGTGTCTCACTTTCTGGAAACCATTGCCCAATACATTGGACCGGCCTGAGATCGCGCGCCTTCGGCGCGCCTCGGCCTGCCAGCGGCGCGTTCCTGCCGCCTGTTGATTTTGTATCGTGATCGCGGGGCCGTTGCCCGTCGGGATCATGCCTGAGTACCGGGGTGCCTAACGTGACCGCGCGCGTTCTGATCGTCGATGACATTCCCACCAATGTGCGCCTCCTCGAAGCACGGTTGACCGCGGAATATTATGAGGTGGTGACGGCCAGCTCCGGCGCGCAGGCGCTGGACATCTGCCAGACCCAGGACATCGACATCGTGCTGCTCGATGTAATGATGCCGGAGATGGACGGTTTTGAGGTCTGCCGGCGGCTCAAGGCGAACCCCCAAACCCATCACCTGCCGGTGCTGATGATCACCGCGCTAGACCAGCCATCCGACCGGGTTCAGGGCCTCGATGCCGGCGCTGACGACTTCCTCAGCAAGCCGGTGGACGACACGCAGCTGATGGCGCGCGTGAAGAGTCTCGTGCGGCTCAAGTCGCTGACCGACGAATTGCGGGCGCGTGCGCTGACCGGGCAGCAGATTGCCATCGAAGACGCGTTGCGTGCGATGGACAGCATTTCCGCCACCGGCAGCAGCATCCTGATCATCGACACCGATCGACGCCATGCCGAGCGCATCAAGGGCTATCTGTCGCCCGAGCATTCGGTGGACATCCTGACCGAGCCGGCGGACGCGGTCTTCCAGGTCACCGGCGCGACCTACGAGCTGGCGCTGGTCAGCATGAGCCTTGAGGATTTCGATCCGTTGCGCGTTTGCTCGCAGGTGCGGACCGTCGATCATTCACGCAGTCTGCCGATCATCCTCCTGGCAGACGCGTCCGACAAGCCGCGCGTGGTGCGGGCTTTGGATCTAGGCATCAACGATTTCATCAGCCGGCCGGTGGACCGGAACGAATTGATGGCGCGGGTTCGCACGCAGGTGCGCCGCCACCGCTATGCGATGGAACTGCGCGAGAGCGTCAACAACACGATGGCGCTGGCCGTGACCGATGCGCTGACGGGGCTCTATAATCGGCGCTATTTCGATCGCCATCTCAATGTGCTGCTTGGCAAGGCGCAGGAGCAGGACCGCGACATGGCGCTGATGATCCTCGACATCGACCACTTCAAGGCCGTGAACGATACCCATGGCCACGATATCGGTGACGCCGTACTGCGCGAATTCTCGGCGCGCCTGAAGCGCAATATCCGGGGCGTCGACCTGGCATGCCGGTTCGGTGGCGAAGAATTTGTCGTGCTGATGCCCGATACCGATATCGGCCAGGCCGAAGCAGTGGCGGAGCGCGTGCGCCAGTCCATGGCCGAAAAAGCATTCGACGTCGGCGCTGTGCGGCCATTGTCGGTGACCGTGTCTGTCGGCGTGTCCATCAAGGAAAGCTTTGTCGATACGCCCGAGAGCTTGATCAAGCGCGCCGACGTGGCGCTTTACCGAGCCAAGCGCGAAGGCAGGAACCGCGTGATCTTCGACGCGGCGTGACTCGCGACAGTCGACATCGGCCCCGTTAGGGTTATTTGTTATAATTAACAAATGGTTGTTGGCGGCCGGACGCTGGATTCGCTTGGAGTCCGCGCAGCTCGGGATTAGGGTCATTTCAGACGGACTTGGGAAATATCCCAATGGTCCTCTTATCCCTACGGCCCATCTCAGGTCCGCCGCAACTCCTGAGCTCCCGTAGGGCGGTTGGTCCGGACGCGGACAGAGTGGCCTCTTCGACATGCCGCTCCGGACCAGCCACTCTTTTCCCATCCGTGCGAAGTGATGTCACCATCCGCGTGATCCCGCGCCTTTGCATCGCTGGTCAAGCCGGGCGATGACGATGGGCTAGTGCAGGGGCTAAAGGAGCGGCGTCCGGCCAAAACGAAAACCCCGCAATCGCTTGCGGGGTTTTCTGCATTCTTTACCGGAAGATCCAGATTACTTGATCTTGGCTTCCTTGAACTCGACGTGCTTGCGAACGACCGGATCGTACTTCTTGAAGGCCAGCTTTTCGGTCTGAGTACGGGCATTCTTCTTGGTCACGTAGAAAAAGCCGGTGTCGGCCGTCGAGACGAGCTTGATCTTGATGGTGGCGGCCTTGGCCATGATAGTGGTCCTTCACAAAGCGAAAGGCGCCGCATCGGGGCAGCGCCGGAATTTGGGCGCAACCTACGGATTTGCCCGCCGTTGTCAAGCCATTGCATGAGACGAGAGGCACGCGATGACGGCACCCACCGAATTGTTGCACAAACTGCAGATCAGGTCGGGCAGCAAGCTCTGGCTGATCAATGTGCCGCAAGCACTGGCGGAGGAACTTTCCGCCGGCGCCGAAGTCGAGATCGTGCGCGAGGAGGACGCCTATGACGGCGTAATCGCCTTTCTAGACACTCCGGCGGAAGCGCCCGCCCTCGTGCCACGCATCCTCAAGGAAATGCCGCCTGATGGCCTTTTGTGGCTGGCTCAAAGGGATAGCGGCACGGTTGGCCTGGAGGCGCTGGGCTCCGCCGGTTGGCAACCCCTGGAGCAAATCACTCTCGATGACGAGTGGACTTGTGTCCGATTCGGTCACGAACGGGGTTGAGGAGCGGGCAGGCTCGCTCCCCTCGGCAGTTCAGGCTCAGTCCTTCTGCCCCGTGCCGAATTCGTACATCCGGTTGGCCCATTGCAGGCCAACAATGGCGCCCTTGATGGACGGCAGCATGGCCAGAGGCAGGACGATGGCCAGCGGCACCATGGTGATCACATAGGTGATGGGCTGCACGTGGTAGGTCATGTCCAGATGCAACATCAGGAAGATGATGATGTGGCCCACGATCGTTATGGCGATGTAGGGCGGGAAGTCATCAGCGCGATGGTGGTTGAGTTCCTCACCGCACACCTCGCACTGGTTCACGGTCTTGAGATAGGCGCGAAACATCTTGCCCTGGCCGCAATGCGGACAACGGCACAGGGTGCCGCGCCACATGGCCTGGGGAATGCTGCGCTGGTCGAGAACCCGGGTCTGATCGTTCATCAGTTACCTCTTTCTCCGGCCCGAACCTTTCGAGGTCTTGGGGCCGAAGCTCTTAGATGGACCTCTGCGCGGGCGTCTGCCAGATGGCGGATTGCCGCGCTTGCCTTCGGAGAGAAGCTCGAAACGGAGTGCCCCGGCAACCGGGGCCGCTTCGAGCAGCCTGACCTCAACGCGGTCACCCAGGGTGAAGGTTTCCCCGGTGCGTTCACCGATCATGGCCTGCCTCTCCTCGACGAAGCGATAATAGTCCTGACCAAGGGTAGAGGCGGGAATGAACCCGTCGGCACCGGTCTCGAGCAGGCGGATGAAAAGGCCCGACCGCGTGATGCCGGAGACGCGGCCCATGAAGCGCGCGCCGATGCGTTCTGCGAGAAACTGAGCGAGGAGCCGATCCGACGTTTCGCGCTCGGCAAGCATGGCCCGGCGCTCTGTTGCCGAGATATGCTGGGCAATTCCGGGCAGCTTGGCCGCTTCCTGATCGGTCAGCCCGTCGTCGCCGAGGCCGAGGGCACGCACGAGCGCGCGGTGCACGATGAGGTCGGCATAGCGGCGAATGGGCGAGGTGAAGTGGGCATAGCGGTCGAGGTTGAGACCGAAGTGGCCGTAGTTCTCGGCAGCATATTCGGCTTGCGCCTGGCTGCGCAGGACCATTTCGCTGACTTGCTCTATGTTACCCGCCTTGCGCGCCTGGCCGAGGATGCCGTTGAAATCGGAAGCGCAGACGCTGTCCGATTTCTTGACGGCGATGTCGAGGCTACCGAGGAAATCGCGCAGGGCCTGGAGCTTTTCGGACGAGGGCTCGTCGTGGACGCGATAGAGCAGTTCGCTTCGTTTCTGTTCGAGCGTTTCGGCGGCCGCGACATTGGCCGCGATCATCATTTCCTCGATGAGGCGATGGGCGTCGAGGCGCTCGGGCACGTGGATGTCGCGCACCAAGCCCTTGTCGTCGAGCAGGATCTTGCGCTCGGGCAGGTCGAGATCGAGCGGGCCGCGCTGGTCGCGCGCCTTGGCCATGGCGGCATAGGCTGCCCAGAGCGGCTTGAGAATGGGTTCGAGCAGCGGGCCGGTCTGGTCGTCAGGGTTGCCGTCAATGGCGGCCTGGGCCTGCTGGTAGGAGAGCTTGGCGGCCGAACGCATCAGGATGCGGTGGAAGCTGTGGCTCTTCTTGCGACCATCGGCGCCAAGGACCATGCGCACGGCGAGAGCGGCACGTGGCACACCTTCCTTGAGCGAGCAGAGTTCGTTGGAGATGCGCTCGGGCAGCATGGGCACGACGCGGTCGGGGAAATAGACCGAGTTGCCGCGGATATAGGCTTCGCGATCAAGCGCGGTGCCGGGGCGGACATAGGCCGCCACGTCGGCAATGGCGACAGTGACGACGAAGCCTCCGGGATTGTTGGCATCATGGTCGGGCGCTGCATGGACCGCATCGTCGTGGTCCTTGGCGTCGGCCGGGTCGATAGTGATGAGCGGCAGGTCGCGCCAGTCTTCCCGGCCCTTGAGGGTGGCTTCCTTCGCCTCCTCGGCCTCGCGGATGACGCTTTGCGGGAAGACATGCGGGATTTCGAGATTGTGGATGGCAATCAGCGAGACCGCGCCTTCGGAATTGGGATTGCCGACGACCTTGGTGACCTTGGCGCGCGGAATCATCAGGCGGCCCGAGAACAGGACCTCCACTTCCACGAGGTCGCCGTCGCTGGCATCGCCGAGGTCGCCCAGGGCGATGCGCATTTCCTTCTGCTTGCGATCGACGGGGATCAGGCGGGCACCGTCCTCGTCCTTGCGGACGATGCCGATCTGGCCACGACGGGGCTTGTCGAGCACCTTCATCGGCTTGGCGGTGTAATTCGGGATGGCGTCTTCGCCGGCATCGATGCGTGCCAGGATGCGGTCGCCGGGCGCGGGCACGACGCGGGAGCGGGCATCGACGAGGACGCGGACGCGCGGCATCTCGCCTTCTTCCGGGTTCCACTGGGAGGGGAAGGCATGGAGATTGTCGGGATCGGCATCCGAAGGGATATCGAGCACGGTGACATGAGGCAGGGCAGCGGTGCGCCGCAGGGCCTTGCGGGTGCGCGTGATGACGCCATCGCCTTCGAGTTCGGCCAGCATGGCCTTGAACGGCCGGCGCAGGTCGCCGCGGATGCCGAAGACCTTGGCGAGGTCGCGCTTGCCCTTGATGTCATCCTGCTGGGCCAGCGCTTCGAGCAATTGCTCGCGCGACGGCAGGCGGTCGGCCACGGGCAGTCGGGGACGCTTGGGGCCGGACGTGTTTTTCGGTTTTGGTGTTTTTGCCATGAATATTGTTCTGGAGAGTTGCTCCCTATGTAGGGGATCGACCCGGCTTTGCCAAACCGGCGCTGGCAGGGACTGGTGCGGAAATCGGGTCACCCCCTTGTGATGTGGGCAGGCTAGAGGCTATCCCTTGCGCAACGACAAGAGGAGGGGTCCTGTTCATGCCCGCCGAGATTTTGCCGCTGATCCTGGCCGCGGTGCTGGGATATCTCTCCGGCTCCATACCCTTCGGCCTGATCCTGACCGGAGCCGCGGGCCTGGGCGATATCCGGTCGATCGGATCGGGCAATATCGGGGCAACCAATGTCCTGCGCACCGGCAACAAGAAAGTGGCCGCGGCCACCCTGGTGCTCGATGCGCTCAAGGCCGTCGCGCCGATTCTTCTCGCGCGGTATTTCTGGGGCGAGGATGCCGCGCGGCTGGCGGCCGTTGGCGCCTTTCTCGGACACTGCTTTCCGGTGTGGCTCGGCTTCAAGGGCGGCAAGGGCGTCGCGGTGATGATCGGCTCGACACTGGCATTGAGCTGGCCCGTGGGGCTGATCTTCTGTGCAGTGTGGCTGCTGATCGCCTTCACCCGCAAGATTTCGTCGCTGGCGGCGCTGACGGCGGCCGCGACGGCGCCGATCTTCGCCTATGTGTTTACCGGGGAGAGGCTGGCGCTTGTGGTGTCGGGCCTGGCCCTGCTGCTGTTCTTCCAGCACCGCGAGAATATCGGCCGGCTCTTGAAGGGCACCGAGCCGACCATCGGCGGCAGCAAGAAGGCCGGATGATGCAGGCGAGCCGGGTGACTACGACGCTCACATCGGCTCAACGCATTGCCTGGCTACGGCTGATCCGCACCGATTCGATCGGACCCGTTACGTTTCGACAGATGCTGAACCGCTTCGGTTCGGCCGAGGCAGCGATCGAGGCCCTGCCGGAGCTCAGCCGCAAGGCAGGACGGCCGCTGCTCCCGATCAGCCAGGCGAAGGCTGAGGACGAGATCGCAGGCCTGACGCGCTATGGCGCGCGGCTCGTAGCGCAGGGCGAAGCGGACTATCCGGCGCATCTGCTGCATATTTCCGGTTCTCCTCCGCTGATCACCATGGCGGGCGGGGAGAAGCTGGACTGGAAGCGGACTGTCGGGATTGTGGGTGCGCGCAATGCCTCCACCGCCGGGGTGAAGATGACGCGGCTGCTTTCCGAGGAATTGGGCCAGCGCGGTTATGTGGTGGTTTCCGGCCTGGCGCGCGGCATCGATACCGCGGCCCATCGGGCGAGCCTGACCACCGGGACGATCGCAGTCCTGGCCGGCGGTTTCGACCGCATCTATCCCGACGAGAACATTCCGCTGGCGCATGACATCCTGGACAGCGGCGGCGCCCTGCTCACCGAAATGCCACTCGGCTGGGAGCCGCGCGCCCGGGATTTTCCGAGGCGTAACCGGCTGGTTTCGGGATTATCGCTGGGGATTGTCGTGGTGGAGGCGGCCAAGCGCAGCGGCTCACTGATCACTGCAAGGCTGGCGCTGGAGCAGAACCGGGACGTCTTTGCCGTGCCCGGCTCGCCGCTCGATCCGCGCGCCGAGGGCGGCAATCACCTGATCCAGCAGGGGGCGCGGCTGGTGACGAATGCCGACGACATCATCGAGGTGCTGGGGACGGCCGATCCTGCCAGGACCGCGCTGTTCGACCCGGAATGGCAGCCGCCGGGCGATTTCGTGGGCGACGCCGAACCTGCCGAGGACGACCGCGCAAAGCTGATGTCAGCGCTGAGTTCAACGCCGGTCGAGGTGGATGAACTAATTGCTCAAACCGGGATTGCGCCGCATGCGATGCAGGTGCTGCTGCTGGAATTGGATATCGGGGGCCAGATCGAGTGGTCGAGCGGGCAACTGGTGGCGCTTCGGTACCGCTGACGACGATCAGCAGAAAATCGGTTCGGGCGTCAGCGTGATGCCGAAACGGGCCCGCACCGTCTCGCGGATATGGCCGGCGAGTGCGGCTATGTCGGCCTGTTCGCCGCCGCCATGATTGACCAGCACGAGGGCATGGCGCTCCGAGACGCCCACTGGGCCCAGGCGGAAGCCCTTGAGGCCGCTTTTCTCGATCAGCCATCCGGCTGACAGCTTGGTATGGCCATCAGCCTGCGGATAGTTCGGCGCAGCGGGGAACTCGGCGAGCACGGGCGCTGCGGCTTCTGTGGTGACAATGGGGTTGTGAAAGAAGGAGCCGGCATTGGGCGTGACGCGCCAATCCGGCAGCTTGCTGGTGCGCAGCGCGACGACCTGGTCCATGACCCTGCGCGGCGACAGGTTGGGTTGGCCGGCCAGTTCGGAAAGCCCGGCAAAGCCGAGATTGGCTAGCCAGGTCTTGGGCAAGGCGAGGCGGATGGCGGTGACGACGTAGCGATCGGGGTGATGCTTGAAGATGCTGTCGCGATAGGCAAAGGCGCAGGCTTCGAGATCGAAGCGGACGATCTGGCCGGTGTGGCGATCGAAGGCGTCGAGCGAGGCGAAAAGGTCGGCGAGCTCGGCCCCGTAGGCACCGATGTTCTGGACCGGTGCTGCGCCGGCCGTGCCGGGGATGAGTGCGAGATTTTCGAGGCCGCCAAGGCCCTGCGCCACCGCCCAGCCAACGAGGTCATGCCAGGTTTCGCCCGCAGCTGCTTCGATGATCGTATGGCTGTCGGTCTCTTCGACAATGCGGCGGCCGCGCTCGGTGACCAAAGCGGTGATGCCGTCGAATTCGGGTGCCAGCACGACATTGCTGCCGCCGCCCAGAATGCGGATGGGGAGGT
>PJUF01000866.1_pt1 | contig 17989 bp, 16 predicted proteins | sample 1512191 | NCBI WGS metagenome assembly PJUF01 (sample SAMN08177673, study PRJNA422409) | Feces metagenome, whole genome shotgun sequencing project. | isolation source: Chicken feces (3) enriched on wood chips | host: Gallus gallus | place: USA: Madison | collected 2015-01-15 | reverse complement strand
TGGGATAGATTGCCGCCAGCAGCGACTGCATGACGTCGTTGATAAGGTGGCAGAAGGAAACGGCAAAAATCACCACATAGACCGTCTTCGGGGTGACGGCTGCGGGCAGGCTGGTCGTCGTCAACGCAATATCCTCGTAATCGGCGCCACTGTGCCTGCCTCCCGCCCGCTTTGCGAGTCCGGAACCGCGCACAGGCGTTCGGCGCCGCTTCTTTATCCCGCCCTCTGGCCACGACTCTGCGCGCCGGCCTAGACTTCGCCTCTCAGACGGAGGGCTTGACCATGTACGACACGCTTGCGGGCTCCGCCCATCCGCTCGCGGCCAAGGAAATGCAGGTGCCGGCGCTGCCCGGGGACGAGCGCGTCTGGGTGCCGCAGGCCGACGGCGTGTGGTTCCGGCCCCTGCTGCTCAATACCGTGCAGGGCCAGTGGTGCAATTTGTTGCGCGTGCGCCGCGCCGGCATCCTCAGCCGCCACCTCCATCCCGCGCCGGTGCATGGCTATGTCATCAAGGGCCGCTGGCACTATCTCGAGCACGACTGGGTCGCCGAGACGGGCTCCTACGTCTTCGAGCCGCCCGGCGAGATCCATACGCTCACCGTGCCCGCCGACTGCCCCGAGATGATCACCTTCTTCAACATCTCGGGCTGCATGATCTATCTCGACGACGACAACCGCCAGATCGGCTTCGAGGACGTCTTCACCAAGATCGACATGTGCCGCCGCCACTACGAGGCTGTCGGCCTCGGCGGCGACTATGTCGAGCAGTTCGTCAGATGAGCGAGGCGACGCCGGCGCGCACCAGCTGGGCCGCTGAATTCTTCGCCGGCCGCGCCGTGCTCGTCGCCGGCGGCACCTCCGGTATCGGCCTCGCCATCGCCACCGCCTTTCGGGACGCGGGCGCCGCCGTCATGGCCACCGGCGCGACCCCTGCCGAGGCGGAGGCGGCCGCCGCCGCGAAGGACGGCATCGCCTTTTCCGCCCTCGACGTGCGCGACACCGCGGCGGTCGGGACGCTCGCCGCCGGGCTGGCGCGGCTCGACGTGCTGGTCAACTGCGCCGGCATCATCCGGCGCGGCGACGAGCACGATCCCGACATTTTCGATCTGGTGCTCGACGTAAACCTCTCCGGCACGATGCGCCTTTGCGCCGCCTGCCGCCCGCACCTGGCGCAAGGTCGTGGGGCCATCCTCAACACCGCCTCCATGCTGAGCTATTTCGGCGGCGGTCTCGTGCCGGGCTACGCGGCCAGCAAGGGCGGCGTCGCCCAGCTCACCAAGTCGCTCGCCATCGCCTATGCGGCCGACGGCATTCGCGTCAATGCGCTGGCCCCCGGCTGGATCGCGACGCATTTCACCGACGCCCTGCAGGCCGATGCCGCGCGCGCCGCGCCGATCCTGGCCCGCACCCCGCTCGGCCGCTGGGGCACGCCCGCCGACATCGCCCCGGCCGCCCTGTTCCTGTGCTCGCCGCTGGCCGGCTTCGTCACCGGCGCCATCCTGCCCGTCGACGGCGGCTATCTGGCCGCCTGAGCCTGACCGGCCCTAGCGGCCGGCCTCCGTCAGCGCCGCGAGGTCGGCCTCGTCCAGCGTCAGCCGGGCACCCCGGGCGAGACTGTCGACCTGCTCGACGGTCGTGGCCGAGGCGATGGCGGCGCCGACGCCCGGCTGTGCGGCGATCCAGGCCAGCGCGATCTCGGCCGGCGTGGCGCCCGTCCGGCCCGCCACCGCGTCCAGCGCGGCGAGGAGGCGCCGGCCCTTGTCGTTGAGATATTTGGCCACCGCATTCTCGCCGCGCGCGCTCTTGCCGGCATCCGCCTCGCTGCGGTATTTGCCCGCGAGAAAGCCCCGCGCCAGGCTGTAATAGCCGATGCCGGACACATCGTTTCTGACGCAATAATCCTGCACCTGCCCGAACCCCTCGCGATCGTAGAGGTTGAACTCGTTCTGGATGGTCTCGTAGCGGGCCCAGTCATGCTGCCGCGAGATGTCGTGCGCCGCGCTCAGCAGCGCCGTGTCCTGGTTGGACGAGCCGATCCAGCGGACCTTGCCGGCCTTGACCAGCCGGTCGAAGGCACCGAGCGTTTCCTCCTGCGGCGTCTCGGGATCGGGCCAGTGGCTCTGGTAGAGATCGATATGGTCGGTCTGCAGCCGCCGCAGCGACGCCTCGACCTCTTCCTCGATCCATTTCGCGCTGAGGTCGCGCCGCCCCTGGCCCATATCCGAGCCCACCTTGGTGAAGACCAGCAGCTTGGCGCGGTTGCCCCGCGCCGCCATCCACTTGCCCAGGATCGTCTCCGACTTGCCCTTGCCGTAGCTGTCGGCGGTATCGAGGGCGGTGAAGCCGTGGTCGACATAGGCGTCGAGCACGCGGAAGGCCGTGGCCTCGTCCAGCGTCCAGCCCAGTACATTGCACCCGAAGACCAGCGGCTCGATGAACATATCGGTGCGGCCAAGCCGGATTGTATCCATGTCCTGTCTCCTTGCCTTGGCTCGCCCCGGATCGGCGCTTTTACCAAATGGTCAAATAGTACAACGATTTAGCGCGCCGAGCCTAGCACCCACGCCCACCCCGCGCAAAAATACCCCGCCATCCCGGCGTGATCGGAGGCGATTATTCCCGTTGCGAACGCGTCGGAAAAACGCTTTGGTGCGCTTCAGGCTCCCGGCATCAACGCCGGGGCACAATAATGTTCGGGAGAAATCCACCATGAAGTTGATGAAAACCCTGCTGACCGCCTCCGCGCTCGTCGCGGTGATGGCCGGCAGCGCCTACGCCAAGACGCTCGTTTATTGCTCGGAAGCGTCGCCGGCCCATTTCGACCCCGGCCCGACGACCGGCGGCAACGATTTCGACGCCTCCTCGCGCACGATCTTCAACCGCCTCGTCGAATTCACCCATGGCGGCACCGATCTCCAGCCGGCCCTGGCGGAGAGCTGGGAAATCTCCGATGACGGCCTGACCTACACGTTCCACCTGCGGCCCGGCGTCAAGTTCCAGACCACGTCCTATTTCACGCCGACGCGCGACTTCAACGCCGACGACGTGATCTTCTCGTTCGAGCGCCAGTGGAAGGAAGACAATCCGTTCTTCCAGTACCTCGAGGGCCTGTCCTGGGACTACTTCCAGGGCATGGACATGCCGCGTTATCTCGCCTCGATCGAGAAGGTCGACGACCTCACGGTCAAGATGACCCTGACCGAGCCGAACGCCCCCATGATCGCCAATCTCGGCATGGACTTCGCCTCGATCATGTCGAAGGAATATGCCGACCAGGTACTCGCCTCGGGCGATCTCGCCGACTTCGCCAACAAGCCCGTCGGCACCGGCCCGTTCCAGTTCGTCGACTACCAGACCGACGCGGTGATCCGCTACCAGGCCTTCCCCGACTACTGGGCCGGCAAGGTTGCCATCGACGACCTGATCTTCGCCATCACCACCGACCCGGCGGTGCGCGCGCAGAAGCTCAAGGCCGGCGAATGCGATATCATGTCGTACCCCGCTCCGGCCGATCTGGCCGACCTGCAGGCTGACCCCAACCTCGTCGTCGAGGAGCAGGAAGGCCTCAACATCGGCTACATGTCGTACAACACGACCATCGCGCCGATGGACGATGTGAACGTGCGCAAGGCGCTGACGATGGCCATCAACAAGCAGGCCATCATCGATGCCGTCTATCAGGGGGCCGGCCAGGACGCCAAGAACCTGATTCCGCCGACCATGTGGTCCTATGACGACGCCATCCCGGCCGATGTCTACGATCCCGACACGGCCCGGCAGATGCTCGCCGATGCCGGCGTGACCGACCTGACCCTCGATCTGTGGGCCATGCCGGTGTCGCGGCCCTACAACCCCAACGCCCAGCGCGTGGCCGAACTCATCCAGTCCGATTGGGCCGCTGTCGGCGTCAACGCCAACATCGTGACCTATGAGTGGACCGAGTACCGCGAGCGCGGCAAGCTGGTCGACCGGCCGGGTGCGTTCCAGATCGGCTGGACCGGCGACAATGGCGATCCGGACAACTTCTTCGCGACGCTGTTCTCGTGCTCGGCCATCGGCGTGTCCAACTACTCGAGCTGGTGCAACCAGGACTTCGAAAACGCCATCCAGAAGGCCAAGACAGTCTCCGACCCGGCCGAGCGCACGGCGCTCTACACGCAGGCCCAGGAGATCTTCAAGGCCGAGGAGCCCGCGATGACGCTGGCGCATTCGAAGGTGTTCATGCCGATGAACAAGCGCGTCCAGGGCTTCACCATGGATCCGCTCGGTATTCACCGCTTCGACAACGTCGACGTCACCGAATAGTCCAACTTCGGCCGGAGGGCGGTGCCAGCATCAGGCACTGCCCTCGGCCATTCCCACATGCTGCGTTTCGTCCTCAACAAGCTCGCCCTGATCGTGCCGACAGTCTTCGGCATCACCGTGGCGTCCTTCGCGTTCATCCGCCTGCTGCCGGGCGATCCCATCCTCGCCATGGCCGGCCAGCATGGCGTCACGCCCGAGCGCTATGAAGTCCTCAAGGAACAGTTCGGCTTCAACCTGCCCATCTGGCAGCAATACCTGAATTATGTCTGGGGCCTGCTCAATGGCAATTTCGGCGTCTCGCTCTCCACCAAGCGCCCGGTGATCGAGGACTTCCTCACGCTCTTTCCGGCCACCGTCGAGCTGGCGCTCTTTGCCATGCTCATCGCCGTGCTGCTCGGCATTCCGGCCGGCATCTTCTCGGCCATCAAGCGCGGCTCCTGGTTCGACCAGACGATCATGGGCATCGCGCTCGCCGGCTATTCGATGCCGATCTTCTGGTGGGGCCTGCTGCTCATCATCTTCTTTTCCGGCTATCTCGGCTGGACGCCCGTTTCCGGCCGCATCGCGCTGCAGTATTTCTTCCCGCGCCCCACCGGCTTCATGCTCATCGACAGCCTCGTCGCCGGCAGCTTCGATGCCTTCGTGTCGGCGCTGCGCCATCTCATCCTGCCCTCGGTGGTGCTCGCCACGATTCCGCTCGCCGTCATCGCACGCCAGACGCGCTCGGCCATGCTCGAGGTGCTGGGCGAGGACTATGTGCGTACCGCCCGCGCCAAGGGGCTGGCGCCGCGCCGCGTCGTCGGCCTGCACGCCTTCCGCAACGCGCTGATCCCGGTGGTGACGACGATCGGCCTGCAGGTCGGCCTGCTGATGGCCGGCGCCATCCTCACCGAGACGATTTTTTCCTGGCCCGGCATCGGCAAGTGGATGATCGATTCGATCTCCAAGCGCGACTATGTCGCCGTGCAGTCGGGCCTGCTGCTCATCGCCCTCATCGTCATGGCGGTGAACCTGCTGGTCGACCTCCTCTATGCGGTCATCAACCCGCGCATCCGGGTACAGTGATGGCCGACGCGACGCTCGACGAAACCCACCCGCCGCGCTTCGCGGGCCTGCGCGACTTCTGGTACTATTTCTCGGTCAACCGCGGCGCCGTGCTCGGCCTCGTGGTCTTCGTGCTGCTCATCCTCGTCGCCATCTTCGCCCCGCTGATCGCCCCGTTCCCGGCCGAGCTGCAATTCCGCGACTCGATCCGCACGCCGCCCTCCTGGCTCGCCGGCGGCAAGCCGCAATTCCTCATCGGCACCGACGAGGTCGGCCGCGACATCCTCTCGCGGCTCATCCACGGCTCGCGCTATTCGCTGTTCATCGGCTTTTTCGTGGTCACCGGCGCCATGCTCGTCGGCGTCACGCTCGGCCTCATCGCCGGCTATTTCCGCGGCTGGGTCGACGCCATGATCATGCGCGTCATGGACATTATCCTCGCCTTCCCCTCGCTGCTGCTCGCCCTCGTGCTGGTGGCGATCCTGGGCCCGGGCCTGTTCAACGCCATGCTCGCCATCGCGCTGGTGCTGCAGCCGCACTTCGCGCGCCTCACCCGCGCCGCGGTGATGAGCGAGAAGAACCGCGAATATGTGACGTCGGCGCGCCTCGCGGGGGCCAGCAATCTGCGCATAATGTTCGTCACCATCCTGCCTAACTGCCTCGGCCCGCTCATCGTGCAGGCGACGCTCAGCTTCTCGAATGCCATTCTGGAGGCCGCGGCGCTCGGCTTCCTCGGCATGGGCGCGCAGCCGCCGACGCCCGAATGGGGCACCATGCTCGCCCGCGCCCGCGAGTTCATCACCTCGGCATGGTGGATCGTCACCTGGCCGGGCGTCGCCATCCTCGTCACCGTGCTTGCCATCAACCTCATCGGCGACGGGCTGCGCGACGCGCTCGACCCCAAGCTGAAGCGGAGCTGAGGCATGGCCCTGCTCGAAATCCGCAATCTGTCCGTCGCCTTCGACACTTCGGCCGGCCTGTTCAAGGCGGTGGAGGGAATCGACCTCAGCGTCGACCCGCGCGAGGTGCTGGCCATCGTCGGCGAATCCGGCTCGGGCAAGTCGGTCGAGATGCTCGCCGTCATGGGCCTGCTGCCGCCCTCCGCCACCGTCACCGCCGACAAGCTCGAGTTCGACGGCCGCGACCTGCTGGCCATGTCGCGCGACGAGCGGCGCCGGGTGGTGGGCAAGGACATCGCGATGATCTTCCAGGAGCCCATCGCCTCGCTCAACCCGTGCTTCACCGTCGGCTTCCAGATCGAGGAGGTGCTGCGCTTCCACCTCGGCATGGACCGCCAGGCGCGCCGCACCCGTGCCATCGAGCTGCTCGAGCAGGTGGGTATCACCGATGCGCGCCAGCGCCTCGGCGCCTTCCCGCACCAGATGTCGGGCGGCCAGTGCCAGCGCGTGATGATCGCCATGGCCATCGCCTGCAACCCCAAGCTGCTGATCGCCGACGAGCCCACCACGGCGCTCGACGTCACGATCCAGAAGCAGATTCTCGACCTTCTTGTCGGGCTGCAGGCCGAGCACGGCATGGCGCTGATCATGATCACCCACAATATCGGCGTCGTCGCCGAGACCGCCGACCGCGTTATCGTGCAGTATCGCGGGCACAAGATGGAGGAGTCCGACGTGCTGACCCTCTTCACCGCGCCCACTTCGGCCTATACCCGCGCGCTGCTCTCGGCCCTGCCCGAGAACGCCACCGGCGACCGCCTGCCCACCATCGGCGAGTTCGCCGGCGAGGGCGCCGCGCCATGACGGCGCCCGTCGCCACCCCGCCCGTCGCGGCCCCGGTCATCGAAACCCGCCAGGTCGTCCGCGACTACGTGATCGGCGGCTCGCTCTTCGGCAAGCGCCGCGTCCTGCGCGCCGTCAACGGCGCGACGCTGAAGCTCGACAAGGGCCGGACCCTCGCCATCGTCGGCGAGTCCGGCTCGGGCAAGTCGACGCTGGCGCGCATCCTCACCCTCGTCGATCCGCCCACCTCGGGCGAGCTCTTCATCGAGGGCGACAGGATCGACATCGCCCGCACCGGCGTGTCGAAGGCGCTGCGCCGCAAGGTGCAGATGGTGTTCCAGAACCCCTATGGCTCGCTCAACCCGCGCCAGAAGATCGGCGACGTGCTGGCCGAGCCGCTGCTCATCAACACGCGCCTGCCCGCCGCCGAACGGGCCGAGCGCGCCATGGCGATGCTGCGCAAGGTCGGCCTCGGGCCCGAGCACTTCAATCGCTATCCGCACATGTTCTCGGGCGGCCAGCGCCAGCGCATCGCCATTGCCCGGGCGCTGATGCTCAATCCGTCGCTGCTCGTGCTCGACGAGCCGGTCTCCGCGCTCGACCTGTCGGTGCAGGCGCAGATCCTCAACCTTTTGGCCGACCTGCAGGACGAGTTCCAGCTCACCTATGTCTTCATCAGCCACGATCTGTCCGTGGTCCGCTACATCGCCGACGAGGTGATGGTGATGTATCTGGGCGAGGTGGTGGAGCAGGGCACGCGCGACGAGCTGTTCTCCGCCCCCCGGCACGACTATACCCGCGCGCTCTTTGCCGCGACGCCGCGCGCCGATGTCGAGAGCATCAAGGCGCGGCTGGCGCGGCGCGCCGCGCTCGCGGCCGAAGCGTCCGCCTGACCCCCGGATCCGGGCGCCCGGATCGCCCATTAGCCCGACATTAAGCCCGTCTCTTTACCCTTGCCGTCACGATGCGGAGGCACTGGGCTTGGCGAGAAAGCGCGGCGAGGGGACCGATGGCGGCGATGCCGGCGCGGCGGCGGTGCCGGCCGGGCAGTTCCAGCCCTTCGGCCGCCGCCCCCTGCGCACCTTCGGGCTCGTCATCGGCCTGCCGGCCCTGCTGCTCTATGTCGGCAGCGCGCTGCTGGTCGTCCTCGCCCTTGGCGCCATGGCGCACGAGATCGACAGGCTCGAGGAGCAGCGCGGCCTCACCGCCATGCACGCCGCGCTCGGGTCCTTCCTCAACGGGCTGAGCGAGGTCGCCGCCACCCAGGGCACCTGGAACGAGGCGCACCTCAATGTCGTCGTGAAGCCCGACCCCGCCTGGATGGACGCGACCTGGGGCACCACGGCGCGGTTCGGCAGCGTCTATGACGACGTGATGGTCACCGACCAGACCGGCCTCGTGCTCTTCGGGGAAAACAATCTCGGCCCCATCCGCGGCAACATCGCCGCGCGCTATCCGGCCGCCAGGGCCATGCTCGAGGAACTCGACGCGGCCATTGCCGCGAGCGGCGATGCGGCGGTGATCGTCCATTTCGCGTCCGACGGGAAGGCGCCGGCGGGGCTCGCGGCGGCCTCCATTCATCGCAGCACGCCCGGCGAGGCGCGCGTGCCGCGCCACAATCGCCGCATTCTGTGGATCGCGCGCCACCTCACGCCGACCCTGCTGCAGGACATAGCGGTGCGCTACCAGATGCCTCTGGCCGGCATCGTCACCGACGTCGCGCCGGCCGCCTCGGCCATCGATCTCACCGACGCCGAGGGCAAGATCGCCGGCACCGTGGCCTGGGAGCCGGACCGGCCGGGGGCCGCCGCCCTCGACCGCGCCCTGCTGGTCGCCGCGGGCATCTTCCTTGCCGTCGGCGTGGCGCTGGCGCTCGGGCTGCGGCTGCTGCGCCGCGCCATGGTGCGGCGCGCCGCGGCCATCGAGGCGGCCATCGCCGACCACGCGCGCCCCGGCGATCCCGCCGGCGCGACCGCCGCCGCCCCGCGCGAAGACGAGCCCGCCGACGCCGGCCGGAACGAGGTCGATGCCTCGGATTTCACCCTTGCCTACCAGCCGGTCTTCGACCTGCGGACAGAGGCCATGGTCGGCGTCGACGTGCTGCTGCGCTGGACCCGCGCCGATGGCACGCCGCTGCTGCAGGAAGAGCTCGGCGCGGCCGATTGTGCGGCCCTGATGGAGCGCGCCGCCATCATGGCGTTGCGCCAGGCGACGAGCGAGCTCGCGCCCTATCTCGGCATCGTGGTGGGCCTCACTGTCGGGCCCGGGCAGCTCCAGGACGACGTCTTTGCCGAAAAGGTCGCCGGCACGCTCGGGGCCACCGGCTTTCCGGCGCGCCGGCTGCAACTGGGCGTCGACGCCGAGTTGCTGCCCGAGCCCGCGCGCTTCGTCGGCGCGGTGGCGGCGCTGCGCCGCGCCGGCATCGCCATCGCGCTGGGCAATTTCACCCTCGGCCCGCACAGCTTCGGCTATCTGCGGCCGGGCGTTGCCGATCGCATCTGCCTGTCGCCGCACATGGTGGCGCTCGTCGATGCCGATCCCGTGCGGCTGAAGCTCGTCGAGGCGACGATCGCGGCGGCGCGGGCCGCCGCCTTCGCCGTGACGGCGCCCGGCATCGAACGCCGGGAGGAGGCGGCCAGGCTGCTGCGGCTCGGCTGCAGCGAGATGCGCGGCCCGCTGCTCGCTGCGCCCCTGCCCATCGGCTCGCTCGCCGGCCTGCTGCTCGCACCCGCCCGTCCGGCCCGCCAGGCGGGCTGACGCTACGCGGCCGCCTTGCACTCCTGGCACAGCCCGCGCAGCTCGATCATCGTGCGCGACGGCGTAAACCCGGCCTGCCGGCTCCAGCGCCGCAGCTGCTGCTCCACCGCGGGCTCGGCGAACTCCTCGACCCGCCCGCAGCTGTCGCAGATGGCAAAGGCGATGCTGCCCGCCCCATGGCACTGCGCATCGGCACAGCAGACGAAGGCGTTGAGCGATTCGACGCGGTGCGCGAGGCCGCGCTCCGTCAGCTTTTCGAGCGCGCGATAGACCTGCAACGGCGCGCGCAACCCGTCGTCGCGCAGCCGGTCGAGAATGTCGTAGGCGGAAAGCGGTGCGTTGGCATGCGCGAGCGCGCCGAGCACCAGCTCCTGGTTGCGGGTCAGATCGTTCGCCCACACATGGGCGTGCCCTGCATGCGACTGTGTCATCATCTTCCCTCCATGGCGGGGATCAGCAGCTCGGCATTGTGCCTGAGCATATCGATGTAGTGCGCCGCCGGTCCACCGGGCTCGGACAGCGCGTCGGCGTAGAGCTCGCCGCCCAGCGTCGTGCCGGTTTCGGCGGCGATCTGCTGCACCAGCCGGCCATCGGTCATGTTCTCGATGAACACGGCGCTGACGTCTTCCTCGCGGATCTGCGTGATGAGCCGCGCCACGGCGGCCGCCGAGGCCTCGGCCTCGGTGCTGACCCCTTCCGGCGCGAGGAACGTCACCCCGTAGGCGGCGCCGAAATAGCCGAAGGCGTCGTGCGTCGTGATCACCTTGCGCCGCGCTTCGGGGATGGCTGCGACATCGGCGCGAATCTCGGCGTCGAGCGCCATGAGCTGGGCAGCATAGGCGTCGGCATTGGCCGTGTAGACGGTGCAGCCTGCCGCATCGACATCGCACAGCCCGGCCGCGACGTTCCGCGCATAGAGCGCGCCATTGGCGAGATCCTGCCAGGCATGCGGATCGACGCCCCCATGGTCGTGGTGGTGGTCGTGATCGTGGTCGTGGTCGTGGTCGTCATGATCATGATCATGCGCCTCGTCCTCGTCCTCGTCCTCGTCCTCCGCCATGGTGTGCGGCACGACGCCGGCGCTCGCGACCACCAGCGGGCCGCCATAGCCTGTCGCTTCGACGAGCCGGTCCATCCAGCCCTCGAATCCCAGCCCGTTGACGAAGAAGATGTCGGCGCGCGTCACCGCCGCCGCATCGGCGGGCGTCGGCTCGTACACATGGGCGTCGGCATTCGGCCCGACGATGGTGGTCACCGCCACGCGGTCGCCGCCGACCTGCTGCACGATGTCGGCGAGGATGGAGAAGCTGGCGACGGCGGTCACGTCCGCTGCGAGGGCAGGGGAGGCGGCGAGCGCGAGGCCGGCGGCGATGGCGGGAATTGTCCTGTGCATCATGCGATCCTGTGACGGGTGGGTTGGGTGCGGCTGAACACGATGCCGCGCGGGGCGAGCACCAGCGAGACGATGTAGGCCACGCCGGCGACGAGAATGATCGAGGGGCCCGAGGCCACCTCGAGATGATAGGAGACGAGCAGTCCCAGATAGGACGAGGCCACGCCGATCAGCACGGCAAGTCCGGTCACCGCCTCGAGGCTGCGCACCCAGAAGCGCGCCGCCGCCGCCGGCAGCATCATCAGCCCCACCGCCATCAGCGTGCCCAGCGCCTGGAACCCGCCCACGAGGTTGAGCACCACCAGCGCGAGGAAGATCAGATGCACCGGCTGGCCGGCGCGGCTGACGCTGCGCAGGAAGGTCGGGTCGAGGCATTCGGCGAACAGCGGCCGCCAGATCAGCGCCAGCCCGACGAGGCTGACGCTCGCGACGCCCCCGATCAGCACCAGCGCATCGTCGTTGAGCGCCAGCACGGTGCCGAACAGCACATGCATGAGATCGACGCTCGAACCGCGCAGGCTGACCAGCAGCACGCCCAGCGCCAGCGAGATGAGGTAGAACGCGGCAAGGCTCGTGTCCTCGCGCTGCAGCGTCAGCCGCGACACGAGCCCTGCCAACAGCGCCACGACCAGCCCGGCGACGAACCCGCCGATCGTCATCGGCAGGATGGCGAGCCCGGAAACGAGGAACCCTGCCGCCGCGCCCGGCAGGATGGCGTGCGCCATCGCATCGCCGGCGAGACTCATGCGGCGGAACATCAGGAATACCCCGATCGGCGCCGCGCTGACCGCGAGGATCGCCGCGCCCGCCAGCGCGCGCTGCATGAAGGCGAAGCTGGCGAAAGGCTCGACAAGCAGTTGCCACATCATCGGGCGGCCCCCGCATGCACGTGGTCGGCCTCGATATCGTGCCACGGCGCGCTTTCGTCCCACGCCTCGGGCATGGCCCGGGCGCGCTGCAAATTCTCCGGCCTCAACGTTGCCGCCGTGTTGCCCCAGCCGATGGCCTCGCGCGCCAGCAGCAGCGCTTCGGGGAAGTGCCGGCGCACCAGCGCCAGGTCGTGCAGCACGGCGATCACCGTGCGCCCCTCCGCATGCCATTGCGCGATCAGCCCCACGAGGTCGTTGACCGTCTTCTCGTCGACCGCCGCGAAGGGCTCGTCGAGCAGCACGACCGGCGCATCCTGCAGCAGCAGCCGTGCGAACAGCGCCCGCTGGAACTGCCCGCCGCTCAGCGTATCGATCGGGCGCGCCGCGAAGCCATCGAGTCCGACGGCATCGAGCGCCGCGCCGATCCGCCGGCGATCGGCTGTGCCGAGCCCGCCGAACACGCCCCGCTGCGGCCACAGCCCGAGCGACGTCAGTTCGCTCACCGTGGCGGGAAAGCTCCTGTCGATCTCGGCGCCCTGCGGCAGGTAGGCGATGGCGCCGTGCTGCTCGATGCGACCGCCCAGCGGCTGCAACGCCCCGGTGATGCCCTTCATCAGCGTCGACTTGCCCGACCCGTTGGGGCCGACGACGGCCGTCAGCGAGCCCTGCCGGAAGGTGCCGCTCACATGGTGCACGGCGGGGTGGCCGTCATAGCCCAGCGTCAGGTCGGCCAGCCGGATCGCGTCGGTCACAGCAGCCCCCACAGCACCAGCCAGATCAGTCCGACGAGCCCGAGAGCCAGCGCCAGCCGCGCCCCCACACCCAGTTGCATGAAACTCATCGATCGCTCCGGCGCGCTGTTGCCGCAGACGTAACTAAATAACATATCGTCGTCAAGCGGGAGTCGCCGAGCGTCTCAGTCAGGTCTCCCTCTCCCCTGGGGGAGAGGGCCGGGGCGAGGGGGCCTTCGCCGAGTCCGAGGCTGTCCGCCAAGGCCCCCTCACCCGGCGCTGCGCGCCGACCTCTCCCCCAAGGGAGAGGTGAGAGGGGGCTTATGGAATAGCCGCGGCGGTGCCGCCGGTGTCTCCCTCTCCCCTGGGGGAGAGGGTTGGGGTGAGGGGGCCCTGGCCCGAGTCCCGAGCTAGAACTCGATACCGGCCTGGGCCTTCACGCCGCTGCGGAAGGGGTGCTTGATCTCCGTCATCTCGGTCACGAGGTCGGCGATCTCGATCAACTCGTCCTTGGCGTTGCGCCCGGTGACGATCACATGCAGGTCGCGCGGCTTGCCAGCCAGCACTGCCAGCACCTCGTCGAGCGGCAGGTAGTCGTAGCGCAGCACGATGTTGAGCTCGTCGAGCAGCACCATCCTGTAGCTCGGATCGGCGATCATCTCCTTGGCCATCTCCCAGGCCGCATGCGCCGCCGCGATGTCGCGCTGGCGGTCCTGCGTATCCCAGGTGAAGCCCTCGCCCATGGCCCTGATCGTCACCTGCTCGGGGAACTTGTCGAGCACGTCGCGCTCGCCCGTCCCCCAGGCGCCCTTGACGAACTGCACCACGCCGATCCGGAAGCCGTGCCCGATGGCGCGGAACACCATTCCAAACGCCGCCGTGCTCTTGCCCTTGCCCTTGCCGGTATGGACGATCAGTAGCCCGCGCTCCTCGGTCTTGGTGGCGAGCATGCGGGTGCGCGCCTCCTTCTTCTTGCGCATCTTTTCGGCATGATAGGCATCGCGCTCGGCTTCGCTCATCAGGTCGGTCTTCTTGGTCATCCGTTACCCTCCAGCGGGGATGCGAGATAGGCGTAGGCGCGGTTGGAGCGCGGCTGCCAGTAGCCGCGCTCGAGCGCCTCGTTGAATTTTGCGATCAGCTCCTCATAGCCGAACCTGTTGTTCGCCTCGAGGAAATCGCGCGTCGCCTCGTCCTCGACAAAGGCCTCGAAGGCGAGGTCGAAATGGTGCGTCTTGACGGCGCCCGTCGTCGCCGCGAAGGCGAACATGTAGTCGACGGTGGCGATGATCTCGAAGGCGCCCTTGTAGCCGTGCCGCTTCACCCCGTCGATCCATTTGGGGTTGACCACGCGGCTGCGCATGACGCGCGAGATTTCCTCCTCGAGCGTGCGCGCCACCGGCCGCTCCGGCCGCGAATGGTCGTTGTGATAGGCCGTCGGCCGCCGCCCGCTCAGGTGCTCGGCGGTCGCCACCAGCCCGCCCTCGAACTGGTAGTAGTCGTCGGAATCGAGCAGGTCGTGCTCGCGATTGTCCTGGTTGTGCACCACGGCCTCGATGTCCGACAGCCGCGCGGCGAAGCGCGCCCGTTCGGGGATGCCGGCCGCATGCGCGCCATAGGCATATTGCCCCCAGTTGAGGAACGCCGTGCCGAGGTCGGCCTTGCTCTGCCAGCGGCCGCTGTCCATCAGCGCCTGCAGCCCCGCCCCATAGGCGCCCGGCTTGCTGCCGAAGATGCGATGTCCTGCGGCCAGCGCGGCGTCCGCCTCGCTGGCGCCGTCCTTCATCAGCCCCAGCGCGTCGCTGCGCATGCGCGATGCGATGAGATTTTGGTCCTCCGGCTCGTCCAGCGCGCCGATGGCGCGGATGGCCCGGTCGAACAGCGCGATCTGCTGCGGAAAGGCGTCGCGGAACAGCCCCGAGATGCGCAGCGTCACGTCCACGCGCGGCCGCCCCAGCCTCGCGAGCGGGATGATCTCGTAGCCGCTCACGCGCAGCGAGCCCGCGTCCCATGTCGGCCGTGCCCCGATGAAGGCCAGCGCCTGGGCGATGTCGTCGCCGCCCGTCCGCATGTTCGAGGTGCCCCACACGCTGAGCGCCAGGGCGCGCAGCGCGCTGCCATGCTCCTGGAAATGCCGCACGAGCAGCCCTTCCGCCGATTTCTGTCCCAGCTCCCACGCCGTCGGCGTCGGCACGGCGCGGTTGTCCACCGAATAGAAATTGCGCCCCGTCGGCAGCACGTCGAGCCGCCCGCGCGAGGGCGCCCCGCTCGGCCCGGGCGGGATGAACTTGCCGTCCAGCCCGTCGCGCAGCGCCTTTAGTTCGTTCGGCCCCGAAGCGCGCAGCCGCGGCCGCATCGTCGCCATCACCTCCGCCATCACCGCCGCCGAGGCCGGTCCCGGCGCGGCGGCGCCCTCGATCAGCCCGCTGGCCGTATCCTCGAGATGCGCCACCACGTCGCCGGCCCGCCGCCACGGCCCGGCGCCGCTCCACGGCGCTCCGAGATCGGCGGTCAGCGGGTCGAAGCCGAGCTTCAAATCGTCGGCCAGGGCGCGGATCAGCGAGGCGTTCTCCGCCCCGTCGCCGCGCGGCACCCGCGCCAGCGCCGCCAGCAGGTCGCGTTCGAGCCGCCCCTCCGGCGACTGGCCGAACACATGCAGTCCGTCGCGGATCTGCGCTTCCTTGAGCTCGCACAGGAACGTGTCGATCTTGGCCAGCGCCTCGGTCTCGTCCTCCGGCAGGCCGATATCGCGGTCGAGCCGGGCGTCGCGGGTGAAATCGAGGATGCGCTTGCGCAGATGCGAGAGCCGCCGGCGATCCATGCCGCTCGCCGCATAATATTCCTCGAGCAGCGCTTCGAGATCCTTGAGCGGGCCATAGGTCTCCGCCCGCGTCAGCGGCGGCACGAGATGGTCGATGATCACCGCGCCCGTGCGCCGCTTGGCCTGCGTGCCCTCGCCGGGGTCGTTGACGATGAACGGGTAGAGATGCGGCAGCTCGCCCCACAGCACCGCCGGATAGCTCGCCCCGTCCAGCGCCACCGCCTTGCCCGGCAGCCATTCCAGCGAGCCGTGCTTGCCATTGTGGATCACGGCATGCGCGCCGAATTCGTGCTTCAGCCACAGATAGGCAGCCAGATAGCCATGCGGCGGCACGAGGTCGGGGTCGTGGAACGCCGCGTTCTCGTCGAGATCGTAGCCGCGGGCCGGTTGCAGCAGCACGACGACATTGCCGAAGGGCACGGCCGGCAGGTGGAAGCTGGCGCCGCGCACGAACGGGTCGGCGTCCGGCGCGCCCCAGCGCGCCGTTACCGCGGCTCGCACGGCGTCGGGCAGTTGTGCGAACAGGGCCTGATACAGCGCCACGGGCCAGGCGATGCCCTCGCCCCGATCGGGACGGGCGTTGGTCGGTCCCGCCTGCAGGCGCTCGACGAGCGCATTGCCATCGGCCGGAATGTCGGCCGCGCCCAACTGGCGCAGGATTTCGATGGTCGAGGCCGGCGCGTCATAGCCGACGCCATTGGCCAGCCGCCCGTCGCGGATCGGGTAGTTGGCCAGCACGATGGCCGTCTTGCGCGCGCGCGCCGGCGTCGCCCGCAGCCGCACCCAGTTGCGGGCCAGCGCCACGGCGCGCGCGATGCCGTCGGCGTCGGGTGCATAGGCCGAGAGCGGGCATTCCGTCGCCTCGTGCCACACGGCATCGGCCTTGTGGCCGACGATGATGCCGCCGATGCGCCCGTCGAGTTCGGGCAGCACCACCTGCATGGCGAGATCCTTGGCGGTCAGCCCCTGCATGTCCGCCGCCCACAGCGGTTCGGGGCGCCCGCCCTGCACCAGCTGGATGACCGGCGCATCGGTGTCCGCGAACGGGTTGAGGGCGGCGTCGAGCCCGTCGAGGCCGAGCGCGAAGCCCGTGAGGTTGAGGATGGCGCCGGGCGGGTGCGCCGCAAAGGCCGCCTTCACGAAGCGCACGCAGGCGGCTTCCTTGAGCGTCGAGATCATCAGCGGCACCGGCGCCAGCCCCTGGCGCTCAAGTTCCGCACAGAGCGCCTCGAGCGTGGCGGTACCGGCCCCTTCGAGCGCCGCCCGATAGAACAGCAGGGGGATGGCGGGCCCGTCATGCGCCGGCAGCGCCTCGACGATGCCACGGCCCGCCCGCCAATAGCCGAAGCGCGGGAAGGGGCGAATGTCCGCCGCCGCCGCGTCGCCGCCATCGGCCATCGCCGCGAGGCCGGCGAGCAGCAGGTCGGCATTTTCCGGGCCGCCCGCGGTCAGCAGCGCGTGCAGCCTGCGCCCGTCTTCCGCGCTCACCGTCGAGCGCGCCTCCAATGCCGGGTCGGGCACCGCGTCGCCGGGCAGCAGCGCCAGCCGGAAGCGGCCGTCGGCCGCCAGCGCGGCGAGCTGGTCGACGCCATAGGACCAGTAGGCCGCGCCGCCCAGCAGCCGCACCACCACCAGCCGCGCGTTCTGCGCCGTCTTTTCGATCCACAGGTCGACCGACAGATTGTGCGCCAGCCGCAACAGATTGGCGAGGCGCAGGTCGCGCGTGCCGGCCCGGTCGGCGGCGCCCGCGAGCAGCGCCAGCTCGCTGTCGGCGGCACTGGCGAAGACGATGGGCGCCGGCGACTGACCGAGGTCGATCGCCTCGCCCTCCTGCTGCAGGGCGCCCGCTTGCGCGGCCAGCAGATGCATCAGGCGGCGGCGCGGCTCGCCCGCGTCAGCCCCTCGGTGATCGCCGCCCGGTCGAGCGGCGATTCCCCGATCACGACCAGTGCCGTCTCGCGCCGCTCGCCCGGTTTCCACGGCCGGTCGAACCACGCGCTGAGCCGCGGCCCTACGGCTTGGATGGCGAGGCGCGCCTCGGCGCCGGGCAGGGCGGCGAAGCCCTTGAGCCGCAGCACGTCATGGGCGCGGATCGTCGCCTCGATCGTCGCCAGCAGGGCCTCGCGGCTGGTCACGGCGTCGAGCACGACCGAGAAGGAATCGAAATCGTCGTGCTCGTGGCCTTCGCCGCCATGATCCAGCTCGTGGGCGCTGTCGCGGCCTTCGAGATTGTCCTCGCTGGCAAGGCCCAACCCCAGCAGCGCCGCCACGTCGACATGCCCGTCATGCGCGCGGATGATGCCGGTGCCTGCCCGCATCTCGCCGCGCAG
>PJUF01000865.1_pt1 | contig 18001 bp, 24 predicted proteins | sample 1512191 | NCBI WGS metagenome assembly PJUF01 (sample SAMN08177673, study PRJNA422409) | Feces metagenome, whole genome shotgun sequencing project. | isolation source: Chicken feces (3) enriched on wood chips | host: Gallus gallus | place: USA: Madison | collected 2015-01-15 | reverse complement strand
AGGGCATCGTGGGCGCCGGGACGGCCAAAGGCGCCAAAAAGGCGGCTGAGGCCCTAGCGGAAATGAGCAAGGCCGGGACCAAATCCGGCGAAGCGATCCGCGACAGCATGCGTCAAGCGGGCGACGAGATAGGCGACTCCATCGCAAGGGGATCGAAGAAGGCGCAGGCCGAGCTTGATCGTCTCGCGCAGAAGTCCCGCCAAACGCAGGTGCGCGCCCCTTGGATGCCTACCGACGAATGGCGGCGCTCTACGAACGTGGGGCTGAACGACACGACTGCGCTTCTGTCTACGAACAGCAGTTCGCGCGCGTCGGCCCGTGATGCCGCGGTGGCACGCTCCAAAGCCGAGATCGACGGGTTGAACGGCGCCCTTCGCGACATGAAGCCATCCGCCGAACTAGGGGCGGATGGCCTCGGCAAGGTCGACCTGGCCGGCGCTAGCGTGACCAAGACTTCTGGCCTGATGGCTGCCGCCCTAACGGGGGTGGCCACGGCGGCCGCGAGCGTGAGCTTCGGTCTGATCGTCCAGGGTGCCATGGATGCCGCCAAGGCTGGAGCGGAACTGGCTGATACGGCAGATCGTCTCAAGATCGGCGTCGAGCGACTTCAAGAGCTGCGCTACGCCGCAGACGAAGCAAACGTCCCTATCTCAGACTTGGAAGGCGGGCTGGGGCGGCTGCAAAAGCTGCTGAACGACTTCCGCGCCGGGACGGCGGACCGCGACCTGAAACCGCTGTTTGAGCGTATGGGCATTTCGCCGAAAGACTTAGAAAATGTCCGGAATGCCGATGAGTTTCTGCTGCTCATCTCCGACCGCATCAGGAAGGTCGGCGACGAGGCGCAGCAGGCGGACGTTCTGGGCGAGCTCGACTTGGAGGGGCTGACCCGGCTTCTGGCCATGACGTCGGAAGGCATCAACGAGACAGCTGGAGCTGCGCGGGAAGCCGGGCGCATCCTGGATCAGGAAATGGTCGCCCGGCTCAAGGATGCCGATAAGGCCATGCAGGATTCGGCCAAGCAGATCGACAACCTGCGCGTCGCCGCGTTCGCACCGCTGGCTGAGGTGATCGGCAATGCGGCGGAAGCGGCTTCGGGCTTCATCATGCAGATGGAGGATGTGAGGTCGCGCGCTCCGGGGTGGGCTAAGGCGATTGCCGGAGCCTTCAACGTGGCCCCAGGGGGAGCGGTCATCGGCAATTGGATCATGGCGGCGGCGGCCGGGCCGAAGCTAGATATCCCTATGGACGAAGACGATCCGATGCTTCGTCGCGAGCGCGGTGCGCTCTTCCAGCCTGTTCGAGGTTATGCGCCCCCGCCTAAGAAAAAGCCCACTGGCCCGACCGCAGCTGAACGTGCTGAGCGCTTGGCCAACCTGCGCGAAGACCTGCAGGCGAGCGTCGATCTCACTTCGGCACGGCTGAACCGAAACACGGAGCTGATTGAGCAACTGGAGCGCGAGGCGGAAATCCGCCACCGGACACGTCAGCTGGAAGCGGCAGGAGTGAAGGGGGAGGCGGCCAAGACTGAAGCGCTCCGCTTCCAACTGACCATCGATGAGGCCCGAGGGGCGGCGAAACAGCGTGAGGCTGAAGAGCAGGAGAAATCGAACAGAGCAGCAGAGCGCAGGCACCAGATCGAGGTTGCGCGCCTCTCTGGCGATGAAGAGGCGTTGCGCTTGGCGACGCTGGAGCGCGACCTTGAAGAGCGCACCGAGTTCTGGGTCCGCCAGAAGCTGACGGCTGAGAATGCTCGCCTGACCTCAAAGCGCGAACTCGCCGAGCTTGAAGCCGCCAGCGCAACCTCGGCAGAGCGAGCCGCCCAGGCTGAGGCTCGCCGTCACGAACTGGATGTGGCGAGAGCGCGAGGCGATTGGCGGACGGCGTCGTCACTGGGGCGCGAGGAGGAAGTCGAACAACGCACCAGCGTCATCTATGCGCGTGAGAACCGCCCCGGTCGCGGTGGGATCAGCCGCGAGGATGCTCGCAGGCAGGCTCAACATCAGGTAGCCGAACTCGAAGACGCTATCCGCGAAGGGACGGTGCGTGACGAGTTCCGCTATGCCTTCACAGACGGGATCAAGGCGGCCCTTGACGGCGACCTCGGCAGCTTCTTCGACCAGTTGGCCGACCGATTCACGACCCGGATGCTGGATAATTTGGCGGACGACCTGTTCGACTTGTTGCGCGATGCCGCCAAGGGCATGGGGCAGAACAACGGCGGTCAAGGTGGCGGTTGGTGGTCGAAGCTCTTCTCAGCCGGTCGTTCTTTCCTTGGCTTCTCCGAGGGCGGCTACACCGGCGACGGCGGCAAGAATGAACCCGCCGGCTTGGTCCACCGCGGCGAGTACGTTTTCAGCCAGGAGGCGGTGCAGCGCATCGGCGCCGCTCGCCTCGACGCCATGCACAAGAACCTGAAGGGCTACTCGCTCGGCGGCCTCGTCGGCATGTCGTTGCCGTCGCTCAGCATCCCCGGCTTTGCCGGTGCAGCGGCAACCCAGCGCGTCCAGCACGAGGTCATCGTCAGGCCGGAGCGGGACAGTTTCATCGCACTGGCCTCTGACGCCGCCGCGCCTGTTGCCGCCCAGGCCGCCATGGGCGCGGTGAAGGTTGTCCAGCATCAGGTCGAGTCCCAGCAGCGCCGCTCACGTCAGAGGCTCGCCTGATGGCCATTGTTCTCCCTCTCAGCCCCGCGCTCAGGGGCATTACGCCCCGGTTGCTGTCCAAGCGCCTTGATCAGGAGCCGACCTTCGGGGGCAGCGTCAGCCGGGTTCGTCGCCTCGGCTCCAAGTGGGCCTTCGACGTCGAGCTTCCGCCGATGATGTATGTCGATGCGATGGCGTGGGTCGCTGCCCTGTCCAGTGCTGAGGCTGATACTGTTCTGCTGAATCTGCCGCAGCCCGGTTTCGCGACGGGCAGTCCCGGCAACCCGCTCGTCAACGGCGTCGGCCAGCTCGGCTCGCTACTCAACCTGGACGGCTTCTCGCCCTACACCGCCAAGGCTGGACAGTGGTTCAGCCTAATCATGGGAGGGCGTCGCTACGTCCACCAGGTCGCCGAGGATAAGGCGGCGGCCTCGGGGGTGATGACCGGGCTGAAGATCAACCCGATGCTTCGCCGGTCGCCTGCCGACAACACCATCGCCGAGTTCGCCCAACCCAAGGTCGAGGGCTTCCTCAGCGGTCGAGAAACCACCTGGACCGTCGATGTGGCCCGCACCGTGGGCCTGAGTTTCACCATCACCGAACGAGAGTAACCCATGGCCATGAATGCGGCTCTGGAAGCTGCGCTGAAAAGCGCGGCTCCTTTGGTGTGCCTGCTGCTCCAGATCGAACTCCCGGACCACGCCGTCCGGATCATCGATGGGGTGGGGCAGGCCGTCTTCAACGGCCACACCTTCAACAGCAAGGACCCGATCTACGGCACGCTCAGCGCCGTGGAGGACACCAGCGAGCAGATCGGCGTCGAGGCTCCGAAGATGCGCATGGTGCTCCTGCCGGAGTCTGAAGCGGCGATGGCGAAGCTCGTCCACCCGACCGCTCAGGGCTCGCCCGTTTCCCTATGGTTCGGTGCGATCGATCAGATCACCGGCCACCTGATCGGAGAGCCGGAATTGGTCTTCGCCGGGGAACTGGACACAGCCGATATCGACGCGAGCGAAGAGACGACGGTCCTCTGGTTCGAGGTGTCTTCGATCTGGGAGCGGCTGTTCGACGACAACGAAGGCCATCGCTGGAACGATGCCTTCTGGACGTACCTCTACGGCTCCGGCGCTCGGGCCTTCCAGCACGTCACCAACGCCGGCCAGAAGCTGTTCTGGGGCTACAACGGCCCGTCCTCAGGTTCGGGCGGATCATACGGCGGCGGCAACGGCTCCATCGGCGGCGGCAACGACCACGCGAGATACGACCAAGTATGACAGAGCTAGAATTGCGGGTGGCCGCCACGGAAGCCACCTTCGCCCGGTTCCACGGACACCTGTTGGTTCTGGGGAAGACGGACTGCGCCCGCATGGTGGCCTTCCATCTGAAGCAGTTGGGCTTCAAGGCATCTCTGCTGAAAGCGGGATCGTATTCTACGCCGGTGGGCGCCCGCCGAGCGCTGAAGGCTATGGGCGTCTCGTCCCTGTCCGAAATCATGGATCGGCACTTCCCGCGCATTGCGCCGGCCGAAGCGCGGACGGGTGATGTGCTGTGCGGCCCATCCGATGACGGAATGGGCGACGCCATGGCGATCCGTCTGCATCGCGAAAACGCGCTGGCCTTCCTGAACGGCGTCTGCGGCGAAGTTGTCATCTCTGAGTACGTGGCCGCCTGGAGGGTCGTGTAATGCCTCAACTGGCTGGCGCCGCTGCTGCATGGGCCGTTACGGCGTGGACCTCCGCTGTTACGGTCGTGAACACGGCCATGGTGGCGGCGGCGGGTGCGGCGCTGCCTGGCCTTTCGTTCGGCGCTCAACTGGCTGTGGCGAACTTCGCGACGAAGGCCGCCGTTTTCGGCGGGCTGGCGGCAGCGTCGGCCGCGCTGATGCGCCCGAACATCCCGTCGTCCGGCACGTCGCTCGACTTCAAGCCCGACCCCAAGGCTCCGATCCGCGGCGCGATGGGGTACACGGCTCTGGGCGGCAACAAGGTCTTCCAGGCAACGTGGGGCTACAAGCGTGTCGCCATGTCGCTGGGCGTGGCGCTGTCGCTCGGCCCGATCGATCAGGTTCCGCGCTTCGAAGCGGACGGCGCGACCGTCACCTTCAGCGGACCGCAGAACGAGGCGACCGGCTTCTACGCGGCCGACATGTGGCAGCGGACGACGCTGGGCCTGCCGGGCGATGCGGCCCTGCTGCCTCCGACGGGCCTGAAGTACGGCAATCCCGGCCTGACGGGTTGGGGCACGCAGCACGCGGCGCCGCAGGTCTCCTTCTCCTTCTGGACGATGGTCCTGGCGAAGAACCCGGAGGACCGGGACGTCTTCACCAACGGCGTGCCCGATCCGCGCTGGATCGGCCGCTGGATGAAGCTGTGGGACCCGCGCAAGGATTCCACCTATCCAGGCGGCAGCGGCCCGCAGCGTCGTGACGACTGGCGGACGTGGGAGTGGAGCGAAAGCCCCTATGTCCACGCGCTGGCGTGGGTGCGCGGTCACTACAAGCTGAACCTGGACGGCACGATCGACCGCAGCAAGCGGATCGCGGGCATCGGGGCGCCTGACGCCGCGATCGATATCCCGGCCTTCGTCGAGGGCATGAACGTAGCCCAGGCCAACAACTGGACGATCTCGGGCGAATGGTCGACGTCGGACGGCAAGTTCCAGACTCTGCTGGCCATGCTCCAGGCGGGCGGCGGCGAGCCGATCAGCCGCGGCGCGCAGATCAGCGTCATGGTCAACGCGCCGCGCGTGGCGACCTACACCTACACGCGGGATGACCTGATCGGGCAGGCCGAAATCCGGCCGCTGACGCCGCGCCGCGAGCGCAAGAACACGATCGTCCCGCGCTACAAGTCGGAGGCGAACGGCTGGCAGTACGTCCCGGCTGGCGAGGTCACGTCGTCCGTCTATCGCGACGAGGACCGGGGCGAGCCGCGCTCGCTGGAGATCGAATACACCCACGTCCGCAGCGCCAAGCAGGCGGGGCAACTGGCCGCCTATGATCTGGCCAACCTGCGTGAGGGCCTGACGGTGACCCTGCCGTCCAAGGTTCACCTGATGCACGTTCATCCGGGCGACTGCATCACCGTGGATGTGCCCGAGCTGGCGCTGTCCGGGCAGAAGTTCATCGTCCGGCGCGCGACGGTGAACCACCAGGCCGCGAGCGTCACGCTGGAGCTGCGTTCAGAGAGCGATGGGAAGCACGCCTGGGCTCTGGGGCAGGCCGCACAGCCGGCGCCGTCGCCCAGCCTGTCGGCCGTCGATCCCAAGTACGTCCCGCCGCCCGCGCCGGAAGACTGGACCGCTGTGCCCAAGCCGCCCGGTAGCGGCGGGGTCTCGCAGCCGATCGTCATTATCGAACTGCCGATCGAGACGACCGACATCGTCGCGGTCATCATCAAGCATGGCCCGAGCGCGGCGGGGCCGTGGACGGACGGCTATGAGGGTTCGCCTCGCACAGACGGCAGATATGAGGTCGCCGGGCTGACGCCGGGGCAGACTTACTGCTTCTCGCTCCAGTACGTGGCGAAGAACGGCGCCAAGAGCGAACCGGACATCAAGTGCGGGATCGTGGCGGGCGATCTGACGGCGGGCAACGTCGTCCCGACCGCCCCGACCATCGTCGCCATGCAGGACGCCATCGACGCCGCCGAAGCAGGCCTGACGGCGCTGGACGCTGCGATCTACACGCCCGGGACCGGCCTTCTGGCGCGCTCGGACGCCATGTTCGCCACACTCAACACCCCCACGACGGGCGTGCTGGCGCGACTGACGACGGTCGAGAACAAGCAGACCTCGGACAACAGCGCCGCGATCAATCGCATCAATGCGCTGGAAGCGACGGTCAACACCCCCACGACGGGCCTCGTGGCGCGGATGGGGGTGCAGGAGACGGCGACGGCCAACCTACAGACGGGCAAGGCCGACGTATCCCGCGTCACCGCCCTCGAGGCCAAGGTCGATACGCCGGGGACCGGGCTACTGGCGCGCATGGCGTCCCAGGAGGCCGCGACCGTCAACCTGCAGACGGGCAAGGCCGATGCGAGCCGGGTAGCGGTTCTTGAGGCCGCTGCGACCGGCGGCTCCATGAACCAGAACCCCACCTTCATGGCGTGGTCCGGGGCGCTGCCAGACACCTATGGCGCTCTGTCCGCCAGCAACGGCGCCTACACGAAGGTCTCTGGTCAAAATGGGCAGCCTAACGCCGTCCGCATGGCGAGCGCAGGGACTGCGGATTTCGGCCTCAATCAGTTCACGGAAGGCGCGCGGGACGGCGGCGAGTGGGTGGTTCTTGAAGTCGATGTGGCGTTAGTCGCGGGGTCGTTTGCCGGGGCGGGCGTCCAGATCCAAGCACGAACTGCAACGTCCGCTCTGGTCACCCGGAACTATAGCTTTTTCACAGAGTTCGGCGCGGGGACGCCAGGGCGAGCCTACAGACTTTCGAAACTGGCCGATCTGCGAAGCGCCAGCGCAGTCCGCTACGGGGTGAACGCCTGGACCCGATCCAGCGTGTTCGGCCCTTCGGGCGCCGCGACTATCGACTGGCGGCGCCTTTCGATCCGCCCGGCATCCGAGGCCGAGATCGCATCAGGAACCGTCCTGCCGGACGTCCAATCGCGCGTCGGTACGCTTGAGACCGCGACTGCGAACCTTCAGACCGGGAAGGCCGACGCCAGTCGCGTCACCTCTCTTGAGGCGACGGTCAACACGCCGGGCACCGGCCTTACGGCTCGCCTGACCACGGTCGAAAGTGTCGCGGCTTCAGCCAACGGTACGGCCAAGGCGATCAAGGGCGTGGTGCTGGACGTCAACGGCTACGTCAGCGGCTACTCCTCGATCAACGACGGCACGACCTCGCAGTTCGAAATCCTGGCGTCGGTATTCGGCATCCGCGATCCGGGTTCGGGCGAGCGGACCGAGTACAGGGCAGGCAATTGGTACGTCTACAGCCCCTCAGAGAATACGCGCACTCGTTACGGCAAGGCGTTCGGCGGAACGCAGAAGCTGGTCTGGTGGACGGGGCCGACATCTGTCGCTGAGGGCTCTGAGACCAAGGCAAACGCCTATGTCTACATGAGCCAGAACACGGTCAGTGGTCCCCGCTTCGGCGGAGAGGACATTGTTGGAGGTAGCGGCGTTCTAACGGCAACGGCGTCATCTCTCATCGTCCAGGGCGGCCGCAACGGCGCTGGCGGCGTCAGCACCTCAACCACGACCGTCACGGCGTCAGGCGGCAACAGCGGCGCCAGCATCCGCTGGGTGAAAGTTTCGGGTGACGACCTGGTCGCGAATAGCCCGAGTTCTTTCACAACCAGCTTCTACGGCACCGTCGGGACAGGTCAGTCCAAGTCCGCCGTCTTCATGGGCGTGGTCACCAAGGCCGGCCAGCAAGCCGCTGTCTACGTGCAGGCCGACATTGCCGACAACGGCACCTGAACCTCTCAACAACCGGAGAACATCCGATGGAAATCGCCCTCGCGATCATCCTCATCCTGGCCGTCGTCGCCGTCGCCCTTTTGGCGCGCCGCTCGAAGTCGACGCCGTCGTCTGGTCGGTCGGCCAATAGGCCCCGCCGAAGCGAAGATCGATAATCCTCAAGCCCCCTGGATACATCATGACCAATCCAACCTTTCCCGCCCCGCAGTCCCTCGCCGAGGCGGAGGCTGCTGAACGTGTCATCGCGGCTTTCTATCTGTCGCAGATCGTGGCCGCTGAAGCGGTGATGATAGGCCCTGAAGCCCAGGCGTTCGAAGCGGCTGTCGCGGCGGCGATCTCTGCCGGTTTGCCGAACGGCACATCGGCGGCCGTGAACCTGCCCAACGTGGCGAAGTGGTTTGTCGATGTCCGCACCGGACTGGAAGCGGATCGCCAGCGCCTGGACGCCATCGCGAACCCGCCTGCGCCCGAAGAGCCTGAAGCTCCGGCCGAGCCAGAAGCCTGACGAACCCGGTTCGCCGCTGGCGGGCCGTTTCCTGACAATCTGAAACGGGAGGGCGGCGCATGACGCCATCTGTCTGGCTGGCCATGGCGAGCCTCTGTGCTGGGCTGTTCGTCCAGGTGGCGGTCTTCGCCTTCATGCTTGGGCGTCTGTCCCAAAGGGTGACGACGCTGGAGCGTGACGGATCGGCGCTGCAAGGCATCCGGGACGCTGTGACCAAGCTGACGGTCCAGATGGACACCGCCCAGGGCGACATCAGCCATATCAGCCGGGACGTGAGCGGCCTTCAGCGCTCGCTTTCCAACATCGTAACTGATCGGGCGAGCAAGGCGATCGAACTACCGGCCACGCCGCGCCCGCGCCGTCGAGGAGCAACATCATGAGCCGCAAGCCGCCCCGCTGGTGGCCCCAGGTGATCAACCTGCCGCGCACCACTACAATCCTCGCCCTGGGCTTCTTGGCCGGCAACCTGCTGTTTCTTCCGGTCATCGCCTGGCTGGGCGACATGGTGGCCGAGCGTTACGCCGATGCGGTCATGCTGGTGGCGTCGATGTTCAAGGACGGCATGCTGCTCATCCTCGGCTTCTACTTCGGGCGCAATCAGGCGGCAGAGACCTGAAGCCTATGCCGCTTCGGCTTTCGGCGAATGCAAGTCCATCGAAGGCAAGAGGACTGGGCCTTCCTGCAGAATCTCCTTGGCCAGCTCGATTGCGCCCATGATCGGAATGGGTACGCCGAATTTGGCCAACCAAGCTGCAGCAACCAACTGGAACTCTGTATCCTGCACGTCCGTCGCCCTCTTTGAGGCCGTTCTTTACCGCTCCTTTCGCGGGAGGACTGCAAAGGAGTGTATAGGCGCCTGTCAGGAATACGGTAGCGGCCCGGAGCGCCGCAGGGGGTGCGTGGTTGCGCGCCGAGCCGCTTCGCATGCCAGCGATGGAATGCGCTCCCCTAAAGGATCGGGCTGTTCGGAAGTTCCAGCTTAGCCGGTCCAACCCACATAGGCGCACCCAATGGCGCCTATGAAGGATAGCGCCCCGAGCAGCAGCGCCGCTTCCCACAGGGCGAGGTGCCACCAGCGCGGGATGGGGGATTTCGGTTTGCGCAAAGACGACCTCCCCCGCGCTCGGCAAAGAAGCGATGGGGCGCAAACTGCTCAAGTCGCATTGGGCTCCGAGCGGACGCACCGTTGTTTGAAAGGGTAGCGGCCCGAAGCGGTGCTCAGGGGATTCAGGCTTCGGGCCGCAGACTTCCGCGCGGAAGACGTTCCTTAGCCGTCAGGGCTGCGACGGGTTCCGCGCCGCCCGTGTTTGGTCGGGTTCCGGACTGACGTGAGGGGTGTCCGCGATGGCGGGACTATCGCCTTGCCCGCCGGTCGCGATCCAAAAGAGCGCGCCGAAGATCGCGACACACAAAGCGATCAGGATCGCCTCTGTCATCCGTCCCGTGGGTTTGAGCCGCCCCGGCATGTCCCGCCTCCCGTCGTGAACGGCGCGATTATTTTTACAATTCGCGGTGCTGTCCAGCCGCCCGCGCAATCCTTCTGACAACCTGAACTGGAGACACCATGCTCGACGCACGTCGATTGCAGGGCCGCCTCGGCGTGTCCGTTGACGGCATCATCGGCGCTGGAACCCTGACGGCGCTGTTCGCGCGGATGGGCGCGCAGAAGCCGATAGCGGAGGAACTGGGCCTCGCGGCGAATGTCCACTTCCGCACCTACGGCATCCTCGATACCGGCCTTCGTCTGGTGCACTTCATGGGCCAGGGCGGTCATGAGAGCGGCGGCTTCCGATATATGGAGGAGATCGCTAGCGGGGCCGCCTATGAGGGACGCGCGGACCTCGGCAACTCCCAGCCGGGCGATGGGCGTCGGTTCAAGGGGCGCGGCCCGATCCAACTAACCGGCCGGGCGAACTATCGCCGCGTCGGCCGACAAATAGGCATCGATCTCGAGCGGCACCCCGAGATCGTCTCGCATCCGTCGATCGGTCTGCTGGTGGGCTGCGTCTACTGGAGCGACCGCAAGCTGAACGCCAAGGCCGACGCTGACGACCTGCTGGGCCTGACCAAGGCCATCAACGGCGGCACAAACGGGCTCGAGGATCGCAAGGTCCAGACCGCCAAGGCCAAGGGGCTGATCCTGTGATCCGGCTCCGCGACATCACTTCGACCGGCTGGCTCACCGTCGCCTGCCTGGCGCTCGCCCTGATCCTGCTGGCCATGTGCGCCGTCGAGGGCCGCCAGAAGGCCGCTGACAAGCTTCGACAGGCTGAGGCGGGCAGGACCCTGGCCGATGGCCGCACGGCGGCTGCGCAGGACGCCAGCGCCATCCGCGACAAAGCCGACGCTCGGGACCAATCCACCACCACCATCGTCACCCAGGCCGAAAAGGAAATCCGCCATGCGCCTGATCGCAATGCTGCCGCTGATGCTGCTCGCCGCAGGGTGTGCCAGCTCTCCGATTACCGTGATGCACAGTGCGCCGTGTTCCGCGCTGATCCCGGACGGATGGACTGAGCCTGTCCCGTCCGCCGCCCTTCCGCAGGAGCCCTCCGACGAGCGGGACTGGATGGCGTTCGGGGTGGCGCAGACCGGCGCCCTCAGGACGGCCAACGGCCGGACGGCGGACGTGGTCGGGATCGTGCGGGCGTGTGAGGCTCGGGACGCGGAGGCTGTCGAGCGAATAGAGCGGCCGTGGTGGGCTCGCCTCAGGCCTGGCTGACGGGCATAAGAAAACCCGTCTGCCACATTGGGACTCAGACGGGCCTAATGAGCCGAAGCTCGTAACCTAGATGGGGATGCGAGCGCGGATTGCAAGGCGTCGAGCTTCGGGCTCCGCTATGCGCCCTGTCCCCCTCACCGGGAGGCGGGGCCTTTTCACGCGAATGTCAGTTGTTTGAAGATCCACGTTTTCTAGGGTTCCCTTGCGGCAATGGAGCCGCTTGGGAGGATCGCATGATTAAGTCTCTTGTCGTCGGAGCGGTGCTGCTTGGAGCTACGGCCATCAGCGCGCCAGCGGCCACAGACCCCTCTGACGGTTGCCTCGTGAAGGCGGGTTGCTATTTCGACGAAGTGGCGCTGCGTTGGATATGCCCGGATCCAAAAATCTTCTCGCTTTGCGACGCTCCGCAAGGAGCAGTCTAAGAAGCTCGCCCGCTCTCTTCGGAGGGCGGGCCTTTCGTCGTTTGGAACCGCTTTCAATCCGGTCAGTTGGCTCACCGCAGTCCATCCCATCCTCGGGGCTGCCCTCTGTTGAACCGCCGAGCCCCTCGCTGGATGCCCCAAGCGCCGGCGAGGGGTTTTCAGTTCTGCAGGACGCCGCGCTCGATCAGACCGAGGACGACGGGGTCCTGAAGGGAGGCGGCCACTTCGCGCGCGAAAGCGCGGTGCGCCTCGGCCTCATCCATGATCAGGCGCTGACTGCCGTCCCGATGCGACGAGAGACGAAAGGAAATCTCGCGCTGCTGCTTGGCCAGGCGCTCTATCCGAACCAGTTTCACCCCGGCCTGATCGCGCAGGGTGGCGCGTGAACTGACGACCATGATCGACCTCCTGAACGAGCCGATAAAGCTCGAGAGGCGATAGACGGTTCCCACGGATGGAACTCTTCAGCGCTGGGCTGGTTGGCACACAGCGCCGCGCTTGCTGGCCCCGTGCGGCGCTCCGGGGAGACGAGCGCCCTCCGCTGTTATCCTGGCGGCGGAGCGGCGCTCAACCGCCAGTCTGCAGATCGCGATAGGGTTCGCCTCGCTCGCCCGCCTCGGCGCGGGTCAGCACGCGGGTGTCAAACGCCGAGGAGATGGCGACCTTGATCCCTCGATGCCGGATGCCTTCGTCCAGAGACTTGGCCGAGTGCTCGATGCCGTAGAGGGTTTCGCACCATTCGGCGCTGTTGATTTCGATGAGGCCGGGCAGACGATTCGGATCGTCGCCGGCAGCGGCGGCCATGGCGTCGAGGGTGGTGGTCAGTTGGTCGGGCGTCATGGCGCAGCGGTGTAGCTGAGTCGCGTGCGCGCGGCCTAGCGCTGGCGCAGCAACAGGCGGGCCGCCTCTTCTTTCCAGAGCGCGCGGAAGCGCAGGATGATGGACGCGGGCAGGTTGGCCGCCGCGCGGGATCGGCGGTGCAGTTCCTTGGCCTCGGCCTCGAAGCGGGTGGCTTTGTCCTGGGCGCTCTCGCTCACTGAATCACCAGAGCGCCATCCGGCAGTGCGCGTTGTAGTTCGCTGGCGATCTCCCAAGGCGCGTTCATCCATGCTTCGATCTCTTCCGGCTCCGTCAGGATCACCGGCATGGCCTTGGGGTGGACCGACTTCACCGGCTCGCTCGGTTCGGTCGTTAGGAAGGCGAACAGGTCGCAGGTCTCTGGGCCGTCCTTGATCTTCCGCACACAGGTCCAGTCCATGACGTGGATGCCGGCGAAGAAGGCGAGCGGCTCGGGATCATCTCCCGCCAGCCGGAACCAGACGGGGCGATACCTGCCTTCGGCGTCTCGGCCGGGCTCGCTGAAGGCCGTGAAGGGGACGAGGCAGCGGTTTTCGGGCTTCAGCCACGGGCGCCAATGGGCCGAGGCCGTGTTGCGCACGTTCGTCGTCCCACTGTCCGGCTCCAGCTCCAGCAGCTTTGGGAAGTCCACCTCCTTGCCCTTCGCCCGCAGCTTGTCGGCCCGTCTGGTAGCGGCGTCCATCAGCGCCTTTCGCGACGACGGCATGCCCCATCGGGCGGCCGTCAGAATGCGGTCGTCGCCGTCCCGGCGCACGATGGGCGCGCTGTAATCGGGATAGACGTCGCCGGGCGCCAAGTTGCCGACGTCGGATCGCATGGCCCTGGCGGCGTCCATGATGGCCTGAGGGCCTGAGCGCTGGCGATAGAGATTGCACATGGGCGGCTCCCTAGAACATTTCGACCTTAAGGCCGCGACCTTCGGGCGGGTAGGTCCAGAAACACATGCGCCCCTGACAGTGCCGGCGGCGGCAGCGCGCGGTCCGCCCCCAGAGCACGAAGTCCTCGCCCAGCGCCCTGCGCACGACAGCCAGATCGACGGTCATCTCCAGACTACAATGCAGGCAGCAGGCGACGACGGGCCAGCCCTGGCGCTGCAGGTCGCCGACCTTGGCTGCGCGGCCCATCCACTGAGCGCGCGTCCAGTTGTTGTAGCGGGGGTTCATGCCCATGGATCATTCGCGGCGCTTCGCAGCCAGACGTGACCTGGGCCAGTAGTCGGCGCAGTGATGGCCGCCGTAGCTGAATAGGCTGACCACTTCTTTCGGCATCCCCGCTTCTTTAAGGCGGACGTGATTCACGTCGCGCAACAGGTAGGCTACATCGTCCAGACGCAGGCCGCCCGCAGGGAGCCAAGCCAGCAGCCGGCGCATGCGTATGACCTCGGACGTGTCGTGCGGGCCATCTCGAAACCCATGCGCTGATGGGTCGTTTGCGGTCGAGAGAGCGAGCCGCTGCGAACCGCAGGCTTCGCAACGCAACGTGCAGGCCCACTCGCAAGCATCGCGCGTCAACCAGTCTGGGAAGTCCCTGATCAGATCCAGGCCCGAAAACTGCCTTCGTGCCCGACAAGCGCAACAGAGGACGCGGACCAGGTTTCCCCGGTCCGGCGCCTCGATTAGCGGGAAGTGGTGCAGGCCGATCGGGAAATCGTCGTCCGGCGCCGCCCCGATGCCGCGCCAGAAGGGGGTGTCTTCTTCCTGAGACATGGCTCAATGCGCCGTCGCGCCCCGCGTCGTGCAGGCCGAGCGGAGCCGGGCCAAAGCCCCCGGCGCCTTCGTCTCGATCTCGCGCAGGATGCACCCGGCGCCGGCGCGGCCGTCTGCCGTGGTCAGGTCCAGGCCGGTCAGCTGCAGCATCAAAGCGGCGAGTTCCTTGTCTCGGTCGATCATTGCGGCCGCCCCACAAGCCGCATGCCCGCGACCAGCCCGGCGATCAGGTCGACCGTCGGAGCCGGAATGTCCGCGCGCTCGCGCTGTTCAAGCTCGCGGTCCAACTCCTCCAGATCGCGGGCGAAGGCCTCGTCTGGGCCAAGGGGTTTCGTTTCCATCGTTGTCCTCATGCGCGCTTCTGGAAGGGGGTGACGGTGCCAGCCTTGCCGGTGCAGTAGTCGCTCCAGGCGTCCATGAGGGCGCGGCGCTTCTCCATAGCCTGGCCGCGTCTATAAGCTCGGCGGACTGCTGACCCGACAGTGTGAGCGAGTGCTTCCTCGCTGATCTCGTCCGCGAAGCTCGTGCAGTCGACAGCCCAGTCCTTGAAGGCGGACCGGAAGCCGTGCGGCGTGGCGTCTGTCACGCCCATTTTCCGCATAGCCATTGCCAAAGCCATGTCTGAGAGCGGCCCTTTGAGACCGGGGAAAATCAGACCGTTTCGGTGGCCTCTGTCTACGCGAGCAAGAACGCTCAGCGCGGCTTCAGACAGTGGAACGCGGTGTTCGGCACCGGCCTTCATGCGGGCGGCGGGGACAACCCACACGTCGCCGTCGATCTCTTCCCAGACCGCGCCTCGCACCTCGCCGGAGCGGGCCGCGGTGAAGATGAGGAAGGCCAAGGCAAACGCCGAGACGCTCTTCCGGGTGCCAAGAAGCTCTATGAAGGCGGGGACGCCTTGGTAGGGCATGGCCGCATGATGCCCGCCGCCGCGCTTGGTCGCCGGTAGCAGCTTGTCGAGATGCCCCTTCCACCGAGCCGGGTTGTCGCCTGTTCGCAAGCCCTTGGCCGTTGCTGCATCAAGAATGCGTTCGATGCGATTGCGCACGCGCCGAGCCGTCTCCGGCCGCGAAGTCCAGACTTTCCGCAGGTCGCGGAGAACCATCTCGGTATCTACGTCCGTGACTGAGGATCGCCACACCGTAGGAGCGTGCTGTTTGAGCGACGCCTCCCATTGAGGCCGCTGCTTGGCAGATCGCCAGGTCGGCTCAAGGTCGTCCATCAGATCCGACGCCACACGCGCGAAAGGCGTGCGCTCGACAGCTGCGCGTTCGTCGCGACGCGTCTCGATGGGATCGATGCCGTCGCGAAGGAGCCGCCGGGCGTCATCGGCACGATGCCGAGCCTCCTTGAGGTCCACGTCGATCAGGGAGCCCAGGCCCATCTCACGGCGCCGTCCTCGGAATTTGAAGATCAACACCCAAAACCGTCCGCCGGCCTGATCCACGCGCACATAGAGACCGCGACCGTCTAGGTGCAGTCCAGGCTCGCGGATCGCCTTGAGCGTGACGTTGGTGAGCAGGTTGTAGGAAGCCATATCCTCTCCGAGAACGGAACCAGAACATAGCATCACGACGGGAGCGGTCGCCTCCCTAACTCTCTCCCTACCCGAAGAGCGAAACTGCCCGTGGACGCTGACGGACACCAGCGGACGAAAATGCCCGTGGCGCAAGGGTTTCAGCGGGTGGGGTGTGGATAGCTGCGGACGCCGATGGACAGGGATGTGGCGGACAGAGAGGGATTCGAACCCTCGATAGAGTTGCCCCTATACACGCGTTCCAGGCGTGCGCCTTCAACCACTCGGCCACCTGTCCATTCCACCTGGGCCCGGATGCATCCGGGGCGGAACCGTCGGGAGCGGACCGACGGGAGGGGCTGATTAGAGCATGACGTCCCCATGGGCAAGCGCCCTTGAAGCCTCCATATAGGCGAAGACGCTGTTTTCGCGGAGTTCGCGCCATGTTGTTGAAGAAGACCGATGAACTGCCCACGCCTGAGACGGCTCTGCCGGGTCGGGCCGAGGCGTTGCCGACTGATGAGACCCACTTCGTCCTGGGTCATGCGCTGAAGGGGCCGCATCCGGTGGGGATGGAGACGGCCGTGTTCGGCATGGGCTGTTTCTGGGGCGTGGAGCGGGTGTTCTGGAAGCTGCCGGGCGTGTGGACGACGTCGGCCGGCTATGCGGGCGGGATCACGCCCAATCCGACCTATGAGGAGGTCTGCTCGGGCCGCACCGGCCATGCGGAGGTGGTGCAGGTGGTGTTCGATCCGACCAGGATCACCTACGGCGACCTGCTGAAGGCGTTCTGGGAGAACCATGATCCGACGCAGGGCATGCGCCAGGGCAATGATCTGGGCACCCAGTACCGCTCGGCCATCTATACGCTGAATGATGCGCAGCAGGCGGAAGCCGAGGCTTCGCGCGACGCCTATCAGGCGGCGCTGAGCGCGGCGGGGCGAGGCGTGATCACGACCGAGATCGAACCGGCCGGGCCCTACTACTTCGCCGAGGACTATCATCAGGGCTATCTGGCCAAGAACCCGGCGGGCTATTGCGGCATCGGCGGGACGGGCGTGGTCTGCCCGATCGGCCTGGGCGTCGGGGCCTAGGATGGATCGCGCGGGCGTCGGCGAGGTCTGCCTGGCCTTGCCGGCGGCGACGATGGATCACCCGTTCGGGCCGGGCCATGACGCCTATAAGGTCGGGGGCAAGATGTTCGCCCTGATCGGGGCCGAAGGCGGGCTGTCGTTCAAGGTCTCCGATATCGCCTATGAAGTGCTGACCGAGGAGGGGCGGGCGGCCCCGGCCCCCTATCTGGCGCGGGCGAAATGGGTGCATCTGGCCGATCCGGGCGACTGGCCGGACGACGAGCTGGCCGATCATCTGAAATCGGCCCACGCCCTGATCGCCGCCAAGCTGACGAAGAAGGCGCGGGCCGAACTGGGGCTTTAGGCGGCGGCGTTCCGCGACCGGAACCACAGGTAGAGAATCCCCAGGGGCGCGATGAAGATCGAGAAGCCCCACAGGAAGAGGTTCACGATCAGCTTCAGGAACATCAGGATGAAGGCGTTCATGAAGAAGACGGTCTCGCCCATCATCACCCGCTTGATCTCGTCCCAGACCAGTTTGGAAAAGGGAAACAGCAGGGCGCCGACGCCGAAGACGGCCAGGGTGGCGGCGCGGTCATGCAGGGGCTGGGCGCCGCCCGCCGACAGCATCATCCAGACCATCAGCGTCATGAAGGCGGCGCTGAGCACATAGGCGCGGATCAGATAGCGCGGCTGTACAGAGCCGAAGATGCGCTTGATGAAATTCATGTCGGAGGGACGCTTTCTTACTGGGAGGCGGTCTTCTGTTCGGCGATCCAGCGATCCATGCGCGCATCCAGCAGGGCCAGGGGCAGGGCGCCGTCGACCAGCAGGGCGTCGTGGAAGGTCCGCACGTCGAAACGGTCGCCCAGTTCGCGCTCGGCCTTCTGGCGGATATCGCGCAGGCGGATCTCGCCGATCTTGTAGGCCGTGGCCTGGCCGGGATCGCCGATGTAGCGCTGCAGTTCGGTCTCGATGTTGTGCGCCGACAGGGCCGAGTTGTCGCGGAAGCAGGCGCGGGCCTGTTCCTCGCTCCAGCCCAGCCAGTGCAGGCCGGTGTCAGCCACCAGACGGCAGGCGCGCCACATCTCATAGCTGAGGCGGCCGAACCGCTCATAGGGCGT
>PJUF01000863.1_pt1 | contig 18007 bp, 19 predicted proteins | sample 1512191 | NCBI WGS metagenome assembly PJUF01 (sample SAMN08177673, study PRJNA422409) | Feces metagenome, whole genome shotgun sequencing project. | isolation source: Chicken feces (3) enriched on wood chips | host: Gallus gallus | place: USA: Madison | collected 2015-01-15 | reverse complement strand
TCTGGAAACAGGCCGATCCCGATCGAGGCGCCCAGCACGTGGGTCGCGTGCTGCACGTGGAAACCGTCGTGGAAGGCCGCGAGGACGCGGCCAGCGACGTGCTCGACGTCTTCCCGGCTGCCGACCTGCTCCAGCAGCACCACGAATTCGTCGCCGCCCAGCCGCACCACGTGATCGCGCGGGCGCACCGCCAGTTTCAGGCGCTTGCCGACGGTACGCAGCAGCTCGTCGCCGGCCGCATGTCCGAGCACGTCGTTGACGGCCTTGAAGCCGTCGAGGTCGATGAACAGCACGGCCAGTCCATGCCCGCCAGCGCGCGCCCGCGCGATCGCCTGCGGCAGGAATTGCTGGATCCAGTAGCGGTTCGGCAGGCCGGTGAGCTCGTCCGAATTGCTCCTTCGCTCGAGCTCGGTCAAATGCGCCTTCGATTCGCTGATGTCGCGGATCGTGACCGCCAGGTCGCCGTTGGCGCGCACCGCCTTGTAGCGGATCCAGCGGGCCCGCAGCGGCTGGCCGGGCCCCTGCTCGACCGCCAGTTCACGATCGTAGAAGCCGCTCTCGAGCGCCTTGCACAGCCGCTCGCAGGCCCGGCGGAACACCTCGCCCTGGTAGAACTCGGACAGGCGGTGCCCGATCAGTTCCTCCGCCTGCTTGCCGAACATGGCGGCGCCGTGCTGGTTGCAGTCGACGACGCTGAAATCGCGGATCACGCCATGCCGGTCGCGCAGCGGGCGGTTGATGAAGAAGCCGTCGCCGGCGTCCTCGGTGGCCAGGCGGTAGGCGGCGCGCAGGGCGTCCATCTGATGCTGGCGCCAGCGCGCGTGCATGAAGACACCGGTGGCCAGCAGCCCGGCCAGCATGATCCATGCACTATTCCACCAGGCGGCGACCAGCCGGGCCTCGCGATGGACCCGGTAGGCTGCCATGGCGCTATATTCGTCGATACCGACGATGCCGATCAGCCCGAGGTCGGGAAACGGCCGCCAGCCGACCACACGCTGCCGCCCGTCGGCGAACCAGCGCCGTCCGCCGAGCAAGGCCACGCCCTGCGCATCCCGGCCGGGCATGGGCGCGCGCAGGAATGGCTTGCGGTAGGAATGGACGGTGTCTCCCGTGCGGGTGGCCAGCAGGGCGCCGTCGGTCCGGGCCACGGCGGCGAAGCCGTATTTCCCCAGGATCGGCTCGGCGTAGTGCTGCGTAAAAAACGCAGGCAGGACGTTGATGAGCACAATGCCGTCGAAGCGCCCCTCGGGGGTCAGGAGCGGACGCGAGAATGCGACCACTTCGCGCCCGGTCAGCTGGCCGTCCAGCGGCCCGCTCAGGTACAGGCGATCCTCGAGGGCATGTTGCTGTGCGACGAAATAGGGCCGGTTCCCAAAGTAGCGGCCGACGGCGGCCGGATGCGTGCTGGTGACGACGATGCCATTGCGGTCGATGAACGCTACCGCAGACATATATTGTTGAGAAAAGATCCCTGCTTCCAGGGTGCCGGCGAGATCGCCGCGGTTGCCCGAGCTGGTCCAGCTGTGGCGCAACAGGAGCAGCAGGCGGTCGGTCTCGTCGATCGAGCGGCGCGTGCGGATGACGAGGCTGTGCGCGTAGGCCCCGGCCTGCTGTTCCAGCTCGGCGCCGCGCTCGCGCTCTTCGTGCCCCAGCCCGCGCAACACATGGCTCCACAGCAGGGCGATGACGACCAGGACGATTGCCGGCCACACGAGCAGGAGCAACATCCGCTGGCGCAGGAAGGCCAGGAAGGGACGCAGTGGGCTGTTCACACCGAGACCAAGCGTGCTCACAGCCGGGATCGCCTTGTCGATACGCGGATTCATGGTTCCTGCGCGGCATGGCAGCGGCAAACCAGTATAACCCGCGCGGCCCCAGGGACGTAAAAAAGCCCGGACGAGCCGGGCTTTCTATACAGCAAGCGAGCAGGCGCTGCTTACATGATGTGGGTGCCGATCCACCAGGCGATCGCGGCCATGAAGGCCGAGGCCGGGATGGTGAAGATCCAGGCCCAGACGATGTTGCCCGCCACGCCCCAGCGCACCGCCGACATCTTCTGCGAGGCGCCCACGCCGACGATCGCGCCGGTGATGGTGTGGGTGGTCGAGACCGGGATGCCGAAGTAGCTCGACATCAGGAGGGTCATGGCGCCGCCGGTTTCTGCGCAGAAACCACCGACCGGCTTGAGCTTGGTGATCTTCTGGCCCATGGTCTTGACGATGCGCCAGCCGCCGAACAGCGTGCCGAAGGCGATCGCCGCATAGCAGGAGATGATGACCCAGGCCGGCGGATGGGTGTCGTTGACGCTGACGTAGCCCGCCGCGATCAGGAGCATCCAGATGATGCCCATGGTCTTCTGTGCGTCGTTGCCGCCGTGGCCCAGCGAGTAGGCCGCGGCCGAGGCCAGCTGCAGGCGACGGAACCAGGTGTCGACCTTGCGCGGCGTCGACTTCACGAAGGTCCAGGACACGATCAGCATGATGATCGACCCGAGCGCGAAGCCCAGCATCGGCGCGACCACGATGAAGGCCACGGTCTTGAGCAGGCCGCCCGAGATCAGCGAGCCGGTGCCTGCCTTGGCCACCGCCGCGCCCACCAGGCCGCCGATCAGCGCGTGCGAGGACTAGGACGGGATGCCGTAGTACCAGGTGATGATGTTCCAGGCGATCGCCCCGACCAGCGCACCGAAGATGACGTAGTGGTCGACCACGTGCGGGTCGATGGTACCCTTGCCGATGGTCTGCGCCACCTTCATGTTGACCACGAAGATCGCGATGAAGTTGAAGAAGGCCGCCATCGCCACCGCGTGCTGGGGTTTCAGCACGCCGGTCGACACCACGGTGGCGATCGAGTTCGCCGAGTCGTGGAAGCCGTTCATGAAGTCGAATACCAGTGCCAGCAGCACCAGGAAGCCCAGCACGTAAATGCTGATGTTAATAGTTTCCATGTTTATTCTTGTTGTGCGTGTGCGCTGTGCACGTTACGCGTTCTCGACGATGATGCCTTCGACGATGTTCGCCACGTCTTCGCAGCGGTCGGTGACGGTCTCGAGGATCTCGTAGATCGCCTTCATCTTGATCAGGTTGCGCACGTCCGGTTCGTCGCGGAACAGCTTGGACATGGCGGCGCGCATCACGTGGTCGGCGTCCGATTCGAAGCGGTCGATCTCTTCGCAGATGGCGACGATCTTCTGGGCGTTGCCCATGTCGTGCAGCAGGGAAACGGCTTCCTGCACCTTCTTGCAGGCCGACAGGCACAGTTCGGCCAGGCGCGCGGCTTCCGGGGTCACGGCGTGCAGGTCGTACAGCGAGACCGTCTGGGCCGCGTCTTCCATCATGTCGAGGATGTCGTCCATGCTGGTGATCAGCTTGTGGATGTCATCGCGGTCGAGCGGGGTGATGAAGGTCTTGTGCAGCAGGTCGACGCATTCGTAGGTGATCTTGTCTGCTTGTTTTTCGATGCTTTCGACGGCGTGGGTGCGGTTTTCCAGGTCGTCGAAGTTGGTCATCAGGCCAACCATTTCCTGCGCGCCCTTCACGCACAGGGCGGCGTGCTGGTTGAACAGGTCAAAAAACTTGCCCTCCTGGGGCATCAGGCGTCCGAACATATTATTCTCCGTTGTGAATCTCTTGGGACTTCGAGACCGCTGCCACGGCTGGCAGCGGCGAGGTGGTAATTCGCGGCTTATTGCTTCTTAATCGCCCTGATAGATGCTCAGGTTGCCGCTGTAGTTGCCGAACTTGGTGTAGGAGCCGATCCAGGTAAGGCGAATCGCCCCGATCGGGCCATTACGCTGCTTACCGATGATGATCTCGGCGGTTCCCTTATCGGGCGAGTCGGGATTGTAGACCTCGTCGCGATACAGGAAGATGATAACGTCCGCATCCTGTTCGATAGCGCCCGATTCGCGCAGGTCGGACATGACGGGTCGTTTATTGGGTCGCTGTTCCAGCGAACGGTTCAGCTGGGACAGTGCGATGACGGGGCAATGCAGCTCTTTCGCCAGGCCTTTCAGGCTTCGCGAGATCTCGGAGATCTCGGCCGCGCGGTTGTCGCCCGGCTGGCTGCCCTGCATCAGCTGCAGGTAGTCGACGATGATCAGGCCCAGCTTGCCGCACTGGCGCGCCAGGCGTCGTGCCCGTGCGCGCATTTCGATCGGGTTCAGCGCCGGCGTCTCGTCGATGTAGAGCTGGGCGTCGTTCATCTTTTGAATGGCGTGCGTCAGGCGCGGCCAGTCTTCGTCGTTCAGGCGGCCGGTACGCAGGCGGTGCTGGTCGAGCTGGCCCACCGAGCCGAGCATACGCATGGCCAGCTGGGCGCCGCCCATTTCCATCGAGAAAACAGCGACCGGGAGGCCGGCTTCGATCGCGACGTTCTCGCCGATGTTGACCGAGAACGCGGTCTTGCCCATCGACGGACGGCCGGCGACGATGACCAGGTCGCCCGGCTGCAGGCCGGAGGTCATGCGGTCGAGGTCGATGAAGCCGGTCGGCACGCCGGTGATCTCGCCCTGGTTCTCGCGCGAGTACAGCTCGTCGATGCGCTCGACCACTTGGGTGAGCAGCGGCTGGATCGGGTTCCAGCCCTGCTGGCCGCGGGCGCCGGTTTCGGCGATGGCGAAGATCTTCGATTCGGCCTCGTCAAGCATCTGCTTGACTTCCTTGCCCTGCGGGTTGAAGGCGTTGCCCGAGATTTCGTCGGCGACCGTGATCAGGTTGCGCAGGATGCCGCGGTCGCGCACGATCTCGGCGTAGCGCCGAATGTTGGCCGCCGACGGCGTGTTCTGCGCCATCGCGTTCAGGTACTGCAGGCCGCCCACCTCCTCGGCCTTGCCCAGCATGTTGCAGGCTTCGTAGACCGTGATCACGTCTGCCGGCTTGCCGGCGTTGATCAGGCGGACCATCTGTTCGAAGATGATGCGGTGGTCGTAGCGGTAGAAATCCTCTGCGTGCATGAAGTCGGCAATGCGGTCCCAGGCCGCGTTATCGCGCAGCAGGCCGCCGATGACGGACTGTTCTGCTTCGATGGAATGCGGCGGGATGCGCAGGGAATCGACTTGCGGATCGGATGGGGAATTCATGGCGGGCATTATACCGTTTCCGGTCACACGGCTGACATAATTGGCGAGATTTCCAGGGATAAAAAAAGCCGGGCGAACCCGGCTTTTTCATTAAAACAACAGTTGCCTGTCGTTATGCTTAGGCAGCTTCGCCGACGACGGCGATGGTGATTTCCGAGACGACGTCGGTGTGCAGAGCGACGGCGACCGGGAATTCGCCGGTGGTCTTCAGCGGACCGGTCGGCATGCGAACCTGCGACTTCTCGACCGGGAAGCCTTGCTTGCTCAGGGCTTCGGCGATGTCGAAGTTGGTGACCGAACCGAACAGACGGCCGTCCACGCCCGCCTTCTGGGCGATGGTGACGGTCATGCCGCTCAGCTTGTCGCCTTGCGCCTGGGCAGCCGACAGCTTTTCAGCTGCTGCTTTTTCCAGTTCGGCGCGCTTGGTTTCGAACTCGGCCACGGCGGCCTGGGTAGCGCGGCGTGCCATTTTTTGCGGGATCAGGAAGTTACGTGCGTAACCGTCCTTGACTTTGACGACGTCGCCCAGGTTACCGACGTTGACGACTTTTTCGAGCAGAATAACTTGCATATTTTTTCTCCAGGATATCTAGCTGACGTGCCGCGATTAAGCGTTGTGCAGGTCGGTGTACGGCAGCAGCGCGAGGTAGCGTGCGCGCTTGATGGCGGTGTCGACCTGGCGCTGGTAGTGCGCCTTGGTACCGGTCAGACGTGCCGGCATGATCTTGCCGTTTTCCTGGACGAAGTCCTTCAGGGTGTCGACGTCCTTGTAGTCCACCTGTTCCACGCCTGCGGCGGTGAAGCGGCAGAACTTCTTGCGCTTGAACAGCGGGTTCTGCTGTTTGCGCTTCATTTTTTCTTTAGCTTTGTTTTTGTCGAACTTTTTACCGAATGCCATTTTGAGGCTCCTGTATCTGTAATCTAAATAGGCCGAGTACTGTTACGCGGCACTGAAATCAATGATGTGAAACACCAAGGCTTTGCTGTTGCGGTTTTTCCGTGCGAGGAATCCTTCGAAGCGGTAGGCGGCGCCGAGTTCTGCGCTTTCCAGCCTGCCTGAAATTTCGCCCGCGCCAAGCGCAGGGATTTCAAACGCGACCTGCCTTGCCACTCCGGCCTCGACCTGCTGCGAATCGTGCATCAGGATCGCGCCCACGATGGGGACGCCGGCCGGGGTGAAACGCAGTACGTCTCGCTCCGCGATGGTCGCGATGAGCTGGAACTGATTCACTGCGTTCTACGAATTCCCGAGAAAAAACTTAGGCAGCTGCGGCCGGAGCAGCGGCTGCTGCTTCTGCGCGGTGGCTCTTGGCTGCGTCTTCGCGCTGGACCGACTTCATCATCGGCGACGGTGCGGTTTCGGCCTTCTTCATCTTGACGGTCAGGTGACGCAGGACGGCATCGTTGAACTTGAATGCGGTTTCCAGCTCGACCAGGGTCTCGTTGTCGCACTCGATGTTCATGCAGATGTAGTGAGCCTTCGGCAGCTTCTGGATCTGGTATGCCATCTGGCGACGGCCCCAGTCTTCCACGCGATGGATGTTACCGCCGCGGCTGGTCACCGTGGTCTTGTAACGCTCGATCATCGCCGGAACTTGTTCGCTCTGGTCCGGGTGGACGATAAAAACGATTTCATAATGACGCATGCAACACTCCTTGAGGACGTTTAAACAAATGCCCACCTCGGCGTCAAGACGAGTGTGGGAAGGGAAAGCCTTCGATTATAGCCTGAAAAACCGGTGAATGGGAACCCATGGCATGGCCCAGCCCGGCGGATCGCGGCGAAAAGGGGGCATCGGCGCCACGAATACAGACGCACTGCACAAATTTTTTACAGTTTTCCCGTGTTTGCCCTTGCGCATATCAGAATACTGTACAAAAATACAGTCTGCTCTTACAACTAATGCCGTACAACACCCATGCTCAAGCTCACTGCAAGGCAAGAACAGATCCTTAACCTGATCAAGGAAGCGATCGAAAACACCGGCTTCCCGCCGACCCGCGCCGAAATCGCGGCCGAGCTGGGTTTCAAGTCGGCCAATGCGGCCGAAGAACACCTGCAGGCCCTGGCGCGCAAGGGCGCCATCGAGATTTCGCCGGGCACCTCGCGCGGCATTCGCCTGGTCGGCGCCTCCGTCGAACAGGTCCCGATGGTGCCTGCCGCCCTCATGATGTCGCTGCCGCTGGTCGGCCGCGTGGCCGCCGGTTCGCCGATCCTGGCCCAGGAACACGTCGAAGCCACCTACTCCGTCGACGCCGCCATGTTCTCGGCGCGCCCCGACTTCCTGCTGAAGGTCAAGGGCTGGTCGATGCGCGACGCCGGCATCTGCGACGGCGACTTCCTGGCCGTCAAGAAGATCGACAGCGCCAAGAACGGCCAGATCGTGGTGGCCCGCCTCGGCGAAGAAGTCACGGTCAAGCGCTACCGCAAGACCGGCAACCTGGTCGAGCTGCTGCCGGAGAATCCGGACTTCAAGGTCATCCAGGTGAACCCGGAAGACGAGTTCGCGCTGGAAGGTTTGGCCGTCGGCCTGATGCGCAGCTGGCACTAAGCCTGCGCCCACCAAGCCGCCGGCTTGCCCGGCGGCTTATTGAATCTTCTTGTCCGCCCAGTGGGAATCCTTAGGGGCGGATTTCACGATCGCGTTGTGCTGGGACACAAAGGCATCGGTGGCCGAGCGCCATGCGGCGTAGTCCGCCAGCACCAGCTTCGAACTCACCTTCGCTTCCTCGGTCAGGTTTTCCTGCAGCTGGGCCAGGTAGGCGTTTGATTTCTCCATCTCCTCCTTGTTCATCAGCTTCTGGATGTCGCTCGGGACGCGCTTGGTCAGCGGCAGCGCCGCGTTCAGGTTGGTGACGTACTTGTTGTAGCACTCCTGCCACGCCTGCACGGCCGCGCTGATGCGGTCGATGTCGGCATTGACCTTCGACATCGCCGGAATGCGTGGCGCGGTGCAGCGGAACTCGCCCGACTTCAGGTCTTCGCCGTCGTAGCCCTTGATCCAGTAATCGATGTCCTTGCGGCGCTTGACGCGCTGGTCGATCAGTTCGAGCGAGGCGATCGCGACCTTGTTGCCCTTGGCGGCGGATTTCTTGAACAGATCGACCGCCCTGGCTTCGTCGACCTCCCCTGCTTCGCCATAGAAATACATCTGGCCCAGCGCCTGCTGCGCGGCCGGATTGCCGGCATTGGCCAGCTTGGTGTAGATCTTCATCGCGCCCGCGTAGTCCTTCTTCTCGAACAGGGCATTGGCGTCTTCCAGCTCGCCGGCAAAGGCGGCGCCGCACAGCAGCAGGGATGCAAGGAACAGCTTGGTCTTCATGGGCGGATGGGTGTGATGAAAAGAAATCCCATGATAGCGGCAATTCGGCGCCCGGCTCAACCGCTGAAACAAAACGGTGCCAGTGGCGCCGTTTTGAAGGAGTGGGAGACTTTTTCCGTAGGGTGGGCGGCTCCACCTCGAAGGCCGGCATATCGACAACGCGACCGCCGCCCACGCGTTCAACGCTCGGTCGAGCAGTGGCACTGCTCACCTGCTGTTTGAACGCGTGGGCGGCGTCCACGTGAGCGGCTGATCCAGCAATGTGGCGGAGCCGCCCACCCTACGAAAAAAAACGGCAACCGAGAGGTTGCCGTCATGCTTATGCGTCGAGCGCCTGGCGGAAATCCGCCAGCAGGTCCTCAGTATCCTCGATGCCCACCGAGACGCGGATCAGGGACTCGGCGATGCCCATGCTGGCGCGCCGCTCCGCCCCCATCTCGAAGAAGATCGTGTGCGCCACCGGAATCACCAGGGTGCGGGTGTCGCCCAGGTTGCTGGCCGGGATGCCGAGCTTCAGGCGGTTCAGGTAGTCGAAGCAGTCGATATCCTCGCGCAGCTCGAAGCTCATCAGCGAGCCGCCGGCGCGGAACAGTTCCTTTGTGATGCCGTTCTGCGGATGCGAGGCCAGTCCCGGGTAATGCACGGCCGCCACGCGCTCATCCGCCTCCAGCATCTGCGCCAGCGCCAGTGCATTCGCGCTGGTGCGTTCCATGCGCAGCGCCAGCGTCTCGGCGCCCACCGCGATGTGGTGCGCCGCTTCCGGCCCGAGGGCCGCGCCGAAGTCGCGCAGGGCCTTGGCGCGCAGCTGAGCCAGGCCCTGGTTGGCAGCCGGCTGCTTGCGGAAGTTGGCCGCGATGTGCGGGTAGGCGCTCCAGTCGAACAGGCCGGTGTCGGTCAGGGCCCCGCCCAGCGCAATGCCGTGGCCGCCGATCGACTTGGTCAGCGAATTGACCACCAGGCCCGCCCCCACCGCCTTCGGGCGGAACAGCCAGGGCGTGGTCATGGTGTTGTCGACCACGTACAGGATGCCGCGCTCGCGGCACAGCTCGCCGATGCGCGCCAGGTCCGCCACCTGGGTGCGCGGGTTGGCGATGGTCTCGACGAACACCATGCGGGTATCCGGCCGGAGCACCGCTTCCACATTGGCGACGTCAGTCGCATCGACGAAGTCCACCGCCACGCCCTGGCCGGCTACCGTCTGCCACAGGCTGTTGGTGTTCCCGAACAGGAAGGACGACGAGACGATGTGGTCGCCCGCCCTCAGCAGGCCCTGGAACAGCGCACCGATGGCGCCCATGCCGGTAGCGAAACAGATGCTGCCGACGCCGTCTTCCATCTTGCTGATCTTGTCTTCGAGCGCGGCGACGGTCGGGTTGCCCTGGCGGCCGTAGCGGAAACCCGGTTCCTTGCCCTGGAAGACCGAGGCCAGCTGGCGCGCATCGTTGTAGCCGAAGGCCACCGAAGTGTGCACCGGCTTGTGCAGCGAGCCCTGCTCGATGCTCTTCCTGCGGTCGTTGTGCAGGATGGTGGTCGTGAAACCGTACTTCTGCTCGCTCATGGTCTTACTCCGCCGTGGCCGGACGATTGAGATTGAGCTGGTTGGTGGCCGCATCCTCGACGCCCTTGCTGCCGCCATTGTGGCGCGCGGATTCCTGGCGATCCAGGTATTCCGGGGTCACGTCGCCGGTCACGTAGACGCCGTCGAAGCAGGATGCCTCGAAGTTCTTCAGCGCCGGGTTGACGTCCGAGATCGCCTTCTTGAGCGAATCGACGTCCTGGTAGACCAGGCGGTCGGCGGTGATCTCCGCGCAGATTTCCTCGTTGGTGCGGCCATGGGCGATCAGCTCGTCGCGGGTCGGCATGTCGATGCCGTACACGTTCGGATACAGCACCGGCGGCGCGGCCGAAGCGAAGAACACCTTGCGGGCGCCGGCGTCGCGCGCCATCTGCACGATTTCGCGGCTGGTGGTGCCGCGCACGATCGAATCGTCGACCAGCAGCACGTTCTTGTCCTTGAATTCGGAGGCGATCGCGTTGAGCTTCTGGCGCACCGACTTCTTGCGCATGCCCTGGCCCGGCATGATGAAGGTGCGGCCGATGTAGCGGTTCTTGATGAAGCCTTCGCGGTACTCGACGCCGAGCTTCAGGGCCAGCTGGATCGCGGCCGGACGCGAGGAGTCGGGGATCGGCATGACGACGTCGATCTCATCGACCGGGATCTCTTTGCGGATCTTGTCGGCCAGGTATTCGCCCATGCGCAGGCGGGTCGCGTAGACCGAGGCGCCGTCGATCACCGAGTCCGGACGGGCCAGGTAAACGTATTCGAAGGCGCAGGGATTCAGCGACGGATTCTCGGCGCACTGGCGCTCGTGCAGCTGGCCGTCGTTGGTGATGAACACCGCTTCGCCCGGCGCGATGTCGCGCACGAAGCGGAAGCCCAGGCCTTCCAGCGCCACCGATTCGCTCGCCACCAGGTACTCAAGGCCGTGCTCGCCTTCGTTCACGCCCAGGCACAGCGGACGGATGCCGAACGGGTCGCGGAAGGACAGCATGCCGTGGCCGGCGATCTGCGCCACCACGGCGTACGCCCCGCGCACGCGGCGGTGAACCGCCGCCACCGCCTTGAAGACGGCGTCGGTGTCCAGGTTGTAGCCGTCGGCCGCTTCCTGGATCTCGTGGGCCAGCACGTTCAGCAGCACTTCCGAATCGGAGTCGGTGTTGATGTGGCGGCGGTCGTTCTTGAACAGCTCTTCCTTGAGCTGGGCCTGGTTGGTCAGGTTGCCGTTGTGGGCCAGGGTGATGCCGAACGGGGCGTTGACGTAGAAGGGCTGCGCTTCTTCCTCGCTCGAGGAGCCGGCGGTCGGATAACGGCAGTGGCCGATACCGGTATTGCCCTGCAGCGTACGCATGTTACGGGTACGGAACACGTCGCGCACCAGGCCATTGGCCTTGTACATCGAGAACATGCTGCTGTGATTGGTTGCAATACCCGCCGCGTCCTGGCCGCGATGCTGCAGCAGCAGCAAGGCGTCATACAGAAGCTGGTTGACGGGATTGTTCGAGACGACGCCGACGATGCCACACATGGTGCGCTCCTAAAACTGGATTGCTGATTACGAAAGATTAGTAGTTCACGTGCTGCGCCAGGGCAGCAGGGAGAAATGGTTTGACGGTGCGCGCTCCGGTTTCCGCCATCGGCGAGAGCAGCGCGTTCCTCCAGAAATCCTGTTGCGGGATGGACGTCATCCCACACAATATGACGGCGGCCAGCACGATTACAATGCCGCGCGCCAATCCAAATAATCCACCGAGGCCGCGGTCCGCGAGGCTCAGGCCGGTGGCCGTGATCAGGGCCCCGATCGCCAGCGACAGCAGGCCCATCAGGATGCGCACGCCGAGGAACAGCAGCACGAAGGCCATGATCAGGCGCGCGGTCTCGCCGGGCAGCAATTCCGGCAGCATCGGCGCCAGCGTCGCCCCATAGGCGTTCGCCACCACGAAGGCTACGATCCAGCCCAGCAGCGACAGGATCTCCTTGACCAGCCCGCGCAGGGTGGAAATGATGACCGACGATACCAGTACGAACAAGACCAGGTAATCGAAAATCGTCACGCCGCCAGCCCTTGCCTGCTACTGTGGATCAGAGCGGCACCATGGTGCCGGACAGGCCCATGGCGATGAGCTTGGAGCGGATCTTCTCGCCCTCTTCCTTGCTGTACGGCCCCACGCGCACGCGGATCAGGTCACCGGACCGTTCGGTGAAGGAAGAGACGCCGGCGGCGCGCAGGCGGCCCTGCAGCTCATCGACCTTTTGCTGGGTCGCCAGCGCGGCCACCTGCACCACGTACTTCTGCGACGGGCCGGTGGCCTTCACGACCGGCTTGCCCTCCAGGATGGCCATGGCGCGCGCGGCGTCGTTCTGTGCCGGGACCGGTTTCAGCTCGACCGGCTTGACCGGCGGCTTCTCGGCAGGTTTTTCAAGCTTCTTCGGCTCCAGGTCGGCGACCTTCGGGTGCGTCTCGAGCTTCGGCTCGCGCTTGGGCTCCGGCTTGACCGGTTCCGGCTTCGGCTCGGCCTTGGCCACGGCCGGCTCGGTGCGGGCGGTGTCGAGGGTGCGGACCGGCGGCGGATCGGCCGGGGGCGTCGCCACGCTGGCCGCAGGCGCCGGCGGCTGGGCCGATGCGAGCGTCGGGTCGTCCATCGGCTCGACGATTTCCTCGCCGCTGTCGACGCTGGCCGCGGCGGGCACCGGCAGCGCCGCCGCCTTGTCCTTCGACGGAATGTTGATGGCGATGTCGGCGCCAAGCGGCTTGGGCTCGGAATCGAGCAGCATCGGCAGGCCGACCGCCGCGGCGAGGGCCAGCGCGATCGCGCCTACCAGGCGGCGGCGCGCGCGCTTCTTCTCGGGGAGGATCGGATCGGCGCCGGCACGGCCACGGCCGCGGGTGGCGCCTTCGCCGGCGTTGGACGCGCGCTTGGCGCGGGCCTGCTGCCCATAGGCGGCGTCATCGTCCTTGACGAAGTGGCCGCTGTCCCGGACAGTGTCTTGCTTGTTTTTGCTACCGAACGAGAACAAGCCCATGCGTATCTAGAATCAGTGTAGTGAGTTTTTGCGGGCCGCCATGACGCCGGCGACCGTGTAGAACGAGCCAAAGACCACAATTCTATCATTCTCCCCAGCCCGGCTCACGGCATTCGCATAGGCATCAAGCGGCGTGGCGAACATGGTGACCGAAAAATCGCCCTCTTTCGCGTCCGCGGGCCCGATCGCCGCGAGCTTTTCGGCCAGTTGTTCCGGCTGCGCCGAGCGCGGCGACGGCAGCGCGGTGACGCACCAGTGGTCGACGATGCCCTTCAAGGGCGCGATCACGGCCTCGATGTCCTTGTCTTCCATGATGCCGAACACCGCATAGGTGTAGCGGTGGAAGCCCATGTTGCCGAGGTTGTGCGCGAGGGCCGCCGCGGCATGCGGGTTGTGGGCCACGTCCAGCACCTGGGTCGGACGGCCCGGCAGCACCTGGAAGCGTCCCGGCAGCTCGACCATGGCAAGGCCGGCACGCACTTCCTGCGCGCCGCAAGGCAGCTGCATGCGCAGCACTTCGAGGGCAGCCAGCGCGGCCGCGGCGTTGAGCAGCTGGTTGGCACCGCGCAGGGCCGGATAGGCCAGCGAATTGCGGCGCTGCCCACGGCCGCCATAGCTCCATTGCTGCTGGTCGCCCTGGTAGTTGAAGTCGCGGCCCAGCAGCCACAGGTCGGCGCCGATGCTTTCCGCGTGCTCGATGAGCGATTGCGGTGGCACCGGATCGCTGCAGATCGCGGCCTTGCCCGGACGGAAGATGCCGGCCTTTTCAAAACCGATCTTCTCGCGGGTGTCGCCCAGGTAGTCGGTATGGTCGATGTCGACGCTGGTGACGATCGCCACGTCGGCGTCGACCACGTTGACCGCATCGAGGCGCCCGCCCAGGCCGACCTCGAGGATGGCGACGTCCACGCCGGCCTGCGAAATCAGGTGCATGATCGCCAGCGTGGTGAATTCGAAGTAGGTCAGCGAGACCTCGCCGCGCACGCTTTCCACCGCATTGAATGCCTGGATCAGCGCCTCATCGGACGCCATCTCGCCGTTGATGCGCGCGCGTTCGTTGAAGTCGAGGAAGTGCGGCTTGATGTACAGGCCGACGCGGTAGCCGGACTGCAGCAGCATGGCTTCGAGCATGGCGCAGGTCGAGCCCTTGCCGTTGGTGCCGGCCACCATGATCACGGGACAGCTGAAGGCGAGCCCCATGCGTTCCTTGACAGTACGGACACGGTCGAGGCCCATGTCGATATGGGTTTCGGCATGGCGCGACTCGAGCAGCGCCAGCCAGTCGGGCAAGGTGGTCGGGAGTGTAGGCATTGGAATGGGACTTCAATGTACGTGCCGGGAAGCACGGGTGCGAACGCGTGGGCGCCCGCACCGGGATGGAATCAGGCCAGCGCGTCGGCGGCCTGGTTTTGCAGCAGCGCCAGCAGGCGGGCGATTTCTTCGCGCATCTTGCGGCGGTCGACGATCATGTCGACGGCGCCCTTCTGTACCAGGAACTCGGCGCGCTGGAAGCCTTCCGGCAGCTTTTCGCGCACGGTGTTCTCGATCACGCGCGGGCCGGCGAAGCCGATCAGGGCTTTCGGCTCGGCGATGACGACGTCGCCCATGAAGGCGAACGAAGCCGAGACGCCGCCCATGGTCGGGTCGGTCAGCACAGAGATGAACGGCAGCTTTTTCTCGGACAGCTTGGTCAGCATGGCGGTGGTCTTGGCCATCTGCATCAGCGACAGCAGGCCTTCCTGCATGCGCGCGCCACCGGTGGCGGTGATGCAGATGAAGGGCACCTTCTGCTCCAGGGCCACCTGGGCGCCGCGCACGAAGCGTTCGCCGACGACCGAGCCCATCGAGCCGCCCATGAATTCGAACTCGAAGCAGGCGACGACGACCGGCAGGCTCATGATCGAGCCGCCCTGCACGATCAAGGCATCGGTCTCGCCGGTGGCGTCCATGGCCTGCTTGAGGCGATCAGGGTACTTCTTGCTGTCCTTGAACTTCAGGGTATCGACCGGCAGGGTTTCCTGGCCGATGTCATAGCGGCCGCCCTCGTCGAGCAGCGCATCGAGGCGCTCGCGGGCGCGGATGCGCATGTGGTGGTCGCACTTGGGGCAGACGTGCTGGTTCGATTCCAGGTCGGCGCGGTACAGGACCGATTCGCACGACGGGCATTTGACCCACAGCCCTTCCGGCATGGTCTTGCTCTTGGCGGCATCGGAGCGCTGGATCCGTGGGGGCAGCAGTTTTTCTAGCCAACTCATCTTTTCTCCTTGCGGCAAGTCTTCGAAGTGGCGGTAGTGTAGCCGCAAGCGTGCCGCTTGTCGAATCATGTCGGCCTGCCAATTGCCATTCCGACATCAAACAAAAAGGGACGCCAGATGGCGTCCCCGTGTTTTCTGCTCATGGGCCTTCAGGTCTTGGCGGTCGCGTCGGATATGTCTGCGATGCTGTATTCCAGACCGCCGACCCGCCGGGCGACAAGGTTGTAGAGCCATGCCACCAGGCCGGCAAAAAGAAAGGTGAGCAAGCCATACACAAGCGGAGCAATCAACAGCGTCATGATAGCCACGCCAATGCCCGCACCAAGGCCTCCGCCAACAAATCCCGCTGCTGTGACGAACAGCATGATGGGCAGAGACATGACTGTGTACAGCACTGCCAGGACCTTCGCCGTCTGGCCTACCGACACGTTTACAATTTGTATTTTCATCGCAAGATCCAAAAATTGTTTATCGAAAACAACGGATCTACTGTACCGCGATGAACTCCTTTCTCAGACGCGGCAGCGCAAGCCGCGTCTTGCGTGAAGGCAAGCTTTGCTCAGGCGTCCAGCGCGCTGCGGATACCCGAGGTGAAGCTGCGCACCGCGTCCACAGCCTGTTCCTTCGGCACCGACTCCAGCTCCTGAATGATGCGGCTGCCGATCACCACCGCATCCGCCACTTCCGCCACCGTACGCGCGGTGGCGCCGTCGCGGATGCCGAAGCCGACGCCGATCGGCAGCTTGACGTGCTCGCGGATCGCGCCCACGCGGCGCGCCACGTCGGCGGTGTCGATGCTGCCGGACCCGGTCACGCCTTTGAGCGAGACGTAGTAGCTGAAGCCGCTGCCGTACTGCGCCACCTGCTGCACCCGCTTCGTGGTCGAAGTCGGGGCGAGAAGGAAGATCAGGTCGAGGTCATTCGCCCGCATGGCCTCGGCGAAGGCCGCGCACTCTTCCGGCGGATAGTCGACCACGATCGCGCCGTCGGCGCCCGCTTCCTTCGCGCAGCGAATGAAGTTGTCGGGGCCGATGCGCTCGATCGGGTTGGCGTAGCCCATCAGGACTACCGGCGTCGTCGCATTCGTCTTGCGGAATTCGCGCACGAAACCGAAGACGTCCTGCAGGCCGACGTTGAACTTGAGCGCGCGCTCGCAGGCGCGCTGGATCACCGGGCCTTCGGCCATCGGGTCGGAAAACGGAACGCCCAGCTCCAGGACGTCGGCGCCGCCCTCCACCAGGGCGTGCATCAGCGGCACGGTCAGTTCGGGACCGGGGTCGCCGGCGGTGATGAAGGTGACGAGGCCGGTCTTGTTCTGCGCCTTGAGGGCGGCAAAGGTCGATTCGATACGGGACATGCTGTTCTTTCTTTCAAAGGTTCACGAGGGTGCGGGAAGACGGTCAGCTGAAATCCAGCCCCATCCTCTGCGCCACCGTGTGCATGTCCTTGTCGCCGCGGCCCGACAGGTTGACCAGGATGAGCTGGTCCTTCGGCAGCGTGGCCGCCAGCTTGGTCGCGTAGGCGATCGCGTGCGAGGACTCCAGCGCCGGGATGATCCCCTCGATGCGGCAGCAGTCGTGGAAGGCCTGCAATGCTTCCTCGTCCGTGATGCTCACGTACTCGGCGCGCTTGATGTCCTTCAGCCAGGCGTGCTCCGGCCCCACGCCCGGATAATCCAGGCCTGCCGACACCGAATGGGTCTCGATGATCTGCCCGTTCTCGTCCTGCAGCAGGTAGGTGCGGTTGCCGTGCAACACGCCCGGGATGCCGGCGCTCAGGGACGCCGCATGCTTGCCCGTCTCCAGGCCCTCGCCCGCCGGCTCGACGCCCACCAGCTTCACGCCCGGCTCGTCGATGTAGGGATAGAAGATGCCCATCGCGTTCGAACCGCCGCCGACGCAGGCCAGCACGTAGTCGGGCTGGCGGCCGGTCATGGCCGGCATCTGCACGCGGCATTCCTCGCCGATCACGGACTGGAAGTCGCGCACCATCATCGGGTACGGGTGGGGCCCCGCCACGGTGCCGATGATGTAGAAGGTGCTTTCGATGTTGGTGACCCAGTCGCGCATCGCTTCGTTGAGCGCGTCCTTCAGGGTCTTGGAGCCCGATTCCACCGGCACGACGGTCGCGCCCAGCAGTTTCATGCGGTAGACGTTCTGCGCCTGGCGCTTGACGTCCTCGCTGCCCATGTAGACCACGCACTCCATGCCGAAGCGCGCGCAGATGGTGGCGGTGGCCACGCCGTGCTGCCCCGCGCCGGTCTCGGCGATGATGCGCTTCTTGCCCATGCGGCGCGCCAGCAGGGCCTGGCCGATCACGTTGTTGATCTTGTGCGCGCCGGTGTGGTTCAGGTCTTCGCGCTTGAAGAAGATCTGGGCGCCGCCCACCTGCTCGGACCAGCGCTTGGCATGGTAGACCGGCGAGGGACGGCCGACGAAGTGGGCCAGTTCGTAGCGGAATTCCTCGAGGAATTCGGGGTCGTTCGAGAAGCGCGCATAGGCCTCGTTCAATTCGGCCAGCGCATGCGACAGGGTCTCGGCGACGAAGCTGCCGCCGTAGGGGCCGAAGTGCCCGCTCTGGTCGGGCAGCTGGTAATCCGGGGTCTGGAACAGCGGGGTGTTCCCGCTAGGACGATCTTTCATGATGGTTCTCACTCGATGGGGTGGCGTCGGCGGCCCGCACTGCCTGGACGAAATCGGCAAGCTTGCAGGCATCCTTGATGCCCTTCTGTGCTTCGACGCCACTGCTGACGTCGACCGCGAAG
>PJUF01000859.1_pt1 | contig 18096 bp, 17 predicted proteins | sample 1512191 | NCBI WGS metagenome assembly PJUF01 (sample SAMN08177673, study PRJNA422409) | Feces metagenome, whole genome shotgun sequencing project. | isolation source: Chicken feces (3) enriched on wood chips | host: Gallus gallus | place: USA: Madison | collected 2015-01-15 | reverse complement strand
GTTTGAACTTAGCGTAGAATGTGTTTTGGGCCATCCGTCGAGTACATTTCCCTCGTGGTCAAGCACATATACGCCATTGGTCAAAGTCGAAAACCCGAAATTAAATACAATCTCCAAATCACCATCACCATCTAAGTCAGCGACAGCCGGCGGATATAAAACCGGGCCTTCAACATCCAACTCAAAGAGCAGGGAGCCGTCTCCTTTTATGGCAAAAAACTTGGTGTCAATTCCAATCAGGAGTTCATCCACACCATCTCCATCCAAATCGGCCAACGTCAATCCCCTTGAATTTTTGGAGTATTGAAAAGCAGGTCTGGAAAAAGTCATAAATGGCTCTACATCAATATCATTGGGGTTTATTAAATTTTCTGGTGCCTGAAATTCCTGCACCATAAATTCCCCTTCTTCTGTTACTTTTGCCATCTGAAAAGTGGATTGGGCTGAAACAAATAACATGAACGTTAGGCTGGTGATAAACGTAAAGATTGTTTTCATATTGCATATTTTAATTTCCTTTAAAGTTATTATTAATGAGCTAAATAGCCAAACTCATGCTTAAATCATTAATTTCTCAATTCAATTGTTATTTGTTTAAATATTTATCTTAAATTTGCACCCTCAAAAAAATGTAATTAACCGGGACAGAGTTCCCAAAATACATATAAAATGGCAACAAAAATCAGATTGCAAAGACACGGTAGAAAAGGAAAACCATTCTTTCATATCGTTATCGCCGACTCAAGATCTAAAAGAGACGGCCGTTTCATCGAAAAAATCGGAACGTACAACCCAGTTACCAATCCTGCTCAGATCGAATTGGATATGGACAGAGCTGTACATTGGCTACAGGTAGGCGCAGAACCCTCAAACACAGCAAGAAACATTCTTTCTTACAAAGGTGCTTTGATGAAAAAACACTTATTAGGAGGTGTAGCAAAAGGTGCTTTCAGTGAAGAAGAAGCTGAAAAACGTTTTGAAGCTTGGTTGGAAGAAAGAGCCAATGCTGTTGAAAACAAAAAAGATAATTTGGCAAAAGCAAAAGCAGATGCGAAAGCTGCTGCTCTCGAAGCTGAAAAGAAAAAATCAGAAGCACGTATAGCGGTTGAAGAACCGGTTGCTGATGAAGTTGAAACAGCAACAGAGGAAGTTGAAGTAGCTACTGAAGAGGTTTCTGAAGAAACAGCCCCTGCTGAAGAAGTAGTTGCCGAAACTGAAGTGACTGAAGAAGTTTCTGCTGAGGAGACACCTGCTGAGGAAGCTTCAGAAGAAGAAAAAACAGAAGAATAATTTCATTCGTTTGATGCAGAAAGAAGAGTGCTATTACTTAGGTAAGATCACAAAGCCTCATGGTTTTAAAGGTAATCTCATTGTGCATCTTGAAACAGACGAACCGGAATTATATGAAAATATGGAATCAGTTTTCGTTGAAACAAACGGAATGCTGGTTCCATTTTTTTTCGAATTCACACAAGTTCACGGCCCTAAAAAACTTCTGGTAAAATTTGAAGATACCACACCGGAAGAAGCCGAAAAGTTGGTGAACAAACATTTATACCTGCCGCTGGAAACTTTGCCGGAACTGGAAGGAACAGATTTCTACTACCATGAAATCATCGGGTTTACCCTCTATGACCAAAATAATACTGAAGTTGGCGTCATCAAAGGAATTAATGATACAACAGCCCAGGCATTATTTGAAATCGAAATCAATGAAAAGGAAATCCTTGTCCCCATTGTGGAAGAATGGATTCTGGAAGTCGACCGGGAAAACAAAGCGATTCTGGTTGAAATACCTGAAGGATTATTGGATTTGTATTTGGATTAAATTTCATCTATTTTATTCCAGGACAAAATCCGGGTTTCATTTTGTTTACGAGAGATTTCTCCGCCATGGACTATAAATTTCTCAAGCAGATAATTTTCCTGTATTTTATCAAAATAATTCAATTCTTTGAAGAAATCTTCATTGATGGTTGAGTTGGTTTCGTCTAAAGTTATATTCCCTTCATAAATAACTTTCGGCTTTTCTTGGAAAAAAAGCAGTAGTCCTAAAAATACCAAGGCGATTCGGAGGGAAATAAGTGGGTTCAGGTTGGTGAATTAGATTTATTTAAAACTTGATTTTATTTGAGAACCTTGTTTATGGGACAACCTTGTCAAGGTTAATTATCAGTTCGAATAGAACCTTGACAAGGGTTTTTAATCCTTCTTTAATTAAGTTCCAAAATACAAAAAATACTTTGTACATTATACATTGTACAATTCTACTTAAAGAAGTAAATTTGCACCCTATTCAGCATTCAGATGGAAGAAGAAAAAAGACCGCTCAACTTTATTGAGCAAATTGTCGAAGACGATTTAGCTAACGGATATGCAAAAGAAAATTTACGTTTTCGTTTTCCGCCCGAACCGAACGGCTACCTGCACATTGGTCATGCAAAAGCAATTTGTATCAACTTTGGTTTGGGAGAAAAGTACAATGCACCCGTAAACCTTCGTTTTGATGATACCAATCCTGCCAAAGAAGAACAGGAATTTGTGGATTCCATCCGTGAAGATGTAAAATGGTTAGGGTTTAACTGGGCAGAAGAACGTTTCGCTTCGGATTATTTTGAAACGCTTTATAGCTGGGCAATTCAGATGATCAAAGACGAAAAAGCCTATGTAGATGACCAACCTTCTGAATTAATTAACGAACAAAGGAAAACCCCTTTCGAACCCGGAATTGAATCTCCTTGCAGAAGCCGTTCTGTGGAAGAAAACCTGAAATTGTTCGAAAAAATGAAAAACGGTGAATTCCCGGAGGGCTCTCATGTATTACGCGCGAAAGTCGATATGACTTCTCCCAATATGAATATGCGCGACCCTGTGATGTATCGTGTTTTACACAAAGAGCATCACAGAAGCGGTGACAAATGGAAAATATACCCCATGTATGACTGGGCGCACGGCGAATCGGATTATATCGAAGGAATTTCGCATTCGCTTTGTTCGCTTGAATTTGAAAACCACCGTCCGCTATACGAATGGTATCTGAATCAGGTTGAAATTGAAAATCAGGAAATCAAACCCAAACAAAGAGAATTCGCCCGCGGGAACGTGAGTTATATGATCACAAGCAAGCGCAAACTGAAACTTTTGGTGGACGAAGGTGTTGTAACCGGATGGGACGATCCGCGTATGCCTACGATTTCCGGACACAGAAGGCGCGGCTATACACCGGAGTCCATACGTATGTTTTGGGACAAAGCCGGTGTTGCAAAGCGCGACAATCTGATCGATATTTCTTTATTGGAATTTGCCATCCGTGATCACCTGAACAAAATTGCACCACGTGTTTTTGCCGTGGTTGATCCAGTGAAACTGGTAATTGAAAATTATCCCGAAGGACAAACGGAAATGCTGACTATCGAAAACAATCCGGAAGATGAAAATGCCGGTGAAAGAGATGTTCCGTTTACAAGAGAATTGTACATAGAGCGTGAGGATTTCATGGAAGAAGCCCCTAAAAAATTCTTCCGGCTTTCCATCGGGAACGAAGTTCGCTTAAAAGGAGCTTACATTGTAAAAGCTACCCGTGTGGAAAAAGATTCCGAAGGAAATATCACAACCATTTTTGCCGAATATGATTCGGATTCCAAATCGGGTTCAGGTTCTGAAGCCAGTATGCGAAAAGTAAAAGGTACATTGCACTGGGTTTCGGCTACGGAAAACATTCCGATTGAAGTTCGCTTGTACGACCGCCTTTTCACCGTTGAATCTCCGGACGAAGCAGGTGACGGGGATTTCCTACAGTTCGTGAATCCGGATTCAATGAAGATTGTTCATGGTTTTGCAGAACCTTCTTTGAAAAATGCAAAACCCGAAGATAAATTCCAGTTCCAGCGAATTGGCTATTTTACGTTGGACAAAGATTCTACTTCTGAAAATTACGTTTTCAATCGAACCGTTACTTTGCGAGACACCTGGGCGAAGAGGCAAAAGAACTAGCTATTTAATTATACGTATCTAACTATATGGAATTTAGTTAGTCCGGTAAAAATATATATAAATAAAAAATGTTCAGGCACAAAGGTAAGAACCGGACTTTGAAACACAACCTGAGGATTGCGTCTCTGCTATCTTTTGTTGCGGGGATGGTGAATGTCGCCGGATTTCTTGCGGTGCAGCAGCTGACCACTAATGTCACAGGGCATTTCGCTTTTTTCGTGGAAGAAATTTATCGTCTAAACGTCTGGCGTGGTATGGTTTATTTTCTTTTTGTCTTTTTCTTTCTGCTGGGCTCTTTCCTGTCGGGATTGCTGATGGAGTTCATTACCAGAAAAAATGAGAGGTATGTCTTTCTCATACCGGTCTTGATTGAAACGGGCATTTTATTTTTCATTGCTTTGTCCGGCGGATATTTAATTACACAGGATCCAAATCTGATTGCCTATCTTCTTCTATTGGCAATGGGGTTTCAGAATTCACTTGTAACGATGATTTCTAATTCCGTAGTCCGTACAACTCATTTGACGGGTTTGTTTACTGATTTAGGCATAGAACTTTCCCAGCTTTTTTTTTATAAAGAATCCGTTCAAAAAAACAGATTGATTTCTTCTATAAAACTTCGCTTGACCATCATTTTCAGTTTCCTTTCGGGTGGTGTATTTAGTGGTGTTTTTTATTCATCTCTTAAGCTAAATGTGTTGTTTTTCTCAGTAGCACTGCTTCTGACAGGGTTGGTGTATGACCAAATCAAACTTAGAATCGTTGCACTAAAAAGAAAATTCAGACATAAAAATTAAAGCCTCTGTTATACAGAGGCTTATAAAGAAAATGTTGAATTTATATTAATCCAGAGTACCTAATAAAGTACTCAATTGCTCTGTTGTTCCTGCTTCTACTTCAAGTTCAAACATATCATCACCGGCAATTGTCACATCCTGTGAAGCAAAATAAAGTGCCCCGTCAACCAAAGAAATGGCAATAATCTTTCCAGCTGCTCCGGTTGGTATGCTTGCTGTATAGGTTTTTAACGCATCAACTTCAACCGTTGTTAGAGCTGCTACAGTTGTAAAATCATTTAATGCAAAGAAAACCTGCGTATTGGTATAGTCAGGTGCATTAGGAACTCTAACTGAAAATTGTGTGGCATCTTCATCCAGTAAATTGTAGAAAGCGTCACAATTACTCCATCCACCAACAATATTCCAAATGGTATATTCTCCGTTATCACCGGCGTCTTCATCAAAAGTCAACTCAGAATTTCCCGTTCCCCATGACAAAACGGGACCAGAAGGAGCTGTTTGATTGGTTCCGGTAAAATACTGCATATCGTTCTCATAACCCACTGCGTCTGTTTGTCTTGGTAAAATAGCCTGAACTCCACTCATGCCTAATTCTGTTCCATTGGCATCCGTCACTTTTACCCAAAACATTCCGCCTGAAACCAACGGGTCTTCTCCGGCAAAAGTATGAATGTTGTGCTTGATCATATCTCCTCTCTTGAAAATTTCAATCAAATCAACAGTATAGGGCGCAACCGGGGTTCCTCCCCCTGAAATTGTACAGGAATTTGCCGGGAAGACCAACCGGATTCCCTTCGGCCCCTCCAATACGTTTTCAATGGTTGGGTCTGTGATCTGTAATTGGACCGTATCATTTTGGGTAAGCGTGTCATGAACTTCCTGAAGATTTACAAAATCAGCTATCCCAATTCCGGGGGTAAATAAGTCTTCATTGTTAGTACATTGGTGAAAGCCTAAAGCTGCCAGCAAAATAATGGCAACAAATAGGCCCGGGTTCAATTTTTTGTTCATTTTATTTATTATTAATTTTCTGTATTTGTGAATTTTGGATTTCATAATGTTGATTTTAATGTAATTAACTGACGTTAAAATTATAAAAGGTTGCGTTTACACTAAACTTCTGTGTGCCGAAAACAATCTGTTACATGGTCATTCACGATTCCCGTCGCCTGTAAATGTGCATATACCACGGTGCTTCCTACAAATTTAAACCCTCTTTTTTTCAAATCTTTACTGATCTTGTCCGACAGCTCTGTTGTGGCCGGAACCTCATTTAAACTTTTCCTTTTTTCATTCACCGGTTTATGGTCGACAAAGCCCCAAATATAATCTGTAAAAGAGCCAAATTCATCTTGAATCTTCATAAAAGCCTGTGCATTTGTCACTGTTGCGCGAACTTTCAGTTGGTTACGAATGATGCCTTCATCTTGTAATAACGATTGAATCTTGGCTTCATTGTATCGGGCAATTTTTTTGTAGTCGAAATTGTCAAATGCTTTCCTGAAATTTTCGCGTTTACGAAGAATGGTGATCCAACTCAATCCTGCCTGAAAAGTTTCCAGAATCAGGAACTCAAACTGTTTGTCATCATCCTTTACCGGAACGCCCCATTCCTCATCATGGTAGTGGACATAAATTTCTTCTTTTCCTGCCCATCCGCAACGTTTTTTTTCCATAATTAATTTAAAGGTGGAAAGTTAATTTATTTTAATAAAAAAACCGCATCGTGTTGACGCGGTTTAATAATATTTTAAATCCTTCATCTAATTAATTATACATTTCTCTTCTTGAAAAATGGAAATTAGCTTCGATTTCGGCGTTCTCATCACTGTCAGAACCATGCACGGCATTTGCTTCGATGGATTCCGCATATTTGTTACGGATGGTTCCTTCGGCGGCTTCTTTCGGGTTGGTTGCACCGATTAAATTCCGAAAATCTTCAATTGCATTGTCTTTTTCTAAAACGGCAGCTACAATTGGCCCTGAAATCATAAAGTTAACCAAATCGCCAAAAAATGGACGCTCTTTATGAACCGCATAAAACAATTCCGCATCTCTTCTAGAAAGCTGTGTTAATTTCATGGCTTTGATTTTGAAACCGGCATTGGTGATATCTGCCAAAATATTTCCGATGTGTCCGTTTTTTACGGCATCGGGTTTAATCATTGTTAGTGTAATCTTTCCTGACATTTTTTATTTTTTGAGCGGCAAAAATAGTCAGAAATTGCTGAATGTAAAAAGGATAAAAGGAAAAAGATTGTTAATCTCTGTAAATTAAGGATGCAAAACGGGATTTGTTGAATTCAGCTTCTTTTTCAAATTTGGAAACAGTAACCTTATGATCGTTGTATACCTTTACTACCTCTACAAAAATCGGTTTTTCTTTTTCTTGGTCAAATAAATTATGAATATAAACTTCAAAAAATTCTTCCTCTATGTAACCATCTGCCACAAGTGTTTTCTCTGCGAGTCTCTCCTTGTTTATCAAGGACATATATGGTTCTGAACGTTCTATTTCTGCCAAAGACAAAAACTTCCCTAAATACGTTTCCACATCATTTTTAATCTCATAAGCTTTGATATCTTTGTTTTTAAACAACCTGATTTCATAACGTAATTCATTGTCAATCAGCGTAAACAAAACAATTTCATCTACCGGATAAATCTGAGCCACTTCTTCGGCTTCTAATTCAATCTGATATTTGACAGGCAATTGGTACACAATATTGACGGGCATGCCTGTATCTAATTTTGCCGGCCTGATGGGAGGTAACTCCTCAGAAATTTTAACCAAAGCCTGAACGGCTGCAACCGCAAGAATGGGGTTACTTCCTTTCAGCTCATTTATATCTATAATAATACCTTCTTTTGAAATCACAAACTGAATTTTGGCAACGGCTTTGGAAAGCCGGCTTTGCTCCATTACCTCGTCAAAACCGATCAGTTTTGTTGAAAGACGTTGAGATAGCTGTTGTGACAAACAAGCGTTCATCTTATTTTTATCAGTAGGGTCAATCTTCTCACATCCCGGAAAAACCGCCATTTCTTTTACCTCTCGGGTAGAAAACAAAGCCGCTTCCTGCGACAGTAGCAGGTTCCCGAAAGAAAAGAAAAAATATATCGTAAACAATTGTTTCATAGGGAATTATTTGCAAAGATAGGATTCTATTTTATTTATGAATATAATCTACATACTATTCCAAATCCTTATTAAAAAACGCTCCCCGATTTTCTTTTCTTTCCATGCTTTGCGTTATGATCAGCCAGGCCACTGAAACCAGATTCCGCAATTCGGAAAGTTGCGGCGAAAGCAAATTCATCTTATAAATTTCCTTTACCGAACGGTAAATTTCTTCTTCCTGCCATTTGGCCAGTTCCAGCCTTTCGTTTGACCGAACGATTGAAACCAGATCGCTCATCATGATCTGCAATTGTTTTTTCAGATAATTCAGCAAGACCATTTCTTTGGTCACACCAAGTCCTTCGTCATACCATTCCGGTACCCGATTAATTTTATCAAACCGGAAATCATTTTGATCTACCAATTCCACCGTCTTCAAGGCTGCACGATGCCCAAAAACCATCGCTTCCAGCAAGGAATTGGAAGCCAAACGATTAGCTCCGTGAAGACCTGTATTGGTACATTCGCCCACGGCAAACATATTTTTGATGCTCGATTGTCCATCCAGATCCACATCGATTCCGCCGCATAAATAATGTGCAGCCGGAACTACAGGAATCAAATCTTTGAACATATCCAATCCTTCTTCCTGGCATTTTTCGTAAATATTCGGGAAATGCTCCAGGAATTTTTCTTTGTCCAGGTGACGGCAATCCAGACAAACATAATCATCACCACGCAATTTCATTTCATTATCAATGGCACGTGCCACAATATCACGTGAAGCCAACTCTTCGCGTTCATCGTATTTGTGCATAAAAGGCTGTCCGTCTTTGGTGCAAAGTTTTGCTCCGAATCCGCGAACCGCTTCCGAAATCAGAAATAACTGCCCCGACAAATTGCTATACAGCGCAGTCGGATGAAACTGAATAAATTCCATATGGGAAATTTTTGCCTTTGCCCGGTGAGCCAAGCCGATTCCGTCTCCGGTTGCAATGATGGGATTAGTAGTATTTTTATATACATGACCACATCCCCCTGTTGCCATGAGAGTGATTTTGGAAGTAATCCGTTTGATTTTTTCCAATTTTAAATCCAGTACATAGGCACCAAAACAATTCAGGTTGTCACGGTCAAACTCTTCTCCCGGGACGTGGTGTTCTGTTATCAGGTCGATGACATAATGATGGGTAAGCAATTCAATATTGGGTGTTTTCTCGACCACCGCCAACAAGGCGCGTTCGATTTCATATCCGGTGATGTCTTTGTGGTGCACCACGCGGTTTTCGGTATGGCCTCCTTCACGTCCCAGATCATAGGTTCCGAAATCACTTTTATCAAACTGCGCACCCCAGGAAACAATTTCCCGGAACCGCTGTGGCCCTTCTTTCACCACAACTTCCACCGCTTCCCGTTTGCAAAGTCCGTCTCCGGCGCGCAAAGTATCCTCTATGTGTTTTTCAAAACTGTCATTTTCAAAATCGGTTACCACGGCAACCCCCCCCTGTGCGTATTTGGTATTGGATTCCTCGCCGTCTGATTTGGTTACAATGGTAATTTTGGTCTGGGGTAATTTTTGGGCAACTTTAATCGCGTAAGAAAGTCCGGAAATCCCGGAGCCGATTACTAAAACATCTGTCGTCAGCATTTATTCTGAATTATTTTGCAATATAGGAGTTTTTGGAAATTCGAGGATTTGAGGATTTGAAAAATTTCTAAAAAAAACTTTGTCAAAGTTCTCATTGTAATGAATAAAACTTTGACAAAGTTGAAATAGATGGATAATTCAATTTATCCTTCTTTAATCGCTTCCTTGATAGCTTCTTCCAGTTCTTCGGAAAGTTCCGGATTGTCTTTCAGCAGATCTTTTACGGCATCACGTCCTTGACCTAATTTACTATCATTATAGCTATACCAGGATCCGCTTTTCTGCACAATTCCTTTTTCTACTCCCACGTCTAAGATTTCACCCACTTTGGAAATTCCCTCTCCAAACATGATATCAAATTCTGTCTGACGGAATGGGGGCGCCACTTTATTTTTTACGACTTTCACGCGCACATGGTTTCCGCTGGCTTCATCTCCGGTTTTGATTTGAGAGACACGGCGAATGTCTAAACGAACCGACGAATAAAATTTCAACGCGTTACCACCGGTTGTGGTTTCCGGGTTCCCGAACATCACGCCTATTTTTTCGCGCAGCTGGTTGATGAATATACAAGTACATTTTGTCTTGCTAATAGTCGCAGTTAATTTCCTTAATGCCTGTGACATCAAACGAGCTTGCAATCCCATTCTGGAATCGCCCATTTCGCCTTCAATCTCCGCTTTTGGCGTCAAGGCAGCAACAGAGTCAATTACAATGATGTCAATTGCGCCGGAACGAATTAAATTATCTGTAATTTCCAAAGCCTGTTCACCATTGTCTGGTTGGGAAATAATCAAATTTTCAACATCAACACCTAATTTTTCTGCATAAGTACGGTCAAATGCATGTTCGGCATCTATAAATGCCGCTAATCCGCCGGCTTTTTGGGCTTCGGCAATGGCATGCAAAGTCAAAGTCGTTTTACCTGAAGATTCCGGTCCATAGATTTCGATGACACGTCCACGCGGATATCCGCCGATCCCCAACGCTATGTCCAGTCCAAGTGAACCCGATGGAATCACGCCAATGCTGTCATCTACTGCTGAATCACCCATTCGCATCACGGTTCCTTTTCCGTAGGTTTTGTCCATTTTGTCCAAAACCAATTGTAATGCTTTCTTTTTATTATCTAAATCGCTCATTTTAATTGTTTAAAGTTTAAAGTTCCATGTTTAAAGTTGATTTTCAAAATTAAAGGTTAAAACTGACAAAATACGTCGCTGGAAATATTTTTATTCACAAATTTGGTCATAAATAATTATACAAAACAGCTTATACAGAATACCTCTAAAGTCCCAAAATCTGTTTTGCGTGTTCTTTGGTTTTGACCTTTTCGATTACATTTTCAATGATTCCTTTTTCATTAATTATAAAGGTTGTACGCAAAATTCCGTCGAATTCCCTACCCATAAATTTCTTTCTTCCCCAAACGCCAAAAGCTTCGATGATTTTCCTGTCTTCATCTGCAATTAACGGATATTTAAAGTCATATTTTGTCGCGAAATTCTTTTGTCTTTTTACCGAATCAGCACTTATACCGATGATTTCATATCCTTTGGCTTTTAAAGCTTCTTCATTGTCCCGCAAATCACAGGCTTCAGCTGTGCAACCCGGCGTGCTGGCTTTCGGATAAAAGAAAACCACATATCTTTTCCCTTTGTAATCGGTTGATTTAATGGTTTCTCCATTTTGATTTATCCCTTCAAAACTGGGTGCTTTATCACCTTTTTGTAACATTTTTCTTTTCATTAATTCGAATGATAAATATAGTTTAAATTTGTCAGACCTGACAGGTTTTAGAAACCTGTCAGGTCTAAATTTCACCTAATGAGTTACTTTAAATTTTGTCCGAATTGCAGTTCGCAAAACATAGAATTTGAAAACCACAGAAGATTTGAATGTTTTGATTGCGGAATGGTGTATTATCAAAATGTGGCAGCTGCAGTGGCGGTTATCATCGAAAAAAACGGAGAAATTTTATTTACCGTCCGGAACCGTGAGCCAAAACTGGGGATGTTGGATTTACCGGGCGGATTTACCGATCCCGATGAATCCGCGGAAGAAACCTGCGCACGGGAATTGAAAGAAGAATTGGATTTGGATATTTCTTCTGAGGAATTTAAGTATTTCAAATCCCAACCCAATAATTATCTCTACAAAGGAATTCCTTACAAAACCGAAGATTTAATTTTCACAGCAAAGTTTCCGGAAAATGCTAAATTAACATTGGAAGAGTCTGAAATAGAATCGGTAAAGTGGATTGAAAAATCTGAAATTAATTTGGAAGAAATCGGGTTTGATTCGTTGCGAAAAGCTGTTCAAGAGTATCTTGGGCTAGAAGTTGGATGAGGGAAGTTAGATGTTTAGTGAAATTCTAAATTCATTGTAGGAATAGTTTTTGAGTAAGTCTCAATTATGAAAAATTTAGCTTTTGTATTTATGGGTTTCTTAATTGCTTCCTGCAGTACCCAAACCGTTTCCGTGGATTACGACAGAAACCAGGATTTTTCCCAGCTGAAAGATTTCCGGTATGAATTTGTGGAAAATACGATGAGCGAACTGGACATCAACCGGATTCAAAATGCCATCAATCGGGAATTAGGCGCAAAAGGAATGAGTTTTAATGAAAATTCTGCCGTGAAAATCAAAATCGTTCCGGAGGAATTTGTTTCTGAAAAGCAGGATTCTCAAGTTGGAATTGGTGTTGGCGGCGGTAATTATGGTTTCGGAACTTCTGTGGGGATGAGCATCCCTATCAATTCTGAAAAATTAAACCAACGTTATCTGGTTTCTATTTTCAATAGTGAAAATCAATTGGTCTGGGACGGTAGACTGGAAATCCAAATGCCGGCAAATGCAGGCCCGGAAACGATTGATGCCAACGTTCAGAAAGGTGTTTCAAAATTGTTTAAAAAGTATCCACCGGTGAAATGAGGGGGAGTGAGTCTGTGAGTGGGAAAGTGGGAGAGTGTGAGTGAGAGAATGAGGGGTGAGATAAATGTCATTCCGGGTTTGCGTTTTTAGGCTTTCCTCCGAAATGACATTCTGATGGGTATTTTGAAATAATGTTATATACTATTTCTTGAGGCTTTTTCCGCTTCTTGTGCTGCCTTCTCGGCTTCACGAGCCGCTTTTTCTGCTTCTCTTTCTATTTTCTCGATTTTCTCCTTCCACTCAGGAGAATTGTAATATTTTTCCATTTCCTTTGCATTTTTTTCAATCTTTTCAATCTGTGATTTCCATTCGGGCGAATTATAATACTCCTCTATTTCTTTTGCATTCTTTTCGATTTTTTCAATCTGTTTTTTCCACTCGGGCGAATTGTAGTATTTTTCAATTTCTGCAGCATTTTTCTCAATTTTTTCAATTTGAGCTTCCCATTCCGGCGAATTAAAATACTCCACATTCAAATTTTCCAATTCTTTTAAATCTAATCCGGAAATCACATCGCCTGCGATTTTCAATCCTAAATCGCCCGCATCAATTCCAATTTTTGCTAAACCATCCAACTGACTTAAATCCAACACCATGTTATCGGCACCGTTAAAAGTGATAACGGTCGGTCTTTTGGAGGGAATCGGCTGAACTTTCATCTTTTGTTCAGGGCTCATCTGCGCATAGACTTCGCTCATTAAATTTTGATCCAGTTTTTTTACATCCACTTCTTTGCGTTTGTTTCCGTTTTCATCTTTTACGGTTACGGTCGCTTTGCGGACTTGTTTTTTGTATTCACGGAAAAGCTCTTTTGAAACCCCTTTTCCGGGTTCAATCTGCGCGGAAACTTTTTCACTGAAAACCAGCATTACCGCTACCAATAAAGGAATACTGAAAAATTTCAATGCGATGGTTTTGACTTTTGAACTTTGTTTGGTCATCATAATCAATCTTTTTTTGGTTACTAAATAATTAAAGGAACTGGAAAGGGAAGTCTGGTTTCTGACCGGAATTTTTTCCAGCAGCAAATGCTGATAAGCCGTCGTGTCGAAATGGTGGTTCAAAACCTCCTCGTCAGCCAGAAATTCATGGTTTGTTCGGATGGATTTTCGGTAGATGAACAAGAACGGATTGAACCAGAAAAAAATCATCAGAAATTCCACAAAAATCACATCCCAAGAATGCTTCTGTTTGATGTGGGCAAATTCATGGTAAAAAATTTCGGACTGGATTTTCTCATTTTCCACTTCTTGTTTCGAAACAAATAAATAATGAAAAAAACTAAATGGCGATACATTCTGATTGATTTTCACCAGGGTAAATCCTGCTTTTTGAACTTTTTCATTTTGATTCGCCAAACGATTGATTTTCCAAAGGTTTACAACAAACCGAACCAAAAACGTCAAACTGATGAGTAGTCCGATTGCGCCGAGAATTTCAATCCAACTAAAAGTCGGAATTGTTTTGGGCGTTTCCACTACGGTTTCTATAGGAACCGAAGCGAGATTAACCATTGAGTTCTCGGGAGTTTCATGGATTGGGCTTTGTTGAAAAAGCGGAATAAATTCTTGGAAATCCGGAGTATAAAATTCTCTTATTCCCAGTTCCATAAATGGAATCGTAAAAGAAAGAACCAAAGTTGCGAGCAGATAAAAACGGTTGAACCGGAACATTTTTTCCCGCTGCAAAATGAAATGATAAAACCCGATGAACACGGCGGAACAACAGATGATTTTAAAAATAATTTCCATTATTTTTTACGTTTTTGAATTTCACTGTCTACTATTTTTTTCAAATCTTCTAATTCCTTGTCCGACAAATTTGCAGACGAAGTAAAAAAAGAAGCAAATTGAGCGGCGGAATTGTTAAAGAAATTCCGGATCATCCCTTTCATCTGACCCGAAAAATAATCTTCCTTTCTGACCAACGCAAAATACCGTCTGGAGTTCCCGAAAACTTCATAATCCACAAAACCCTTTTCCTGCATACGCTTCAGCAAAGTCGCTACTGTCGTTCCAGCTGGTTTGGGTTCAGGATAGCTATCTATAATGTCTTTCATAAAGGGTTTTCCTTCATTCCAGATGATTTCCATCAATTCTTCTTCCTTTTTGGATAAGTTCATTTCTATGTTTTTAGAATCAACTCTACAAATGTAGAATAAAAATTTAAACCACCAAATTTTTATAATAGACGACTGAATATTTCTAATCATTACAGTTTTAATAGATATAAAGCCCTAACAGGGTTTGAAACCCTGTTAGGGCTGAGCCAATGTTAAGAATTGCATTTCCAATGTTAAGTTTTCAATTCGCGCTTGCTTCAATGTAAACTTAATGTTAATTTTACATTAATTAAATGTAATCAATTATTGACTTTAAAATATAACACAATGAAAACAAACATATTAGTATTTGTCTTAATGATAATTTCCGGGTTCACATTCGGACAAACCAAACTGGAAAAATGCAATAAACTTGCACAAAACGAACAAAAAGTTTGTAAAGACAATGTGATTACCCACATCATAGCCGATTATGTGGAGTATCCGGAACTGGCCAAAGAGAATTTTAACGAAGGAACCGTTTACGTACGGTTTTCCACCGATGAAAACCAGAATCTGAAATCAATCCGTGTTTTAGGGGATTCCGATGAGGAGTTTGCAGCGGCGGCGCAAAACGCAATTGAAAAATTCGCCGGTTCCGAAGGAAAAATGATGTTGACGCAAAATGAGGTTTACAGGATTCCGGTGAAATTTGAGTTGGATTAAGCCTCCCCTAACCCCTCCAAAGGAGGGGAATTTATAATTACATTCAAACCTTGGAGGTTTCAGAAACCTCCAAGGTTTTTTATATATTGTATCTTGTCTGTTAGGAAATTGGGATTTGTGATTTCTCCGGCAGCAACACCTTTATCTTTTCCATCGCCTTTTCCACCGATTTCACTTCTTCAAAACGAAGCATCAAAGTATTTTCTTCGCCTTTATTTTTAGAAGCTTTTTCTTTAAAAGTTGCCAATCTCGGTTTCTCATGAAGTGTGGAAATAATGTTTTGGAATTTGGAAGACTGGAAATAATCCGATTGCGGTTTGCTGATGAAATACGCGAGCATCACGCCTTGTTTCAGGATAATTCGTTCAAAACCTAAATCTTTGGCCATCCATTTCAACCGCATACTTTCCAGCAGATTGGAAACTTCTTTTGGGTATTCGCCAAAGCGGTCAATTAAATTATTTTCAAATTGGTTCAATGCAATCGCATCTTCAATTCCGGCCAGTTCGTTATACAGAGCCAATCGTTCTTCCACATTGTTCACATAATCATCGGGAATCAGAATCTGTAAATCCGTATCAATCTGAATATCGGATACATACACTTTATCGTCCGGATTTTGTTCTTCAAACAAATCTTTGAAATCGGTTTCTTTTAATTCTTCGATGGCTTCGTTTAGGATTTTCTGATAGGTATCAAACCCGATTTCCGAAATAAATCCGGATTGTTCAGCACCCAGTAGATTTCCGGCTCCGCGGATTTCCAAATCTTTCATTGCTATGTTGAAACCGGAACCCAGATCAGAGAATTGTTCAATCGCCTGCAAACGTTTCCTGGCTTCGTTTGTAAGTGTCGAAACCGGAGGTGAAATCAGGTAGCAAAACGCTTTCCGGTTGCTTCTCCCCACACGTCCACGCATCTGGTGCAAATCCGCCAACCCGAAATTCTGCGCGTCACCAATCAAAATCGTATTGGCATTGGGAACATCCAAACCATTTTCTACAATGGTTGTGGAAACCAAAACATCAAACTTCCCTTCCATAAAATCCATAATAACTTTTTCCAGGTCATCACCCTTCATTTGTCCGTGACCGGTTGCGATTTTCGCATCGGGTACCAATCGCTGGATCATTCCGGAAATTTCTTTCAGTGATTCAATCCGGTTATGGATAAAAAAAACCTGTCCGCCGCGCTGCAATTCATAAAAAACCGCATCACGGATCTGTTCTTCATTGAAACCGATCAAATGCGTATCGATTGGTTGACGATTCGGCGGAGGCGTTTTGATGATCGATAAATCCCGTGCTGCCATCAGTGAAAACTGTAAGGTGCGCGGAATCGGCGTGGCCGTCAGCGTCAAAGTGTCAATATTGGAACGAAGCGTTTTCAGTTTGTCTTTTACACCTACGCCGAATTTGTGCTCTTCATCGACAATCAATAAACCCAAGTCTTTGTATTTTACATCTTTATTAACCAAACGATGGGTTCCGATGATGATGTCAATCTTGCCTTCGGCTAATTTTTCAAGGATTTCTTTTTTCTGCTTCGCCGATTTAAAACGGTTCAGATAGGCAATCGTAACCGGCATTTCTTTCAAACGTTCGGAAAAAGTTTTAAAATGTTGAAAAGCCAACACAGTGGTCGGGACCAAAACTGCGACTTGTTTTCCGTCAGTTGCCGCTTTAAAAGCTGCACGGATGGCTACTTCGGTTTTCCCGAACCCCACATCCCCGCAAACCAACCGATCCATGGATCGCTCACTTTCCATATCGGCCTTTACATCTGTGGTAGCCTTTAACTGGTCGGGCGTATCTTCATACATAAAGGAAGCTTCCAGTTCATTTTGCAAATAACTGTCCGGACTGAATTGAAATCCTTTCTGCGTACGTCGTTTGGCGTATAATTTGATCAAATCAAAAGCAATTTCCTTGACTTTTGATTTGGTTTTATTTTTCAGGTTCCGCCAAGCAGGTGAACCGAGTTTGTTGATTTTCGGGTCACTTCCGTCTTTCCCTTTGAATTTGGCAATTTTATGCAGTGAATGGATGCTGACATACAGGATATCGTTGTCCCGGTAGAACAATTTAATCGCTTCCTGTTTGCTTCCCTGCACATCAATTTTCACCAGTCCGGCAAACTTTCCCACACCGTGGTCAATATGTGTTACAAAATCACCGATCTGCAGTGAGGTTAGTTCTTTCAGTGTAATCGCTTCTTTCTTGGCAAAGGAATTCCGTAAATTAAATTTATGATAACGTTCAAAGATCTGGTGATCCGTAAAACAAGTGATTTTTAAGTCTTCGTCTATAAATCCCTGGTGAATCGAACCGATGACCGGAACGAATTTCACTTCTCTGGCTATGTCTTCAAAAATATCATGAAAACGCTGAACCTGCTTTTCTCCTGAACAAAACAGATAATTGGTGTAGCCTTCTTCTGTTCTGGAATTAAATTCTTCCGCCAGCAAATCAAATTGTTTGTTAAAAGAAGGCTGGGGTTTTTGGTTAATTTTAATTTCAACCGAATCATTAAAATACGGATTCAATGAATATTCGATAAGTGAAAATTTCTGAAGCCCTGATTTGAATTCGTTTTCGTCGAGAAACAACTGATGAGGCGAGGCGTGTTTGATTTCACCTGATAATTTTTGAAAAGCTTCCCCTGCCAGATTAAAATTCCGGTGAACAGCCGCTTGAACAAGATTCAGGTTTTTGGCCAGAACAATGGTCTTGTCTGAAATATATTCCAGGAAACTTTCTCGTGTTTCAGCCGAAAACTTATTTTCCAGATTGGGGACTACGGTAAAACTTTTGACCTTCTCTACCGACAGCTG
>PJUF01000858.1_pt1 | contig 18102 bp, 13 predicted proteins | sample 1512191 | NCBI WGS metagenome assembly PJUF01 (sample SAMN08177673, study PRJNA422409) | Feces metagenome, whole genome shotgun sequencing project. | isolation source: Chicken feces (3) enriched on wood chips | host: Gallus gallus | place: USA: Madison | collected 2015-01-15 | reverse complement strand
GAGTTGTTCTAAATATCAGTATTTCAAAGAATGAAAGCAATTCACAACTAGCAGTTTGTTAAAGGTTATCTGCAACCTGTTGTTCTAAATATCAGTATTTCAAAGAATGAAAGCAATTCACAACTACTTATTTATTAATTTTAATACTTTCTTTGTTGTTCTAAATATCAGTATTTCAAAGAATGAAAGCAATTCACAACGAATAAACCTTACCGCCGAAACGCCTAGCAGTTGTTCTAAATATCAGTATTTCAAAGAATGAAAGCAATTCACAACGTATTGTCTACAAAACCACCATTAAACATAGTTGTTCTAAATATCAGTATTTCAAAGAATGAAAGCAATTCACAACTTATTTCATCCATTTGAGAGCCTACTTTATGTTGTTCTAAATATCAGTATTTCAAAGAATGAAAGCAATTCACAACAAATTTTAAGGCTGCCAAAAAATTAAAACAGTTGTTCTAAATATCAGTATTTCAAAGAATGAAAGCAATTCACAACATATCGCTAATAACTATTTAATAAAGTAGGTTGTTCTAAATATCAGTATTTCAAAGAATGAAAGCAATTCACAACTACCTTTACAATTACTAAAGGCTTTCTTGAGTTGTTCTAAATATCAGTATTTCAAAGAATGAAAGCAATTCACAACTGCCAAACCTTATTAAATGGAGACCATTTAGTCGTTCTAAATATCAATAAGTAATAATATAAAACAAATAAAATTTGAACTTAATAATGAATTAATGTTATGTTTACATAACAAACCTAACTTTAGACCAGAAAAAAAGCATAAGTGTTGAGCACAAAGTATTCACATTTACAAGATGTAGCGTTACTACATAAAATAGCCCATGGAGACAAGGGAGCTTTTAACGAGGTATACGAACGTTATTGGAAGCAAATGTATCAGGCAGGAAATAAAGTACTGAAAGATAAAGATGCAAGTATGGATGTTGTTCAAGATATTTTCGTGAAATTCTGGGAAAACAAAGAGACCATAAACGTACATACCAATTTAAAAGGATATTTGTTAGTAGCCGTAAAATTTAAAGTAGCTAACTATATCAGGCATCATCAAGTAAAAGAAACATTCTTCGAGAAAATATCGCAGGAGCCGCAACCTTTAAATACTGCTTCGGAACAATTAGAGGTTAAAGAGCTAAAAAATTATATTAGCCAGTTTACAGAAGCCTTACCTGAAAAATGCAGAGAGATATTTGTATTAAGTAGGAAAGAATATTTAAGCAACAAACAAATAGCATCACAATTAGGAATTTCTGTAAAAACGGTAGAAAACCAAATTACTATAGCTTTAAAAAGATTAAAAATTAATCTGGAAAAAGTATCTTCTTTACTTTTTTTCTTTCTTTTCTAAAAAAAATAAAATTTGTTTTAGGGGTTGTCTATACATGAAGTGACATGTATATAGATAACCAAAGATGGAAAAGAAAGACTTTCAACAATTAGCAGATAAAATTTATACCGGGCAAGCAACGGAACAAGAAATTGCTTTGTATAATGCGTATTTGAATAAATTTCTGAAAGAAGAGCCCTTAGAAGAATTAGCAAACGAAACCTTACAGAAACAAGAACTACTAGATAGAATATACAGTAAAATAGAGCCGGCAGAACAGACATGGAAATTAAAGACATGGTATAGAGTTGCCGCAGCCGTATTTTTAGGAATTAGCAGTTATTTTATTTATCAGGGTAACATTAAAAATAAACTAGCAAAGCAAAACGAAGAACTAGCGGTAGTAAAAGAGATTTATCCGGGTAAAGAGAAAGCCCTATTGCAATTATCTAATGGCGAAGAAATATTGTTAGATGATATAGCAAACGGAGACAGTTTTGTTAAAAAGGGCATTAAAATAAGTAAAACGACTAAAGGCGAATTGGTTTATGATTTATCAGAATCGGGTTTTTCAGATTCTGATATGCATACCTTAAACACTCCAAGAGGAGGACGCTTTACGGTAGTGCTGCCAGATAAAAGTATAGTAACATTAAATTCAGAGTCGTCTATAAGTTTTCCAACAAAATTTACGCATACAAAAAGAGAGGTAGTTTTAAGTGGAGAAGCCTATTTTGATGTAGCCACTAATAAAGCAGTACCTTTTTATGTACATGTTAAAGGGACAACTATAGAAGTTTTAGGAACTTCCTTTAACATAAATTCTTATAGAGCAGACGAGATAAAAACCAGTTTATTTGAAGGGGCCGTAAAAGTGAATTTTGGAAAAGCGGCAAAAACCATAAAACCCTACCAACAAGCAAGCGTAAACTTAGTTAAACGGGACATAGCAGTAGCTGCCTTTGAAGGTGATGCGGATTTAGCCTGGAGGAATGATTTGTTTGTGTTTAACAATGAATCATTAGAAGACATGATGACAAAGATAAGCCGATGGTATGACGTGGATGTAATTTACCAGGGCGATGTAAAGGACAATTATTTTGGAGGGCGCTACTCTATGAAAAACACCCTCTCAGAATTATTGAAAAGTATAGAATTAACAGGAGCAGTTCATTTTAAAATAGAAGAAAGGAGGATTATCGTGATGCCTTAAAACGAAAGAGAAAAGGCAAAAGGATATTCTTAAAAAAAACAGGAGTGTTGCAGCACCCCTGTTATAAATACCTAAGGTATCTGGCTTGTAAATAACAGATTGTGCTAAACCCATTTAATACAAACAATTCAAATGTACATAAATAAAGAAAAAATTTGCAGTAGTTACTGCGATTTAAAGTATAAATTTTTGAGAGGCATGAAAGTAAGTATTGTTTTAATACTAACAGCATTTATACAAATAAGTTCTGCTGCAACTTTCGGACAAAAAATAACCCTAAAAGAAAGTAATGCATCTTTAGAAAAAGTGCTTAATAAAATAAGTGCACAAACAAATTATAATATTATTTATAACGTACAGCACTTAAAAAACGCTCACAAAGTGACTGTAAGTTTGGTTAACGAGGATTTAGAAAATGCATTAAATGCATGTCTGGAGAATCAATCGTTAACCTATAAAATAAATGATAACACTGTAGTTATTGTGCCTGCTGTTTCTGAGTCAAGCAAAAAACCACAACAAAGTTTACAGACCAAAAAAGATAGAAAAGGTGTTGTAAAAGACAGCAAGGGCGAACCATTACCCGGTGCTGCGATAAAAGCAAAAAATGGTGCTTCGGCTACTATGACAGATGTAAACGGTGAGTTTACATTAAAAAACATTGCTAATGATGACGTAATTATTATTTCTTACACCGGCTTTACTAATCAGGAAATTGCAGTTAAAGATATTGTTTCTTTCAATATTGTATTACAGGAAGATTTAGCAAAGCTAGAGGAAGTTGTGGTTATTGGCTACGGAACGGTAAGCAAAAAAGACGTTTCTACTTCTGTATCTTCTTTACAAAGCAAAGAGATTAAAGATGTTCCTGCTTCAGATTTCAGAAATGCCTTAGTTGGCCGTATGGCTGGTGTTCAGGTATTACAAACTAGCGGAGACCCTAACCAAGACGGCGGAACTATCCGCGTTCGTGGTGTAAGTACTATTACGGCAGGTAGCGAGCCTTTATATGTGGTAGACGGCATTCCTTTAGAACGAGGCCTGGCTAACCTCAATACCAATGACATTGAAACTATTGATGTTCTTAAAGATGCAGCTTCGGCAGCAATTTACGGTAGCAGAGGTTCTAACGGGGTTATCATCATCACTACTAAAAAAGGAACTCAAGATAGATTAACGGTACAATATGATGGCTATTATGGTATTCAAGAAGTATCTAAAAAAATAGATCTATTAGATGCTTACCAATTTGCTCAGTACGCAAAAGATGGTCATGATGGCGCATATCTTACCAATAATCCAACAGCCTCGGCAGATGATCCTAATGAGATGAGATCAGAAAGCTACGAGAAAAATCCTATAGAGTTATTTCCATACATTAACGGTGTTCCCGGCCTAACAAATACAGATTGGCAGGATGCAATTTTTAGACCTGCACCGTTAATGAGTCATAACATTTCTCTTTCCGGGAAAAACAATAACACAAGATATTACACTTCTGTAAATTATCTTAAAAGGGATGGCATTATCATCAATTCTGATTTTGAGAAGATGAGTGCCCGTTTAAACTTAGACTATTCTAACAAGAAATTTAAGTTTGGTGTAAACATGTCCCCATCTTATTCAAAATCAAATAATGTTGATGCTTCAGGCAGCTGGGGAATTGTACAAACAGCTTTGGCGATGCCTCCTATTTGGCCGGTATATAATTCAGATGGAAGTTACAACTACCAGGGAAATGGCCATTGGAGAATTGGTAACGACTATCAGCATCAAAACCTGTTAAACCCTGTAGCCATGGCAAATTTGCCTACAGATCAGGTGAACAGATTAGCATTAGTTGGGCGTATTTTTGCTGAGTATGAAATTCTAAATGGTTTATCCTATAGCTTCTCTATGGGAGGCGATTATTACGGGTCTCGTAACAATCAATTCAGGCCATCAACATTACCATTGTTGGGTCACCAATATTTAGACAGACCTTCTAATCCTACGGCTTACGTATCATCTGCAAACAGATATAACTGGCTATTAGAAAGCAAATTAAACTATAAAAAAACGTTTAAACAACAACATAACTTAGACGTTATATTAGTTCACTCTGCTCAAAAAGACACCTACCAGGGCAGTAATGTTTCTGCAACAGATTTCCCAAATGATTATGTACAAACCATTAATGCAGGTATTGTAACTTCGGGTTCATCTAATGTTACAGAATGGACAATAGAGTCTTACTTAGCAAGAGCTCAATACGGTTTTAAAGGGAAATATATTGCATCAGCAGCAATCAGGGCTGACGGATCTTCCAGATTTGGTGCTAACAACAGATGGGGTTACTTCCCTTCTACATCTTTAGCATGGAGAATTTCTGAAGAAGATTTTTTCAAAAATTCCGATGCGCTTTCTTTTATCAATGATTTTAAATTACGTGGTAGCTATGGTGTTACAGGTAATTTTAATATTGGCAATTACGACCATATTGCCAGCATGGGTAAAGAAGATTACATCATTGGTGCTGGCCAGGGCGAACAGACCGCTGGATATAAACCTGATGATATTGACAGACCAGATTTGAAATGGGAGAAAAACAAAACATTTAATTTTGGTTTAGATGCACAACTATGGAAAGGACTATTAAGTTTCTCTGCAGAGTATTATGATGCACAAACTTCAGACATGTTGTTAACTATTCCTGTACCACATATTACGGGTCATAGTACCTCTTTAATTAACATTGGCGGTGTAAATAACAAAGGTTTTGAATTTTTAGTTTCCTCAAGAAAACAGTTTAAAAATGACTTTAGCTATAATATTTCTGCAAACTTTGCAAGAAACATTAATAAAGTAACAGCATTGGGTCCGCAAAACACGCCAATTATAGAATCAACCAGTGGAAATTCTTACTATATCACTAAGGTTGGCGGAGCTATTGGAAGTTATTACGCCTTAGTTCAGGATGGAATTTTTGCTACTAAAGAGCAGCTAAACCTATACCCTCATTTCGATAATACAAGGGTTGGAGATTTTAGATTTGTAGATGTTGATGGCGACGGTGTTATGGATGTGGATAAAGACAGAGCCATTATTGGCAACTACATGCCAGACTTCACTTATGGCTTTAACGGATCGGTAGGTTACAAAAATTTCGACCTTAATTTCAATATACAAGGTAGCTATGGAGGTATGATATTGAATAATAACCACCGTTACCTGAGCAATATGGAAGGTAGTGTAAATGGGACTACCCTGGTTTTAAACCGTTGGAGAAGCGAGTCTGACCCAGGAGATGGAAATACCAACAAAGCAAACCGTAAAGCTACTGGTTACAACACCAGAGGTTCTACATGGCATTTTGAAGATGCGTCTTATTTAAGATTGCAAAATGTTTCTTTAGGCTATAACCTGCCAGACAGGGTGGCTAAAAAAGTTCATACCAGAGGAATCCGTGTTTACGTATCAGGCCAAAACCTACTAACAATTACCGGGTATTCTGGCTACAACCCTGAAGTTAGCTTAAGAAATAGCTCAACTAGACCTGGCGAAGATTATGGTACCTATCCTCTTGCCAGAATTTTCTCAACTGGTTTAAATATCACTTTATAATATTCATGATGAAAAGTTATTTAAATAAAATAAAATATACCGCTTTAGCATTAGCTGGAGTTTTAACAATAAGCAGTTGTTCAGACAATTTTCTTGAGTTGGCACCACATGATAAAACTTCTGTAAATATCATGTATAAAACTGCTTCAGATTTCAATTTAGCTGTGATAGGCGTTTATTCTAAGCTACAAGGACAAATTGGTTTCTTTAACGAATTAAACGAGTATCGTAGCGATAATCTAAATATAGATGCCCCAACAGCCGGAACACAAGACAGATATGATATAGACCAATTCCAGGACAAAGCAAGCAACGGCATTTTAGAAAGTGCCTGGGCAAACTACAATAATGGTGTTTATAGAGCTAATATGGTGTTAGACCGTATAGATGCTGCCAATTTTGATGCTAACCTTAAAAAGCAGTACAAGGGAGAAGCATTGTTTTTAAGAGCGATGACATACTTCAACATGTACCGTATTTGGGGTGGTGTGCCTATTACTTCTAAAGTTGTTTCTCTTGAAGAGGCGTTTTCTATTAAAAGAAGCTCTGAAGAAGAAATGATGGCATTTATAGTGAATGATCTTAAAGAAATTGTTAACAACCAGCTTTTACCAGTTCGTTATAGCAACGATCAGGCGGGAAGAGCTACTTTAGGTGCAGCACAAACGCTATTAGGCAAGGTATATCTTACTTTCCATAAATGGGAAGAAGCAAGAGATATCTTAGCACAGGTTATTGGTAAATATACCTTACTTCAAAATCCAGCAGATGTTTTTAGCGTAGATAATAAGATGAATGACGAAATCATCTTTGCTATCAGATTTAATAAAGCAGTACCTACAGAAGGTCATGGATTTTGGTATAGCATCCCAAACCTAAATGCTAACACAGGTCAGTCTACAGAATTAAAAGAAGGTTTTGAGACTGGCGACTTACGTAAAGATCTCATCTCTTTTCAGTCTGTACCTGGCGAAACCAATGTATTTGCCATGAAAAAATTTATGGATGTGAGGAACTTAACAACTAATAATGTTGGAAATGATTTCATTGTATTACGTTATGCAGATGTACTATTGATGTACGCAGAAGCACTCAATAGAATATCATTTGATAATTCTGACAATGGTTTAGCCATGACGGCATTAAATGAGGTGCGTACGAGAGCAGGCTTACAGGCCATTAGCAGTACAGATGTTCGTGTAGCTAATCAAGCCGCCTTTAATAAAGCAATTGCTAAAGAAAGACAATTTGAGTTTCCGTACGAAGGGCATCGTTGGTACGATTTAGTACGTATGGGGCTGGCAAAAGAAGTAATGTCAGAAGTAGGGCATAATATAGCAGATCATCAACTATTATATCCTATTCCGACTACAGTATTGGAGCGTATTAATAATACAAGCCTGGTTTGGCAAAATCCGGGATACTAATCTTAATGTTATTATAATACTTAAAAATGAAAAGATTTAATAAAATATTAGCTTCTGCATGCCTGATTATTTTTGGGGCATGCAATAAATACGAACTGCCTACAGCTAATTTTTCACTATCGCAAGTAGCACAGGTAAATGCAGTAGTAGACGGAGAAATTGTTCAGCTATCCTGGGAAAAAGCAGAAAATTTTGAACCCATAGGTTACCGTGTAGAATGGTCTTCTTCCGTTGCCGGAGTAGTTGCCGGAGACACTACTTTAGATGCATCTGTAAAAGAATTGGTATTGGAAAATCTTGCTCACGATATAACCTATACCTTATCAGTACAGGCAAAGTACAGCGAGGGACTTTCTCAAAAGAAATCTGTAACAGCTATACCTAAAAACGACAGAATTCAAGTAGGAGAATTTACTGCTACAGCGGGAAATACCGTAACTAAATTAAGCTGGAAAAAACCAGAAACAGACAAAGTATTAGGCTATGTCATCAAAGTTAATCCAGGCAATAAGGTTATAGATATCGATGACGTGTTAACTGAAACCTATATGGTAGAAGATTTGCAACCCGGCACAGAGTACACCTTTGATATTGCAGCAAAATATGCCCGTGGCTTATCTCCTTCATTAGTTTTAAAAGCCACTCCGGGTCTGATAGCCCCTATTATTAGTACAGACACTGAGTTTATCGCTAATTTCGAGAGCACTTTCTCTTACAATGAAATGTATTTTGTTCATGATGAAGTAACAGCCGTTTCATGGAATTTTGGTAATGGTGTGGTTATTAATGAAACCACCGCAAGTTATGCCTTTGAAAGCACCGGCGATAAAAACATAGAAGTAACTGTAACTTATAAAGATGGTACTACAGAAAAAGGCAATATTGCTGTAAAAGTTGTAGGCCCTAAATGGTCTGAGCTGGCACTTTCTTATAACGGTTTAACCGGCTATGTAAAAGTTTCAAACCCTGTTTACTCGCCAGATTTGAAAACCATGTATATCCCTACATCAAGTCCTAATGGACATTTATTTGCGATAGACGCCCGTAGTGGTGCTACAAAATGGGTATTCAACATTAGCGAAGTTACTTACGGAGGCGGGGCTTTGGTTGGTCCGGATGGAACTATTTATCAAGGATCTGACCAAGCTATGTATGCAATTAATCCAGATGGTACGCAGAAATGGAAAGTTAGCACAGACGGAAGCGGCGCTTTAGCTAGAGTAAGAGCTTTTCCCGCACTTGGCACCAATGGTGTTTTATATATGCTCTCTAATTCTTACTTATATGCGCTTCAATCAAATACCGGAGCTGTATTATGGAAAGAAGCTATTAGTGGTAATATAGGCAGCGCTGTATTAGCAGGCAAAGATGGAAAAGTTTACGCAGCTACCAATACGGGCATTACAGCCTATAATGGCACAACTGGTTCTGCTATCTGGACTGCTACAGGCTTTAACGTAACCGAGTCTGGCGCAATGGCTATTCATGGTAATAGATTATATGCAACGTTAAAGGGCACTACAGGTTTAGTAGCTATTAATAAAAGCACTGGAAATATAGATTGGTTCTCGCCAGCTACTAATGGTGATGCTTATTTACCAATCGTAGACAAGAATGGTGATATCTATTTCACTGAAAAAAACAGCGCTGCTAACGTATATGCAATAAGAGCAGACGGTACTTTAAAGTGGAAATATGAAATTAAATCTTCTTTAAATTACGATGGTATGGTGTTAGACGATAAGGGAATAGTTTATACAGGTACTAACGCAGCCATAAATGGCTCCAGAAAAATTTATGGTCTTAATTCCGTTGACGGAACCCTTGTATTTACAGAAGATGTACCGAACAACATTCAGGGAGCATTAACTATTGGGCCAGATAAGCGCATTTATGCTGGAACTATTGGCTCTAATAATATAGGAGTGATTTTCGCTTTCCCAATTAACGCTGGCTTAGAAACAAATTCATGGGCTATACGTGGAGGAGATTTACAGGGTACTAACAGAGAAAAATAAAAATAATAACAAAGAGGTCTAAAAAGTACTGTTTTTTGTTAGGCGGAGTCGAAATCTTTATGGTGCTATTAACGCACATTTCGATTCCGCTCAATCTAACAATTTTCAGCTTTTAAGACAGCCTCTTTTTATCCATTAAGCTATGTTTAAACTATTTAAATTGAGTCTTTATTCGCTTATTCTCATTCTTTTTGCTTGTGGTAAAGATGAAAAAGCGGAGGCAAATACCCTATTAGCAGCTGAGTTTACCGAAGTAAAATTTGCTTCCTGGGCTAGAACCCGAGAAATAGGAATAGAAAGCAATACCACTTTTGATGCAAATTCGTCGGAAAGTTGGTGTAAACTTAAAATAGACGGAAATAAATTACAAATTTCTGTTGATGAAAACACATCCGGTCAGGAGCGTTCCGCTACCATTAACTTAACGGCGCCATCAGCAAAAGATGTTTACATTCAGGTTATTCAAAGCGGTAAAACTGCTGTGTTTGAATTGAACCATAGTGGCGTATTAGAATTTACAACAAAGGGAGACACTAAACTACTTACCTTATTAAGTAGCTTACCTGTAAAGATTAATTCTTCTGCCGATTGGGTTAATGCCTCTTTTAATTCTGAAAAAGCTTCTGATAATTTAAGTATCACAGCTCAGGCTAATAATACACTTGCAGACAGAGAAGCGGCACTTACTTTTAGCGCTGATGGTATGGCAGATATTGTGCTGAGAATAAAGCAATTTGTAAGTGCAGACCCGAAATACACACTTATCGTATGTGGCCAGGGCAGAGTAGTGATGATGGACGAAGCAACATCTAATGGTCAGGATGTAAATATTACCTGGGAGTGGAATGTAGCAGAATTAGCAAACCACAGCAATATTCCATCATCGCAAATTAAAAGAATGGGAACCTTAGATGAATGCAAGCCAGTTGACAATAACACCAAGCTGCTGTTAACTTCTTCTAACTCCGGAGGTATTTTACTATTAGATATTGCCACTAAAACGCCTTTATTTTATGCTGGCGGACAAAATGCACACTCTGCAGATTTATTGCCAAATAATAAAATTGTGGCTGCCCTTTCAACAGGTGAAGCAGGTAATAAGGTAGTTGTTCATGACATTAACAGGCCCGATGAAATTATTTTCCAGGACAACCTGCTGGGTGGACATGGCATTGTATGGATTCCGGAAAGAAACCGTGTTTATGCATTAGGATCCAGAGAAATTATAGAATATTCTTTAGTAAACTGGGCCAGTACTACACCTCAGTTAAAAAGGGAAAGAAGCTGGAATGTACCCGGCAATAGCGGTCATGATCTGTCTCGTGTAAACAAAGATAAACTTCTTATAACCAGCAACTATACCTATGCATTAGATCTTAACGAAGGTACATTCACCACATTTTCTGCCTTGCAAAACATTACCAATGTAAAATCTGTAAACTATTTTGAGAACACCGGTTGGCTGGTGTATACCAGAGGAGAGAATGGCGAATACTGGTCGAATAATGTCCATATGAAAAATCCGGCCAAGACAGTTACTATACCTGGTTATAGAATATATAAAGCTCGTTTAATGGAAAACAAGTAAAGAATAAGAATCATGAAAAAATATAAATTATTTACTTTAGTATTAGGTTTTTGTATTTCCATAGGGGTAACGTCTTGTAAAGACGAGGAAATTATTATACCCGCACCTTTAGAAATTATTGGTAAAGAAGGAACTTTAAGCCATGCCTTAACTACACTAAGGGCACAATCTAACCATCAAATGTTATTTGCAGCGCAGGCCGGAATAACTTTCGACAGTCAGAGCAAACGTATACCTGAAAACTCTATTAGCGCCATCAATAATGTGGCTCAGCTGGGTATTGATATCGTAGAAATAGATGTAAGAACAACACAAGATGGTGTGTTGGTGCTCATGAAAGATGAAACTATCGACAGAACTACTACTGGTAGCGGTAGATTAAAAGATTTAACCTATTCACAGTTACAGCAATACTACCTGGAAACTAAGGCTGGAGATGTAAGCAGCCAGAAAGTTCCTACGTTAGAAGAAGCTTTAACAGAAGGCGCAGGCAGAGTTTGGTTTAAGATTGATTTAACTAATGAAGCAATAGACTTTTCTGCTGTTAACCGTTTAGTTAAACAGGCAGGCGTAGAAAGCGATGTACTTTATGACGTAGCCGGCGATATAAACAAGGCGAAAATCATTTATGAGCTTAATCCAGCTGCATTGGTTCAATTGCAAGCCAATAACTCTAACGAGGTGGCTAATTTCATCTCCCTGCCAGAAACGCGTAGCAGCGTCTTAACTATTAAATTGGCAACGGGCAGTAATTTATATATGGACGTAAATAGGGCTAATTGTATAGCTGCTACAAATATTACTGGCGATATAGACAATAAAGTGCTTAATAATGCCAATTATGCTGATATTAACAATTTAAGAAATAAAGAGGCACATATTCTGGAAACAGAAATAGCCGATTTGCTAATTTCTTATTATGCTGCTGATAGATTTAGCGTAAATAAGAACTAAAATAATCTATTTAATACACAAAGAGCATTGCCTGAAGCAATGCTCTTTTAGTCCAAAAAAATCGATAAAGATGATGATAAATTATAAGTTTCAACTTAAATCCCTTTTCATTGTATTATTTCTACTTTCTGGCATCCTGGGTGTTTCTGCACAAAACAGGGTAGCTGAAATTAGAAAAAAGCTTCACAATAAGAATCTGCAAGAAGTATTGGTAGTTGCGCACCGTGGCGATTGGCGTTATGCGCCAGAAAACTCTATTCCGGCAGTTGTTAACTCCATTAAAATGGGAGTAGATATTGTTGAGATTGATATCCAAAAAACTAAAGACGGGCATTTGATATTAATGCATGATAAAACTTTAAATAGAACTACCACAGGTAAAGGTTTGGTTAGCGAATGGACATTGGATTCTATTAAAACCCTAAAGCTTAAAAATGGCGCTGCTATTAAAACCATTCATCATGTACCAACCTTAGAAGAAGTTTTATTGTTATGTAAAGGAAAGGTGATGATTAATCTGGATAAGGCCTACCCTTTTTTTGACGAGGTTTATACCTTACTAGAAAAGACGGGTACGGCAGATCATATTATCATGAAAGGATCAAAACCCGCACCTGTAGTAAAACAGGAGTTTGGGAAATATTTAGACAAGGTTATTTATATGCCTATTGTTAATTTAGATAAACCAAATGCCATTAAAGAGATAGAAGAACATTTAAAGATTATTAAACCCCTAGCCTTTGAACTTCTTTATTTATCAGATACCAGTACCAGACCTAAACAAGTAAAAGAACTTTTAAAAGGAAAAAGTTTAATATGGTATAATACTTTGTGGGACACTATGGCTGGCGGACATGATGATGACATGTCGTTAGAGAATCCGGATAAAGGCTACGGCTATTTAATTAATGAATTAAATGCCAGAATTATACAAACAGACAGACCTCAATATCTAATAGATTATTTAAAAAGTAAAAAGGTACATCGTTAAAGCATAAAGTGCATGATATAATTATATGATGCACTATAGACGCCTGTTTAAAGGTGAAGCATTGGTGTTTTCCGGATCAAGCTTCACCATTAGACGGGTTATTTAAATATCAGTATTTTAAAGATTGACGGCAGATGTACTTGCAATGCATTATAAGGCATTTAAAAAAACGGCAAACAAAAAAGGCCTGGATTTATTTGATAAACCCAAGCCTTAAAATATAACAGAAGTAACAAAAGGTTAATTCACTTTTTGCGAATAGTTAGATAAATTATACTCCACGGGTACAGTACTACCGCCAACCCGGTAAATCCCAAACTTAAAGTAATAGCCATCTTCATCATTTCTGCCAATCATAATTCTTTCATTATTTACAATATGCTTAGTTAGCTGTTTATTATTTTCTAAATAAGACATTTTAACATCCAATTTCCCAGGCTTAACAATGGTTTCTTTCTCACCGCCATACTGAGTCCAATCAATGGCTATATTAAAAGTTATCCAGGTATCTTTTGGAAAATCCTCAAACGGCATTTTATAAGCAATAGTAGATTCTTTAAATTCAGATTTTTCTGTTGTCATATTTTTACCGCGAGTTACACTGGCATTAGTACGATCGCTTTTATCGGTAAGGTATTTACGGTCTGAATTGGCTTTAATATAAAAATACCCATCAGAAAAGCCAAAAGCTAAAGGTGGATAACCACCCTGCTCAACAAACCAACCATTAGGCTTTTTATCTGCTTTAATCACCGTTTTACCGTTTTGCACTGTTTTACTGATAATATCATAACCTTGGTCTTTTTTAAAAACCATTTTATCATAAAGTGCCAAAAACTCTTCGCTTGTCAGTTTTTTTACTTCACCTGTCGGAGATGATGTTAAGGTACGACTTGGCATACCATGCCACTGCGCAAAAATTGTTTTCCCTTCTTTTGGAAACGAGGAGGGTAAATAAAAAGAAAATGTAAAAGTACCTGAAGAACCTTGCGGAATAATACCTTTTCCGTGGTGGTAAACGGTTTTCATTTTTTGTGCATCTTCAAAATATTTCGAAGAATACTTTTTAAAGTCGGCATGGGTAGCGTAAGCATAAGAAAGTTCGGCCCGCCCTTTTGTCTCGCCTTCGCTATAACCGGCTAAAGTATTATCATCTGCACCTAAATAAAATTTATAAGACGGCTTTCCGTTGAATAAATTAGTATAATCAAGCCGGATAGCTTCTGGCTTCTTAATCCCTACACCTACCCATTCATTACCGATAATCTGGCTCTTTTTCGCAGAATCACTCTGGACATCTACTCTGGCCGGTAATGGTATTAATTTACTGCTCTGAGCGTGACTAACCAACGCTAATGAAACATAAAAGGCAGAAAGCAATGAAATTTTTATTATTTCCATGGGGATATTTAATATAAACAGATTAATAAATATTTAAGTATGTATGTAAAAAACAATGAACTTAATATTAAAGCAATTGCTTTTTTATTTTATTTAACAATAAACCTTTAGATTCAGCCAACATAAATCCCATGTTTGTGGTAAAATCATCAGTCATTCCCGAATTGCCCCGCCATCCATCATGATTACTATCAAGGTTAAATACACTCTTTGCTGTTTGTGCATTAACAACGGCCGAAACACAGCGCAAGACAATTAAAAGTTTGATTTTTTTTATAACCATACGTTTTAAATCTAAGAGTAGAAACTCTCTTTTCATAATTTTTGATTTTGATAATAGGTTATTATTTGCTTGAACTAATGTAGGCGAGATAATTGAAAATCAATTTTGATTTTGTGTAATTCTATTTCGGTTTTGTTGAATGATTATGCATGAACAATAAAACAGGGCTTTCAGTTTGTTGTAGTTAAGGATATAAAGACTTGAGCTAAGGGACTTTTCTTTTGTAGAATACAATCCTAAATGGTATATATTATGTACAGCTTAGGGTGCTAATCGACTTTAACAAATTAAATTGGAAGGACATTAAAATATTCAATATGCCTATGAAATTAAGTTGCTTAACTTATCCAATACTGCTTTACAAATAAGATGACTGCTTCACAGTATCTTAGGGCTCCCTAAACATCAATATCTGAGAGTGTAGCACTTAATAACATCACTCGTTCATTTTACCTCCATTAATTTTTAAACACGTACCTTTACATTAAAAGCTTTTTTTTTTGCACCTTTGCAATAATTTAATCACGACATCTTAAATGGGTTTATTTAACTGGTTTACACAAGAAATAGCTATCGATTTGGGTACAGCAAATACCCTCATTATACATAACGACAAAGTAGTAGTAGACGAACCATCTATTGTTGCATTTGACAGAACAACAAATAAAATTATTGCCATTGGTCGCCAAGCCATGCAAATGGAAGGTAAGACTCACGAAAATATAAAAACTGTGCGCCCCCTTAAAGATGGTGTTATTGCAAACTTTAATGCGGCAGAGTACATGATTCGTGGGATGATCAAAATGATCAATAACGGTAAAGGCTGGTTTTTCCCGTCTTTAAGAATGGTTATCTGTATCCCCTCTGGTATTACGGAAGTAGAAAAAAGAGCGGTAAAAGATTCTGCAGAGATTGCCGGTGCCAAAGAAGTTTACCTGATTCATGAACCTATGGCTGCTGCTGTGGGTATTGGTATAGATGTGGAAGAACCTATGGGTAATATGATTATCGATATTGGTGGCGGAACTACAGAAATTGCAGTAATTGCGCTGTCTGGTATTGTTTGCGACCAGTCTATCAGAACTGCAGGAGATAACTTCGACTCAGATATTGTGAATTATATCCGCCGCCAGCACAATATTATGATTGGCGACCGTACAGCAGAACGAATTAAAATTGAAGTTGGTTCGGCATTGCCAGAATTGCAGGATCCGCCGTCAGACTTTGCCGTACAGGGCCGCGATTTAATGACCGGGGTACCTAAGCAAATCACCGTATCTTACACAGAAATTGCACATTGTTTAGATAAATCTATCTCTAAAATAGAAGAGGCTATTCTGAAAGCTTTAGAGATTACGCCACCAGAACTTTCTGCAGATATTTACCAAACGGGTATTTACTTAACCGGGGGCGGTGCATTGCTTAGAGGTTTAGACAAGCGTATAAGTGCAAAAACAAAGCTGCCTGTACACGTAGCAGACGACCCGTTAAGAGCGGTAGTTAGAGGAACCGGAATTTCGTTAAAAAATATCCAGAACTTTAAGTTCTTAATGCAATAAAACAGATTATCAGACGTAAGAAACAGGAAACAATTTCAGGGATTTAATTTTGTTTCCCGTTTCTTAAATCTAATGAAGTACTATGCGTGATTTATGGAGGTTTATCAGTAATTATAATGCCTTCTTCCTTTTCATTATCTTTTTTACTACCTCTATTATTTTATTGGTAAGAAATAACGATTTCCATAGAGCAAGTACGCTAAACTCATCTAACCAGATTATCGGAAATATTTACGAACAGGTAAATAGCGTAAGCAGATATATTAATTTACAGGCTGTAAATGATAGTCTGGCCTTGGAGAATGCAAGGCTGAGAAGCATGCTTCCCTCCGCTTATTTTAACGATAGCGTAGAGATTAGCAGTATTAAAGACACGCTTCACCGTGTACAATATGAATATATTAAGGCCGATGTGATTAACAAGTCGGTTACAGCAAGAAATAACTACCTCACTATCAATAAAGGTGCTGTACATGGCATAAAAAAGGGGATGGGCGTTATCGGTCCCTCTGGTGTAGTAGGTATTGTATGGAATGTTTCGCAAGATTTTGCTTCTATACAATCTATCCTGCATGAAGATACTCGGATTACTTCTGCTATAGAAAACACCCCGTATTTTGGTCCGCTAATGTGGAACGGAGATAGCCCGCATTTGGTAACGCTAACAGACATTCCTAACCAACTGAACGTTAAGCCGGGCACACGGGTAATTACATCTGGCTTAGGAGAGATTTTCCCAAAAGGGATTTTAATAGGGCATATTGTTAAATCGGGTGTAAAAGGCGGAGGGAACTTTTTAGACATCAGCGTGAAAATTTCTACCAATTTTTATGCGCTACAACATGTTTATATCATAAAAAACCATTTTGCCGAAGAGCAACAAGCTCTGGAAGCACAAAACAAAGTAAGTATACATGAATAGCCTATTTTTACATAATGTTCTCAGGTTCATCATACTCATATTTGTACAGGTGTTCCTTCTAAAAAATATGGTTTTCTATGGCCTTAATGTGCCTTTCTTATACATACTTTTTATTTTACTACTGCCTTTTCAAACGCCCAACTGGTTGCTTTTTGTTTTATCTTTCCTTTTAGGATTGGTAATTGATTTGTTTAACGATACGCTGGGCTTACATGCAGCTTCCTGTACTTTGCTTGCACTTATCCGGGTATTTTTCATCAGCATTACCGTACAGCAAGACAATTATGACAGCGAGCCCGAACCTACTTTGGGTATTATGGGTTTCAGGTGGTTTTTCTTTTATACGCTGATTCTTACCTTAATTCACCATTTTGTACTGTTTAACCTGGAGGTATTCAGAATTTCTGAAATCGGGAGTACGCTTAGTCGGGTTTTCATCAGTTCTGCCTTAACAATAGTATTGATATTCATCACCGAACTTGTGTTTTACAGGAAGAAGAAACAGAGATAGGAAGTTTTTTTTCGTTGGTCGTTATTCGATTTTCGTTGGTCGTTTTCAGGATCAGAAGATGTTGAACATTTTTAAAACCAATGCCCTAGTGAATTTTCCGCAACTTCACCAAAATGAGCTTGCGAATTCATGAATGCTATTAAAAAACAATAGAAACTTATGAATAAACTCTCCGCTACGCCGATTGCTTTTAAGGGCAGTAGTCTGGCTAATTTTGTGCCTGCCGCAATCGCCAAGGCGGAATGATAAAGTAAACGGTTGTTAATGCGTTG
>PJUF01000856.1_pt1 | contig 18117 bp, 16 predicted proteins | sample 1512191 | NCBI WGS metagenome assembly PJUF01 (sample SAMN08177673, study PRJNA422409) | Feces metagenome, whole genome shotgun sequencing project. | isolation source: Chicken feces (3) enriched on wood chips | host: Gallus gallus | place: USA: Madison | collected 2015-01-15 | reverse complement strand
GCTGATAAAGACGACCGAGGCGCCGTGTTCCGAGGGACTGACCTGGTCCAGCGACGACCAACCGGGTCTGACGCGGCGACGGAGCGGTCGCGGTTTCTGTTATCGTGATCCGCACGGACGCCTGATCCGCACGAGAGAGGTTCTGGAGCGCATCCGCGCCCTGGCCATCCCGCCCGCCTGGGAGGAAGTCTGGATCTGCGCCGACGCCAGGGGCCATATTCAGGCGACCGGCCGCGATGCGCGAGGCCGCAAGCAATACCGATATCACCCCGATTGGACGGCCCATGCCGCCTCGCACAAGTTCGCGCGCCTTCCGGCCTTCGCGAGTCGCTTGCCGCGCCTGCATGATTGGGTTGAACAGGATCTGTCGCTGCGGGGGCCGCGCAAGGACAAGGTGCTGGCCACCGCAGTGCGTCTGCTGGAGCTCACCTTGATCCGGATAGGCAACGCCGCCTATGCCCGCCAGAACCGCAGCTTCGGTCTGACGACCCTGTGCAAGCGGCACCTGGAGGTCGACGGCTCGGTCTTGACGTTCGAGTTCCGGGGCAAGAGCGGCAAGGAACATCGGGTGAAGGTCAGCGATCGGCGCCTGGCGCGGGTGTTGCGCAGCCTGGAGGGTCTTCCGGGCCAGCATCTGTTCAAATACCGCGACGCCGAGGGGACGCTGTGTGCGATCAGTTCGGACGACGTGAACGCCTATATTCACGAAGCCATGGGCGAGCAGTTCTCCGCCAAGGATTTTCGCACCTGGGCCGCCACGGTCTCGGCTGCGCGAGCCTTTTGCGAGATGGCGCCGCCCGCCTCCCAGGCTGAGGCCCGACGCAACGTCTCGACCTGCATGAAGGCGGTGGCGGGTCTGTTGGGCAATACGCCTACGGTCTGCCGGGCCTCCTATGTCCATCCGCGCGTGATCGAACTGTATGAAGCCGGGACCATTGCGAACCTGCTGCCGGGGCCGGACGCTCGGCGGTTCGACGCCCGGCTGGCGAAACTGCTGGATGAGGCCGCCTAGGCCCAGGCCTCCAGAACCTCGTCGCACTCCGCCGTTTCGATCTGCTGGCCGAAACGGTCGTGGTAGAGGTCGAGCAGGGCGTCGTGCGACTGATCCGAGGAACTGCACAGGGCGTCGGAGACCACCACCACCCTGAACCCAAGGTCCACGGCCCCCAGGACGGTCGCCAGCACGCACATGTCGGTCTCCGCTCCCGTCACCACCAGGGTGTCGACCTGGCCCGTCATGAGGGCCGCCGCCAGGCCGGTGTCGAGCCAGGGCGAATAGTGCGCCTTGTCCAGCACCCTGGCGGGCGGGGTGAAGGCCTGAAGCTCGGGCAGCAGGTCGACGCGCTCCTCGCCGAGGTTCTCGAGCGTGATCGACGCCCATCGCTCCCAATAGCGCCGCCAGGTCCCCCGTCCGTCGCCGGGCGAGCGCGCGGGGATGAAGCGGGTGAAGCAGGTGCGCTCGGCCTTGCGCTCGCACAGGCGCACGACCACCGGCAGGACGCGGGGCATCCACGGGGTGCGCCACGCCGTGTCCTCGGCGAACAGCCTTTGCATGTCCACGCACAGATGGACCGCGTTGGCCGGGATGCGGCCGAAATGGATGCCGGAAGCCATGCCTGCGCCAAAGCTCAGGGCTGCGAGTAGTTCCCGCTGATCAGGCCGCGTCGCGCGCCGCCGCCTGAGGATCGTAGTTGAGGATGGGCGCCAGCCAGCGCTCGGCCGTCTGCACGTCCCAGCCCTTGCGGGTCGCGTAATCCTCGACCTGATCGCGGTCGATCTTGCCGACGCCGAAATAGTGGCTGCCCGGATGGCCGAAATAGAGGCCGCTGACCGAGGCCGGGGGCGACATGGCGAAGGATTCCGTCAGCGCCATCCCGGCGTTGCTCCCGGCGTCCAGCAGGCGGAACAGGGTCGCCTTTTCCGTGTGGTCGGGCTGGGCCGGATAACCGGGGGCGGGGCGGATGCCCTGATACTTCTCCTCGATCAGATCCTGCACCGAGGTCTGTTCGTCTGGGACGTAGCCCCACAGCTGGGTGCGGACTTCCTTGTGCAGACGCTCGGCGAAGGCTTCGGCCAGGCGGTCGGCGAGGGCGGTGGCCATGATGGCGGAGTAGTCGTCGCCCGCCGCCTTGAACTCGGCGGCCTTCTCCAACTCGCCGTGGCCGGCGGTGACGGCGAAGGCGCCCAGATAGTCGGCGCCGTCTTCGGCCACGAAGTCGGACAGGCACAGGTTCGGCTTGCCGTTGGACTTCTTGATCTGCTGGCGCAGGCCGTGGAAGCGGGCGGCCTCGGTCGTGCGGCTTTCGTCGGTCCAGACCACCACGTCGTCGCCGCGCGCATTGGCGGGCCAGAAGCCGACGACGCCCTTGGCCGTGAACCACTTCTCTTCGACGATGCGTTTCAGCATGGCCTGGGCGTCGCGGAACAGGTCGCGGGCCGCCTCGCCGACGATCTCGTCTTCCAGGATCAGGGGATATCGGCCGATCAGTTCCCAACTGGCGAAGAAAGGCGTCCAGTCGATGTGGTCGGCCAGGTCCTGCAGGTCCCAGGCTTCATAGGCGCGCACGCCGAGGAAGGACGGCGCGGGGGCGGGCGTCTGGCCCTCATCGGGCCGCCAGCGGTTGTCGCGCGCCTGTTGCAGGCTGGCGCGGGCCTTCACCTCCTGCCCACGGGCGTATTGCTCGCGGATGCGGACGTATTCCTCGCGAGTCGCCGCCTCGTTCTTCGCCTTGTCGGTTTCGGACAGCAGGCCGGACACCACCCCGACCGCCCGGCTGGCGTCAATGACATAGGTGGTCGAGCCCTTACGGTAGTTCGGCTCGATCTTCACCGCCGTATGGGTGCGGCTGGTCGTGGCGCCCCCGATCAGCAGGGGGATGTCGAAGCCGCGCCGCTCCATTTCGGCGGCGAAGAAGGTCATTTCGTCCAGCGACGGCGTGATCAGGCCCGACAGGCCGACGATGTCGACCTTGTGCTCGATGGCGGCGTCCAGGATGCGATCGGCCGGGACCATGACGCCCAGGTCGACGACCTCATAATTGTTACACTGCAGCACGACGCCGACGATGTTCTTGCCGATGTCGTGGACGTCGCCCTTGACCGTGGCCATCAGGATCTTGCCCGCCGCCTGCCGTTCTTGACCGGCCTTTTCCGCCTCCATGAAGGGTTCGAGGTGGGCCACGGCCTGCTTCATCACCCGCGCCGACTTCACCACCTGCGGCAGGAACATCCGGCCCGAACCGAACAGGTCGCCGACCACGTTCATCCCGTCCATCAGCGGACCTTCGATGACGTGCAGCGGGCGTTCGGCGGCCTGACGCGCCTCCTCGGTATCCGCGACGATGTAGTCGGTGATGCCGTGGACCAGGGCGTGTTTAATGCGCTTGGCGACCGGGGCGTCGCGCCATCTCAGATCGACTTCCTTGACCGCACCCTTCTCGCCCTTGTAGCGGGGCGCCATATCCACCAGCCGCTCGGTGTTGGACACATTGGTCCGCTGGGGCCGGTTCAGGATCACGTCCTCGACCGCTTCGCGCAGTTCGGCGTCGATGTCGTCATAGACAGGCAGGTCGCCGGCGTTGACGATGCCCATGTCCAGACCGGCGTTGATGGCGTGGTACAGGAAGACGCTGTGGATCGCCCGGCGCACCGGCTCATTGCCGCGGAAGCTGAACGAGACGTTCGACACCCCGCCCGAGACGCGGGCGTGGGGCAGGGTGGCCTTGATGACCCGCGTCGCCTCGATGAAGTCGACGGCGTAGTTGTCGTGCTCCTCGATCCCCGTCGCGATGGCGAAGATGTTGGGGTCGAAGATGATGTCCTCGGGCGGGAAGCCGACCTCGTTCACCAGGATGTCATAGGCGCGGGTGCAGATCTCGATCTTGCGCGCGGCGGTGTCGGCCTGGCCCACCTCGTCAAAGGCCATGACCACCACGGCGGCGCCGTAACGCAGGCACTGGACGGCATGGTGGCGGAAGGCGTCCTCGCCCTCCTTCATGCTGATCGAGTTGACGATCGGCTTGCCCTGAACGCACTTCAGGCCCGCCTCGATCACCTCCCATTTGGAGGAGTCGATCATGACCGGCACGCGGGCGATGTCGGGCTCGGCCGCGATCAGGTTCAGGAAGGTGCGCATGGCGACGGGGCCGTCCAGCAACCCTTCGTCCATGTTGACGTCGATGACCTGGGCGCCCGCCTCGACCTGCTGACGCGCGACCGACAAGGCGGCGGGATAGTCGCCCGCGATGATCAGTTTCTTGAACTTGGCCGAGCCGGTGACGTTGGTCCGCTCGCCGACGTTGATGAAGACGGGTCTCAACGCAATTCTCCGCTCATCCCCGCGGAGGCGGGGACCCAGGCTTGAGCCGCGCGCGAGCGGTCAATGATCTGGATGCAGCCAAAGTACTGGGTCCCCGCCTCCGCGGGGATGAGCGGGTGGGGACGCATCACGACACCAACTCAAACGGTTCCAGCCCCGACAGGCGTAGGGCTGTGGGGCGCTCCGGCACGGCGCGTGGCGTCACGCCTGCGACCTCCTCGGCGACGTGGCGGATGTGGTCGGGGGTGGTGCCGCAGCAGCCGCCGACGATGTTGACCAGACCCGACTGCGCCCATTCCTCAAGGAAGTGGGCCGTCTCGTGCGGCTGTTCGTCATACTGGCCCATGGCGTTGGGCAGGCCGGCGTTGGGATAGGCGCTGACCAGGGTGTCGGCCACCCGGCTCAGCTCGGCGATGTGCGGCCGCATCAGTTCGGCGCCCAGGGCGCAGTTGAAGCCGACGGCAAACGGCCGGGCGTGGCGGATCGAGTTCCAGAAGGCCTCCGCCGTCTGGCCGCTCAACGTGCGGCCCGAGCGGTCGGTGATGGTCCCCGAGATCCACAGGGGCAGGGGTTCCAGCCCTTCGTCCTCCAGATCCTTGATCGCCTTGATCGCGGCCTTGCAGTTCAGGGTGTCGAACACCGTCTCGATCAGGAAGATGTCGACCCCGCCGTGGTGCAGGGCGCGGGCCTGCTGCTTGTAGGCCTCATAGACCTCGTCATAGGTGACGGCGCGATAGCCTGGGTCGTTGACGTCGGGGCTCAGCGACAGGGTGCGGTTGGTCGGGCCGATGGCGCCGGCGACGAAGCGGGGCTTGTGCGGCTCCTTCTGCGTCCAGCGGTCGGCGACCTCGCGCGCGATGCGGGCGCCTTCATAGTTCAGATCATAAACCGCATCCTCCAAACCGTAATCGGCCTGGGCGATGGTGGTCGAGGAGAAGGTGTTCGTCTCCGAAATGTCGGCCCCGGCGGCGTAATAGACGTCGTGCAGGTCGGCGATGATGTCGGGCCGCGTGAGGATCAACAGGTCGTTGTTGCCCTTTTGCGGGTGGTTGTGCTGGCGGAAGCGCTCGCCGCGAAAATCTTCTTCCGTCAGCTCGCGGCGCTGGATCATCACGCCCCAACTGCCGTCCAGCACCAGGATGCGCTCTTTCGCCGCCGCGTGCAGGGCGGCGATGCGGTCGGCGCGGGTCAGGGGGGAAGTCATCTACGCAACAGCCTTGGTTTCACGCACGCCCAGAACCCGACAGATCGCATAGACCAGCTCGGCGCGGTTCAGGGTGTAGAAGTGGAAGTCCGAAAAGCCCTCTTCCTGCAGGCGGGCGCAGGTCTCGGCGGCGATGGAGGCGGCCAGCAGCTTGCGCGTCTCCGGGTCGTCGTCCAGCCCGTCGAAGTGGCTAGCCAGCCAGTCGGGCAGGGCCGCGCCGCACGCCGCCGTCATCCGCTTCAGGCCCGCGAAGTTGGACACCGGCATGACGCCGGGGATCAGGGGGATGGTCACGCCCGCCGCCCGCACTCGGTCGCGGAAGCGCAGGAAGGCCTCGATGTCGAAGAAGAACTGCGTCACGGCGCGCGTGGCGCCGGCATCCACCTTGGCTTTCAGCACCTCGATGTCGTGGTCGATGGAAGGGCTTTCCGGGTGCTTTTCCGGATAGGCGCCGACCGTGACCTCGAACCCGCCGATGCGGCTGAGGGCGGCGGTCAGTTCGGTGGCGTTGGCGTAGCCGTCGGCGCGCGGCGTATAGGCGCCGCCGATGCCGGAGGCGCCGGGCGGGTCGCCGCGCAGGGCGACGATGTGATCGACGCCGATGGCCTTATAGCCTTCGATGACCTCATCGACCTCGGCGCGGCTGGCCTCGACGCAGGTCAGGTGGGCGGCCGGGCGCAGGGTGGTCTCGCTGATGATGCGCTGGACCGTGCGGTGCGTCCGCTCGCGCGTCGAGCCGCCCGCCCCATAGGTGACGGAGACGAAGGCCGGATTCAGCGGCTCCAGCCGCCGGATCGCCGACCACAGATTGGCCTCGGCAGCGTCGGTCTTGGGCGGGAAGAACTCGAAGGAGACGTTGACGGCGTTGCGGTTGGAACCGGCGCGGGCGACCGGGCCCAGCGGCGACAGCAACAGGGCGCGGGCTTCAGCGAGAGAGGAGGGGGCCATCAGGCGGTCTTTCGGGCAGGGCTTGCGGCGCGTTCGCCGGTCCAGATGTGAACGGTCAGCCCTTCGGTGTCGGGCGGTAGGGCGATGGGCGCCGAGGGCGTCAGGCCCGCCTCGGTCAGCCATTCGCGGATCTCGGCGTCCGGGAAGCCCAGACGGCGGTGCTGGTGCGCCTCGCGCAGGTGCTCGAAGTTATGGGGCGCGAAGTCGACGATCAGAAGCTTGCCGCCGGGCATGACCAGACGCGCGGCCTCGGCCACGGCGGCGGCGGGATCTGCGAGGTAGTGCAGCACCTGATGCACGATCACCAGATCGGCGCTTTCGTGCGGCAGGCGGGTCGAGAAGATGTCGCCGTGGCGCAGCTCGACCTTGTCCAGCCCGGCCTTGGAGACATTGGCGCGGGCGATGTTCAGCATGTTCTGCGACAGGTCGAGGCCGACCGACATCTTCGCCTTCTTGCCGAACAGGGTCAGCATCCGACCCGAGCCGGTGCCCAGATCGACCACGCGCTCGAACGGACCGGACCCGGCTGCGCGTGCGACCGCCGCCTCGACTGCGCTTTCGCAGACATAGAGGCTGCGCATCTGATCCCACTGAGGCGCGATCTGCTCGAAGTAGCGGGCGGCGTCGATGGCGCGCTCCTTGCGCACCTCGTCCAGACGGCGATGGTCGGCCTCGCCCTCGCCGTCGTCCAGCAGGTCCAGCACGGTGTCGATCAGACGCCGCGACAGGGCGTCGTGCGACAGGCGGTAGAAGACGCGCGCGCCGTCGGGGAAGCGCTCGATCAGACCGGCGTCCGCCATCAGCTTCAGATGACGCGAGACACGCGGCTGGCTCTGGTCCAGAACGCGCGACAGCTCCATCACCGACAGCTCTTCGGCGGCCAGCAGCGACAGCACCCGCAGGCGGGTCGGCTCGCCGGCGGCGCGCAGGGCTTCAACGGTCTGGTCAGCGGTCAGCGTCATAGGTCGTATAAAGATATCCTTATACGATTATGCAAGCAAAATCTGGCCCTCTGGGAGGATGAGCGCCTCAGGGGCGGCATGGATCGTTCATGAACCACGCGCGAGCATCGAAAATCCCTCTCCTGATGGGAGAGGGCTTGAGCCTCCAAGAGCGAAGCGATTGGCAAGGCGAAAGGGTGAGGGTTCTTGGCCCTATGGTTGGGGCCCCTATGCTGCGGCTTACGCCGACTGAACCTTAGCCCCTTACCCTTTCGCGCAAGAACGATCGCTGCGCTCTCGTGCGCTCAAGCCCTCTCCCGCCGGGAGAGGAAATGGCCTAACCCGTAACCGGCGTCGTCAGCGGCTCGCCTGCAAAGTGTGCCGACAGGTTCTGCAGCATGAGCATCAGCATTCCCTGCACCGCCTCGGTCGTGGCGCCGCCGGTGTGGGGCGTCAGGACGGTGTTGGGCACCCCTGACCAGCGTGCGGCCTCGGTCGGTTCCTGGGCGAAGACATCCAAGGCCGCGCCGCCCAGACGGCCGTCCTTCAGGGCCGCGATGACGGCGTCCTCGTCCACCAGTTGTCCGCGCGCGACGTTGACCAACAGGCCGGATGGCCCGAGCGCCTCGATCACTTCGGCCGAGATCAGTCCCCGGTTGCTCTCGTCCGCCCGGCAGGCCACGACGAGGACGTCGGAGCCGCGCGCCAGATCGATCAGGCTGTCGGCGCGAGACCAGGTCGCCTCCTTCTCTCGCGGCGCCCACCAGCGGATATCCATGCGCATGACCTCGGCGCGACGTGCCACGGCTTCGCCGATATGGCCCAGGCCGACGATCCCCAGTCGCTGACCGCCCAGTGAAGTGGTGATGCTGCGCGTCGACAGCTTCCATTCGCCCGCGCGGATGGTGCGGTCGCCCTCGGCGATCTGGCGGCGCGCGGCCAGGATCAGGCCGATGGCGTGGTCGGCTACGTCTTCGTGGTTCACGCCGGGCGCATGGGTGACGGGCAGGCCGCGCGCGCGGCACCACTCGACGTCGATGCCGTCGTATCCAGCCGTGAAGCAGGAGATCAGCGACAGATTGGGCAGGCGCTCGATCAGCGCCTTGTCCAGTTCGAACTCGCCCGCGACGATCAGGGCGCGGATGTCTCCGGCCGCCTCGACCGGCGGGCCTTCCCAGAAGCGATAGACATCGTAGGCGCTTTCCAGGAAAGCGCTCAGCGGGGCCAGATGCCGCTGCATGATCAGGACGGCGGGGCGCTGGGTCATGAACGCAGACTATCCCGCTTTCGCCGGAGCGCCAGCCTTCTCATTCACCGCTCATCCCGGCGGACGCCGGGATCCAGTGTTTTGGCGACAGGAGCGACGTTCGACCCTCTGGTGTCTTGGGCTCTTACTGGATCCTGGCGTCCGCCGGGATGAGCGGGAGAGGGGGCATAGAAAAACGGCCCCCCGATTGCTCGGAGGGCCGATTGTCAATCTGTCAGTTGGATCAGCGACCGAACTTCTGGTGCTGGATGCGCTTGGGAATGATGCTGTCCGCGCCCAGGCGGCGCATCTTGTCCTGTTCATACGCTTCGAAGTTGCCCTCGAACCATTCCACATGGCCGTCGCCTTCGAAGGCGAGGATGTGGGTGGCCAGACGGTCCAGGAACCAGCGGTCGTGGCTGATGACCACGGCGCAGCCGGCGAACTCTTCCAGAGCCTCTTCAAGGTTCTGCAGGGTTTCGATGTCCAGGTCGTTGGTCGGTTCGTCGAGCAGGATCAGGTTGCCGCCGGTGGCCAGAGTCTTGGCCAGGTGGACGCGGTTGCGCTCACCGCCCGACAGTTGGCCGACCTTCTTCTGCTGGTCGCCGCCCTTGAAGTTGAACGAGCCGACATAGGCGCGGGTGTTGATCTCGCGCTTGCCGACCATCATGACGTCGGTGCCGCCCGAGATGGCCTGCCAGATGGTGTCGTCCGGCTTCAGATCGTCGCGCGACTGGTCGACATAGGCCAGCTTGACGGTCTCGCCGACCTTGATCGTGCCGCCGTCGGGCTGTTCCTGGCCGGTGATCAGTTTGAACATGGTCGACTTGCCGGCGCCGTTGGGGCCGATGACGCCGACGATGCCGTTGGGCGGCAGCTTGAAGTTCAGGTCGTCGAACAGGACCTTGTCGCCATAGGACTTCTTCAGCCCGCTCACTTCCAGCACGACGTTGCCCAGGCGGGGGCCGGGCGGGATCTGGATGGCGGCGAAGGTCTGGGCCTTGGCGGAGTTTTCCTGCTCGGCGACCATCTTCTCATAGGCGGCCAGACGGGCCTTGGACTTGGCCTGACGGGCCTTGGCGCCCGAGCGAACCCATTCCAGTTCGCGGGTGAGGGCGCGCTGGCGGGCTTCGGATTCAGACTGTTCCTGAACGACGCGCTTGGTCTTGGCTTCCAGCCACGAGGAATAGTTGCCCTCGTGCGGGTGGCCCTTGCCGCGGTCCAGCTCCAGCGTCCACTTCGTGACCTGATCCAGGAAGTAGCGGTCGTGGGTCACCAGGATGACGCAGCCGGGGAAGTTCTCCAGGTGGTGCTGCAGCCAGGCGACGGATTCGGCGTCCAGGTGGTTGGTCGGTTCGTCCATCAGCAGCATGTCGGGCTTCGACAGCAGCAGGCGGGCCAGCGCCACGCGGCGCTTTTCACCGCCGGACAGGTTGGTGACTTCCCAGTCGTCGGGCGGGCAGCGCAGTGCGCCCATGGCCTGATCGATGCGGCTGTCGATGTCCCAGACGTCGCCGGCGTCAATCTTCTCCTGGAGGGCGGTCATCTCCTCCATCAGCTCGTCGGTGTAGTTTTCACCCAGCTCATTGGCGACTTCGTTGAAGCGGTTGACCCACTGCTTCTCTTCGCACCAGGCCTCGACGTTCTGGCGAACGTTCAGGTTCGGGTCGAGTTGCGGCTCCTGCTCCAGATAGCCGCGCTTGACGCCGTCGGCGGCGCGGGCCTCGCCCTGAAACTCGTGGTCCAGGCCGGCCATGATCTTCAGCAGGGTCGACTTACCCGAGCCGTTGACCCCGACGACGCCGATCTTGGCGTCGTTGTAGAAGCTGAGCCAGATGTTCTCGAAGACCTTCTTGCCGCCGGGATAGGCCTTGGTCAGGCCCTGCATCTGGAAGATATATTGCTGCGCCATGCGTCGCGTCGCGCCCTTGATTCAGTGCGGATGGGGAAGTTGCCGGGGGATGTAGCGATCCCGAGGGCTTTGGGCAAATCTTCGGACGCCGACGCGGCTTTTCGATGGCGGTCTTCAGCGAGCGGGAAGAACGGCTTCCAGGGCGCGGGTGAAGCCGACCGGGGCGACGGTCAGGTGATCCTCGTCGTCCAGAACGACGGAACTGATCTTCAGGCCGGGATAGCCGCGCGATTCCAGATTCCGCTGCAACGTCTGCATGTCGCCGACCATGTCGGCCTCGCTGTTGCGGCGGGTGGGGCCGGGTTTCTCGTGACCGCCCACATACATGAAGACCTGGGCCTGAAGATCGCGATGGTTGCGGGCGTAGTCGGCCTCGACCCCCATCATGTAGCCCTTGTCGTACCAGAGCGACGGACTGCCCAGGACGTAGGACTGGAACATCGCCGGGTCGCTGAACAGGATCTGCGCGCCCAGCAACCCGCCGTAGGAATGGCCCAGCAGCACGCGGCGCGACGGATCGGCGCGGAACGTCTTCTCGATGAAAGGCAGGGCCTGGGTCTTCAGATAGGTCTGATAGGCCGCGCCGCCGCCATGCACGGCGGCGCCTGAACTGCGCGGGCCGTTGGGAGTCGGGGTGTAGTCGCGGCGGCGGCTGTCGGCGCCCTTGTCGCCCTCGGCGTAGGACAGGCCGACCAGGATGAACTCCTGCACGACCGGCCCGTCCAGATTCACACGACGGGCGATCTGGCGGATGATGGGGAAGGCGTAGTCCGCGTCGGTGACGTAGAGGGTCGGGTAGCGGCGGCCGGGATTGGCTTCATAGCTGGCGGGCAGGCTGACGAAGACCTGATAGTTCCGGCCGGACACGGGATCGGGCACGCTCCAGACCTGGGTGCTGGTCAGCACATAGGGGGCGCCTTCGGCGGCGACCCCTGGCTCGAAGAACGATGTCCCGGCGTCGGCCTTCTCGCTGCAGGCGCCGAGAAGAAGGGCGCCTGTCGTGAACATGGCGATCGCCGCCGCCGCGCTGAAAACCCGCATCCATTCCCTCCAAGCTGTGCCGTTGGCGCAGGTTTCGGGGCAAATGCGGCGAGGGAAGGGCGAGGACGTCAGGCGTAGTTGAAACTGATGGAGATGCGCTGTTCCTCGGCGCGATTGGCGGGCACCTCGTGGCGCAGCCAGCTTTCCCACATCAGCACCGTGCCGGGCGCGGGCTTCAGGTAGACGAAGGGCTGTTCGGCCTCACCGGCGTCGGCGGTCAGCCCGGGACGGGCCATCATCATGGCGAGGCGCGGGTCTTCGATCTTCAGGGAAGAGGCGCCGTCGGGCACGTGAATATAGATGGTGCCGGACAGGACCGCGTGCGGGTGGATGTGGCCGGTATGGCCGCCGCCGGGCATCAGGACGTTGACCCACAGATTGTCGAGCTGAAGCTTCTTGGCCAGGTCGAAATTTAGGGCCTTTGCGAAGGCCGCCGCCTGCTTGTCCAACAGGCGTTTCAGAGCCGCGAACTCTGGAAACCGCTGCGGCAGGTCGTTGATCGACCCGTAGGACGTATAGCCCGGATAGTGATTGGCCCGGCACCATTCGATCCCGGCCTCGTCCTCCTCGGCCATGACCAGGCAGAGGTCGAGCAATTCCTCATGCAGTTCGGCCCAGCCGCGCGAAGAGGCGAGGAAGGCTTCATAGACCTGGGTGGCGAAAAGGGATCGCAAGGGCATGGCCGAGCCATAGCCCTTCTCCCCCTGTGGGAGAAGGTGGCATGCGAAGCATGACGGATGAGGGGTTGCGCGACCTTAAATCGATGTCGGCAGGGGCGCGGCGAAACCCCTCATCCGACCTCGCTCCGCTCGGCCACCTTCTCCCACAGGGGGAGAAGGGTGAGAAAGGCGGTTCTAGAAGCCGAGATCAGCCTCGCCGCGCAGGATCGCCTCCGCCTGCTGACTATGCTTGGCCCCGGCGCGGTCATGCAGGATCAGGGGCGGCAGCAGGCGCAGCGGCGCCTTGCCAGTCTTGATCGCCTGGACCAGCACCCGCTTGGCCGGCTGATCGGCGTAGGGCTGGATCGGGCGGATGGCGAACGATCCCGCCTTGGGCGACAGCAGGCTCAATATGTCGGCCAGGCGGTCGGCGCGGTGGATGATGACGATGCGGCCTCCCTCGCGAACAGCCTTCAGCAGGAAGCCGGCCCAGGCGGTCAGGCCGTCGTCGGCCATCCAGGCGCCGAGTTTGCCTTCGGCGGGCGCGCGCAGGGCGGCGGGATCGTCGAAGAAGGGCGGGTTGCTGATCGCCCAGTCGAACGGCGGCAGGCCCAGGGCGCGAAAGCCGCGCGCCACGTCGCCGTTCACGATTGTCGTGCGCGCCTCGGCGCCGTTCAGCCCGGCGTTCTCCCGCGCCAGCGCGGCCGCGGCCGCGTCGCGCTCCAGCCCCGTCAGTTGGACGTCGGGGCGCCGGGCGGCGACCTGCATCAGCACGGCGCCCGCGCCGCAGCCGGCCTCGATCAGCCGTTCGCCGGGCCGGGCTTCGATCGCTGCGGCCAGCAAGGCGGCGTCCATGCCCGCGCGATATCCCTTGGCGGGTTGGCGCAAGCGGACGCGGCCGCCCAGAAGAGCGGATTCGGTCACCTCTGCGGCGACAGTAAGGGATGACTCGGCTTGACCCGTCATGGCGCCGCCACCATTGTGCGCCGCATCGCGTCCGGGCAAGCGGATGCGTGTGAATTTCGGGCGAATCTCCCCCTTCGCCCCTGTGCTGAAAGAGATTTTCGTGGACGCAGCTCTCGCCGTCGCCTCCCGTCCCAAGGGCGATGTGGACGCCCTGGTTCGTCTGGCCAAGGACGACATGGCGGCGGTCGACGCCCTGATCATCGCGCGGATGCAGTCCGACGTGCCGGTGATCCCCTTGCTGGCGGAGCATCTGGTGTCGGCGGGCGGCAAGCGTTTGCGCCCCCTGCTGACCGTCGCCGCCGCGCGCGCGGTGGGCCAGACGGGCGCCATCGAAGGCCCCAAGAAGCTGGCCGCCTCGGTCGAGTTCATCCACACCGCCACCCTGCTGCACGACGATATCGTCGACGGCTCGGAAATGCGCCGGGGCAAGGTCGCGGCGCACCTGATCTGGGGCGCGGCCTCGTCGGTGCTGGTCGGCGACTTCCTGTTCGCGCGCGCCTTCGAACTGATGGTCGAGACGGATTCCCTGCGCGCGCTGGGCATTCTGGCCACAGCGTCGGCCGTGATCGCCGAGGGTGAGGTGCTGCAACTGACGCGCGCCCACGACCTGAACCTGGACCTGGACACCTATCTGCAGATCATCCGCGCCAAGACGGCCGAGCTGTTCGCCGCGGCCGCCGAATCGGGCGCGGTCGGCGCGGGCGCGACGGACGAAAAGGTTGCGGCCCTGCGTGATTACGGCATGGCCCTGGGCATCGCCTTCCAGCTGGCGGACGACGCGCTGGACTATGGCGGCGCGACCGAGACCCTGGGCAAGAACGCCGGAGACGACTTCAACGAGGGCAAGGCCACCCTGCCGCTGCTGCTGGCAGTTCAGCGCACCAAGGGGACAGAAGATCTGTTCTGGGATCGTGTCATCACCAAGGGCGACCGCAAGCCCGAGGATTTCGACCGCGCCCGCGAACTGATCATCGGCAGCGGCGCCGTCGCCGCCACGCTGGACACGGCCGGCGACTACGCCGACCGGGCCAAGGCGGCCTTGCAGGTCCTCCCCGCCGGGCCGTGGCGCGCGGCGCTCGAGGCCCTGGCCGACTTCGCCGTCAGCCGGGCGACCTGATGCTGGCGGGCGTCCTGCTGGCCGGAGCGATCCTCGCCATGCAGGATGCGCCGCGTTTCACCATGCCCGCCTCGCCCGGCGACGCCCTGACCGCCGAGGTGTTTCGCCTGAACCCGGATGCGGTCGAGGCGCAGGTGAAGGCCTTGTTGGGTTCCGCCGCGGATGCGGAGGCGGATGAAGCCGACCCGGACCAGCCGGGCCCTCCTCTCGACGAGATCATGATCCAGTCTTCCGGTTTGCTGAACATGGCCTATCGCCAGGGTTCGTTGCCGGTCGGGCCGGTGGTCCTCTATGCGGGCCCCGATGCGGATCACGCTCCCGACGCCGCCTGCCGCCTGAGCCGCCGCCTGGACGCCGAGATAGACAACTCCGCCGAGGCGACGGAATGGTGCCTCGGGTTCGTGCTGAAGCTGGCGCCGACCCTGGTGTTGCCGCCGGCGCCGATTCATTAGAGGCCAGGGCCCATGACCCTCCCCATCGAGAGGGGAGGGCTTTCAGGGCCTCTTACTTCAGGCTGGCGCAGAAGCGCTGGATGCGGGTGCAGGCCTCTTCCAGCACCGCGTCCGAGGTCGCGTAGCTGATGCGGAAATAGGGGCTCAGGCCGAAGGCCGCGCCCTGGACCACGGCCACGCCCTCGGCGTTCAGCAGTTCGGCGGTGAAGATCTCATCGTCCGCGATGACCACGCCCGACGGCGCCGTCTTGCCGATCAGGCCCTCGATCGACGGATAGACGTAGAAGGCGCCTTCCGGCTTCGGACAACGGATGCCCGCCGCCTGATTCAGCATGGAGACGACCAGGTCGCGGCGCTTTTCAAAGGCCGCGGCGCGGACGGGCAGGAAGTCCTGCGGGCCGTTCAGGGCCTCGACCGCCGCCCACTGGCTGATGGACGAGGGGTTGGAGGTCGTCTGGCTGGCCACCTTGCGCATCAGATCGATCAGGGGCTTGGCGCCGCCCGCATAGCCGATTCGCCAGCCGGTCATGGCATAGGCCTTGGAGACGCCGTTGACCGTCAGGGTGCGGTCGTAGAGGTCGGGCGCGACCTGGGCGATGGTGACGTAGTCGAAGCCGCCGTAGACGAGGTGCTCATACATGTCGTCGGTCAGGATCCACACCTGCGGATGCTTGCGCAGAACCTCGGCCAGGGCTTCCAGTTCGGCGCGGGTATAGGCGGCGCCGGTCGGGTTCGACGGCGAGTTGAGGATGATCCACTTGGTCTTCGGCGTGATGGCGGCGTCCAGAACCTCGGGACGCAGCTTGAAGCCGTCGGCTTCCTGGCCGATCACAGTGACGGGCTCGCCGCCGGCCAGCAGCACCATGTCGGGGTAGGAGACCCAGTAGGGCGCGGGGACGATCACCTCGTCGCCGGGGTTCAGCGTCGCCACCAGGGCGTTGTAGATCACCGGCTTGCCGCCCGAGGCGACGTGGATCTGGTTCGTTTCGTAGGTCAGGCCGTTTTCACGGGCGAACTTGGCGACGATGGCGGCCTTCAGCTCGGGCATGCCGTCCGCGTCGGTGTACTTCGTCTCGCCGCGGTTGATGGCCTCGATGGCCGCCGCCTTGACGTTGTCCGGGGTGTCGAAGTCCGGCTCGCCGGCGCCCAGGCCGATGACGTCGCGGCCCTGACGTTTCAGCTCGCGCGCCTGGGCGGTCACGGCCAGGGTGGCCGAAGGCTTGACGCGGGCGAGGGAGGCGGACTGAAGGCTGGACATGGCTATCCTGTCTGGAGGATGTGGAGGGAGCCGGGGAGGCGAAGGCTTGATACGCAACCCCGCAGGGCCGCACAACGTTTGTGCGCGTCGCGGACGATCAAAAGGCGATTTGGGCGAAATTTATGCGGCGCGTCGTCGATTTCCTGCTGAACATGGAGGCCAGACGGTGGCGAACCCTGGCCGTCACCCTGCTGCTGCTGGGGGGAATCATCGCTCTGTTCGCCCTGGGCAAGACCCAGTTGGCGCTGGGCGCAGAGGATCGGCTGGAAGACTGGCTGGCGGGCTATCGCATCGGCCCGTGGGGCCTGGTTGCGGCGGTCGTGGTCTTCACTCTGTCCGCTTTCATCGGCGTGCCGCAGTTCCTGCTGATCGCCGCCTGCGTGGTGGCTTTCGGCCCGTGGTTCGGCTTCCTCTATAGCTGGATCGCCACTATCGCCTCGGCGGCCGTGACCTATTGGCTTGGTCGCGGACCGACCGCGCGCACGCTGGAACGCTACGGCGGCGGGACGGTGGAGCGCATCCGCCGGTTTGTCGGCCGCAACGCCTTTTCGGCCAGCTTCATCATCCGCAACGTGCCCTCGGCGCCCTTCATCGTCGTGAACATGGCGTTTGGGGCGGTGCGCGCTTCATTCCCGGCCTATCTGGCGGGATGCGCCCTGGGGGTGCTGCCCAAGACGGCGCTGGTGGCCTTCTTCGGAGGCTCATTCATGGCGGCGGTCAGCGGCGACGGCGTGTGGACCTCGGTGATCCTGGCGGCCGTCGCAGGCGTTTGGCTTGTATTGATGCTGGCGGTGCGCGAGTGGGTGAAGCGCCGCGAGGCCGCACGCAATCTGTCAGTCGATTGATCGGAGAACGACCATGCTGAAGCTCTATTATTCCCCCGGCGCCTGTGCTGTCGCCTCGCACATCGGCCTGGAAGAGGCGGGCGCGGACTATGCGATCGAGAAGATCGACCTGCGCGCCGGCCAGCAGCGCACGCCGGAATATCTGGCCATCAACCCGGCGGGCGTGACCCCGGCCCTGCAGACCCCCAAGGGGGTGCTGACCCAGAACGCGGCCATCCTGGCCTATGTCGCCCAGACCCATCCGCACGCCCAGTTGGCCGATCTGGACGATCCGTTCGAGTTTGCGCGGATGCAGGCCTTCAACGGCTGGTTGGCGTCGTCGCTGCACCCGGCGATCGGCAAGGCGCTGTTCTCCAAGCCGCCGCTGGAAGGCGAGGCTAAGGACGAGGCCGTTCGGATCGCATTGGAGAAATACGACCTGGCCGAGAATCATCTGCTGGCCGGTCCGTGGGTCATGGGCGAAGATCATTCGATGGCGGACGGTTATCTGCTGGTCTTCACGCGCTGGGCGCGTCAGGCGGGCCTGTTGGACAAGGCGCGTTTTCCGAAGCTGAACGCCCATCTGGATCTGGTGCAATCGCGCCCGGCCGTGCAGCGCGTGCTCCATGCCGAGGGCATCACGGCGGTCTGAGCCGCGAACCCGCAAGCGGGGCTGGAAAGCTTGAGCGGCAAGGCTTTCAAGCCTTGCCGTGACAAGCCTGTGATCGAGGAGTCATAGGCGCTTGCAATCCCCGCGGCATGAGGGCAAACGGGCCTGTAGTCGGCTCGGCGAAGACGGTCAGGACAGCTTTGCGATCAACGTGAAGCGGGGGTAGGGCGTCGCCACAGCGGACGAATGAAATTCACGCCCTTGCAGGCCCGAACTAAAGCGGTACCGACGCCCATGCTTTCACCCCTCTTCGGCATGATTTCCAATGACATCGCAATGGACCTGGGGACGGCCAACACCCTGATCTACATGCGCGGCAAGGGGATCGTCCTGAACGAGCCGTCGGTCGTCGCCCTGCGTAACGTCGGCGGCCGCAAGATCGTCCACGCCGTCGGCCTGGAAGCCAAGCAGATGCTGGGCCGCACTCCCGGTCACATGGAAGCCATCCGTCCGATGCGTGACGGGGTCATCGCCGACTTCGAAGTCGCTGAAGAGATGATCAAGCACTTCATCCGCAAGGTTCACAACCGCAAGGGCTTCGTGAACCCCAAGATGATCGTC
>PJUF01000850.1_pt1 | contig 18242 bp, 15 predicted proteins | sample 1512191 | NCBI WGS metagenome assembly PJUF01 (sample SAMN08177673, study PRJNA422409) | Feces metagenome, whole genome shotgun sequencing project. | isolation source: Chicken feces (3) enriched on wood chips | host: Gallus gallus | place: USA: Madison | collected 2015-01-15 | reverse complement strand
TCTTGGCCTTGGCGAGAACGATGCCGGCTTCCTTGTCGTGCGGCAGGTAGTTGAGCGTCGTGACGATCGACCAGCGGTCCATCTGGCCCTGGTTGATCTGCTGGGTGCCGTGATAGAGCCCCGAGGTGTCGCCGAGCCCGATCGTGTTGGTGGTGGCGAACAGGCGAAAGGCCGGGTGCGGGGTGATGACGCGGTTCTGGTCGAGCAGCGTCAGCCGGCCGGAGGCTTCGAGCACGCGCTGGATCACGAACATCACGTCGGGGCGGCCAGCGTCGTATTCGTCGAACACCAGCGCGATATTGTTCTGCACCGCCCAGGGCAGGATGCCGTCGCGGAACTCGGTGATCTGCTTGCCGTCCTTGAGGACGATGGCGTCCTTGCCGACAAGATCGATGCGGCTCACATGGGCGTCGAGATTGACGCGGACGAGCGGCCAGTTGAGGCGCGCCGCGACCTGCTCGATATGGGTGGATTTGCCCGTGCCGTGATAGCCCTGCACCATGACGCGGCGGTTGAAGGCGAAGCCGGCAAGGATCGCCAGCGTCGTGTTGCGGTCGAACAGATAGTCCGGATCGAGCGGCGGGGTGTGCGGATCGGCTTCCGCGTAGCCCTTCACCTTCATGTCGCTATCGATGCCGAACAGGTCGCGGACGGAAAATTCCTTGTTCGGCAGGTTCGTGTAATCGACCATTTATCGGGACTCTTGCAGAGATCGGGCAGCCTCGGCTGCCTCGAGGGTGCGGGCTCTATAGCAGCATCGTTTGTGAGGCGGTAGGGGGCCGCGCGGCACTGTCAGGTGCCGAACCGCCGGGCGATTGCGGGCGGAATCGCGTCGGCCCCGTGGAGGCGCTCGACGAGCCGCGTGAAGCCGGCCATGACGTTGTGCCGGTGGGCGGCACGGCGGAAATGTCGGGCCGCGACCTGATACTGGTAAAAGACCAGCTCGCGCATGTAGGGCGCCGGCAGGCTGGCCGCAACCGCCTCAAGTTCGGCCGGCAGCGCGTCGGAATCCGGCGGCACGAAGAACAGTCCGATCCGCAGACGCTCGGCCGGGGCGACGGCGAACAGGGCTTCGGCGGCGGCGGCGAGCCCGGACCTGTCGCCGGCGGCGAGCAGCGCGGTACATTTGAGCACGGCGAGATAGACGTGAAAGGTCGAGCCGGGCGGCGACAGTTCGATGCCGTCGTCGTAGAGGTCGATGGCCTCGGCAAAGGCGCCGCTGCACATGCGGAACTGGCCGAGCGTGGCGAAGGCGGCGGCGAAGGCGGTGCTGCGTGCGAAGGCGTCTTCGGCGAGGCGCTCGGCCAGCTCGAAATGGCCGCGGTCGACGAAGAACAGCAGCTTGGAGGCGCCCAGCGCCAGCAGCGGGTGCCGGTCGATGGCCGCCAGCGCGCCGAGCGCGAGATTTTCCATCTCGTCCTCGATGGCGGCCCATTGGGCGGGCGTGAGGATGCGGCCCGGCCCGACCTGCTGCAGCAGCCGTGCATAGAGCGCCATGGCCGCACTCAGCCCGAGCGCGGGATCGTCCGGCCGCCGGCGCCGCTCCGCCGCGATCTGGGCCTCGCTGGTGGCCCAGCTCTCGGGCGATTGCACCATCATCTGCGCGGCATCGTGCAGGCGCACTTCGAGCGGGGCGTCGCCGGGCCGCGTATGCGGCGCGGGCAGGGCCTCGAGGCTCCAGATGGCGGCGCGGATCTGGGCCGCGAGGTCGTCGAGCGGCGGCGCCTCCGCCGTGTCCGGCACGACATGGCGGAAGGTGCGCAGCAGCTGGCCCGTCATGCCGTGGGCAAGGATCAGCGCCATATGCAGCGCACCGTCGCGGGCGTGAAAGCTCGCCTCCAGCCGATAGGCGAAGCCGTGTCCGCCGGCGGCGGGCCGCAGCCCGGGGCGCAGGACGACGGGGCGATCGGCGCCGGCGAGCCGGCCGAGTTCGGCGGTGAGAGCCTCCGCCAGCGGCAGCACCAGCGCGGCCGTGTCGACATCGCCGAGCCCGAAGCAGGGGCCGACAAGCAGGAAACCGCCCTGAACCGCGTCGCGTCCCGGCGTTGCGATCCACTCATAGCCCTCGCCATAGCGCGTGGCGATGAAGCGCGGCTTGCGGGCCGGATCGCCGAGCTTGGCGCGCAGGCGGTGAATGACGAAGTCGATGTTCCTGTCGACGGCGCCCGAGCCTTCGCCCGAGACCGCATCGAGCAGCCTGTCGCGCGTCAGCAGGCGGCCGGGATTGTCGATGAAGCAGCCGAGCAGCGCCCGCTCGGCCCGGGTGAAAACGATCTCGCGCCCGTCGCGCATGGCCGCGCGCAGCGACGGATCGAACTCCAGCCCTTCGAATTGCCTGCCACCGTCCATGTCGTTCCGGCCCCCCGCCGAAACCCGGCGATCAAATAATCGAGCAACAATCGGCGACTAGTCAAGCAGAGAGCCCGCAGGCCCGGGCCTCATCATGGGGGAAATCATGTCGTACGCGTCCGTCGCAGTCTGCACCACATCCGCTCGACGGCGGCGCGCCGGCCGGGCGCTGCTGCTGGCCGGCACCGCGCTTGTCGCCGTGACGGGCGCCGCGTTGGCCGACGATCCGGAGTACATCGAGAGCGGCAGCTCCCGTGTGACGAATGAGGCTAGGACGCTGGAGAGCAAGACTTACATCATACAGAATGGCGGATCCCTGGACTTGGGCGGCCCTTACACCGCCGGCAATGCGGTGTTCGACGTCCTTGACGGCAGTCTCGCGTTCTGGAGCAACTTCTATGGCAGTCCCGACGCCGGGACATCGACGATTACGCTGGGGCCGTCGAGCTTTCTGCAGTTCAGGGATTCGGCTTCGGGGGCAGCGGCTGCCGTGACGATGGCGGGGGCGGCGCTGCTCGACCTCAGCCTCCATGACGGCCCCACTTTCGTGCTGGGCTCGCTGGCGGGCGGCGGGGGTGTCGTCGATCTTCGCGACGTGACGCTCGAATTGGGCAACAACGATGCCAGCACCGGCTTCGCCGGCGTCATCGGCAAGGCGGGCGAGGTCGTGACGGGCGGGCTGACCAAGGTCGGCACCGGCACGCTGACGCTCGCCGGCGACAATCTCTATACGGGCGCGACGACTGTCGAGGCCGGGGGGCTGGTCATCAATGGCGACAACAGTGCGAGCGACGTCCTCGTCGAGGCCGATGGCTGGCTGGCGGGCACCGGCAGCATTGGCGACCTCGACCTGTTCGGCATGGTCGCTGCCGGCCCGGTGACGGCGGCGCTGGCCGGCACGCTGACGGTGACGGGCGACGTGATCTTCCGCACGGGGTCCAGCTACCTGGCGGACTTCACTCCCACCAGCCACGACCTGCTGGACGTCGCCGGCAGCGTCACCGTCGAGGGCGGCACAATCAAGGTCGCGGCGCTCGATCCGCATCTCAACTACACATCGGCGCAAACGCACCAGATCATTGCGGCCGGCGCCCTCGCCGGGGCGGACAATTTCACCCTCGATCTGGGCTCGCCGCTGCTGCTCGGCACGCTGATCGCGACCGGCGATACGCTCAGCGTACGACTGATGCAGACCAAGGGTTTCGAGGAGGCGGCAAGTTCCAGCAACGGCAAGGAGGCCGGCCGGGGGGTGAACGACCTACCGGACACGCCGGACGTCCTGGCCGTCAAGAACCAGCTGCTGGCGATGGACAGCGCACAGATCAACGACACCTACAAGGCGATGGTCAACACACCCGACGCGACGCAGAAGATGGGCGAGGCCGCCGCCGTCAAGCAGGCTACCGCGAAGGGCGACATTGCGGGCGGCAAGCTGGCGACGCTGCTGGGGGGAGGCGAAGCGTCGAAGTCGAAGGCGGCGTGGGAATCGTCCGATGCGCTGAAGTCGGCGGCGCAGAAATCGGCCTATTTCTCGTTTTTCGACGACCCGGCCCATGCCGGCGTCGTGGCCATCGAGACCGCCGAGCAGGTTCCCGTCACGGCGCAGATCTGGAGCATCTGGCTGGCGCCCATCGGCGCACATGGCACGGCCGATACCGGGCCGGGCACGGTGACCTGGTGGTCGGGCGGGCTGCAGGGCGGCATCGAGACAACGATCGGGCAGGGCGAGGCCGAGCTGACCGCCGGCCTGCTCGCGGGATACCAGCGCACCGGCATCTGGTCGGCCGCGCCCGACAGCTTCATGGACCAGGGCGGCGGTACCCTCGGCGTCTACGGCACGTGGCAGGAGGGGGGCACCATGCTCAGCGCCTCGCTGGCCGAGACGGTGCAGATGGTGAACAGCAGGCGGTATCTGTCCATCGGCGCGCTCGATTACACGCCGGCGGCCTCCTATCTGCAATATGTGACGTCGCTGTCGGCCGAGGCGTCGCACACGCTGGAGGTGGCGGACGGGCTGCTGCTGACTCCACTTGGCGGGCTCGACGCGAGCTATTCCTATCACGGTCTCTACACCGAAACCGGCGCCGGGCCGATCGGCATGAGGGTCGATCCGCTGGCGGAATGGCGCCTCGACGCCGGCGTCGGGCTGGTCGCCGCCAAGTCGTTCCGCAGCGAGACCGGCACGGTGACCGCCAGCGCCAGCGCCAAATATCAGCGCGTGCTGCTCGACGGGGCCAAGACGCAGACCATGCAGTTCGTCGGCGGCACGGCGAAGATGGAAATCGAAAGGCCGTCGAGCGATCTCGATCGCGCCGTGGTCGGGGTGGGGCTGGGCTATACCGATGATGGCGGGCTCAGCACCTCGCTGTCCTATACGGGGAGCTTCACCGCCAACAGCCGGGCGCATGGCATCAGCGCGAGCCTGGGCAGCGCCTTCTGAGGTTCAGCGGCGCGTCGCCAGCCAGATCATGTGGCGGGCACCGCGCCCGCCATGGCGCGCGCGTGTCGGCACCTCGTCCACGGCGAAGCCGGCGTTTTTCAGCCGGCGGGTGAACCCGGCATCGGCTCCCGACGACCACACCGCCAGCACGCCGCCGGGACGCAAGGCCGCGCGCGCCTTGGCGAGCCCGGCCGGCGCATAGAGCCGGTCGTTGGATTTCCGGCTCAGCGCGTCGGGGCCGTTGTCGACGTCGAGCAGGATGGCGTCGTAGCTGCCCGGCCTGCTGGCAATGGAGGCCATCACGTCGCCCGTCTCGATGCGCACGCGCGGATCGTCGAGACTGCCGGCATGGAGCGCCGCCAGCGGTCCGCGTCCCCAATCGACCACGGCCGGCACCAGTTCGGCGACAACGATCCGCGCATCGGCGGCAGCCACGGCCAGCAGGGCGCGCAGGGTAAAGCCCATGCCCAGCCCGCCGATCAGGATGGTGGGCGCTCGTCGCGACGCGATCCGCTCCCAGCTCAGGGTGGCCAGCGCTTCCTCCGAGCCGCTGAGACGACTGTTCATCAGCACGACGGGGCCGGCCATGATGGAGAATTCGGTGCCGCGGCGGATGAGCCGCAGCTCGCTGCCGTCGCCGGGAACGCTGGCAGTCCCGAGTTGAATCCAGGGCAGCATGCGGCCTCCTGCCCGTGCTCAGGCGGTGACGAAGCCCTTTTGCTTCAGGTGCGTGTAGGCGGCGATGATGGAGCGCAGGCGCTCCTCGGACGCCTTGTCGCCGCCATTGGCGTCGGGGTGGTGGATCTTCACCAGCGCCTTGTAGGCGCGCTTGATCTCGTCCGACTTGGCGCCGGTCTTGAAGCCCAGCGCCTCGAAGGCCCGGCGGTCCCGTTCATGCAGCTTGATCTCGCGCTCGGGCTGCGGGCCACGCGCATTGGCACGGCGATAGCGGGCCCAGATATGAAGCGGATCGGAAAAGCGCTTGCCCGCGGCGGTATTGGCGTCGCGCCGCGGCATGCGCGGCCCGCTCGCGGCGCCGGGCTTGGCGCCCAGCCCCCAACTCGGCCGCCCGTCGGTTTCGGCGGTGCGGTAGAGATGCTGCTCGCGCTCCTTCTCCGTCATGTCGGCGAAGAAGTTGAAGGCCGTGTTGTAGTGACGCACATGCTCGAGGCAGAAGTGATGGTACTCGCCCTCGAAGCGATGGCCCTTGGGCGCCTTGTAGATGCCCGGCTGGCCGCAGCCCTCCCACGCGCAATCGGGCACCTGGAGCTGAGGCTCGGGCGTTGCATGCCGCGGATGGATGCGAATGCGGTCGAAAAGCTTGGAATCGAGCTTCATCAGTCCTAGTTACACTGCGAAATCTAACCAACCCCCAAGGGGTCACAAAGAGGGCTACCCTTATGCCTGTTCGCGACGCGATTGTCGCAAAACTTTCCGCCGAATTCGCGCCGACCCACCTTGAAGTGATCGACGAGTCGATGCGCCATCAGGGCCATGCCGGTTCGCGTCCGGGCGGCCAGACGCATTTTCGCGTGCGCATCGCCTCGCCGCTGCTGGCCGGCACGCGCGTCGCCCAGCACCGCGCCATCATGGCTGCGCTCGAGGCCGAGATCAAAGGCGGCATTCATGCGCTGGCGATCGAGGTGCTGCCCGCCGGCGGAGCGGCGATCCCCTGAGATAGGGCTTTGCGGCAGCCGGCGCAACTTTAGCGCAGCGGACAACGCATTGCGGCGGAACTCCGGCCGTCGGGCGGCACGCCGTCAAGATGCCGGCGAAGTTTTGCCGGCCTCGCATCCTAGAAGCGGGCGGCACGGACAGGTTCAGGAGGGCGCAATGACACTGTCCCGGCACACGGAGCGCGCGGCCCTGCCGCAACGCTCCCCTCCGCGGGCGGCGTCCGCCGCCCGGCGCTAGCGCCTTCGCATTCCCTCCCTCTCGCCGGGGAGGGATAGGGCGGGTCCGAAAGGGCCTGTCCGTCCGGCGTCGTTTCATCCTCTGCAAGGGGTGGAACCCAGTGGTTCGTCTGAAGTCGATCTGGATCCCGGCAGGAGGCAATTCCGCACATCGCGGCGCCGGGATGACGCCGGACCGGGGCTCAGGCCCCCTCGCGCATCTCGTCGAGATAGGTCCGCACGGCAGCTGGATCGACGTTCTTTTCGATGAAGCTCCGGCCGATGCCGCGGGTGAGGATGAAGGTCAGCGCACCGCGCACGACCTTCTTGTCCTGCGCAATGGCGTCCATCAGGACGTCCGTGCCGGGCAGGGCGCCGGGAATGTCGGCGAGGCGGGTGGGCAGGCCGGCGCGCGCGAGATGGCCGGCGACGCGGCCCGTGTCCTGGCTGGGCGCGAGGCCGAGCCGCGCCGAAAAGCCGTGCGCCAGCACCATGCCGATGGCGACGCCCTCGCCATGCAGCAGCCGGTCGGAATAGCCCGTCGCCGCTTCGAGCGCGTGCCCGAAGGTGTGCCCCAGATTGAGCAGGGCACGCACGCCCGTTTCCTTTTCGTCGGCGAGCACGAAGCGCGTCTTGGCCTCGCAGGCACGAGCGATGGCCTCGGCGCGTGCCGGGCCGCCGGCGAAGATTTCCGGCTGGTGCTCCTCGAGCCAGAAGAAGAAGGCCTCGTCGTCGATCAGCCCGTATTTCACCGTCTCGGCGTAGCCCGCGGCGAACTGGCGCGGCGGCAGCGTGGCGAGCGCGTCGGTGTCGGCGAGGACCAGCTTGGGCTGGTGGAAGGCGCCGATGAGATTCTTGCCGTGCGGCGAGTTGATGCCGGTCTTGCCGCCCACCGAGCTGTCGACCTGGGCCAGCAGGCTGGTGGGCAATTGCACGAAATCCATGCCGCGGCGCGTCACCGCGGCAGCAAAGCCGGCGAGGTCGCCGATCACGCCGCCGCCCAGCGCCAGCACGATGTCGCCGCGCTCGAGCCGGGCCTCCAGCAGGCCCTCGACGACCTCGTTGAGCCGGGCGATGGATTTGCTCGCTTCGCCATTGGGCACGACCAGCGCGGCGTGCCGCAGGCCGGCGGCGTCGAGACCGCGCAAGAGGCCGGGCAACTGGGCTCTTTCGACCTCGGTATCGGTGATTATGCCGAAGCGGCGGTTCGGAAACATGGTGGCGAGCCGCTCGCCGGCGGTGGCCAACAGGCCCGGGCCGATGAGGATGTCGTAGGCGCGCGCGCCGAGCGGCACGTGCACGCGAATGGGCGCGTCAGCCATGAGCGTGTCCCAGGTGAGCGAGCAGGGCCGCGATCACGTCGCTCGCCACCTGGTCCTGCGGCACGTCGCGGCTGACGACGGTCACGTCGGCCTCGGCGTAGCTGGGGTAGCGCGCCTCGATGAGGTCGAGCAATGTCCGGCGCGGATCGGCGGTCTTGAGCAGCGGCCGGTTGGAGCGCCGTTGCACCCGCGCAAAGAGCAGCTCGAAATCGGCCTTGATCCACACCGACACGGCGGCGGCCTTGACCAGCGCGCGGGTCTCGCCGTTGATGAAGGCGCCGCCGCCCGTACCCAGCACCAGATCGGCGTCCTTGAGCAGGCGGGCGATGACGCGGGCCTCGCCGGCGCGGAAGTCGGCCTCGCCATGGGTGGCGAAGATGTCCTCGATGCTCATGCCGGCGGCGCGCTCCACCTCCTCGTCGCTGTCGGCGAAACGGCGGCCGAGCCGCGCGGCGAGGCGACGGCCCACGGTGGTCTTGCCGGCGCCCATCATGCCCACGAGCACGACCGGACGACCGGCGAGCAGCGCGTTCAGCCTGTCCGTTTGCGCGTCCTTGTGCGGCATGGCGGCATTCATGCAGGGGCCCTCAAGCTGGCGCGGTTGAAGCGTTAGGGGAGGGTAAAGTCAATCCTGCTATGAGGCTGCGGCGCCCGCGTCCTTGATCGTGCCACAGAATGGCGGGACACTGACCGCCAGTGTTTGGGGACTTCATGCCGACTCTCATCCGCCTGTTCATCGTGCTCGTGGTTCTGGCCGGCCTCGGCTTCGGCGGCATGGTGGCGCTCACGCTGATGGTCGATCCGGGAGAAAAGGACATCACCATCCGCATCCCGGCGCGCGAACTGGTGCCGCCCGCCAATTCGGGCGTCATCGACCTCGACAATCTGCCGGCGCCGGTCAATGTCGTGCCGCGCGCGTCCAGCGCCGAACCGCCCGTGGAGACGGAGGGCGAGGTCGAGACCGTCGAGCCGCCCGGCATCGAATGAGCGCCCTGCACCTCGTCGAGGCCTTTCTCGAAATGATGAGCGCCGAACGCGGCGCGGCGCGCAACACTATCGAGGCCTATCGGCGCGACCTCGGCGACTATGCCGCCTTCCTTGCGGGGCGCGGCCGCGCTGCCGAAAGCGCGGTGCGCGAGGACGTGGTGGCCTATCTGGCGCGCCTCGACGCGGACGGATTGTCGGCCGCTTCGGCGGCGCGGCGGCTCTCGGCGCTGCGCCAGTTCCACCGGTTCCTGTGCGCCGACCAGATCCGGCCGGACGATCCGACCCGCATCGTCGCAAGCCCGCGTGCCCGCCGGCCGCTGCCCAAGGTGCTCTCCGTCGCCGAGGTGGACCGGTTGCTCGTCATGGCCGAGAGCGAAGCCAATGCGGACGTTTCGCCGCAGAAGCGCGAGGCGGCGCTGCGCCTCTATGTGTTGCTCGAGTTGCTCTATGCGACGGGCATGCGCGTGTCGGAGCTGGTGAGCCTGCGCCGCGCCGCGGTGATGCGCGACGCGAGCTTTCTCACCATTGTCGGCAAGGGCAACAAGGAGCGCATCGTGCCGGTCAACGACCGGGCGCGCGATGCGGTGAAGGCCTGGTTGGCGCTGGACGTGCCCGGTCCCTGGCTGTTTCCGGCCCACGGCGCCGCCGGCTATCTGAGTCGGCAGGTGTTCGCGCGCGACCTCAAGGCACTGGCGGGGCGGGCCGGCATCGCCACGGCGCGCGTCGCCCCGCATGTCCTGCGCCATGCCTTCGCCAGCCATCTGCTGCAGGGCGGCGCCGACCTGCGCGTCGTCCAGACGCTGCTGGGGCATGCCGACATCTCGACGACGCAGATCTATACCCATGTGCTCGACGAGAAGCTGCGCACGCTGGTCGAGACGCATCACCCGCTGGCGGACTAGGCATCCCCTCATCCGGCCTTCGCCCACCGCCTCCCCGACGGGGAGACGGGTGCTCCCCTGCCGTCTCATCGCCGCCAGACGGCCAGCGTTACGCCCGGATCGAGCGTCTGCGTCGCGGCAATGCGCAGTCCGGCCCCGGCCAGCACCATATCGGGAGGACCGGCGGAAAAGCACGGCACGCCGTCGGAAATCGTCACGCCGGCAACGGTGACCAGCTCGAAGCGCGTGAACAGCGGCAGGAAGAGGTCGAACACCGTGCGGCCGCCGGTGACGGCGACGGTGCCGTCCACGAGCCCGAGGCGCGCCAGCACTTCGGCGAAGGGCAGGCCTGCCGGGTTCCAGCGAATCGCGTCGGCGGCGGCCATGTCGAGTGCCGGGACAGCGCCGGTCACCACCAGGCGGCGCCGGCCGGGATTGGGGTGTCGCTCGTGGCCGAGCCGGCCGAGCACGACGAGCGCCGCGGCGTCGAGGGCGGCCTGGAACCGGGTCCAGTCCCTGTCGTTGCGCAAGGCGGCGGGGGTGCGCCGGTCGGCCGCGGCGATCCGTCCGTCGGCACTGACGATGGCATGGCCGACGATCTCGATGGGCACGGGCGGGCTCCGTTCAGATGCGGTTCAGTCGCGCGGTAATTATCTGCAAATGTGCAGGCAACTCCCACGAAGGGTTGGGGATTAGTCGACATCAATGGGCGGTTCCAGTGCCGCCCCTTACCACGATCCACAGGGAGTCCACCGTGATCAAGATCTCCAAGGCGGCGCTATTGGCCGCCGTGCTCAGTCTTTCGGCGGTGCCCGTCGCCGGCACCCTGGTGGCGACGGCGCAGGAGACGACGGCGCCCGAGACGACCACGCCCGGAACACCGACCACGCCAAAGACCGAGCTCACGACCACGCTGTCGATCCCGGTCATCACGGCGATCGGTTCGAGCATGGACGAGGCAGCGCTGCGCGACGCGCTGAGCGGCGGCTTCCTCAAGCATGTGAACGAGCTCGCCGCGCTCAACGCCACCAGCATCAACATTCCCGAGATCGTCTTCACCATCACCTCGCGCGCGGACGGCGCGTCCGTCGAGCAGGTGATGCGCTACAAGGACATCGTGCTCACCGATGTGCGCAACGGCGTCGCCGGCAGCGCGCAGATCGGCTCGGCCTCGACCACCACGCCCGAAGGCAGCTTCGATCTCGGCCGCATGTCGGCCGCTGCCATCGACGTGCGCGCCATCCTCGAATTCTACAGCTTCGTCGAGGCCGGCACGGCCGACGCGCCGATGCGGACGTTCTACCGGGATTTCGTCTTCGAGGGCGGCAACTTCTCTGGCCCCGAGGCAAGCTGCCGGATCGGCCGGACGACGGCCGACTCGTTCGACGCCCGTCCGCTCAAGGTGTCCTTCGGCGAGATGCTGGCAGCCGCCGAAGCGCTCGAAGCCGGCGGCGACACGCCGTCGCCCGAGGCGGTGGCAACATTCGTCGGCTTCCTGGCGGATCTCTTCACCGCCTTCCGCTCGACGCCCGTCGACATGGACGGGCTGGCCTGCACGGGCAAGGCGGAGGACGGCGAGCCGTTCGAGTTCAGCATCGGCGGGCTGCACATGGACGGCTATGCGCCCGGCTACTACCCGGCATTCGGCCTCAGCGCCCTCACGGTCGCGGGCGGCACGGGCGCCGATGCGGGCACGGTGTCGCTCGACGCGGCGACGATCAAGACGATCGACCTGCGCCCGACGCTGGCCGCGCTCGATGCGGCCGCCACGGAGCTGTCGCCGGCATGGCTTGAGCGCAACTGGCGAACCCTGGTGCCGGGGTTCGGCGGCTTGGCGCTGTCGGGGCTCGACATCGACGTGCCGGACCCGGAAACGCCCGGCAAGCGCGTCGTCGCCCGCGTCGGCGATTTCGACCTCAGCCTGTCCGACTATCGCAACGGCGTGCCGGCCCGCGTCTCGACCTCGGGCTCGGGCATCGTCGTGCCGCTGCCGCAGGATTCGACCGACCCGCAGTTGACCATGCTGCTGGCGGCCGGGCTCGAATCGGTCGATCTCGGCTTCGACGTGTCGGGCGCCTGGGACGAAGCGGCCAAGACCATCACCCTCGACAAGGTGGCGCTCCGCGGCGTCGATCTCGGCGGGGTCTCCATCGGGGCCGTGCTGGGCAACGCCACCGAGCAGCTGTTCAGCACCGACCCCACCGTGGCGCTGGCCTCGGGCCTCGTGCTCACCGTCAAATCGATCAGCATCGAGATGACGGATGCGGGTTTCGGCGCCATCGCCTGGCCGCTGGCGGCCGCCCAGGAGGGCGAGACCGACGTCATGGCTTTCCGCACCAAGCAAGCCGGGCTCGTGGAAGGGCTGCCGACGCAGCTGTTCGGCTCGACCGACGCCGCGCGCCAGCTCGGCAGGGCGCTGGGCGATTTCATCACCGGCCGGGCCGCGGGGCTGCGCATCACGTTCGATGCGACGGATCCCGACGGGGTGGCGCTGCCGCTGCTGATGGCGGCGCAGAAGGACCCGACGGTGCTCAACGGCCAGTTCGACGTCACCGGGGCGGCGCAATAGCGCCGCCTTGACTCCGCTCTTCCCGCTCGCCACGTTCCGGCCATGATGGGCAGCGACATCGCTGCAAAATCAAAAGGAAAGAGCGGGCGGGGATGCAGTCCTATCTCGATTTCGAAAAGCCTGTCGCCGATCTCGAAGGCAAGATCGCCGAGCTGAAATCGCTTTCGGGCGAGGCGCGGGCGGTCTCCATCGATGAGGAGATCAGCGGGCTCACGGCGCGCGCCGACCAGGCGCTGGCCGACATCTACAAGAAGCTGACGCCGTGGCAGAAGACGCAGGTGGCGCGCCATCCGCAGCGGCCGCATTTCTCCGACTACATCAAGGCGCTGGTCACCGAGTGGACGCCGCTGGCCGGCGACCGCAAATATGCCGAGGACCCGGCCGTGCAGGCGGGGTTCGGGCGCTTCGAGGGGACGCCCGTGGCCATCCTGGGCCAGGAGAAGGGCTCGAGCACGGAGACGCGGCTCAAGCACAATTTCGGCATGGCGCGGCCCGAGGGCTACCGCAAGGCGGTGCGCATCATGGACATGGCCGACAGGTTCGACATCCCCGTCATCAGCTTCGTCGATACGGCGGGGGCCTATCCCGGCATCGGCGCCGAGGAGCGCGGGCAGGCCGAGGCCATCGCCCGCAGCACCGAGAAATGCCTCGAGCTGGGCGTGCCCAACCTCGCCATCATCATCGGCGAGGGCGGCTCGGGCGGGGCCATCGCCATTGCCACCGCCAACCGCGTGCTGATGCTCGAGAACGCCATCTATGCCGTCGCCTCGCCGGAGGCCTCGGCCTCGATCCTGTGGAAGGACGCGGCGCGGGCGCAGGACGCCGCCAACAACATGCGCATCACGGCGCAGGATCTGCTCGGCTTCGGCGTCATCGACGGCATCATTCCCGAGCCGGCGGGCGGCGCGCACCGGCACGCCGAGACGGTGATGGCCTCGACGGCCGGCGCCATCGCGCAGTTTCTCGACGATTTCCCCGGCGAGCGCAGCAAGCTCGAGGTGCGCGAACTGCGCCGCGAGAAATTCATGGCCATCGGGACGGCGCTGAACTGAGGGCGGCCCCTCCTGTGCCCTTTTCCACCTGCCGGGAGAGGCAAGCGGGAGAGCTTCACATTGTCGTGGAGTTGCGCGGCGGTGACTGTGCGGTAACCATGGGGCGTGTAGTCATGTGCCGTTCGTTCGGGGCAGATTCGACGAGATGACGGTGCCTTTCTCCAGGTTCTTCGGGTTCGCGATGGTGATCGTCGCGACGCTGCTATTGGCGGGGTGCGGCGGCATCCTGCCGAAATCCTCCTCGCTGCGCGCCCAGCAATCGCTGAAGCCGGCGACGGTGAGCAAGCTGACGCAGATGGGTTCGTCGCCGGGCGAGGCGATGATGATCCGCATCTTCAAGGAAACGAACGAGTTCGAGGTGTGGAAGCGCACCACGGCGGGCACGTTCAAGCTGTTCAAGACCTACGAGATCTGCGCCTATTCGGGCACGCTGGGCCCCAAGATCAAGGAGGGCGACCGGCAGGCGCCCGAGGGCTTCTACGATATCCGCCCGGGGAACATGAACCCCAATTCCAACTATTACCTGAGCTTCAACACCGGCTTTCCCAACAAGTTCGACCGGGCCTGGAACCGCACCGGCTCGGAGCTGATGGTGCATGGCGACTGCTCGTCGCGCGGCTGCTATTCGATGACCGACGAGGCCATCGCCGAGATCTACGCGCTGGCGCGCGAGAGCTTCGCGGGCGGCAACAGCGTCATCCAGATGCAGATCTTCCCGTTCCGCATGACGCCGAAGAAGCTGGCGGTGCATGCGAAGAATCCGCATTTCGAGTTCTGGATGAACATCAAGGAAGGCTACGACCGGTTCGAGCTGGCGCGCACGCCGCCGAGCTGGGACGTGTGCGAGAAGAAGTACGTGTTCGCGCTGAGCGGGCCGGGCGGCGCGACGCTGGAAGCGGCGGGCGCGTGCCCGGCGCGCGGCAGCGATCCGCTGCTGACGGCGCTGCAGGCGCGGCAGGCGGCCGATACGGCGCAGCTCGAGATCGAGGTCGCCGCCATCGACGCGCGCGAGACGAAGGCCGCCGCGGCGGCCGAAGCGGAGGCCGCGGCCAAGGCAGCCGCCAAGGCGCGCGGCGAGGCCGTGGGCGGCTTCCTGTCGGGGCTGTGGGGCGGGGGCGAGGCGCCGCCGGCCGAGACGGCGCCGGCCGATGCGCCCGCGCCGCTACCGGCACCGGCGCGCGGCTGATACCTTCAGTTTGACACGATCCTCGGCCAAGGCTGGCGCTGTTTCGGGCGCGGGAGGCAGGGCAATTTCCGATCCGCAATTCGATCGCGGCCGGTTGGACGCGGCACTGGCACGGGCGGGTTTCGCGCCGGGCGCGCCCACCCATTTGCGCCTCTACAAGCGCGAGCGCCTGCTGGAGCTGTGGCTGGCCGACGCCGCCGGGCGCTTCCGGCTGTTTCGCAGCTATCCGATCTGCGCCTATTCGGGCGGGCTCGGGCCCAAGCTCGCGGAGGGCGACCGGCAGGCGCCCGAGGGCTTCTACCGGGTGGCGCGCGGCCAGCTCAACCCGAACTCGCGCCATCACCTCGCCTTCGACATCGGCTTTCCCAATGCCTTCGACAGGGCGCTGGGACGCACCGGCTCGGTCCTCATGGTGCATGGCGGGTGCAGCTCGGCCGGCTGCTACGCCATGACCGACGCGCAGATCGACGAGATCTACGCCGTCGTCGCGGCGGCACTGGCCGCGGGGCAGGCGGCAGTGGACGTGTCGATCTTCCCGTTCCGGCTGAGCGAAACGGCGCTCCAGGCCGAGGCGGCCAATCCGTGGCTCGCCTTCTGGCGCAACCTCAAGCGCGGCGCCGACCTGTTCGCGGCGACGGGTGCGCCGCCGCCGGTCGCGGCCCGGGCGGGCCGCTACGTCTTCGGCGCCGAGGCGGCCGGTCCGGACTGCACGCCGATCGCGGGGTGGGCGTGATGGACCGCGTCATCGCACTGCTCTCCGCGCTGGTCGGGCTCATCGCGCTGGGCGGGGCGCTGCTGGTGCACAACAATGCCGATGCAGCGCTGAGCCGGCAGGCGACCGAGATCGCGACGCTCAAGGCCTCGCTGTCGCTGCTTGCCGCTGCCACTGCCCCCGCCTCTGCGCCGGCCGAGGCGGACGCGGATGTCGGCGCCCTCACGGAGCGCATCGCCCGGCTCGAGGAGACCGTGCGGACCCAGGCGGCCGCGCTCGCCGAACGGCCCCTGGTGCCCGAGACGGCGGCCACCGAGCCCGTCGCGACGGCCGCCCCGGTCGCGCTCAGCGCCGACGGGCCGACGACCGACTGCATCCCGCTCGGCACGCGCTTCATGGCGCAGGCCGGCGACAGCTTCCCCATCTGCAAGACGCGGGCGGTGGTGACGGTGTCGGACGTGATGGAGGGCAGCGCCAGCATCGAGGGCGCCGGCCCGGTCGCCGCGGGTGGCTTCGGCAACCTACCCGTCCAGGGTTGCACGGTGATGGTCTTTTCCGCCGACACCAGCGGCTACGCCGAGCTGCGCGTCAGCTGCGTGTAGCCGGAAGCGGGCTACCGGCCCGCTTCAGAAGCTGCCGTGGCAGTGCTTGAACTTCTTGCCGGAGCCGCAGGGGCAGGGGGCGTTGCGGGAGACGCCGACGAGCAGCTTGGGGTCGATGGGGCGGAGCCGCGGGTCGGCTTCGGCGACATCGCCACCCGATGCGCCGGCAAGGGCGCCGGCCGCCGCGAAGGCGCCGCCGATGGTGCCGGTCACCTGCGAGACGGCATCGTTCTCGCCGGTGGTGGGGTCGATGTGGATCTCGCTCATGGGCGGCAGCGGCGGCGGCTCGGGCGGCTGCATGCGGATCTCGACGAAGCTGAGCTGGCGGATGACCATCTCGCGCATGTCGGTCAGGAGCTTCTGGAACAGCTCGTAGGCTTCCTGCTTGTACTCGTTGAGCGGATCGCGCTGGGCGAGACCGCGCCAGCCCACGACCTTGCTCAGATGGTCGAGCGTCACCAGATGGTCGCGCCAGAGCTGGTCGATCGACTGCAGCAGGAGCGATTTCTCGACCTGGCGCATGATGTCGGGCGAGTATTTCGCGACCTTGGCCGCGGCTGCCTCGTCGGCGGCCTTGGCGATGCGCTCGTGCACGATTTCGATGTCGATGCCTTCTTCCTCGATCCAGTGCGTCGTGTCGATCTCGAGATTGAGCTGAGTCTTCAGCTCCTCCTCGAGCTCGTCCATGCGCCACTGCTCGGGGTAGGAACGCTCGGGAATGTAACGGGTGACGATGGCATCGACGACGTCGCGGCGCATGTCCTGGATCGTCTCGGCGACGTCTTCCTTGTCCATGAGCTCGAGACGCTGCTCGAAGATGACCTTGCGCTGGTCATTCATCACGTCGTCATATTTGAGGATGTTCTTGCGGATGTCGAAGTTACGCGCCTCGACGCGGCCCTGGGCCCGCTCGATGGCCTTGGTCACCCACGGATGGGTGATCGACTCGCCCTGCTCGAGGCCGAGCTTGCTCAGCATCGAATCCATCGACTCGACCGGGAAGATGCGCATGAGATCGTCCTGAAGGCTCAGGAAGAACTTCGAATGGCCCGGGTCGCCCTGGCGGCCGGACCGGCCGCGCAGCTGGTTGTCGATGCGGCGACTCTCATGCCGCTCGGTCCCGATCACCATGAGGCCGCCGGCTTCGAGCGCCTTGTCCTTGTCGCGCGCGATCTGCTCCTTGATGCGCGCTATCTTGGACTTGCGCGCTTCGCCCTCGAGCTCGGCCGTTTCCTTTTCGATGCGCATCCCGAGATTGCCGCCGAGCTGGATGTCGGTGCCGCGGCCGGCCATGTTGGTGGCGATGGTCACCGCGCCGGGCACGCCGGCATCGGCGATGATCTGGGCTTCCTGCTCGTGATGCCGCGCGTTGAGCACCTGCATGCCGCCGATGCCCTTCTGCTTCAGCAGATCGGCGAGCATCTCGGATTTCTCGATCGAGGTGGTGCCCACCAGCACCGGCTGGCCGCGCTTCTGGCAGTCGATGATGAGGTCGGCGATCTCGTTGAACTTCTCTTCCGCGGTGCGGAAGATGGCATCGTCCTCGTCGAGGCGCCTGACCGGGACGTTGGTCGGGATGGTGACGACCTCGAGGCCGTAGATGTTGGCGAATTCCTCGGCCTCGGTGGCGGCCGTGCCGGTCATGCCGGCGAGCTTCTTGTAGAGCCGGAAATAGTTCTGGAAGGTGATCGAGGCGAGGGTCTGGTTCTCGGGCTGGATCTTGACGTGCTCCTTGGCCTCGAGCGCCTGGTGCAGGCCTTCGGAATAACGCCGGCCGGGCATCATGCGCCCGGTGAACTCGTCGATGATCACGACCTCGTCGTTGCGCACGATGTAGTCCTTGTCGCGGCTGAACATCTTGTGCGCGCGCAGGGCCGAGTTGGCGTGGTGGACGAGGTTGACGTTCTCGATGTCGTAGAGGCTTTCGCCCTTGAGCAGCTCGGCGTCGCGGAACAGGCCCTCGAGCTTTTCGGTGCCACTTTCGGTGAAGGTTACCGAGCGCTGCTTCTCGTCGTGCTCGAAGTCGCCTTCGCCGATCTGCTTCATGATCTCGTCGACCTTTATGTAGAGGTCGGAGCGGTCCTCGGTGGGGCCGGAGATGATAAGCGGGGTGCGTGCCTCGTCGACGAGGATCGAGTCCACCTCGTCGACGATGGCGTAGACATGGCCGCGCTGCGCCATCTGGGCACGCGAGAACTTCATGTTGTCGCGCAGATAGTCGAAGCCGAACTCGTTGTTGGTGCCGTAGGT